>OBWG01000002.1_pt1 | contig 336512 bp, 245 predicted proteins | sample 1495221 | NCBI WGS metagenome assembly OBWG01 (sample SAMEA2580053, study PRJEB22360) | human gut metagenome | reverse complement strand
TATAGCAGAACTGTAAAATATAAAAGAGGTTGTGCCAACGTTTTGACACAACCTCTTTTATTTTTATAGCTAAAAGCAATCCGTTACTTTTGATGCAAAATAAAACTACGACGTTGGCATCATCAACAGATTAATCGAATACTAAGATAAATAGAATATGAATATTGACAATTGCAATCACACCGACACAGAAAAACATCAAGAAGAAAAGATCTTTTTATATACTACCATTACTGGAAACTTGCAACTAATCCATTTAAAACAGATTGGCTATTTCCGGTATAACTCCAAGAGTAAACTATGGGAAGCTGTATTAAATAATAATCATACCCTGGCACTCAAAAGAAATACAAACTCACAAAAGATATTGAGTCTGCATCCCTATCTTATCCAGATTAGCCAGTCACACATTATCAATATAAGCTATCTGGTTTCGATTGAAGACAACAATTGCATATTGCTTCCTCCATTTAATGAGATGGAACTTTTACAAGTAAGCAAGTCTTTTATGAAAAAGCTAAAAGAAAAATATCCATGTATCTGATTGTATATAGATCATCTTTATGTTCTATGCAACGCCAAGCAGTTCCACTTCGAAGATCAATGTCGAGTAAGCAGGAATAGAATCAAAAGATTTGATACCGTATCCCATTGCATAAGGAATATAAATAATCCATTTATCACCAACATGCATTTTCTGAAGTGCCACCTGCCACCCTTCTATTACATCACTAAGACGTAAGGCATCGGGACAAGTACGCTCATAAGAATTATCAAACACCCGACCATCAATCAGACTTCCTTTGTAATGCACGGTAACAATACTCCGCGCACCCGGAGAAATCGTACTTTCGCCAGTTTCCAAAACTTTGTAATAGATTCCACACGGCAACGCGCAAACACCTTCCTGAAAAGACAGTTTTTTCAAAAATCGCCGATTGGCCTCTTTGTATTCTTTCTTTTTCCCCATAAATAAATTGATTAAGAACTTGCAAAAATAATCAGAATAACAAAGGATTTAGCATAAAAACTGTATATTTGTACCGGGAAGTTACGAAAAGAGTGTAATTTATTGGAAATGAGCGTAGGTTAGATGCTCATGATAGTAATAGGTTACGATTTAGTTAGTTATCTGCTGCATTATTCCTCTGCGCGTTGCGTAACCTTCAAAGAACTCTTCATATGCAAAAGTAACAATAAAACGGGAGATTTTGATATGAATCTCCCTGATTTTTTCTATCTCATACAAATTTTTCCGTAAAAGCGGCTTTATTCGTCGGCACACCATCGCCCAAAAGGATTTTGAACGAACGTGTGCCGACTACTGCATAAGCGGAGAAAAGGGCTTTGCCTCACGCCTAAGCAACAGTTTAGACTGATGAGGCAAAGCCCATTTCTTTTGTGCTTATGCCAAAGAGGTGTTTTTACGGCTTTTCAGATAATTTTTCTTTTTCGCTGTTCCTTTGAGCCGGAAGCGGAAAGCCGTGTATGACCGCTTGCCCATAAATGGAACAAGCCGTCACCCACAGCAGGCAAACCGGGAAGAATGATTTTATCTGCCCGCCCCGACACGTCCGGCCGGACAGATAAAACCATACTTCCTTGCAGGTGGTTTGCCCGGTTTCACGCTACCGGCTATGTCTTTTTTTTGTTGGGGACTTCCTTTTTTCACGGATTTCTCTTTTGAAGTTTCCTGTATAATCTGCCTCTACTTCCGTTTACCTCCATTTTCGCGCCTTTCAGTAAGCCGCATCAGGCAGTCATTTCCGTTCTGGGCGCAAAGGTAACTCCGGGATTTGACGGGAAAGCAAGGTCAAGCCTCCTGTTTTCGGGAAAAATCTCCAGCCCTGCGGGTAGTATTTTTCCCGAAAAAACCTTGCATTCCCTAATCCCTACCTTTTTAAGCACCCGAAACGAAAACGACCGATGCGACAGAAAGACGCATTAAAAAAAATGTCGGATAAACGAGAGGCAGATAAGATAGTTTGAAACTCAACTCCCTCAGCTCTTGAATCCGCATAAAAAATAAAAATCAAAAACAGAACAGATATGGGAACAACAATGGCAACAAAATTCGTGGCTTGGGAAGTGCCGACATTGGAAGCACTGAAAGGCAGTAAGGTTTACATCCTTCGTGAAAAACTGAACAACGGAGGACAGATGAACCGAGAGGAAAAAGATTGGCTCACCGAAAAGGTGAATAGCAACACCTATTTCAAGAGCGCAGTCCCCCTGCAAGGCTGGAGGTTTGACTTCTCCGATGTACTCCGCACGTTTCTCGTGTGCCAATACGGACGTTGGACGGAATACAAGGCAACGGACAAGACCGGACTTCGCAGATACCTATACGGCAGGATAGACAACATTGTAGAACTTGAAAAATAGCGAGGATATGACAGCAACGGCAGACTTCAGACAAGTGGCGCAATACATAGGGCTTGCGATATGCGCCCTAATCATGCGCACCGCCCTTTGGGTGTTCGGCATCCTTTGGGGCATCGTCAGAGAGATAGTAAACGGAGTGTTCCGAGTGGCGATAGGCATAATCGTGGCTATCCTTTCCGCAATCGCCTTCTTCGGCTTCATCCTTTGGTTATTCACCCTTTAATCTTACCGATAACGATATGAAAACGACAGACCATTTCAAGAGAACGATACAGATGTATTTGGAGCAACGTGCAGCGGAAGATGCGCTCTTTGCCAAGAAATACCGTAACCCTGCCAAGAACATAGACGATTGCGTGACCTACATTCTGAACTATGTGCAGAAAAGCGGTTGCAACGGCTTCACGGACGGGGAGATATACGGACAAGCCGTACATTACTATGACGAGAACGAGATAGAGGTGGGCAAGCCTATCCAATGCCAAGTAGCCGTGAACCATGTGGTGGAACTCACCGCAGAGGAAAAGGCGGAAGCACGTCAGAACGCTATCCGACAATACCAAGACGAGGAACTCCGCAAGTTGCAGAACCGCAACAAGCCGAGAACCGCCACCAAAGCGACCATCCAAGAAATACAACAACCCTCATTATTTGATTTAGGCTTATGAAACCGAGAACACACATACAGCAGGAAGTCGCACATCTGAGCAAGCGACTACCGAGATTGACCGCCACGCAAAAGGCATACGCTTTCCGTCATTGCTTCAAGCACTACGCAATCAAGAGAGCGGACGGCACGAACATCTGTACCGAGTGCGGACATTCGTGGAAGAGCGACCACGACCTTGCAGACACCCTTTGCGGATGTATCTGCCCCCATTGCGGTATGCAGTTGGAAGCGTTGCGCACCCGAAAGAGCGTTTTCAGCGAGAATGAATACTTCTCCATTGTCACCACCAGCAAGCAGTATCAAGTGATACGCTTCTTCTTCGTCAAGTCCCGATACAAGGCAGGGCAAGCAGCCGAGTATTCCATTTATGAAGTGGTGCAGAGGTGGATTTCGCCCAAAGGCACAACCACCACCGTTGCCCGACTTCGTGGTATGTCAATGTTGTATTACGACCAATGGGCGGAATACAGCGACATGGAGGTGCGCAAGAACAACGGACTTCACGCATACGATATAGCACCTGTGTGTACCTATCCCCGACAGCGTTTCATCCCCGAACTGAAACGCAACGGTTTCAACGGGGACTATCACAACACACTGCCGTATGACCTTTTCACGGCTATCCTTTCCGACAGCCAAGCCGAAACACTCTTGAAGGCAGGGCAATACGCCATGTTGAGCCACTATATTCGCAGTTCCTTTGACATGGAGCAATATTGGGCATCCGTCAAGATTTGCATCCGCAATGGTTACACCATTTCAGACGGCTCCGTATGGTGCGACACCATAGACCTCCTGCGTCATTTTGGCAAGGACACGAACAGCCCGAAATACGTCTGCCCTGCCGACCTCAAAGCGGAACACGACAAGTTGGTGGCAAAGCGCAACCTGCAAAGGGAGCGTGAGCGGACGGAACAGCAACGGCAAAAGGCGATTGAGGACGAGAAGAACTATCTGAAAGACAAAGGAATGTTCTTCGGGCTTGTATTTTCCGACAACCTTATTCTTGTCAAAGTCATTGAAAGCGTGGAGGAAATGATTGAGGAAGGACGGCTGATGCACCATTGCGTGGGCGGTTATCACAACAAGGCAAACTCTCTCATCCTATCCGCCACCATTGAAGGCAAACGGATTGAAACGATAGAAGTCAGTTTGAAAACGCTGAAAGTGGTACAGAGCAGAGGGGTATGCAATTCCAATACCGAGTACCACGACCGCATCATCCGACTTGTGGAGGACAATGCCGGACTTATCCGTCAGCGTATGAACGCAGCATAATATCAACTTATAATACATAACAGCATGGAAGTAAGAATTGAAAGTATGATTTGTTTGTGGGACGATAAAATCCCCTCGATGTTCCTTGAATTTATAAACCTCCTCACTCTTTGTCAGAGTGAGGAGCAGTTAAGAGCAAGCGTAAAAGACTTTTCCGAGAAGCACGAACTTGACAAGTTCTTTCTTTACGGCTTCGGCTCACACCATTTCTACCTGCACCAACGCTACACAAGCAATCCCGATATGGTGATGCAGAACAGAGTGTTGTCAGTACATTTCTAACCATCTAAAAAACAACGATTATGAGTACACGAATGACAATCAACGGAGTAAGTACCTGCACGGAAGCAGGTACGGAGAAATACGAGAAATTTCAAATGGGTATTGGCAGACGCAGGCGAACACTTGTGCAATACGATTACCGCCACACGGACGGAGAGTTGTTCTCTTGTGTCAAACCCACGTTGGACGAGTGCCGAACCGCACGGGACAAGTGGCTGACGGCAAAGGAAGGAAAGGAGGGCAAGCGATGAACGTGGCAGGCTACCAAACACTGATCGTCAGATTCAGCGAGCCTATCAAGGCATTGGACGGCATCTTTGACGATGCGGAAGCGTGGGGAGTTGATACCCTGAAGGGGTGGATAGACAGCTATGAAAGCAGCCGTTTCACCGCCATTGACAGCCATACGGCAGTCATAACGAGCGAGTACAACATGGAGTGTCTGAGAAAGTGGCTGGAAAGATGCACACCCATAGCTGAGAAAACAGAATTTTGAACGGTGTGGCGGTGTCCGCACCGCCACACCATAACACTTAAAAACAACGAATATGATAGCAAAGACAATTATGGAGCAGATAGGTGGCAGACGCTTTGCCGCCATGACGGGAAGCAAAGACTTCATAGACATGGGTAACGGTTTACGCATGAGCCTTGCGAGGAACAAGACGAGTGCCAACCGACTTGACATCATCTATGACGGAGGAGCAGACCTCTACAATATGCGTTTCTACCGCAGGACGTTCAGCAAAAAGACATTCGAGTGCAAGACGAAGGACATCGAAACGCACGAGGGGATATATTGCGATATGCTGGAGGAAATGTTCACGATGGTGACGGGGCTTTACACCCGTTTTTGAGAGGTGGGCGGCGAAAGCCGCCTACTTTCTTTCAGTGAGCATGATGGCGGACAAAGAAAGTAGCAAAGAAACCTCTGTTCTAATCTACGATGTTATTGCCTAATTTCTGACATATAAATTCGTTTGTATTCACTACCTTCTATTGGCTCTATATCGGTTATTTCAAATGAAGTTCCTCTCAAAAAATTGACTTGCGTTTCCTGACCATGATTATAAATCATGTATAGACAATGTGCTTGCGTTTCATTTTCAGGAAGAGTTTTTATAACGTAAACATCACTTCTGTTTTGTTTCCAATCTTCGGTTGTTGTCGTAAGGCTATGGGAAGGTTGGTATATATCACCTACTTCAAAATTTGTTTTATCTCCAGTTTTAGTAAAACGATATAATATATTTCCGTTAAACTTAGGTGCTTTGTTTATTATACTGTTTAGTATAATTTGCATTTCGTGAACAATATCAGGCACTTCTCCATAATAATTGTCATCTCTAAATGCATACGATATATTACCAAGAAAACAGGTTAATATCATTTTTTCCACATCGGTTAGTCCATAGCGATTTTCCTTGTCAATGTTGTTGTGCTGAAAACTCTGAAAAGGTTTTTTACCCAAGAAACTCAAAGGGTCATATGAAAAGCCAAATTCTTCAAGTTCCTCATTCCAAACTAATTCCGGCTCAGCTTGTGAGGATGCTAAATACTTTTCTTCTTCCGATAAGAAATATTGAATATCTTTCATTTTATCTCTAAATTACTAATGACAAAGGTAATTGTTTTATTTGAAACAATGGCATTTAAGTTCTTAGAATAACCAGAACTTAAATGCCATTGAAATCTATTACGGGATATACAGTAGCGCAAACTCCGCCTTCCTCCGTTTGAGTAGCATGGCATGGCGTTTTCCCTTGTAGTTGCAGAAAGCGATATACTCCCGATAGATGTTCCTATCTCCTGCCTCCAGCTTTCGGATCAGCGTGCTTTTGGGTATCTTCCCGCTTCCCAACAGACGGTACGGACCGACATTGTAGGCGAGCGTGGCAAGGAGCAGACTATCTTTCCCGAACTGCCGGAACATTGCGCAGAACTTCCGTAGGTCTTTCCGCAGAAGCGCGTCCGCCTGCCGCTTCGTCATGGTGCGTGCAGAATACCTTTCACCCGGTAACAACTTATGCCCATATCCCACATACGGGTAATGTTTTTCCGAGTGCCAGCCTTCAAAATACTTCGTGCATCGCACCGCCCTCTCAAATGGCAGCAACCGATAGATAGCCGCCTGTCCGTCCGTTCCCTCATGGCGGCTGTCCCGTGCGGACACGGAACAGACCGCCAGAAGCGAACAAAGGATAGCTATGAATACACGCATCATCGTGTAAGGGGCTTGAAGTTTCCGATGGGGACAACAGAGATAACCCCGTCCTCCTTAACGTTTCGGTTGTTGAAATCAAACTCCAGCTCATATGAATTGCCGAAATTGTCCTCTACCACTACAATGAAGTTGTGCGCTTCCTCGCCCTCCGCTGTGTAGTACAGCCGGAACTTCTCGTTTTCGAGCAGGTAGCGGTCGTTTGGCAGGAACGTGATGCCGTTGTCCATTTTCAACGTGCCTTCTCCCTCGAACTGGAAATACCGGATGGTATAGAGGGTGTTGGCGTAATCGCCCGTCTTTTTCAACTCACAGCGGATTTCAACCGTCTGTCCCTTCGTCACCTTGTTAGGCACGGGCATGATTTCCACCGTGAAGGGATAGGATTGCTGGATATCCATGTCATCGTCACACGACACGAGCGTGAGCGACACGGCAGCGAATAGGCAGAGTGCCAACGTCTTGAAGATTGATATTCTCTTGTTTTTGTTGTTCAGTATGTTCATTGTCATTTGATTTTTAAGTTATTGTTCTTTTTTGGTTGTCAGTTGCAGATACTCATTCAAGTCCTTGCAACCGTCATAGAGAGCGGAACGGTCATAGACACGTTCTCCATAATGTCCTTTCAGCGTTTTCAACGTGCGCCGTCCGGCTGCGTCATGGTCGAGATAACAGTCTATGCACCCGTAGCCGTCCAGATACCTCATTGCCTTTTCCACGTTGGCAACAGAGTTCAATACGAGGCAGTCTCCCTTTTCCAATCCGAGCGTGGCAGCAGAAAGAAAGTCCATGAAGCCTTCAAAAACGCTGCACACGTCAGCCGGAGAGCCTTCCGCCTTGACCAGCGACACATCTTTCGGAGGCACGCATCCTTTGAAGAAACGGCTGCGGATTTCATATCCGCCTGCCACGTTCGGAAAACCGACTGCAAAATATCGTTTGCCACGCACTCCGTAATTCAGTCGGCAGCAGTAACGTGATGCGACAGCGTAAGGAATGCCCCGTTCCGCCAGATAGTCCGTCAGTGGAGAACGAAACAGCGGGACGGCTTCCACTCCCTCAAAGGCAGGTTCTGACGGTTTAGGCAGTAAAGTCGGTTTGCTCACTTCGGGAACAGGCATAGGTATATTGGCGGTTCCCGCTATGAATTTCACTTGTTCCATGAAGTCACCGCTTCGGGCAAACTCTCCGGCAAGCGTAAAGATGTCGCCACCTTTGCCCAGACCGAAGTCGTACCAGAGCTGTTTCGCCACGTTCACACGGAAAGAGGGCGTGCGCTCGCCCCTATATGGGGCGATATACCACAGCTCGTTACCGCTCCTTCTGACAGGCTCATGCCCCAGCCGTGCGAGAAAAACCGCAATGGGCATTTGTCTGATGATGTCTATTTCCGTCCGTTCCATGTCCGTGTCAGTTGATGATGAACTTGATACCGACCCCGAACTGCGTATGAAACTTCCTCGTGTCGCCACCCCACAGGCAACGCTCCCGGAGGTTGGCGAGCAGGGCGATCCAGTCAGCCACGTAAAACTCCACATCGAGTGTCAGCGCACCGCCGTAGATGAAGGCGTCCCTGTCATGAAGCGTGGAGCCGTCATACAGCACCTTTTCGCCCCAGTTCACCGATTCATATCCGGCAAGAGCCGAAGCCCCTGCATAGACGAACACGATTTTACGGGCATCGGAGAGTATCTTGAGGTAGTAGCCGCCCTCCGCCGTGAACTGCGCCACGGGTATCTTTCCGTCCTTGTAAGGGTTGTTCTTCAACAGATATTCGCCGCCGAACACCCATTTGTTCCCCTTTTTCGTGTAGGTGGAGAGAGCCGCCCCGAAACTGTACCCGCCGTCGTTGCCGCCGGGATTGAAACCGTCCGCCATGTTCGCCCTGATCTCGATGCCCTGCATCTTCGGCAGGCATCGCTGGGCGTGCGCCTGCCCCGTGAACAGGGCAAGCGACGCGATGATTATTGCGATGTACTTTCTCATGGTCAGCGTACTTGAAGTTCGTTGATGGTATTGGCACGCACCAAGTCCTCGTTCTCAATCACGAAAGACTGGTGGCGACCTCCGTTCTTCTCGTTGAGTTCCACCACGAGGCACTTGTCATCGGGGATGGTGAACTTCGCCATCGTGAATACCGTGCGTTCGCTCTTCTTGCCCGGCACGAGCGTGGCGTAATTCTGCGCACGGAGCGGCAGGATGATCTGCTCCTGCACGGCGGTACGCTTCGCCACCTTCTTGTCCACGATTTTCCATGTGATATAGTCTACGTCGAAAGGCACGTTGCTCTGGTTCTTTATCTCCGTGTGGAAATAGAGTAACCCGTTATGCGTGTAGATACCTTTCAGCAGGTACTGGATGCCGAATCGCTTGCAGCCGATGTGCTTCACCTCGCGCTTGTTCTGCTTGTGGATGGACTTCATGATAAGGCGTACCAGCATCGGGCTTTCGCTGCCCAGTTCCTTCAGATAGATTTCCTGCGCATTATTCGGGCGGTTCACCTTCTCGCCGTCATGGATGAAGTCGCACATCTCCACATTGAGCAGCAACGGTTCGGAGGCATATTTCACGTTGAAGGTATAGAAACTCCCGTCCTCCGTTATCACGGACATATTGGTTTCGTTAGGGAAGTTCCTCACGGTAGCCTTCACGCGGATGACATTCTCCGCTCCGTCGGCTTTGCCCGCAATCAGGTCGGGCGAACCTAAATCGACGTAACGAACCTCCGAGGGGAAAATGACGTGGACGGTCTTGTCGTAGGTCACTTCCAAGCCGTGCGGAGGGACCATGTGGTCAAAGGTCAGCTTCTTTGTCAGCCCGTGATACAGGTCGCCGTCCGCCTCCTTCTGCGGATAGACCTCCTTTGTCAAGGTCGGTTGTTCACTTCCGTTGTTCTCTCCAACGGTTACGTTCTCCTGCGCGTTGGCAGTTACGATGCCCATAGCGAGGGCAAACATGATGATTACTTTTTTCATTCTACTTTGGATTTTAGTGGTAAATAAAATTTGCTTGTTGTTTCTGTTAATCGTTGATTGTTATTGTTTTCAATCTCTATCCTGATAAAGCATGACCTTATATCCGGCTTTCAGATGCACCTTGACGGTACGCATCTTCTTGGCGATATACTGGCTCGTGCCTTGTATCAGCCCCTTGCCCAAATCGGAGGCGAGCTGCGCCCCGGCGTTGGTGGAGATATTGATGCTGCTGCCCAGCGAGCCGCCCATGTTGGCGACAACCTCCCTGACGGCGTTCATTTCCATCGAATTGGGAATGAAGATACCGGGCTGCCCGTCTGTGTCATACACCGCCAGTTCCACCGGTATGATCGTACCCGCGTACTCCAGCGAAGTAATTTCAATATCGAGCCGTTCGCCCTGAATCTTTGCCGTGCCTACCACCACCGCATTACGGGGGATGATTTTGTCCGCCACCGCCATTGGCTCCAGCAGCCGGAGTTTGACAGCTTGCCCGTCCGTCACACTCTGCGCCCCATAGATGCACGCCGAAATGGTGTTTTTGTCCGATACGGTCGTGACCCCCACCGCCGTATTGAAACTGCGGTTACGCTCCTGCGAGAAGGAGGCGACAAACTCAGCGTTGCTCATCGGCTGTGAGAGCGAGGACACCACCTGATGCGTTACCTGCCTGACAGGTGCAGCCGTGTTCTTTCCGGCTTTCTGCACGGGGTAAGGCTCTGCCGCCTGTCCAACAGGTGGCTGTGTGCCGTTTTGTCCGCCCATGTACTTCGCCGCCAGCTCGTAGGACTTCTCCATGAGTGCCACTTGGTCATCCATAGCGGACGCCTTGCCCTTCTCGCATTCCAATTCCGATTCCAGCGAGGCGATGCGCTCCAATAGTTCGTCCATTTCCGCGTTGTCGTTCTTCGGCTGCTCGTAGAAGTTGCCGAGCGTGGCATTGAGGTCGCGGTAGGCGGCTGCGGAGGATTGGATGGTTTTCGGAGCGGATGATGTTGCTGTTGCATCTTCCGCATTTCCGGGATTGGCAAGGTCGAAGTCCCTGCCGCCGTCCGCTTCCGCCACCTCGCGGTCGAACATATCGCCAAGCTCCTGCATGGCGCGGCTGCGGTTTTCCTGCCGTTCCTCCATCGCCCCCTGTTCGTAGGCTTTCGCCTTGTCGCCGATGATCTGGCGGTTCGCCTTGTCCGCATCGGGCATTTCGATGTTGTAACCACCCGTTCCCGGTTGCTGCTCCTTGTCGGAAGACGGGGCGAATATCAGCCACATCACCCCGATAAATACCAGCACCATAGCGGGCAGTACTATCATTTTCTGACGTTTCAGCCTTTGGGCTTCGGTCAGCGGCTTGCGCTCCTTCTTCGGTTTCCCGTTGTCGGGAGCCGCCTTGTTCTCGTTTTTAGGTTCATTCTTCGTCTGTTCCATATAAATAAGGTGTTACGTTGTGATTGTTATCCGGCTTCACGGACAGTTCCACCTGTCCGGCATGGTCTGTTACCAGCCGGCTGCCGTCATTCCTGCCAATGTCATAGACGGCTTTGCCGAAGGTGTAGAGGGCAAGCACCGCGAAGGCGGCGAGCATCGCCAGCACGATGCGCCTGCGTGTTTTCGGGGGCAAGCCGTCCAGATAACCTTTGAGCCTTGCCACCAGCATTTTCTTTTTGTCGTGGAGCATCCAGTACGCACGCCAAAATGATTTCCTGATTTTCTTCATGTCCGTTACCTTTTGATGGTTTGTAAATCCTTGTTCTCGATGATGGTGAATCCCTCGATGGTGAAACCGTTGGGATTGTCGTCCGAACGGGACGAGTTCAAGAGGCGGCACGTGGTCACGAGGCTGCGCTCGGTGACGTTGCTTTGCCGGATGATCTTCTGTGTGGCGTAGGTCACGGCACGGTAGGGATAACCGTTGAAGTCGCATACCACGCTGTCCACCTTCAGCACTTGGTTGATGTTCCCGGCGATAATGCGGTTGTAGTACCCTTTCTCGGCAAAGTCCGAATAGTAGTTGTACACACTTTTGTCCGCTAATAGCAGGGCGCGTTTCACGTTATGCTCTATCGCGCTCTTTTCGGGCGAGAGCGTGAAGAACAGCTCGTGGAAACGACGCACGTGTTCCCTTGCCTCCGCCGGACGGTTCTGCGACAAGTCCTGCGAGAGAGCCAGCATCAGCGACTTGCCGTTGTCCAGCACGTAAATCTTTTCCCGTTGCCGCTCTGCGAAGCGGTAGGAACTCCACACGCTCCATACCGTTATCACGGCGCACAACGAGAGGAAGACGATACCGAACAGGCGTATCTGCCTGAACGATGATTCGATGTTTTTAAGTGACTTAAATTCCATTGTTGTTTATTCGTTTTTAATTGTCAGTTGATTATTTCAGCAGTTTCCCGGCACGTCCGACCATGTTGCCTGCGGCTGCACCCGCCACGCTGCCCGCCATGCTTCCTGCTCGTCCTGCCGTCTGGTTCACGTTGCGACCGTAGCTTCCCATGCCTCCGGCTTGGATAATCCAGCCTGCCACCGTCGGGATGGTGAAGTAGCCGATGATTCCTATGATCATGAAGACGATATACACACCGTCGCTCGAATCCAGCGAGAAGTTCGGGTCAGCCTGCATACGCTCGATGTCGCTTTGCAGCATCAGCACCTGAATCTTCGCCAGTATGGTGCTGAACATATCCGACACGGGCAGCCACAGATAAACCTGTATGTAGCGGCATATCCACTGTGTGAGTGTACTTTGAAAGCCGTCCCACACCGATATGGCGAAGGCTATCGGACCGAGTATCGCCAGCACCACGAGGAAGAACGTGCGGATGGTATCTATCACGAGGGCGGCGGCTTGGAACATCAGTTCCAGTATCTCGCGGAAGAAGTCGCGGATGCCCTTCTTCATGTTGTACATCCCGCGCTCGATATACATCCCCGCCATCGTCACCATGTCACCGGGTGACCAGCCCAGTTCCTCCAGCTGTTTGTCAAACTCCTCGTTCGACACAAGGTAGGCGGTTTCGGGGTTGCGCATCATCGCCTCGTATTCCAGTTTGTCTTTCTGCTCACGGTACTGGTTCATGTCCAGCGTTTCCGCCTCCAGCATCTTTGCCGTGCCCTGCACGACGGGCGACATGACACTGTTTATCGTGCCTAATACCACCGTCGGGAAGAACATGATGCATAAGCCTATCGCAAACGGGCGCAGCATGGGGAACACGTCTATCGGTTCGGCTCTCGCCAGCGACTGCCACACCCGGTAGGCGACGTAGAACAGCGCACCCAGCCCGGCGATGCCTTTCGCCACGCCCGCCATGTCCCCGCATAGCGGCATCATCTGTTCGTAGAGCGAGCGCAGAATCTGGTGAAGGTTGTCGAAATTCATAGGCTACCAGTATCTTTCGTTCATGTTCCCGTACAGCCCCATGATGCGGTCGAGGTCGTTCTTCTTTTTCGCACGCAGGTAGCTCACGCTGATGTTCTTGTTGGTGTAGTAGCTCACAAGGTTGCGGTAACGCTTCATCTTGGAGTAGCAGCGTTCCACCACGTCCATGCGCTCCTTGTCTGTCATGGAGAGCGTGGTGATGTTCACCACATTCTTCAGTTCCGTCAGCACGTCGTTGGATTCCTCCAGCAGTTTCGTGTAGCCGAAAGCGATGGCTCCCAGTTCCTCCACCGTGAAGTTATCGTCACGCATCATCCTCTGGAAACTGGTCACATAGGTGTCGGTGATGTCACCCACCATCAGGATGGTTTGCTGCACCTTCCGGGCGTCCTTTACCAGATTGTTCACGGATTTGAGTGCGTCATAATACTTCTTGCCCTGCTCGTAAATCTTCACCGTCTCTTGAAAATTTTTTATCATATTCTGGGCGGTCGTGGAAGTGTGTACCACGTTCTTGGAGGTGTTCACGATGCTCTGCGCGATGTTGGACGGGTCTATCACCGCCCACTGTGCGCTTGCCCTGCCGACTGCAAACAGGCACAGGCAGATGGCTAATGTTATTCTTGTTCTCATGTTACTTTGGATTTTAGTGGATTTCATTATTTATTGCTCGCCTATCGGATGGTCCGGTTTCGGGTTCACGCGCACATAGTCCCCGTTGGGCGAGAAGGTCAGGATGTCCGTCGCCTCGTTGTAGGACACGTCGATACGGAATCCGGTGTTCATGAACAGGTTGCCGTTCTCCTCCTGCAAGAGATAGGTTTCCGGTTTCAGCTTACGGCGCAGACCGCTCCGCTTGAATACTGTTACCTTATAGGCTTCGCCCTCCTTGTAGATAAGCACGTCGGGCTTTCCCTCAACGCTCTCCCAGTTCCCGCAAAGCAGGTCGCGGCGGTTGTCCACAGTTTCGCAGGATTGCAGTATCATGACTGCCAGCCCGATTAAACACTTGCTGACTTGCAGCATTTTCGTTCTTGATATACTCATACACATTTTCTTTTTTGGTTGATGAATCTGTTTCTATTATTTCTTGTTTCTCCGCCTTTCGGCAAGCTGCCGGATGGCGGCTTCGATGTCGCCGCCCAGCTGCTCCGCCAGACGGTAAACCTCCACCTTCTCCGTTTCTTCAGTGGTGTACGCCAGATACTCTTCAGCACTAACTTCGGTGGCATAGACCGCCGACTGCGTGCCGCCCAGCCCGATCCAGACTTCCTTGTAGAGCCTTGACGGGTTGTTCGCCATGTTGATGGAGAGTATCTGCGACTTCTCCTTCTCCGTCAGACCTAAAAGGGACTGTATGGCATCAAACTTGTTCATATATTTCCTTTGGTCGAGGAGTATCTTGCAGTCGGAGTTGTTGATGATGCTCTCCTTGACCACGGGCGAGGAAATGATGTCGTCCACCTCCTGCGTCACCACGATTGCCTCCCCGTAATACTTGCGCACGGTCTTGTACATATAGCGCAGGTACTCAGCCATGTTCGCCGAAGATAGAGCCTTCCAAGCCTCTTCCACTATCAGCTGTTTCCTTACGCCTTTCAGACGGCGCATCTTGTTGATGAAGGCTTCCATGATGATGATGGTCACGACCGGGAAAAGCTCGCGATTTTCCTTAATACTGTCAATCTCGAAAACAATGAACCGTTTGCCGAGCAGGTCGATGTTCTCCGTGGAGTTGAGCAGGAAGTCGTAGCGTCCGCCCCGGTAATACTGCCGCATGGTGGTGAGCATATTGTCGATGTTGAAGTCTGACTTCTCCACCTTTATCTCACGTTCCGCCAGTTCGCGGCGGTAGTCGTCGCGCATATACTCGTAGAAGGTGTTGAACGAGGGGACGATGCTCCTGTCAGCCCTGATACGCTCAATATAGGCGTTCACCGCACTGCCCAGTTCGCCGCTTTCCGTCTTCGTCACTTTGTCGTCCTCCGACTTCCAGAGCGTCAGCAGCAGCGTCTTGATGCTGTCCTTTTTCTCCACGTCGAACACGTAATCATCGGTGTAGAACGGGTTGAACGAAATCGGTTTCTCCTCCGTGTAGGTGAAGTACACGCCGTCCGCCCCGTTTGTTTTGCGCCGGATCATCTCGCACAAGCCCTGATAGGAGTTTCCCGTGTCCACCAGTACCACATGCGTACCCTGCTCGTAGTATTGCCTCACGAGGTGGTTCATAAAGAAGGATTTGCCGCTGCCCGAAGGACCCAACACGAACTTGTTGCGGTTCGTCGTGATGCCCCGCTTCATCGGCAGGTCGCTGATATCAAGGTGCAACGGTTTTCCAGTGAGCCTGTCCACCATCTTGATGCCGAAGGGCGAGAGCGAGCTGCGGTAGTTGGTTTCCTCCGTGAAAAGGCATACCGCCTGCTCGATGAAGATATGGAAACTCTCTTCCGCCGGGAAGTCCGCCGCATTGCCGGGCATCGCCGCCCAGTAGAGTGTCGGGCAGTCGATGGTGTTGTGGCGCGGTACGCACTCCATACTCGCCAGCTGGCTGCCTACATCGTTCTTGATATGCTTCAGTTCCTCCGCGTCATCGCTCCATGCCATGACGTTGAAGTGCGCCCGTACCGAGGTCAGCCCGTAGGAATGGGCTTCGTTCAGGTACCGGTCCGTCCACTCGCGGTTGATGCTGTTGCTCCTCGAATAGCGGGAGAGCGACTGCATGTTCCTTGCGGACTTCTCGAACTTCTGCAAATTTTCCTCGCTGTTGTCGATAATCACATACTGGTTGTAGATGTGGTTGCAGGAGAGCAGCAGCCCCACGGGGGAGGCGAAGGAGAGGCGGCAGTCCGAGCGGTCGGTGGAAAGTTTTTCGTACCGGATGTCGGTAGCTACCTTTCCGGGCATATCCTCCGCGTCGGAGAGGGTGTGCAGACACAGGCGGTTGTCGCCGATGCGCATTTCCTTTGCCGAGAGGTCGATGTCCTGCAAGGTCGTGTCGCCTTCGGGCATGAGCGAGAAGTAACGCTCTATCAGCCCGGCAGACTTCTCCGTCCCGACAAGCTCGTCGGTGGAGAAGCGGCGCAGCCTGACAAAGCCGCTGTCGTTCATGATGCGCTCGAACTGTTCGGCGGCTTCCATGAACTTCCCGGCGGTTTCCTTATCCAGCTCCTTCGGGATGATATGCCCCCGGCACAGCGTACTGAAGTTGCTCTGCATCCGGTTACGCTCCTTTGTCGTCTTGGTCAGGTAGAGGTAGCAGGAATGTTTCAGGTACGGACGCTCGTTGAAGTGGCGTTCAAAAGAGCGGCTCAAGAAACTCATGTCGTCCTTCTGTAGCTCCGGCTTGTAGCGTTCCTTGATGAACCAGTCCTGCTTATGCACGACGCAGAAGTCCGGCAGCACCTTGATAGCCTTGCACCAGCAGCCGTGTATCGCCTCGTACTCCGCGCCCGTCACGGTGTAAAGCTCCGGCAGCTCCACCTCGAAAGCCACCGTGATGTCGGCGTCTTTGGAGATGATGCAGCCATGCTCCACCGCCAATAGCGGGAACCTGTTTTCCAGTGTCGTCATTTTGGATGTATTTCTCATGTCGTTTCTTCCTTTCGTTGCCTTTTGAATAATCGGGTGATCCGCCGCCGGTTGATAAGGTATCGGGGATGGCTCCTTGCCGCTCCCAATTTCATCAGCCCGTGTTCGCCGTACCGGGCGTTCAGCGCGAAGGTCTGCCATACGAGGACGGAAGACGATGCCGCGCCGAAGCCGATACATATCCACTGGTCGATGCCGACCATGTAGAGTATGACGAACAAGACGAAGAGAGCCAGCAGACCTCCGCAGAAGATGAAGAGGTACTGAGCCTTCAAGCCCTTGAACTCTACCGGACGGCCGATACCCTTGTTTATCGGGTATTCAGCCATACATTGTTTATTAAAGGAAGAATGAACGCAGGATGGTGGCGGCGACAATCAGGAAGATGCAAGCCCCGAACCATGAGGCGGCTGTCTTGCTCGTGTCGGGGTCGCCGGACGAGTCGAGTAGGTCAGCCCCCTTACGGGAGCTTTCCCCTCTAAGAACCGTACGTGCGAGTTTCCCCGCATACGGCTCAAGCAACATGACCGTTACCGACTTTGTTATCGGTAGAGCCATCTCATTTTCGACTTTCATATTCATAATCTACTTTGCATTTTACGTTTACAACTGGTATGTACAAGAGTTCTTACCTTTCGTCCACTGACTATTTGTTCAGTGATACTCCAAGGTCTTTCCCTGTCAATACGCTCTCCACATACAGGACATACTTTATTCTGTCGTTTCCAAATGTTTATTAGAGATTGCCTGCCTTTCAGCGTTTGCTTCATTCGGTAGGTTTCTCTCCATTCGTAGTACGATTTATCTGATGGGTCATACGGATTGGCATAATGCCGAACCTTGACGAATTTCTCATGGTGGATGGTTGGTAGATAGGTCAGTTCGAGATAATCAATCTTATCTTTCTTGCCCATATCTGCCGCAAATCTCCACGAGTGCCCATTTAGTGTTCTGAAATACTTATCCTTTACCCATCCTTTACATTTCTGCGGATGTCTGCGTCTTGCCCATTGCCATATTTTCTTGAAGATTTCCCAATCCATTCGGTGGAATACATTCGCAGAAGTACCATATTTATAATAATTACCCCAACCTTTTATGATTGGATTCAGCATCATAATAAGTGACTTCTGTTTTACACACTTGTTGGCTTCTATCGTCTTGCGGATTTTTTCGCAAAACCTCTTTTGCGCATCTTTGGATGGAGTTGTCAGCAGCGTATTATTGCGGAACTTTCGGATATTGAAACCGAGAAAGTCAAATCCCTCATTTATATGTGTGATTTTTGTCTTTTCTTCTGATAGTGTCAGACCTCTTTCCGCAAGGAACTTACGTACTAATGGAAGTATAACCTGTTCTATCGTTTCCTTATCCTTTGCCGTTACAATGAAATCATCTGCATATCGTACAAGATGTATCTTAGGAACTATCTTTTTGTAGTTCACCTGATATTTCTTGACACTCTTTTCCAACAAATCTTGCAGTCCGTCAAGTGCCATGTTTGCAAGAGTTGGGGATATTATGCCACCTTGTGGGGTTCCCTCTTCCGTAGGAAAGAGTTCTCCATTGAACACATATCCGCATTCGAGCCATTTGCGTAGTATCTCCTTATCCATAGGGATATTGTTGATTAACCACGCATGGCTGATATGGTCGAAGCATCCTTTGATGTCCCCCTCAAGAATCCATTCGGGAGCGACCGAACGAGAAAGAACGATGTAGCATTGCTCGATGGCATCATGTGTACAGCGATGTCTGCGGAATCCGTAGGAATGGCTGTCGCCAGTGGTTTCCGCTATCGGGTCAAGTGCCATTAGGTACAATGCCTGTATCGCACGGTCTTTCATCGTTGGTATTCCGAGTGGGCGTAATTTCCCGTTCTTCTTTTTGATATTTACACGTTTTAAAGGTTGTGGCTTGTAGCCATGTCTTTTCAGAGTGAATATGGCTTTGGCTTTCGCCAATGGAGAAGACCATGTAATCTTGTCAACGCCGGAAGTAGATTTTCCTTTGTTAGTCGTAACTCGTTTTACCGCCAATGCTTTGGCGTAGAACGAGTGGGTAAGCATCCATTGCAGGGCTTTCACCTTGTTATTTCTGCCTTCCCTTTGAGCCTTTACAATACGTGCTTGCAGCTTTTGGACAAAACGCTCACATTTGTCCCAGTCGATTTTCGACCAGAGTTCGTGAATGTCTATGTCTTCGGGCGCACACGCCAATTTCTTTGCGTTCATTTGCTTTCCTTTCTTTAAAAGTTCTGTAAACTATCTTGTAAAGTGTCACCATAGGCGGAAGTCTGCCCACTTTCGTGTCGGATGATGTTACCTTTACCAACCCGTGATATTGGCTCAATCCGTATCCTCCCCATTACAGGGAGGCATTCGCTTTTTCCGCTATCCTATACCCACACCCCATGTAGGCTTGCCTTGCGGCTTGCTTACCAGCTCTGATGAACTGGAGAGATACGGGCTTACCGTGTTTTACATAAGTGATAAATAAGCGGGTTAGGTCCTGTCTATTCCACCGGCAGTGCTAATGTCCGTGTGCCCCCAAAGTTCAAGAGGACAGCCGACTGCTTACCTTTTGGTCCGAGCCTGTCAACAGCCTTTGGCTCGTTATACCTTACGATGTTTATCGGACAGTTCACTTTCGTTGACCATACCGCTAAGCCAAGCTCCTCGTGCTGAATGGTGTTATCAGCCGTTGATTTCCCCTCACGGTTCAATCTTCTCCTTTTGGAAAGGCTACCTTGTCGGGACAGCTCCGTACAAAAGGATTACTCCCAATGCACGTGTCCGTAGGCTACTCCAGACGGAACTGGAGGTGTAATCTTGATGTTACACAATCACTTACGCAACTTCACGTCGCACGAACTTGCCATAGACTTTCACGCCGCCGATAAGCCCGACCACCGCGCCGATGGCGTAAATTAATTTCGTGCCTGGGTCAAAATAGCTTGAGACCATAGAGGTGGCTTCGTTGATGCCTGCCAGACCGTTTCCTTGTGCGAAAGCAGAAGCGGTTGCGGCAATCATGAGTGCCGCAGAGATGATGAACTTTTGTCTGATGTTCTTGTTCATAAACTGTTCTTTTTTTTGTGCCGTCCAAAGGGTGGATAGTCCTTTTTCGGGCGGTTGATACTTGATTACTTTACTTTGGTTTTAGTGGTAGCCCGTTTGTTTCTACGGACTTGGGGCTGTCCGTTGCGGGTTGGCTGTACCTTGTACTGCCGTGCGCATGGTTGATGCCGTCTTACGTTTTCATTTCCACTCTTTTTTAGTCGTTATACATAGTCCCGAATATTGAACTCGTCAATGTTGTCGGGTACGGTAAATTCCTTTTTCGGTTTCTTCAGCCGGACTTCGATAAGCCCCTTGATGCGGATGCTCATTTCAGTTGAGCCGGACATCAGTTTCTCGTACAGTTCCGTTCCTTCCATATCGGAGAAGACCTTTGCCGCACGCTCACATTCCTTCTTTGTCGCTTCCGGGTTCTTGGCAGCCCTGACCGCATCGTCTATCTCGTCAAAACTGCTCCCCGTAGCTCTTGGTGTGTCGGGCGTTCCGTCCTCCGGTTCATCCTCCCCGAACTCCAGTTCCGAAGGCGGGATGCTCGTGAAGGTTTCATCGAGTTTTTCCTCCGGGACTTGTGCCGGACGGGACACGGTTTCCGTGTTTCCATCGTCAAAAGTAGCCTCTTCCTCCGACAGCTCAATGCCTTTTTCCGAAGTGGCGGCTTCTTGCATCGGTATGGCAGCGGTTGTCCGGGTTGATGCCATCTTGAAACGGCTTTTGCCGATGATGTCCGATGTTTCTGCGGGAGGTGTTTCCCGTATCATTTCCTGCTTTACCTCCGTGCCGCCCAATGACCGCCATAGCCCGGCAATGCCTTTAAGGAAGCGGACGAATCTCGTTTCCATGATGCGGTCGTAGAGCAGCAGGAACAGGAACCATAGGTTGCAGCCGACCGATACGGTCAGGAGAATCATCGTCATGCTCATAAATCTATTCTGGGGAGTGCGTTCAACATACGGTTCAGTTCGTCACGGTGTGTACGGAGAAACTCGCGTACCACGTTCTCAGTGAAGTCGGCCATTGTGACTTCACCATCACCCAGCCAGCGGACAATCATGGCAACCTTGTCATGGGTCTCTTTGCTGATGGACACTTGTTTTCCTTCCCTTGCCTTGAAGCCTGATTTTTTCAGGAAGGCGCGATAATCATTCTTTTTTCTACTCATTTCTTTTTCTTTTTGATGATTAAAATACTGCGTCGTAATTCCGGGCGTAAAGGCTCTTTATCGCCTCTTCGCACTGGTTGAAGTGGTGTGTAAGCACATGGTCGATATAGGCGGACAGCGATAATCTGTCATGCCCGATTACACGGGTTATGCGCATGATGCGGTCGTGATACTCCGGGCGCACGTATGCCATCTTCCCCTCGCGTGCCTTTACTTCGGGTTCACGGATGAAAAGCCGTTCATAGTCCTTTTCTCCGCATTTGCCGCTTACCGGCACGGGCGACAGGATTTCCACACTCGCCTGCACTTGGGCAAGCATACCTCCGCCGTCATGGTGCGGACTTCTGTTTTTCTGGTTCTTTTCCTGATTCATATCCATATTCATATTAAATCTTCACGTTGTTTCTTGTACAGTTCGTTTATTTTCTCCTTGTGCTGTTCCAGATGTTGGCGCAACACGGTGTCCACGTAGCCGCCTACCGATATTTCCCGTCCGGCGATGTCGTTCACGATTTTAAGAATCTTGCTGTGTACGTCGCGGCTGATATAGACGCACTGGCGTGTCTTTATCTCGTTGCGGCGGAGGAACAGACCGGAATAGTCGTCCTCCTGCCGTTTGCGGCGGGCGGTGTCTTTCTGCACCTTCTCCCTTGACGGGGATGCCGTGGGCGGTGGTTCCGTTTCCGGGACGCTCTCTTCTTCGGGGGCAGGCACGGGCGGCTCCTGTGCGCGGTACAGGGTCCCGTCCTGCTTGCGTCTGCCGATGGAGGCTATCAACAGTTCCTCGTCGATGCCTTCGGTGTTCACTTTCCTGCTGCCCATGCTCATTGAGGTTTGATGATACGGCTTATCTCTTCCGAGAACTCACGGATGCCGCTCCCTTTCAGCAGGGATGCGTCCATCGGGAAGATGGTCGAGCGGAAAACGCTCTTGCGCTCTTCCGAGAGGTCGCGCCGGAACTTCTTGCTGTCGGGCAGGCGGGTGGACAACACCGACAGCCCCATTTCGGCAATCACATCTTCATACAGGTCGTACAGCCCGTTCTTCTCCCTGCCGTCCACCATCGTCCAGAACAGGTATAGCCCCTTTGTTTTCGCCTGTCCCGTCGTCATGAGGTTGTCACGGAACATCACGGCGAATTGCAGGGTGCTTTCCACGACGAAGCGGTCGGCACTCATGGGCGCGAAGATGTAATCCATCTGTGAGAGGGTCTTTACCACGCCGTTGCTTTTCAGCGTTCCCGGCATATCGAAGAACACGATGTCCGGTTTCGCATCTTCTTCGGCAAGCATCCTTTCGGCATCGTCAAGGGCGTTGAGGGCATCGCTTGCAATGACCGGATAGGCGTTCTTTTTTATTTTGCGGAAGTGGTCACACGCGAGTGCCTTGAAATAGAGGCTCTCGTCGATAAGTTTCGTTTCACGTTCGCGCAGCCCGTGGATGCTGTGCTGCGGGGCGTCGCAATCTATGACGGCAACATTGTGACCTTGCACGTTGTGGAGGTAGCTGGCGGCAAGAGCCGTGACGGTCGATTTTCCGATACCTCCCTTTTGTGTTGCGAATGCAACGAAGATTTCATTACTCATGGTTCTATTGCTTTTAATGGTTGATGAATTGTTTTCCTGTTCCTGTACGGAAGCGGTGATATACATATCGGCGTCCGTGAAACACTGACAGATTGGTCCGTCACGTATCCGCTTCAATGGTGAAGCTGGGATTCGGATAACCGATGAATGACGGCATTGCGTCATGAAGTCATTGAATCCATAAATCACCGCGTCACTGGAAAACCGGCTATCCGACGGTTCGGATATTCGGTTTGGCAAATATCCGCCGAAGCGGTTTGCCGGGTATCTGAAAGTTCCTTTTTCCATATCTTCAAATCGTTCGTTTCTTGAATCATGCTGCAAATAAACAAGGATATTTTTGAATCCGTATCACTTCTCCGGCAAGTGGCAGCACGTTGCGTCGGTTGGCATTGATTGTCCGGGTCAAGCCTCTGTCCGATACCGCGTTAAGGGCGTAACTTTGCACCCGAACGGCAGGGTTCGCCACAGGTGGCGCAGCCCGGAGTTTGAAAGGCATTCCCCCAATCCGTCCCCGACGGATTTTTATGTTCACCTGAACATAGCAAGGTATGTTTTCAGCCGCTCAAAACATTTTGAGCAGCCACGAAAACGCCTTGCCCTTACAGGGGGGCGGGCTTACCCTCCGAAGTCGGGAAGCCTCTCAAACCTGCGGTGCTGTGCCTCGAAGCGGCGGCTTATGCCGTCAAACCGCTAAATCCAAAGCAATATGAGTGAAAAAAGAAGAAACAAAGGCGGGAGAAATCCCAAACTCGATCCGGCGGTGTTCCGCTACACCGTCCGTTTCAACGAGGAGGAACACAACCGTTTCCTCTCCATGTTCGAGAAGTCAGGCGTTTACGCCAAGTCGGTTTTCCTGAAGGCGCACTTCTTCGGACAGCCGTTCAAAGTGCTGAAAGTGGACAAGACGCTGGTGGATTACTACACCAAACTGTCCGATTTTCATGCGCAGTTCCGCGCAATAGGTACAAATTACAACCAAGTAGTGAAGGAACTGAGGCTGCATTTTTCCGAGAAAAAGGCGATGGCGTTGCTCTACAAGCTGGAGCAACAGACCGTCGAACTCGTAAAACTGAGCCGTAAGATTGTGGAACTTTCAAGGGAGATGCAGGAAAAATGGTCGCAAAAATCAGTATAGGAAACTCGTTGTACGGCGCACTTGCCTACAACGGGGAGAAGATCAACGAGGCGAAAGGGCGGCTTCTGACGACCAACCGCATCTACAATGACGGTACGGGAACGATGGACATCCACCGGGCAATGGAGGACTTTCTCGGCATGATGCCCGTGCGGTCGAAGGTAGAGAAACCGGTGGTACATATCTCGCTCAATCCGCATCCCGACGATATTTTGACGGATACAGAACTTCAGGACATCGCACTGGAGTATCTGGAGAAGATGGGGTTCGGCAACCAGCCGTATCTCGTTTTCAAGCATGAGGACATCGACCGCCACCATCTGCATATCGTGACGGTCAGGGTGGACGAGAACGGCAGGAGCATAGACACCCGGAATAACTTTTACCGGAGCAAGCAGATAACACGCGAACTGGAACGGAAATACGGGCTGCACGACGCGGAACGCAAGAACCGCCGTCTTGACACGCCGCTGCGCAAAGTGGACGCTTCTGCGGGCGACGTGAAGAAGCAGGCAGGAAATATCGTCAAGGCTATCAGCGGGCAGTACCGCTTCCAGACGATGGGCGAATACCGCGCCCTTCTTTCCTTATATAATATGACGGTTGAGGAAGCGCATGGCAATGTGCGCGGACGCGAGTATCACGGGCTGGTCTATTCCGTCACGGACGATAAGGGCAACAAGGTCGGCAATCCTTTCAAGTCCTCACTGTTCGGGAAGTCCGTTGGCTATGAAGCTGTGCAGAAGAAGTTTGCCCGTTCCAAGCAGGAGATTAAGGACAGGAAACTTGCTGACATGACGAAACGCACCGTCCTTTCCGTGCTGGAAGGCACGTATGACAAGGAGAAGTTTGTAGCCGCGCTCAAAGGGAAGGGCATCGACACCGTACTGCTCTACACGGAGGAAGGGCGCATCTACGGAGCTACGTTCATCGACCACCGCACGGGCTGCGTGCTGAACGGCTCACGCATGGGCAAGGAGCTTTCCGCCAACGCCTTGCAGGAACACTTCACGCTGCCTTACGCCGGACAGCCTCCGATTCCTCTTTCCGTTACGGTGGAGGGACAAGAGGACAAACAAGGCTATTCCGGTGGGGAATACGAGAGCCATTCCGGTGGCATGAACCTGTTTGCCCCCGAAGGTCCGGCAGTGGACGCTGAAGAGGAAGCCTTCATCCGGGCGATGCAGCGCAAGAAGAAAAAGAAGAAGCGCAAGGGCTTGGGTATGTAATCGAAAATATCAACAATCAAAAAATCAATGTATGTCACAACAAGAAGACGATTTGAGGGCATTGGCGAAAATCATGGATTTTCTGCGTGCCGTGAGTATTATTTTAGTGGTCATGAATGTGTACTGGTTCTGCTACGAAGCAATCCGGCTTTGGGGTGTGGACATCGGTGTGGTGGACAGAATCCTGATGAACTTCAACCGCACGGCGGGGCTGTTCCGTTCCATCCTGTACACGAAACTGTTTGCCGTCCTACTGCTTGCCCTGTCCTGTCTGGGGACAAAGGGCGTGAAAGGTGAGAAAATCACTTGGGGACGAATCTGGACGGCTCTTGCCGTCGGCTTTGTGCTGTTCTTCCTCAACTGGTGGATACTGGCTTTGCCGCTACCGATAGAGGCGGTGACGGGACTGTATATCCTGACCGTTGGCGCAGGTTATGTCTGCCTGTTGATGGGCGGTCTGTGGATGAGCCGTCTGTTGAAGCACAACCTCATGGACGATGTGTTCAATAACGAAAACGAGAGTTTCATGCAGGAAACACGGCTTATTGAAAGTGAGTATTCGGTCAATCTTCCGACACGATTTTACTACAAAAAGCGTTGGAACAACGGCTGGATCAATGTCGTGAATCCATTTAGGGCTTCCATCGTGTTGGGTACGCCGGGCAGTGGTAAATCCTATGCGGTGGTAAATAATTTCATCAAGCAGCAGATTGAAAAGGGATTTAGTCAATACATTTATGACTTCAAATATCCCGACCTTTCAACTATTGCCTACAACCATCTGCTGAACCACCCGGAGGGCTACAAGGTGAAGCCGAAGTTCTATGTGATAAACTTTGACGACCCGCGACGCTCACACCGTTGTAATCCTATCCACCCGGACTTCATGGAGGATATTACAGATGCTTACGAGAGTGCGTACACGATTATGCTCAATCTCAATAAAACGTGGGTGCAGAAGCAGGGCGACTTCTTTGTGGAATCACCTATTATTCTGTTTGCCAGCATTATATGGTATCTCAAAATCTATAAGGGTGGTAAGTATTGCACGTTTCCCCATGCCATTGAGTTTTTGAACCGTCGTTACGAGGATATTTTCCCGATTCTTTCCTCATATCCCGAACTTGAAAACTACCTATCACCATTCATGGATGCTTGGCTCGGTGGGGCGGCTGAGCAGCTTCAAGGGCAGATAGCAAGTGCAAAAATTCCGCTCTCGCGAATGATTTCCCCGCAACTCTATTGGGTAATGTCGGACAGCGAGTTTACGCTGGACATAAACAATCCCGAAGAGCCGAAAATCCTGTGCGTGGGTAACAATCCCGACCGTCAGAATATTTACGGTGCGGCACTCGGTCTGTATAACTCCCGTATCGTAAAGCTCATAAACAAGAAGGGGATGCTGAAGTCGTCGGTTATTATAGATGAACTACCGACGATATATTTCAAGGGGCTGGACAACCTTATCGCCACCGCACGAAGCAACAAGGTTGCCGTGTGTCTGGGCTTTCAGGATTTCAGCCAGTTGGTACGCGACTATGGCGATAAGGAAGCCAAAGTCGTAATGAATACCGTCGGCAATATCTTCTCCGGGCAGGTGGTGGGTGAAACCGCCAAGACGCTATCCGAACGTTTTGGAAAGGTCTTGCAGAAACGGCAGTCCATATCCATCAACCGACAGGATGTTTCCACCTCCATCAATACGCAGATGGACGCGCTTATCCCGCCCAGCAAGATTTCCGGCTTGACGCAGGGAATGTTTGTCGGTTCTGTGTCCGATAACTTCAACGAGCGTATCGAACAGAAGATTTTTCACTGTGAGATTGTCGTGGATGCCGAGAAGGTGAAGCGCGAGGAAAAAGCCTACAAGAAGATACCCGTCATTACCGACTTCACGGACGAAAAAGGTAACGACCGCATGAAGGAAACGGTGCAGGAGAATTACAGGCGAATCAAGGAGGAAGTCAAGCAGATTGTTCAGGAGGAACTGGAACGGATTGCCAACGACGAAAATCTGAAACATCTGTTACAGCAGAAATAACAGAGCTGACGGGGTACAATGAAAACGGGCGGAGCAAAGTGTCAAACTTGTTCCGCCCATTATTTTCTTCAGGTATTCTTTGTTTATCTTCTCATGCGCTCCATCTCTTCATCACGGAGCATCTTCTCGTTCAGTTTTTCCTGCATTTTGTCAAGGAAATAGGTGCGGCTCTCGTTCTTCCGGCGTTTGATGTCGATGTAGAAACGGTAACAGTCCTTTGATTCCACACCGAATATCTTGTACAGGAGTGGGGCGAGCTGTTTGAGCGGCATATTGCCGTTGTTGATACAGCCCATCTCGTTGATGCCGTAGATCAGTTCCACGAGATCGATGGCGTTGCCCGTCCATTGCAAGGGTGAGGCGGTATTTTCGTTTGTGTTGTCGGTGGATGTTTGGATGGGGATTCGTGGCGGCACTTGGGGAGCGGCAAGAAACTTCTGCATCTTCCTTACGAAAGAGAGAGCCTTGCTGACATAGTTGGCTATTTCCTTCTTTTCTTCGGGAAGGTTACGCACGGGATGATGCTGTAATTCGATTTCGATGTAAGCCAACGCGATGATGGTCCGGTTCGTGTCCGGGCTGCCGATACACAGTTCGATCACTTGGGTGGCGAAAGCCGTGTATGCTTTTTCCATATTGCAGTCCCCGGCTTCGTTTATCTGGCGGAAGAAATCGGTTTCCGCCAATAAAAAATAATTCATGTCCTGTCAATTTTGAAATTTTACACTCTGTTTTCGGTATGCGCACATGAATAATATTGGCAAAAATCGCGACCAAAAAGCAAAAAATCCGGCACGGTCTTTACAACGTACTGGATTTCAGCGCAATAATAATTGATGTTTTTTATCCGGCATGAATTATGGCAGTCTTAAAATGTTCTTTTTCAGAACATTGCTTTATTAAACGGATTATAAAAGTGTTCTCCTATGGAACATTCCGGCTATTTCATGGTTTCCATGCGTGTGTAGATGCTCCGGTACACTCCATTGGAATAACTCTTTTGTGAGGAGAGTGTCCAGCGTGCTTCAGGTAGTGCCGACTTGAAGAAATGCCGTCCCGTTCCCGATATGAAAGGCACGGTATATAGAATAATCTCATCCACCACCCGCATACGCAACAGCCCGTTGATATAGTCCGAATTATCGGGAGTGGCTTCTGCGAGATAGCAGATGTTGGTATTGTCTTTCCGCCATTCGTCCAGCATGGAGATGGAGTAGTCCGGCGTGACATGGTAAAGCGCGTTTTCCCTTATTTTGTCAATATCGCAGCGGTCAAGGCGTAAATCCTCATACGCTTTGCCATATAATTCTGAAGAATGACACCCGTCCATCGTGAGGACGGCAAGAATCTGAACTTTACCCATAGCCTTTTTCTTTCGTTGGGCAAGGAGCAAAAAAGTAGCGTGCAATCCACACTACTTCTAATGGAGGCTCTGGAATGCCCTAACAGGAATAGGTGAATGCACGCTATGCGTAGGCATAGCATAAGCAATCACGCAATAGTTCCTGTTAATGTCAATTTTCCAGATTTCCATTAGAAACACCTTGCGGTCTTATGTTATATATCGGCGGCGAAAGGCTCCCCAATCGCCGTTTACCTTCAAATGTTCATGCAAAGATAGCTAAATTCAGTGAATTACCGGCTATGATTGCCTGAATTTGTATTTCAACCCATACTCTTCCAGCTTGCTGTACAGCGTAGTACGTCCTATTCCGAGCAGTTCGGCGGCAACCTTTCGGTTTCCGTTCGCCTGTTTCAACGCACGCAAAATCCGCTCCTTGTCTTCCGCGTCGTTTCGCAGGGCGAAACTGACAGGTGAGGTTGGTTTCGTCACGGCAAGTTCCAGATGCTCTTTCATGACAACACCTTCCTGCGCCTGCAATACAGCACCCATAACTTTCTGCCGAAGTTCCCGCACGTTGCCCGGCCATGCGTGTGTCAGCAACGCTTTACGTGCTTCGGAACTGAACCCGCTCACGCTACACTCCAGCTCTCTGTTTGCCATATCACGGAAGAACTCTGCCAGCGGCATAATGTCTTCTTGACAGTCACGCAACGGAGGAACGGTTATCCCGAAGTCGTGCAGGCGGTACAGAAGATCCTGCCGAAAACGCTTTTCATTCACCGATACCTCCAAATCTTCATTGGTAGCAGCGATGATGCGGACATTGAAATTCCGGTCTGCCTTGTCTCCGACCGGGCGATACCGCCTCTCCTGTATGGCACGGAGCAACATCTGTTGGGTTTCCAACGCGAGGTTTCCTACCTCGTCCAGAAACAACGTGCCGCCTTCCGCCTCATGGAAATATCCTTTCTTGGCATTGTCCGCACCTGTAAATGCACCTTTGACGTGTCCGAAGAAAGCCGACGGTGCAAGCTCTTTGGAGAGTGAACCGCAGTCCACCGCCACAAATGGCTTGCCTGCACGTTTGCTCTTGTCATGCAACAGGTGGGCAATATGCTCCTTGCCCGTGCCGTTCTCACCAAATATCATCACGCTCATATCGGTGGCGGCTACCAGCCTTATGCGGTGCATGATTTTCTGAAAGGCGGAACCTTCACGGGCGAATATAGGCATACGGCGTTGTCCTGCCTGACGTTCTTTCAGTATGGAACGGATCAGGGGGACAAGTTTATCCTCCACAAGCTGTTTGGGAATATAGTCTATCGAGCCGAGTTTCATGCTTTCCACGGCGGTATTAACTTCGGCGTAGTCGGTCATAATGATGAAGGGCTGCATCTTTCCCTCCTTTCGCATCCAGCACAAAAGGTCTATGCCACTGCCGTCAGGCAGACGCAGGTCGGCAACCACGATATCATTATCTGTTGCCTGTTGCAGATGTTTCTTCGCGGTTGAGAGGTGGTAAGCCTTCATATTGCGGTAGCCCTCCCGTGACAGCATATTGCAGACATATTCGCAATACACGATGTTGTCTTCCACCACAATTATTTTTGTCTTATTCATCTTCGTATTTTCTCCTTTCCTCTTCTGCCAACCGTATTATTTCCACTCCCTTATCCAGCACGGCAGTCACGGCATGGCTTAACGCTTCACCATCCGGGAGAGCATCGCCACGAAGCAATCCGTAAAGTACATTCAGCGGTTGGTCGGCACGGAGCACCTCCCACGAACTGCGCAGGTGGTGGATCAGGGAATCCAGCTTTTGCAGGTCTTTTTCTTTTGCTGCATCCCGTACCGCCTGCATTTCCTTTTCTGTTTCAGTTATCAACTTTTCCAGCATGACGGCTTCATTGCCATAGGACAATAAGGCGGAAAAGTCCGGTTTCCCGTCCGGTGTCGCTTTTATGGCACACCTGTCGGAAACCTCCATCAGTTCCGATATGGAGAACGGTTTGAACAGGCATCCGGCAAAGCCTTTTGCCAATAGTTCCCCTTTGTTACAACTGCCCGAAGCGGTTGCCACAACCACCGGGATTGTTGGTGAATTGCCCACGTTGGACGAACGCAACAGTTCCAGCAATTCGAAACCGTTTATATCGGGCATATTCAAGTCTGTCAGCAACAGGCTGTATTCTTTCTGGCGTATCATTTCCATCAGTGCCGCAGCATCGGTGCAAGTGTCGCAGTGTATTCCTTCTTGGGAATACATCTCTTTCAGCATCAGAAGTAATACCTCATCATTGTCAATGGCGACAACATCATGGAATTTATTGTTATGATAAACAGGTGTATTGCTTGTATATCCAAGCTGTTCTTCAGCTTCCTGCATAGAAATTTCAACTGTGAAACGACTGCCTTTCCCTTTCTTGCTGTCTAAACGGATTGTTCCGCCAAGCATCGACACAATATTACGCATTATGGCAAGCCCAAGCCCGAAACCCTCCTTTGCGGCGGCATTTGATAGACGTTCAAACGCACCGAACGCTTGTTTCTGTTCCTCTTCTGTCATGCCTGTACCTGTATCTTCAACGACCAGTGTCAGAACTCCATTATCATATTCAGTAATCAAAGAAACACCGCCTTCTTCTGTGAACTTGACAGCGTTTGACAGCAGGTTATTCCCGATTTGTATTATTCGCTCTTTGTCGGTCAATACAATGGCATCGTGTCCAGTCTTCACGGACAAGGACAGCCCTTTGTTCACGGCAACAGGCATGAACTCCGTTTCAAGTGTGTGCGTGATTGCTGAAATCCGGCAGGGTGACAGACGGGGCTGTTCCTTGCCGTTGTCCAGGCGGAAGAAGTCAAGCAAAGTGTTAAGCATATCCCGCATACGGTCGGAGGATTGCAGTATGTTTTGGATATACTGCCCGGACTTATCCTCACACTGTTCTTTCCGTATCAGTCCGGCATAGCCTGTTATTGCTGTCAGCGGTGTGCGCAGTTCATGGGTGATAGTATGTACCGCCTTCTTCCTTGACGTTATCAGTGCCTCGTTCCGTTGTACGGATTGTTCCAGTTGCCTTATCAAATCAGTTGTCTTGTGCTTGTATTGTTTAATGCTTTTTGCATCACGATGTATGATGATGTAGGAAATTAACAACAATAGAAGAACGAATCCCATTAAACCGCCTACTTGCATAAATGACTTTTCACGCATGGCAACTATTTCGTTTTCCCGGCTTTGCAGTTCGGTTTGTACCTTTTCTTCTATTTGGCAAATCAATTCTTGCAGTTGTCTGTTAAGTTCTGCATTACGAGCTGCAAGGCTGTCGGCTTGTTCCGACAATTGGCGATCCTGCACTTTCTGTTCGCTGATTACGTTTCTATTGACCGAATGAAGGATAGTGGTTGATACTGCTGGAGTTACTTCCTTTTTTTTGCCGAATATGCCTAAGAAACCTTTTCGTTTTGGCTTTTTGGACTGTTCCTGCACACTTTTCTGTACAATAACCGGAATTTGATTGGCTATCTTCTTGTTAATAGATTGTTGTTCATCCATTAACCGGACTATCTGGAACATCTGTCGTTCCTTATCCTCTAAAAGACTGCGCACACTATCGATGCGCTCTGCTGGATAGGTGGCCTTGAAACGGCAGAGCATACTGTCCATTGCCATACGCCGTGCATGGTAATGCTCGATATCTTTATCGTTCCATTCCAGTATTGTTTCACCCAATAGAGAAAATTTTATCATTTGAATATTGATATTGTTTATTTCTTTTCGGAGCTCGTCTATTTTTTTATTGCCAAGTTCTAATGCTTCTATCTCCTGCCATTCATAGAGGCTATTATATGCCATACATCCGATAAGAATGGAGATAAGTATATATCCCAACCGTATTGCCTTATAGAAATTTCCTGACCGCTCCATTATTTTAATGACATTGATTTTTGGAACATGAATAAAAGTTTATCTTTTTCGTTCATGCGGATATTATCAGAATAACCGTCTTTTGTTATTTGATACCCACATGGCTTAACCATAAAAATGCCTAAGCCCTTAGTGTACGAACTTACTTCTGAGGCATAGTCTTTACTTGTATTTAATGGAACTTTCCCTTTAATATGACACCACTCATTATTACAACTGATGTCTTCAATCTCAGACATCAGTTTTTGCAAATCTGTAATAGCTTTGGAACTCGCTACTTGGGGTATCTGCAACTCAAAACAGAGCATCGGTTCGAGAATGTCCACACCTGACTGTTGCAAAGCCAGCCTGAAGACATAAGGGGTCAGCTGTCTGAAATCAGCAGGTGTACTTACCGGGCTATAATACTCGGCTTGAGTAAAAGTTACTTTCAGATCTGTCACTTCCCATCCATGTAAACCAGATTGGCAAGACATACGAATCCCTTCAAAAACGGCATTTTGAAAAGAATGGTTCAGATAACCATAGGAGATGTCACTTTCGATTTGCAACCCTGCCCCTAACGGTAAGGGTTCAAGAGTCAGCCCTATTGTGGCCCAGTAAGGGTTGGGTGGTACTTCGATCTGAATAATCTTATTGACCTTTTTTATAGGTCGTTCTTTGTAGATAGTCTTGATCTCATCAAAATGGACCTTTACGGAAAATCGTTCTTCCAGCAATGTCTGTATGATTTCCTTTTGGGTCAAACCATATAACGAGATTTCCAATTCATCACTATATGAGTTTATGGAAAAGGACAAAGACGGGTCTTCAATCCACAATGTATTCAGAGCGGATATCACCTTGCTTCTCTCTTCGGGCTTATTTGGCCGGACGGAGGATTTGAGAGCGGGATGCTGATGAGATAATCCTTGAATCAAACAAGGTTTAGCACCTAAATAATCTCCGATTCGAAAATCTTCTATATCTTCTACAATCGCGATATCATTGGCACCCACTTCATCAACATTTATCTCTCTGCCCTGATAAATAGTCTTTAGATTTTTAATCTTGATGAATTTTTCCGAATCGTTGATTCTTACAACGTCTCGAAGTCTCAGACTTCCGTCAATTATTTTAAGAAAACTTCTTTTATGCCCTTTGGGGTCATGCTCTATCTTATAGAGATAAGCTGAAAGTCTGTTTGAGACTGATGCCGGAGGAAGTATAAAAGAAGAAATGGCGTCCAACAACTCATTGATACCGATATTGAACATTGCTGATCCATGTAGCACCGGATAGACTTTGGCTTTTGCCACAAGAGCGATTATCGTATTCCAATAATCAGCCGGTGAAATTTCGCTATCCGCCAAATATCGTTCTAATATATCGTCGTCATGGTTGCATACAAATTCTTTGTATTCTTCCTTTATATATGTTTGGGAGCAAACCGGATAAACCGATCCATCGACAACAGTTTGCATAAACAGGACATCTTGCGACAGATTTGTTTTTATATCCATATACAAACGCTCCAAATTCACACCGGCACGGTCAATCTTATTGATAAATATAATTGTCGGGATTTGCAGCTTTTGTAAAGTACTGAACAGCAACTTTGTCTGCGCTTGTATGCCTTCCTTTGCGGATAAGATGAGGACTGCTCCATCAAGCATTTTGAATGTCCGCTCCACTTCCGCAATAAAATCCATGTGTCCCGGAGTGTCAATGATATTGCATTTCACTCCATTCCAGATAATAGATGTCGTAGAAGCCCGGACAGTAATTCCTCTACGTTTCTCTATATCCATAGAGTCCGTTATGGTGTCACCATTATCCACACGGCCGCACTTTTCCGTTGCTCCACTGGCAAACAGCAGATTCTCGGTTACGGAAGTTTTTCCTGCATCAATGTGAGCAAGAATTCCTAAATTTATAATATTCATTTGGATTAAGCAATAATATACTACAGTAGATGCATTGTCGAAACGCACCTTTTAATACCTCCTCGTAGCATATGAGAACTACAGGATTACTAACTCGTATTAATATGTATATTATTACTGCCGCATAACGATTACAAAATTACACAAAAAAATATATCTAACAAAAGTGGGAGGATTTTTTAACTTTTTACCATAGACATTTTATTAGGGAAGCGTAGGTTCAACTGGCAAGTACAAATAAGTAGAAATGTTTGAACAACACCGTTTTAGGAAGTTGAAAAATCAAGTTTCTCTCTCGGTATAGCGTTTATTTTGGCCAATATCTTCTTTAGTTTAGCATTTGTGTATTTCCCATTCGTGTTCTATTTAGCTCCTTATTATGAGTATGTAGCAAGTTACTTATCAAATTCAGCCTCTTTGAGGGTCAAATATGGTTTTGCAAATGGTGACTGACAAGACATAAACAAGGTCAGCAGGAATTTTTTACATAAATGGACATGAATGTATATAACCTAAAATAAGAATAAATTTTAATAAGGGCTGCCCAAAAAGAAAAAAATGCAGTTGCCATCCTATAGATACTTGCAGAAAGGATAAAATTTACTTTTAGACCTTTTGGGATAGCCCTTATTAATACTTCAGATAAAATTCCTTAGGTTATATTTTCAATCCTTTGGACCGGGTTTCCTCCTTGGCATACAGTCCCGGACGCCCGATTATGACATGGTTGGCAACGATACTATCCGCCGGACTGCGTATCTGCGGCGGTGCATTTTCGGGATATTGCGCCTGCCTGTTCCTCACATCTTCCGCTTCCGGCTTGAGCTGTTGCCCTTCATTCTCCTTTTCTGCGACTTCGGGCGTGGGTGGCGCAAGCTCCAGCTGAATTTTTCGGTCAAGGGCGGCAAGTTCGGACTTCAACTGCTTCAGCTCGTCCTCCTTCTTCCACACCTTACCCGCTATCTCCTGTAACTGCGGTATCTCCATCTCCAGCACCTCGTTCTTCGCCTTGTACTGGTCGATGATGGAGGGTATCCTCTCCATCGCGTTGAGGAAGTTGCGGGCGGCGGCCAACGGGTCAGCCATCGCCAGATGCCCGTTGTTGTAGGTGTACTTGTAGTTCCCCTCGACCACGAAGCGGTTGTCGGTGAACTCCAATCCCTCTTTGAGTATCCTTTCGCTCACCACCTTTATCGGAAAACCGTAAAGTTCACCGACCTGCGTGTACAACCCTCCGGTCGTGGCATTCTTGGCTATCTCCTGCAAACGCTTTCCGATGACCTTCTCATCGGCGGAATCCACTCCGTCCACCTTTATTATATTAAGGCGGTTGCCCTCCTTGTCGGTCTGCACCACCGACAGGAAGCGGTTCCAGTCCTCCGTCATGGCATTCACCATTGCCGTATTGTTACGCAGTTCGCCCGTCTTTGACTCCAGCTTGAACTCCGAATCACGCCTGCCCTTGTTGAACGACTTGCGTTCCCCTTCGAGCGAGGCGATGCGCTTTTCAAGTTTCGCCTTGTCCAGCAGGTCGGTGTTGCCGGAGAGCAACGCCATGTACTCCGAGAAGTTCATGCCCGACTTCTCGTCCATAGCCCCCTCGTCGATGGTACGCGCACCCATCGCACCGCTTTTGAGCTGGCTGATGAAAGTCTGCTTGCAGTGCAGGAGGTTGAACTTGTAGCTGTCCAGCGACTTCTCCACCGCATAGATTATTACATCCACGTTATTACCTGCAAAATGCTTGGCTATCTCGTTACCCGCTCTAACTCCGCGTCCGTCACGCTGTTGCAGGTCGGACGGTCGCCACGGTGTATCGAGATGATGGATTGCCACACACCGTTTCTGAGCGTTCACGCCCGTGCCGAGCATGGAGGTGGAACCGAACAGCACACGCACCGTCCCGGCGTTCATGGCATCTATCACCGCCTTCCGCGCCTTGTCGGTCTTGCACTCCTGAATGAAGCGCACCTCGCCGGGCGGTATGCCGTAGTCCTCCGTCAGCTTGCGCTTGATTTCCGAATAGACGTTCCACCCGTCGCCCGGCTGGTAAGTACCCAAGTCCGAGAAGACGAACTGCGTGCCTTTCTGCGCGTCGTACTTTTGGTAATACTCCGCGATCATCTTGGCGCAGTGGCTCGCCTTGTTGTCGGGGTGGTCTTCATAGTGCGGGTCTATCATGCGCATATCCAGAGCCATCTTGCGGGCATAGTCCGTGGCGATGAGCATCTTCGCTTTTTCCTCCGTTTCCGAAAGCGGCAGCCTGCCCAGCAGGGTGGCGTCGCCTGTCTTGGCAAATTCCATCAGTTGCTTGATGAAATACTCTTGGTCAGGCGTAGGCGGTATGTGGTGCAGTATCTCGTTCTTGTGCGGACGGTCCACGCCCACATCCTCCGCCGTGCGGTAGTCCGTTATCTCGTTGTAGAAGGCGGCAAGTTCCGGCACTTTGATGAAGTAGCGGAAACGCTCTTTCTGCACCACGTTATTCGTCACGTTGAACTCGAAGTCGGTGGTCTTCTTGGCAAAAATTGCCGCCCACGCATCGAAACAACGGATGTCCTGCCGCTCCAGCTCCTTCGGACGCAGGTACTTGAACAGGAGGTACAGCTCCGTCAGCGAGTTGCTGATGGTCGTGCCGGAGAGGAAGGTGGCTCCCAAGTCCCTGCCCGTGCGCTCCTGTATGGTGCGGATGGCGAAAAGCATATTGAGAGCCTTCTGGCTTCCCTCCGAGTTTCCCAAGCCCGCCACACGGTCGTGGCGCGTGTTGAACGTTAGGTTCTTGAACTGGTGGCTCTCGTCGATGAAGATGTGGTCGATGCCCATCTGCTTGAAGTCCACCACATCGTCAGTGCGCGATTGGATGGCGTGTTCCACCTTCTCCAGCTTCGCCACAAGGTTGAACTTGCGCTTCTCCAGCCCTTTCAGCATCGCCCGCGACACGTTCTTTCCCTGCTGCCGCAACACTTCGAGGTTTTCCTCCACCGTGTCAAGCTCTGCTTGCAGGATGCGCTGCTGCAACTCCGGCGACTGCGGTATCTTGCCGAACTGGTCGTGCGACATGATGACGCAATCATAGTCATTGTTTCGGATGTTGTTGAAGAACCGCACACGGTTGACGGTCGAGAAGTCCTTTTCCGAAGCGTAGAGAATACGGGCGTTGGGATATGCCGCCTGATAGGTAGCTGCGATCTCCGCTACATTGGCTTTCAGCCCGATAATCATCGGCTTGTGCGCCAAGTTCAGACGCTTCATCTCATGCGCAGCGATACACATTATCAGCGTTTTACCGGTTCCGACCTCGTGGTCACAAATTCCACCGCCATTCTGTTTCAGCATCCAGACACAATCCATTTGTGAGGGATAGATGCTCTTGATGCCCCGGCTTGCCAGCCCCTTCAGGTTGAGGTCGGGGAAAGTCTGGTGTGAGCCGTCATACTTCGGGCGCACGAAACAGTTGAACTTGCGGTTATACATCGTCGTCAGCCGTTCCTTGAACTGCGGCGACTGCTCTTCGAGCCATTCGGTGAAGCCGTTTCGTATCTCGTCAATCTTGGCGTTGGCAAGCTGTATGCCCTCGCTGTCGCGCACCTTGATGTCGTTGCCATGCTCATCCTTGCCGATGGACTTCATCATGTCGGGGCAGGTGTTGTGCAGGGCGTGTTTCAAAAGGCTCATGCCGTCGTAACTGCGGTAATAGCCCTTCACGCAAAACTCGTCCCATATCTTGAAATTCTTGTGACTGCAAGCCACCGAGAACTCATCCAAAGTCGGAGAGTAAGCAATTTTCACGTCCGTGCTGTAGAAATGGCTCATGTAGGCGGAATAGACACCCGTAGGAATCCAGCGTTCCCCGAAGTTGAAATCAAGGTCTTCAAAGGCGATGCGGGGCGGTTCGGCGTCTTTCAGTGCATCCAACGCCTGCTTCACCTCCGGCATACATCCGCTTTCGGGATTTTCACCCATCCATGCCTCTATGCGTTCCGCCTTCTCTATCACGTTCCCGGCGATGAAGCGGTCTTTGATCTCGTAACCGGTCACGAGCGGATTGTAGTAGATGCGCCCTTGCAAGGCAGTGAGCAATTCCTCTTCCGTGCCGTCGGTTATCGTCTTCATGTAGTCGAGATTGACCGTGCCGAACTTGTTGAGCGATGCGGACAGGGCTTCTTCGGGAGTGCCGACGTTGACATGGCTCTCCACCGAGAATGAAACGGGACGATCGAAGATGTCCGCCTTGACAAACTTCCCGTTCTCCGCCCGTTCCAGCGAGAGTATGTCACGCCCGCCTGCGTCCATCATCACCAGTTTCACATTCTGCTTGGCGTTGAGGTTGCCGTATCGCATGACGAACTCGTCATAGCAGGTGTTCAGATGCTCACGCCACGGTACATTTTCCTCGTGACTGTTCGATTCATAGCGGTATAGTCGCTCGTATGCGTCACGCAGCGACACATACAGCAACGCCTTTTCCTTCTGGTAGCCTTTCAAATCAAGCGGTTGGAATGTCGCACCGTAAGGCGTGATGTCCTTCAGGTAGCCGACGGTACGGCGTGACCTGTCAGCCACCAGCGACCCTTCACGCAGGTGCATTTCCGGTGTGCGGTGATAGGGACGCGGCGTAAGGTCGGGGGCTTCCTCCTTCGGCTTTTCCGTTTCAAATTCCGGGAATAGTGAAGCGGTTGCTTTCTCACTTGGGCTATTGTCCGTAATAGGAACGGGAGTTGCCTCCGGCTGTGCTTCGGGTTGTTTTGCTGCTTCCTTTTGCTCCGGTTTGTTATCCGACGAAGGCACAAAGGCAGGATTCATCGTGTCCTTGATACCCGACTTTTTCAGTTGTTCCTGTCTGTGCCGTTCCGCTTCAAGCCGTAGAGCCTTGCGCCGTTCCGGTGTCAGGCTCATCATCGTTTCATAGAAGCCGTTGATGGGTGGATTGGTGTCCCAGTCCAAAGTGGCATAAATATCTTCAGGGTCGCTTTGCTTCCCTGCACTTTCCGGCTTTGCCTTCTTGCTTTCGGTTGCAGGCTTGACGGATTCAACAGGAGGAACTGCCATAATCGGCGGTTTCGGTTTAGGAATAGCACGCTTTGCCTTGTTTTCCTTTTTGGTTGCCTTTTTCTTTTTGGCAGGTTCTTCTATGGGCATACCCCAAAGGTCAAGCAGAGTGAGCTGAACGGCATTTGAATGATTCGTCTGGCGTGGCTCAATCTCCGGCTTCTCGTCTATGGGTTGAACTTTCGGTTTCTCCGCTTCTGTGATAAAAACATTAGCGGTAGAAGTCACCGCTTCTACTTTCGGAGACGGCTGTACTTCCACATTCATACTTTTATCCGTACTTTCCGTTTGCGTCGGATGCAGGCTATGTCTTTCGTAGAGTTCCCTGTTGAGTTGGTGCAGTTCTATTTTCAGATGTTCCCGTAAGTCTTCCGCCAATTGTACGGTATCGCCTCTGTGCATGAGCTTATAGGCAGGCTTTCCGTAAGGGTCGGTACTTTTGGTTAAATCCGTGTGGGAAAGCGAACCGATGCTCCATACATACCCATTTACGGAAGTGCCGATAGGGGTCTGTTCTGTTTGCACAAAAAGTTTCTCATTATAATACAGTTTCCCGTTCTTTCCGCTGTTCTTTTGCAGAATAATCAAATCACTGCCCACCTCCGTACCCGCATTTTCCGTAAAGAGGTTGTTCGGCAGACGGGCAACACCCACCAGATTGGCGTGGTTCATCATATACTCGCGTATGGGCGCATTGGTCGGGGCATCCAACACCCCCTGCGAGGTAATGAACGCCACGATTCCGCCTTCACGCACCGCATCAAGGCTTTTCAGAAAGAAATAGTTGTGTATCGTCTTGGATGCCGACCGTCTTGCCATGTCATGACTGTTGGTAAATTCCGGGTCGAACACCGCCACATCACCAAAGGGGATATTGGATATAGCCAGATCAAAATGGTTCATGAACGGCTTTTCAATTTTCTCGTACCCCTGTATCCTTACTTTCTGGTCGGGATGCAGGTGTTTCAATATCTTGCCCGTCATCAGGTCTTTCTCAAAAGCCATGATGTCCGCGTCCGGCTTGTTCTCTAATACGGCATCCACAAATGCGCCAACGCCTGCCGATGGTTCCAGTACCCGGTCGGGGCGTATGCCGTGTTCATGCAGCACGTCCGCAATAGTGCCTGTTATCTCCGGCGGAGTATAGAAAGCGGTCAGAACGGATTGCTTCATAGCATCCATGTACCGCTTATACTCCGTATCGTCTTTTGTATTCTCCCGTAGTAACTTGTGCAGTTCCACGGTAGGGGCAAACAGTTCGAGGTCGGATTTCGCCCAATGGACGGCATCCGTCAGTTCCTTTGCTGGGTTCAGTATGCACTTCAGTCCACCGAAACCGCAATAACGCTCCAACAAGAGCCTTTCGCGTGCGGTGGGGGTGCGTTGTTCCCTGTCAAGGACGAATGCCGTCCGTATCGCCTCGATGTTGTCCCGCAACCTTTGTTTGCGGTTAAACGCCATATTCCTCTATATAAAGGACGACAGCCCCCGTCAGCTCCGTGTAGAGCAGGTCATAATCGGGCGACAGGGCGAAATTGTCATCCGAAAGGTCATAAATGGAGAATACGTTTCCGACAAGCGGCAGCAGTTTTCGGGTAAAGGATTCACGCTCCGCTTCCGGCACGTCGTCGGCAAACTCGTTCTCTACGACTTCGCGCAGGATGGCGTACTTGGAGTAGCGAAGCCCCTCCGTCAGCGTGCGCATAGCCAATTCCTGCGCACCTGCGGCGGGATAGCCTTCGAGCATTGCCCGTTCATACGTTCCGGCGGCACGGTCGGCGCGTTCACGGATGAAGGCTTCGTCGGTCGCCTGTTCAAATCTGTTTGTTCGGAGATAGTCTAGCAGGTACAGACCGTAGTAGGAAAAGTCGGTCTGCCCCTCGTTTTTCTTCTTGTTGTTCATTACTTTGGAATTTAGTGGATTGGTAAATCATGACCGGGATAATTGTCTGAAAGGAGAAAGAAAAGGCACTCGGTATCCCTCCGAGTGCCACCACTAAATCCAAAGCATGAGTGTAATCCGGTATCGAAGAACAGTTCATTACTCTGAATCAGTGGCAAAGTTACTCATTATTTTCTTCTTCTCGCAGAGGTTGCCTTACTTTTCCTTTCGGGGAACACGAAAGTCGTGTTGTAGTCCCCGTCAAAGGCAACCACGGCATCGAAACTCTTGCCCTGCTTGCTCTTGAAACCTTTGAGCAGTTTCGTGTGTCCGTCGGTGAGCAGGTCTTTGATTTCGTCATCGGTGAGGGTACGGTTTGCCTTCAGGCGGAACACGGGCAGCCCGCACTCCGCGTTGTCGCAGCGGACGACCTTGCCGTAGAACTGCATACTGCCCGTCCCGCACTTGGGACACTTGCAGCCGGAATCCCTGCGGGCGAACAGTTTGTCGCACGAGAGCAGTTCGGAGGTAATCTCCTTTGTGTACGCCTCTATCTCCTTGCGGAAGGTATCGGCGAGCAGTTCCCCGCGCTCGATGCGTGCCAGTTCCTTCTCCCATTCACCCGTCATGGCGACGTCGGCGATGAGCATCGTCTTCACGACCGAGTAGAGGGCAAGCCCTTTTTCGGTGGGTACAAGCGACTTCTTGCAACGTTCCATGTAACCGCGTTTGAAAAGCGTTTCGATGATGGCTGCACGGGTGGCAGGCGTGCCGATGCCGCAATCCTTCAATGCCTGACGCAGCGCGTCGTCCTCTATCTCCTTGCCAGCCGTTTCCATTGCGGACAGCAGGGAGGCTTCGGTATGCAGCGGCTTAGGCTTGGTCTTACCTTCCGTGATGGAGGCGGCTTTCAGTGCCAGCCTATCGTCTTCCTGCCAGCCGGGTATGATGGTCTCCTCTTTCTCTTCCTCGCCATAGACTGCACGCCACCCGACTTGCCTGATAACACTGCCTTTCACCACGAACTCCGCTCCGGCACACTCCGCCGTAACAGTAGCGGTGTCTTTGACGCATTTTTCAGAGAAAGCCTCAATCATGCGTCCGGCAATCATCTGATAGACGGTATTATCTTCTTTGGAGAGGAACAGCGGTTTCTCGCCCGTGACGAGTAGGGCATGGTGGTCTGTTACCTTGCCGCCGTCCACGCTGCGGCGTGTCGGCACTGCCTTCGGATTGACTTTGTCTTTCCATTCGGGCAGGTTGCCGATGAAGGCGAGCAACTTGGGAATTTCCACGAACACGTCTTCGGGGATGTAGCGGCTTCCGGTTCTCGGATAGGTGATAAGTTTCTTCTCGTAGAGCTTCTGCGCGATTTCGAGTGTCTGCTCCGCTGTGAAGCCGTGTTTGGCGTTGGCCTCCTTCTGGAGCGTGGTCAGGTCGTACAGGAGCGGAGTGTCCTCTATCTTCTCCTTGCGCTCCGCTTTCGTGACGGTGGCTGTGCCTGCTTCCTTTACTTTATTATATAATTCCGTCGCAGGCTCTTTCTCTTTCCATTTCTCGGAGGACGAGAATTTCACGGTATCACCGTTGCCTCCGTCTGCGGCGATATGGAGCTGCCAGAACGGTTCTACCGTGAAACGGCGGTTCTCCCAGTAACGTGCGCATACCATCGCCAGCGTAGGTGTCTGTACCCGTCCGACGGAATATGTGCCGTGTCCAGCGGCGATGGAGAGTGCCTGCGTGCCGTTGATGCCCACAAGCCAGTCGGATTCGCTCCGTGCTTTGGCGGCAAGGTAGAGGTTGTCGTATTTGTCGCCCGCTTCGAGGTTGCGCAGTCCCTCACGGATAGCCTTGTCGGTAAGCGAGCTTATCCAAAGGCGCACGAAAGGAGTGGTACATCCGATATAGTGGTAGAGGTAGCGGAAGATAAGCTCACCTTCGCGTCCGGCATCGGTCGCCACGATGATCTGCTCGCTTTCCTTGAAAAGACGGGCGATGATTTTTATCTGCGACACCACGCCGCTGTCGGACTTGTAGCCTTTCTCTGTCTTTTCCTGACGGGGAATGAGCGTGAAGGTTCCGGGGATGACGGGCAGGTTACCACGGACGAAACCACGTATGCCGTAGCCGTCGGGCATGGCAAGCTGGACGAGGTGTCCGAATGCCCATGTCACGGCATAGCCGCCTCCCTCGAAATATCCTTCCTCTCTTTTTGTCGCGCCCACGATGCGGGCGATTTCACGTGCCACGGATGGCTTTTCTGCAATGATTGTCTTCATGTTTTCTTACTTTTTAGTGATACTTTGGATTCTATTTTGGATTTAGTGGTGGACACGGGAGATTACATCTTCATGCCCTTGTTGTTTTTCTTCTGTGGTTTCTCCTGCTGCTGTTGCTGTTTGTCGTCCTTCGGAGCGGTCTGTCCCTTCTGCAACGGCTCTTTCAGGTTCTTGGTCGCCTCGTTGGTCTTGCCCTCGCTGTTCACCGCCACCTGTGTGCGGCTTTCGTTGGAGGGGGCTACCTTCTGTGCGTTGTCAGGATTGGTGTCGTAGCGATAAGGACGACCCTTCTCCGGGTTGAACTTGATATACATCGTGGCATGGAAACCCTGTTTGTCTGTCACGTTCTCCAGCTTTATCGCCTTACCCGCTGCATAATCGGCTTTCTGCTGGTCGGTGAAGTTCATGCCGCTCCATTTGCTGATGGGGCGGATGCTGCCGTCGGCGTTCGTCCACGTGTTGCGGCGTTGCTCTTTCTGTGGGGCTGCGGAATTTTCCATGCCCTGAGCCTGTCCTTGTGTGAGATTGTTCTTGGCTTCCTGCGTCTGGGCAGTACGCGGCGACCTGCCGGTTCCCGGTACGAACTCCACGCCTCGCTGCTCTACATTCACTTGAAGAGTGGTGACGAATTTCCTGCCGTCGTTGCGCTCAATAAGTTTGTCGCGCACGGGCAGCCCGGCACGCAGCATATCCTGTTCCTGTTTGGTGATTTCCGTCTTTCCGATGCGCTCCGGTATGCGCACTTTGTTTGCTGGTATGTCCGTGATTTCATTTGTCTTGCGGTCTATGCTGATGAACGAGGGGATGATTTCACCCGTTTCCTTGTCCACGATGTCCACGACCCTGCCGAGATTGCCCGTTTCGCGCAGGTTCTTACGGTCTTCGTCCGAAAACTTGTGTTCCTTGTACTCGTCGAGTTTCTGCTCCTTGCGGATGAAGTGCGGCACGAGGCTGACATTGCCTTCACCGTCTTTCTTAAAGGAAAGGCGGGCGTCCAGTTCAAAAGCCTCGCCGCCAAACTTGGGCGACACCTTTACCAAGTCGGATTTGCCGTAGTTGAGCATCTTCTGAAGGTCACCGGACTTTTCAAGGTCGTCACGTTTCACGCCCCATTTCTCTTCCAACTCCTGCCAGTTGATTTTGCTCTCGTCGATGGGCTGGTAGCCCCGTCTGCCCTGTGCCTGTTGTTGCGGGCTTTCCTGATTCTGTTCCTGCTTCTTTTCCATTTCTTCCTGTTCTTGTTTTTCTTTGGGCTGCTCTTCCTGCTTTTGTTCCGTCTGCTCCGTCTTTTCGGCGGTCTGTTCTTCCTTCACCTGCTTTTCGTAGCCGGAAGTGTCCACCTTGTGGGGCGCAAGCAGTTCCTTGTTGGCTTCGGGGTCTTTCAGCAGGTCTTTCATCACCTCCATCAGTTTGTCGGCTTGGTCTGCCGCGACACGGTAGAAACCGAAGCGGCTGGGTTCCTTGCACTGCCGGAAGAAGTTTTTGAAGAAGTTGTCCAGCACATCGCCGTGGCGGTCGAATTGCAGGAAACTCTGCGCGTTCTCCGCTTTCGCGGGGGTACGCTTGGGGGAACCGTCGGCATCCAGCCCGGCTACCACGCTGATTTCGCCCGTCTTCTCGTCACGGACTATCAGCACGTCCTTTTCACTTTTTTTCTTTGCCATTTGAAAAATGTTTTAATGGGTTATTTTTGAAAGAAATTATGGATACGAGCCTTGTAGAAGGCTATATCTTCTTTTTTGAAGTCCTTTACGTGTCCGGAAAGGAACGTCAGCACGTCCTCCTCGCTGTAATAGGTCTTTTTGCCGAGCGTCTTATACGGCAACGCGCCGATGCTGCGGTAGCGTTGTAGGGTGCGCTTGCTGATCTGGAGCAGCATACAGAGGTCTTGGTTGTCGAACATCCTGATACGTTCCATCGGGTTTGGGGTTTTGCCGGACGGTTGCAAGGAGAGCAGCAGTTCGTCCTGACGGTCGAGCCGTTCAACCAGTTTCTGCATCCAGCTCTCGAAATTGTTTCGGGTAAGCAGTTCCATACGTCACGTCCTCCTTCCTTTGGGTTTGCCGCCTCCCGTGCGCAGCGTATGGTTGCGTTTCATTTCCGTCGGTGTCGCCGCGTCTTCCATGACGGTGCAGTCCGCAAGCAGGCGGTCGATTTCAGACTGGCGGTAGCGGCACTTGCCGCGCAGCACCACATAGCCGATGCGATGCTCGCTGCGCATACGCTGGAGGGTGCGGGTACTCACATTCAGCAGGTGCGCCGCCTCACGGGTGGTGAGCAACCTGTCTGCGGATTTTTCCTTTCTTTCGCCGGAAACGGCACGCACGTGTGCCGCTATCTCGGCTATCTGTTCCGTCAATGCGGTGAAGACGGAACTTTCCATCGTTATTACTTTCATATTCAGTCCTTTCTTTTGGTTTCTGCGGCAAAATTCGGCAATAAACAAAAGGGGCTTTAACAGCTCACTACGTGTCTCACGTAAGATTTTTATCGGAAATGGCTCCGTAACCCGGACAGATGGCGCAACATACAGCCTTTCAGTGGGAAACGATATGCGTTCATGAGGATGGCGTTACCTTTGCGGCAAACCAGAAATGTTTTGAATATGGAAATTGTATCTATCGAGAAAAAGACCTTCGAGATGATGTTGGCGTCCTTCAATGCCCTCTCGGAGAAGGTTGCCGCCCTGAAGCGCAAGAACGACGGAGGGCGGCTGGAAAGATGGCTCACGGGCGAGGAAGTCTGCGGGCAGTTGAGAATCAGCCCGCGCACGTTGCAGACGTTACGCGACAAACGGCTTATCGGCTACTCGCAGATAAACCGCAGGTTCTATTACAAGCAGGAAGAAGTCAAGAGGCTGATTCCGCTTATCGGTACGCTCTATCCCGGCGGCAGATAATCTTGTTATTCACCCACTGAATCCAAAGTCATGATGAACGAGAACAACAATGTTTTTACACTGGAGGACGAGCCGCTTGCCACCGTGGTGCAGAATATGCGCAAAGGCTCTAAATGGCTCTCCGCATTTTTGGAAAACTACCGTCCGCCGCTGGACGGGGAACGTTACCTGACGGACAGGGAGGTGGCGGAGTTGCTCCGTGTGAGCCGCCGTACCTTGCAGGAATACCGCAACAACAGGGTGTTGCCCTTCATCCTTTTAGGAGGAAAAGTGCTTTACCCCGAATCGGGATTGCGTGAACTGCTGGAGGCGAATTACCGCAAGCCAATAGAATAAAGGAAGCATGAAAACGAACAAAAAGGAAACGGACAACTCAAATTAGGCTGTCCGTTTCCTTTTTGTTGGCACGTATGCGTGTTCAGCAATACCCGGCTTTCCCGTTCTGTATGAACATCACGTATGCCTGTCGCTTTTCTTTCGAGAGAGCTTTACACACCAGCCACGTGCGGAACACGTGCGTGCAGTAGGTGTTCAATCTGAAAGCGACGGGGATGATGATCTCAAGCGAGTAAACATCCGCATACAGACCGTTTTCAAGTTGAATGTAGCGGCATACCTCGTAGTCACTCAACACGTCCGCTTTGAGGATGGCTTTAATGGCGGCGTTCACTGCCGGGACACCTGTGTGGAACAGTCCGGCGATTTCTCCGGCGGTCATCCATACATCGTTACCGGTTACGCTGACCGCCTTGTCCTCAATGATGATTATGTCACGTTTCATGGCTTCTCTGTTTTAGATGGTACAACCTGCAAATTCCTCGATTTGGTTCAATCTCGCGGCAAGGTTCTCCATGTCTTGATTGAGCTTCTCTTTGGTTATTTTCGCGTATATCTGCGTTGTCTTTATGCTCTTGTGTCCCAGCATGGAACTGACCGTTTCGATAGGTACGCCGTTGGAGAGGAACACCGTCGTGGCGGCCGTATGGCGGCTTTGATGCCATGTAATATGCTTGGTGATACCGCAACGCTTGGCGACGGTCCGGATTCCGGCAAGGCACGTGTTATAGTGGGGTACGGGGAATATCCTGCCGTCCCCGCACAGCCCACGGTATTTGTCGATGATGCGCTTCGCTATGTCGAGCATACGGATGTTGGACACCACACCCGTCTTCTGGCGGTTGATGTTTATCCACTCGTGTTCATCAAAGTAGGTGCGGATATTCTCTTCCGTCAGGTTGCGCATATCGGCGAACGACAAGCCCGTGAAGGCGCAGAATAGGTATAAATCACGATACAGTTCTTGCTTCGCATTCTTCAGCTTGCCTTCCATCAGCAGGCGGATTTCATCTTTCGTCAGAAAGCTGCGGGTCGTTTCCTCCTTCTTGATTTCATACTCACGGAACGGGTCGCGCGTGAGCCACTCATTGTTGATGGCGATGAACACCATCGTCCGAAGCGGGCAGACATACAGCCACACGGTATTGGTGCAGCAGTGTTTGTCCGTGCGCAGGAACATTTCAAAATCGGAAATGAAAGCGGGTGTAAGCTCTTTCAGGGCAATGTCCTTCACATGGTAGCGGATGGTGAGAAACTCTTGCAGGTGCTTGTAAACGATCTTGTACTTGTTAAACGTGCCTTTGGCTTTCATGCCTGCCTCCACCTGCTTGGCATAGTCCTCGTTGTGTTGCCGGAACACCTGCAACAGCGTGTGGTAGCGGTGTTCCAGTCCGAGAAAGGCGTTTTTCACCTTTTCCGCAGTGACGAAGTTGTCACGCTCCATGATTTCCTGATAGTGCTTGTTGATGCGTACGCGCATCTTGTCGAGCATACGGTTCGTTTCGAGTGCAGCCGTGCTTCTGCCCGTGACACGTCCTCCTTTGGTGTCCCACAGCTTGGGATCGACGGTCAGTTTGCAGCTGAACTGTGTTTGGCTTCCGTCCACCGTGATACGTCCCATGACGGGTACTGTCCCGTCCTTTTTCACTACCTGACGTTTGAGGTAGTAGATAACTGAAAATGTACTCTTCATCGTCCTTAATTTTTTTAGGTTCAAAATTAGTCGGTGAAGAATCCTTCGTCGGTACGCAAAACACGGAGGAACGGCGCAATCTTTTTCCGTAACCGGATTTATTGCGTGAGTTGTCAGTAACTCACTATATCACAATGTCTTGTTTTACCATTCTTACCCATTTCGTCACTTATATGGTGTGGTTACGAACAAGTAACGTAGCGACGTCTTGATTTGGCTTTTGCAAGGATTGTGGTGGCGTTGGAGAGAATCGGCAGCTTAAATGAAACCTCTGTAAATCAATTCTATTACTTCATTCTTCCGTATTCCACTTTTTTGTAGTAACTTTGTTTGTTGAACTATAAAAAACTTCTCACTATGGGACAAACAAAGACTACACGTAGCATCAGTGCTACCGGACTATTCTTACTTATCATGATGACTGTGGGCCTATATTCATGCACACGCACTCAAAAAGACATCATTCCTTCTGCCGATTATGCACCGTATGTAAATGCGTATACGGGAGGAGTCATCTCGCAAAATTCGACCATACGTATAGAACTGACCCACGACCAACCCATGGTGGATATGAACAATGAGTTAAAAAACAACCCATTTAGTTTCTCACCTTCATTAAAGGGAAAAGCATATTGGGTTAGCAACAATACCATTGAATTTGTGCCCGAAGAAGGAGCGCTGAAACCGGGAACACTTTACGAAGGAACTTTCCGGCTCGGAGACTTCATCGAAGTGGACAAAAAGCTGAAAGAGTTCAACTTCTCATTCCGTGTACAGGAACGTAACTTCACCCTGCAACTGGAATCATTGCCGATTACAGCTACCCAACCGAATGAAATAAATATTAAAGGAGAGATACGTTTCAGCGACGTAGTGAAAAAGGAAGAGGTAGAAAAGATGCTGACTGCCAGTGACGGAAAAAAGAGTTATCCGGTGGAAGTCACCGCAACCGACAATCATACCCGGTATTTGTTTAGTATCAGACAAATCCCCAGAGAAGCTGATGATTACCCCTTGACTATCACAGCCAACGGCAACGCAGCCGGCATCGACCGTAAACAAAGCGAAGAAGTACTGATACCGGCGAAAGATTGTTTCCGTTTCATGTCTGCCGAACGCATCGACCAACCGGAAAATGGAATCGAGATTGTTTTCTCCGCTCCCTTATCCACTACTCAAGATTTAAAAGGACTGATTGAGATCCCAGAAATCTCCTCATCGATCTTCCAAATCAGTGAGAACAGAGTTTTTATCTATTTCGAAGCAAACACACAGAACAAACTGACGTTGAATATCCATGAAGGAGTCAAAGACAGTCAAGGTAAAGCATTGGGAACTTCTCATACGATCTCATTCAGTGAAGTAAGTCTGAAGCCACAAGTGGAAATGTCTACTACCGCCGCTATCCTGCCCGATTCGAAAAGTCTGATTATTCCTTTCAGGGCTGTCAACCTATACGCTGTGGATTTGAGCGTGATCCGCATTTTCGAGAACAATGTATTGATGTTTATGCAAACCAATTCACTGGCCTCGGCCAATGAGCTACGCCGTTCTGGAAGACTGGTTTACAAGAAAACATTATGGCTTGCCAAAGATGCTTCCAAAGACATTCATCATTGGGGAGATTACTCGATAGACCTTGCCGGATTAATCCACCAGGAACCGGGTGCCATCTATCGTGTCATACTTTCATTTCGTCAGGAATACTCCGCTTATCCTTGTGGAGGAGGCGAGAATCAGGATATGAAATTCGCCGACAGCAGCACCTCCGACGGGCTGACCAAAGTAAGTGGAAGTGTTTTGTCCGAAGAAGATGAAGCAATCTGGAATACTCCCGAGGCCTACTATTATTACAACGGAGGAACAATGGACTGGAGTGTGTACCGATGGACGGAACGCGACAACCCCTGCCATCCGTCTTATTATATGGATTCAGACCGGGCAGCTGCCTGCAACGTTTTTGCTTCCAACCTGGGAATGATTGTAAAACGGAACTCACTGAATAAACTGTGGATTGCTGTTAGTAATATTTTGGATACAAAACCGATAGGAAAAGCACAGGTAACAGCGTATAACTTCCAGTTACAACCCATAGGGAAAGGAGAAACCAATGGAGAAGGATTCGTTGAAATCACTCCGAACGGTGTGCCTTTCATTATCGTGGCAGAATCGGACAAGCAAAAAGCGTACGTCCGCGTTGTGGACGGTGAAGAACAGTCCGTCAGCAGATTCGACGTGGGAGGAAAAGATATTCAAAAGGGACTGAAAGGATTTATATATGGCGAAAGAGGGGTATGGCGCCCGGGAGACACGCTGCACATTTCCTTTATATTGGAAGACCGCGAAAAGAGAATCCCCGACAAGCACCCCGTAGCACTGGAGATTTACAATCCGAGAGGACAGTTCTACACGAAAATGATTTCAACACAAGGAATGAACGGATTCTATACATTCGACGTTCCGACACAGGCAACAGACCCGACCGGACTTTGGAATGCGTATATTAAGGTGGGAGGAACCACCTTCCACAAAGGTCTGCGTATCGAAACCATAAAGCCCAACCGCTTGAAAATAAATCTGGCATTGCCGAAGGTGCTTCAAGCCACGGACAAGGATTTCTATGCCCCACTCACTTCAACCTGGCTGACAGGAGCAACTGCCTCCAAACTGAAAGCCAAAGTAGAAATGTCTTTATCGAAAGTGAATACACAGTTTAAGAATTACGGACAATATATCTTTAACAATCCGGCTACGGATTTCACGACTATCAAAACAGATATATTTGACGGCACACTGGATGCAGAAGGAAAAGCAAATGTCATGCTGAAAGTTCCGACCGCAACGGAAGCGCCGGGTATGCTGAACGCCACTTTCACCACCCGCGTGTTCGAACCGGGAGGAGATGCCAGCATCTACACTCAAACAATTCCATTCTCACCATTCACCTCTTATGTCGGTATCAATCTGAACCAGCCAAAAGGCAAATATATTGAAACTGACAAAGATCATGTATTCGATATTGTAACTGTAAACACGCAGGGACAGTTAGTGAACAGTTCTAATCTGGAATACAAAATATACCGCATCGGCTGGAGTTGGTGGTGGGAAAACAGTGGTGAATCTTTCGGAACGTATATCAACAACAGTTCCATCACTCCTGTTGCCAGCGGCAATTTACAGACAAGAGGCGGAAAAGCATCTTTCAAATTCCGTATCGATTATCCGTCATGGGGACGCTACCTGGTTTACGTGAAAGATAAAGAGAGTGGACATGCCACCGGAGGTACAGTTTATGTTGACTGGCCGGAATGGCGGGGACGTTCGAGCAAGACTGATCCCAGCGGTATCAAAATGCTTGCTTTCTCGCTGAACAAAGATTCTTATGAAATAGGAGAAACAGCCACAGCAATCATTCCTGCAGCAGCGGGAGGACGTGCACTGGTATCCATAGAAAACGGTTCTACCGTATTACGACAAGAATGGATAGAGGTTTCCAACGGAGGAGATACGAAATATACATTCAAGATTACACCGGAGATGACTCCGAATGTATATCTGCATATCAGTCTGTTACAGCCTCACGCGCAAACAGTCAATGACCTGCCTATCCGTATGTATGGCGTCGTTCCGGTATTCGTGACTAACAGTCAGACGGTGTTGCAACCGCAGATACAGATGCCGGAAGTGTTACGCCCGGAAACCAACTTCAATGTAACCGTCAGCGAAAAGACCGGAAAACCGATGACTTATACATTAGCTATTGTAGACGACGGTTTGCTGGATCTTACCAATTTCAAAACCCCGGACCCATGGAATGATTTCTATTCACGCGAAGCACTCGGCATCCGGACATGGGATATGTATGATAATGTATTGGGAGCTTCCGCCGGAAGTTACAGTTCACTTTTCAGTACGGGTGGAGACGCCACATTAAAACCTGCCGATGCAAAAGCAAACCGCTTCAAACCGGTAGTCAAGTTTATAGGTCCTTTCTATCTGGGAAAAGGTAAGAGCCAGACGCATACGCTGAAACTTCCGATGTATGTAGGTTCGGTACGTGCCATGGTGGTTGCCGGACAAGAGGGAGCGTACGGCAATGCGGAAAAAACGGCTTTCGTGCGGACTCCGTTAATGATGTTGTCCACCTTGCCCCGTGTGCTTAGTATTCAGGAAGAAATCACCGTTCCGGTAAATATCTTTGCGATGGAAAATCAAGTGAAGAATGTAACCGTATCACTTCAGGCGTCCGGTGGAGGAGTACAGATTGTAGGGGCCAATCAACAGTCGCTCAAATTTAGCCAACCGGATGACCAGCTCGTGTTCTTTACCTTAAAAACAGGTAGTAAAACAGGAAAGGCTACCATCCATCTGACAGCCAATGGTGGCGGACAACAAACTAAAGAAACCATTGAAATAGAAGTACGCAACCCGAATCCGGTAGTAACCCTGCGCAACAGCCAATGGGTAGAAGCCGGACAAAGCAAAGAACTTTCATACAATCTAAGCAGTTCTTCTGCAAATAACCAGATAAAGCTGGAAGTATCACGCATACCTTCGGTTGATATCAGCCGCCGGTTCGACTTCTTATACAACTATCAGCATCATTGTACAGAACAGTTGACTTCCAAGGCTTTGCCTCTTCTGTTTGTCGGCCAATTCAAAACAATAGATAAGATAGAAGCCGAAAAGATAAAGACAAATGTACAGGAAGCTATCCGGCAGATTTATGGTCGTCAACTCCCCAATGGCGGATTTGTATATTGGCCGGGAAATGCTGTTGCCGACGAATGGATCAGTTCTTATGCAGGAATGTTCCTGACACTGGCACAAGAAAAAGGATACGCCGTTCATTCGAATGTACTGAACAAGTGGAAGCGTTTCCAACGTGCTGCCGCACAGAACTGGCGGATGCCGCAGGATGCAAGCGGCTGGCAACAATGGCAGTCGGAATTGCAACAGGCTTTCCGTTTATATACGCTTGCATTGGCAGGAGCACCGGAATATGGGGCCATGAACCGGATGAAAGAACAGGCAGGATTATCCATTCAGGCTAAATGGAGACTGGCAGCAACCTATGCACTGACCGGAAAGATGAAACCGGCTGAAGAACTGGTGTATAATGCGGAAACAACAGTAAGCCCCTACTCTTCCATGAATCAGATTTACGGTTCCTCCGACCGTGATGAAGCTATGATTCTGGAAACACTGATCCTGATGAACCGGGAACGGGATGCTTTACAGCAGGCAAAAGTCGTTTCTAAGAATCTGTCACAAGAGGAGTGGTTCAGTACACAATCCACCGCTTTTGCTCTTATGGCAATGGGACGTCTGGCTGAAAAGCTATCAGGCACATTGGATTTCGTATGGACATGGAACGACAAACAACAGCCTGCCGTGAAATCGGCTAAAGCTGTGTTTGAAAAGGAAATCGCCACCACTCCCAAATCCGGTATGATTGCTGTGAAAAATCAAGGAAAAGGAGCGCTTAGCGTTGACCTTATCACACGCACACAGTTGTTGAACGATACATTACCGGCCATCAGCGACAATCTTCGCATGGATATAAGATATGCCAACCTGAACGGTACACCGATCTCCGTCAATGATATTATACAGGGAACTGACTTTATGGCTATCACCTCCATATCCAATATTAGCGGAACTTCCGATTACACCAATCTGGCACTGACGCATATCATACCGTCCGGCTGGGAAATATATAACGAAAGAATGGTTGCCCCCGAAACGGAAAGCGGAGCAGCCGACGGTTCCGGTAAATCCGTCAGCAAATATAATTATCTGGATATACGCGATGACAGGGTATTAACTTATTTCAATTTGCGTCGTGGTGAAACAAAAGTATTCACTGTCAGACTGCAAGCGACTTATGCAGGTAACTTTATTCTTCCTGCCGTTCAATGTGAAGCAATGTATGATGTAAACGTACAGGCACGCAGCAAAGCGGGAAGAACAACTGTCAGTCGATAAATTTCAAGCACAGATTACACGGTTCTACTCGTTAACCAAAAATGCGTAATCCGTGTAATCCGTGCCTAATTATTTGTCACAAAGATATGTCTCTTAGCTCTTAACATTTAAATGAATCCTATATATAAATTCTTCAAACGATTATCTGTTACTAAGAAAGTAATGACAATAAGCATTGCTCTTTTGATGATAGGATACATCTTTTGCCTTCCCCGGCAACTGTTTCATGTACCCTACTCCACCGTTGTGACTGATCGAAACGAAGAATTACTGGGAGCACGTATCGCTTCGGATGGTCAATGGCGGTTTCCTCCCCGAAAGACAACACCTGAAAAAATCAAGCAATGTCTTATTACCTTTGAAGATAAACACTTTTACCACCATTGGGGAGTTAATCCGCTATCTACCGGAAGAGCACTCTATCAGAATTTAAAGAATAAACGTGTTGTAAGCGGAGGCAGTACCCTTACCATGCAGACCATCCGTCTCGCCCGAAACAAACCCAGAACTATCGGAGAGAAAGTCATCGAAATGATCTGGGCTACCCGTTTGGAGTTTCGGACTTCCAAAGAGGAAATCTTATCCATGTATGTCTCCCATGCACCATTCGGAGGAAATGTAGTAGGACTGGATGCTGCTGCCTGGCGCTACTTCGGTCATTCTGCCGAAGATTTATCATGGGCGGAATCAGCCATGCTGGCCGTCCTGCCCAATGCCCCCGCCATGATTCATCTATCCAAAGGACGAAAAACACTACTTTCCAAACGCAACCGTTTATTAAAACAACTTTTTGAAGAAGAGATTATTGATGCGTCCACCTATGAATTGGCTATCAGCGAACCGTTACCCGACGAACCACATCCTCTCCCTCAAATAGCCCCCCACCTGGTTACCCGCTTTTATCAAGAAAGAAACGGATTATATACCCGCTCAACCATCGATAAAGGAATACAAACCCATATAGAGAGTTTGGCGGAACGGTGGAGCAATGAATTTAATCGAAGTGATATCCGTAACCTGGCTATCCTAATTATAGACATTCCCACCAATCAAGTGGTAGCATACTGCGGAAATGTACATTTCGACCGTAAGCAAGGGGGGAATCAAGTAGACGTGATTCAAGCTCCCAGAAGTACAGGCAGTATTTTAAAACCCTTTCTCTATGGTGCCATGCTACAGGAGGGAAGTCTATTACCGCAAATGCTGTTACCGGACGTACCCGTTAATATCAACGGCTTTACTCCACAAAACTTCAGCCTGCAGTTTGAAGGAGCCGTCCCCGCTTCCGAAGCTCTTGCCCGCTCATTGAATATCCCGGCTGTCACCATGTTACAAAGATATGGAGTACCCAAATTTCATCACATGCTGCAACAAATGGGGTTCAAGACTATCAACCGATCAGCCTCCCATTATGGATTATCACTCATTTTAGGAGGTGCCGAAGCTACTTTATGGGATGTGACGAATGCTTATGCACAAATGGGACGAAGCCTCTCCAACAGTCATTCCAACGACCTTCCCCAAGAAAAGGAAGTGCAGATACTACTGGGAACAGAAGAAAAGACAGTTTCGGAAAGAGATGGCTCAAGAAAAGTTACTTCAGGAAAGACCATTTCAAGAAAAACAACTTCGAGAAAGGATATATCAGAAGGAGTCATTTCTGCAGGAGCGGCCTGGCTCACCCTTTCCGCCTTAACAGAAGTCAACCGCCCTGAAGAAATTGACTGGAAATCAATCCCCTCAATGCAGACTATCGCATGGAAGACCGGAACGAGTTACGGATTCCGTGACGCCTGGGCCGTTGGCGTGACTCCCCGCTATGCAGTAGGCGTATGGGTAGGAAATGCAACCGGAGAAGGAAAACCCGGATTGGTCGGTGCACAGACAGCCGGTCCCGTATTATTCGATATATTCAATTATCTCCCATCTTCACCCTGGTTCGAACGTCCCAAAGGAATTTTCGTTGATGCAGAAATATGCCGTCAATCCGGTCATCTGAAAGGACGTTTCTGTGAAGAAACCGACACCGTACTGATCCTTCCCGTCGGATTACGGACGGAGGCTTGTCCTTACCATCATCTCGTCACACTATCCGCCGACGAAAGCCACCGCATCTATGAAAACTGTGCAAACACGGAACCTACCATTCAGAAATCATGGTTTGCCCTGCCGCCCGTATGGGAATGGTACTATAAACAACACCATCCGGAATATAAACCGCTGCCACCTTTCAAAGCCGGCTGCGGAGAAGATTCTTTCCAACCCATGCAGTTCATCTACCCTCCGATGAACGCCCACATCAAGCTGCCCAAGCAACTGGATGGCAGCAAAGGCTTTATCACGGTGGAACTGGCACACAGCAATCCCAATGCCACTATCTTCTGGCATCTCGACGACACCTATCAGACACAGACACAGGATTTCCACAAAATTTCCCTGCAACCTGCTCCCGGCAAACATTCCCTGACGGCAGTAGACGGAGAAAGTAACACAGTTTCCACCACTTTCTTCATCGAATAAACATCTTATTTTATTATCTTTGCCGCATGAAACAGCCATTAAAAGAAAACGGTGGACTACCGGCATCTATCCTCTGGACACTTGCTATTGTGGCCGGTGTCTCGGTAGCCAACATCTATTATATTCAACCTCTATTAAATATGATACGCCATGAACTTGGCATATCAGAGTTCAGAACTAACCTGATTGCCATGGTCACGCAAATAGGCTATGCGGCAGGATTGTTGTTTATCACCCCTCTGGGAGATTTATATCAGCGTAAGAAAATCATCCTGGTCAACTTCACCGTTCTGATATTCTCTCTATTGACTATCGCCCTGACGCACAATTTTCATTTGATACTTATCGCTTCATTCCTCACGGGAGTTTGTTCGATGATTCCACAAATATTCATTCCGATAGCCGCCCAGTTCTCCCGTCCGGAAAATAAAGGCAGAAATGTAGGGATTGTCTTATCAGGACTATTGACCGGCATTCTGGCTTCACGTGTCGTCAGCGGATTTATCGGTGAACTGATTGGCTGGCGGGAAATGTATCACATCGCTGCAGGCATGATGTTTATCTGCGCAATCGTTGTATTAAAAATCCTTCCTGACATTCAGACCAACTTTCAGGGAAAGTATAGCGGCCTGATGAAATCTCTGTTAGCCTTAGTGAAAGAATACCCGCAACTGCGCATTTATTCGATCCGGGCGGCACTGAATTTCGGTTCCCTCCTCGCCATGTGGTCCTGTCTGGCTTTTAAAATGGGACAAGCCCCGTTCTTCGCCAACAGCGACGTAATCGGTATGCTGGGACTTTGCGGAGTGGCCGGAGCATTGACCGCTTCTTTCGTAGGAAGATACGTAAAGCAAGTAGGTGTACGCCGCTTTAACTTTATCGGTTGCGGATTGATTCTCTTTGCCTGGTTACTGTTCTTCATCGGTGAAAACACTTTTATTGGTATCATTGCAGGAATCATCATCATTGACATAGGGATGCAATGCATCCAACTTAGCAACCAAACAAGTATCTTCGAACTAGACCCGCGCGCTTCGAACCGTATCAATACAGTTTTCATGACTACTTACTTTATTGGCGGTTCAATGGGAACATTTCTGGCGGGCAGCTTTTGGCAACTGTATGGTTGGCACGGAGTTATCGGTACCGGAGTCGTTTTAACCGGAATTTCTTTATTAATTACGACTTTCTACAAGAAGTGAGTCAACAAAACAGACGGTCAAACCGTTTATTACAATAAAAAAGCCAATGAAATACGGAGTTAACAGACAAATCTTACTTATCACAGCCGGCACCGTCTGGATTATAGCCGGTGCCAATATTCTGCGAATAGGAATTGTAACCTGGTTAAACACCTCCCAAGATTGGATGTTCAAAATAGGAGAAGCTACCGTCGTTTTCTTATTATTCTTCATTCTGGTGTTCAGAAGACTTTATTATAAACATACCCAGCGAATCGAACAAAAGAAAGAACACAGAAATTGCCCGTTCTCCTTTTTCGATGTGAAAAGTTGGATTACAATGATCTTCATGATTTCTCTGGGAATTACCATACGTAGCTTCCATCTTCTGCCCGAAACGTTCATTTCTGTTTTCTATACCGGATTATCCATTGCCCTCATCCTGACAGGGGTACTTTTCATCCGTTACTGGTGGATAAGGCGTAAGACTTTCGCTAATTAAGCCGGTCTTATACATATTCCAATCAAATACAAACTTATAATAATTTTTATTGCCTGACGTTTTGAAGCAAAAGATTTCATTCTTTTTTGTTGTATCTTTGCGCGGCTATAAACAAAACAGTAGCCGAAAAACAAATAAAAGGTTATAAGAATCAACATGAAGAAAGCCCCCTCTCCCTTTGTATCATTGATGCCGATCATTGTACTGGTGTTATTATTGTTTGCCACTATCCGCACATTTGGCAGTGATGCCCTAAGCGGCGGAAGCCAAGTGTCACTACTCACCACTACAGCTATTTGTATCCTTATCGGTATGGTGTTTTATAAAATTCCCTGGAAAGATTACGAGCTTGCCATAACCAACAATATTGCCGGAGTGGCAACAGCCATTATTATTCTATTAATTATCGGTGCATTGAGTGGGATTTGGATGATTAGTGGAGTAGTGCCTACGCTAATCTATTATGGGATGCAAATTATCCATCCCAGTTTCTTCCTGGCATCTACCTGCATCATCTGCGCATTGATTTCTGTTATGACCGGAAGTTCGTGGACTACCATTGCTACCATCGGTATCGCCCTGATGGGTATCGGAAAAGCACAAGGTTTCGAAGACGGCTGGATTGCCGGAGCCATTATTTCGGGGGCATACTTCGGAGATAAAATATCTCCTTTATCCGAAACCACCATCCTGGCTTCTTCCATCACAGATACTCCCCTGTTTCGTCACATCCGTTACATGATGATTACTACGGTTCCATCTCTTGTCATTACGCTAATTATTTTCACCGTAGCAGGATTCTCTCATGATGCCAACAATACACAACACATCGCAGAAGTGGCAACTGCTCTGAATGAAAAGTTTCATATCACTCCGTGGCTGCTGATAGTTCCCGTAGCAACCGGGATATTGATAGCGAAGAAAGTGCCGTCTATCGTTACGCTGTTCCTGTCTACCCTGCTGGCTGCTGTTTTTGCTTTGATCTTTCAGCCGGATTTGTTGGAAGAAATTTCAGGAATTGCCGCTTCCGGATTCGATTCACTGTTTAAAGGACTAATGATGACTATCTACGGAGAGACAAATTTACACACGGATAATGCCGTTCTGACAGATTTAATTGCCACACGTGGCATGTCAGGAATGATGAATACGATTTGGTTGATACTATGTGCCATGTGTTTCGGCGGAGCAATGACAGCAAGCGGCATGGTGGGAAGTATCACTTCCATCTTTGTGCGCTTTATGAAGAAAACAATCAGCGTGGTCAGTGCGACGGTTTGTTCCGGTCTGTTTCTTAATCTGACCACTGCCGATCAATATATCAGTATTATTCTGACGGGAAATATGTTTCGCGATATTTATGCCAAGAAAGGGTATGAAAGTTGCTTACTAAGCCGTACCACGGAAGATGCAGTAACCGTTACATCCGTATTGATCCCGTGGAACAGCTGTGGAATGACTCAAGCCACTATCTTGAGTGTACCCACACTTGTGTATCTCCCTTATTGTTTTTTCAACATTATCAGTCCTTTAATGAGTATCACCGTGGCAGCCATCGGATATAAAATTGCAAGACGTTCGTGAACAATCTGGCATGCTCTTTGTTTTTGCAATAAACGAACAACGTATTAAACCTAAACAAAAAAAAGTTATGAAAAAGTTTATTGCATTAGTAGCATTAGTATTAGTGAGTGCAAGTACAATGATGTATGCACAAGAAAGTAACGCAGCAGCACGCCGCGCAGAAAGAAAAGCTCAAAGAGATGCAGAGAGAGCGAAACTCCGTGCCGAAGAAGAGGTGCAGGACATGGCAGCCTATCAACAAGCTGTACAGGCTTTGAAAAACAAGCAATTTGTATTGGAAGCTAATCAGGTTGTCTTCCGCAACGGTATGAGTGCTTTTGTTACTTCAAATACCAACTTCGTCCTGATGAACGGCAACAGAGCTACCGTACAGACTGCTTTCAACACTCCTTACCCAGGTCCTAACGGAATCGGTGGTGTTACAGTAGATGGTAATTCTTCGGATATGAAGATGAATATCGACAAAAAAGGAAATGTGAACTGTTCATTCAGTGTTCAGGGTATCGGCATCTCCGCTCAAGTATTTATTAATATGAGCAGTGGAAACAATACAGCTTCGGTTAGTATCAGCCCGAACTTCAGCAACAACAACCTGACATTGAACGGAAATATCGTTCCGCTTGACCAGTCAAATATCTTCAAGGGACGTTCCTGGTAATCCGGATACAAGAATCTTATCATAACTCCGCTACAAATCGCGCAAAATGCGTACATTTGTAGCGGAGTTTTTTTATTCAGTATGGCTTATGAGAGAATTTATCATTGCAGACAATCAGGATATCAGTAAGGCAGGAATGATGTTCCTGTTGAGTAAACAAAAGGAGGTATCCCTCCTTTTAGAAGCTGACAACAAGGCTGAACTGATTCAGCAGCTACGATTGTATCCGCAAGCAGTGATTATCCTGGATTACACCTTGTTCAATTTTGCGGGGGCAGATGAATTGATTGTCCTGCAGGAAAGATTCAAGGAAGCCGACTGGATTCTATTCTCTGACGAACTAAGCCTGAACTTTCTCCGTCAGGTATTATTCAGCAGCATGGCTTTCGGGGTAGTGATGAAAGATAACTCAAAAGAAGAAATCATGACTGCCATTCAATGCGCCACCCGCAAACAAAGGTATATTTGCAATCATGTCAGCAATCTGCTGCTTTCGGGAACTTCTTCTCCGCTGGCAGCGTCAAGCATGGACGACCATTTGCTGACGCAGACAGAAAAGAATATCCTAAAAGAAATTGCATTAGGGAAAACAACGAAAGAGATTGCCGCAGAGAAAAATCTTAGTTTCCATACGATCAACAGCCATCGTAAAAATATCTTTCGTAAATTGGGAGTGAATAATGTGCACGAGGCTACTAAATATGCGATGAGAGCAGGGATTGTGGATTTAGCCGAATACTATATCTGACACCGCTATTCACTAACCTCTACCCCTCTAAGGGAACTATTTAACAGATGATTTCTCCGCTTCCCACGCAAACTTTCGTCTCTTCATCATAAATCACCCCAAACTGTCCCGGAGCAATGCCTTGCAGCTTTTCTGAGGACAAAATGTGGAATTGCTTCTCCCCTTCCTGTATCAGTTTTCCTTTGGTAAAGTCGGGAGTGTGACGAATCTTGAAAGTGATGTCTATCTCCTTCTCCTGTCCTTTCCAGGGATTATCAGTAATGAAATGGAAATCATGCATCCGGAATTCATTGCCGTACTGTGTTTCCACACCGTAACCGCGGGACACATAAATTGTATTTTCTTCAATATCCTTCTTGACTACGAACCAGGGACCACCACTCAATCCAAGCCCTTTGCGCTGGCCGATTGTGTGAAACCAATAGCCGCGATGTGTACCCAATTTCTTTCCGGTTTCCAATTCAATAATCGCCCCTTCCTTTTCTCCTAAAAAGCGACGGACAAAATCATTGTAGTTTATCTTCCCGAGAAAACAGATACCCTGACTATCTTTCCTTCTGGCACTCGGCAATCCGGCTTTATTGGCAATCTCACGTACTTCTTGTTTCATCAAACCTCCAATGGGAAACATGAGTTTGGAAACTTGCAAGTAATCAATCTGTGCGAGAAAGTCTGTCTGGTCTTTCACAGGGTCTTTCGCTGTGCCCAACCAAGTTTTACCGTTGCGTTGCAAGGTGGTGGCATAATGACCGGTTGCCGTAAAGTCGAAGTCTTTCCCAACACGCTGTTCAAAGCAACCGAATTTGATAAGCTTATTACACATCACATCCGGATTAGGCGTCAGTCCCTGCCGGATTTTATCAATGGCATAGGCCGCTACATTCTCCCAATACTCCTGATGCAAATCCACTACCTCCAAAGACAGACCGTACTTACGTGCCGTAGCAGTAGATAATTCAATATCTTCCTCTGCCGAACAGTCCATATATTCCGCTCCGTCCATGCCTATCTTAATATAAAAAAGAGTGGGCTTATATCCTTGCTCACAAAGGAGATGTACAACAACCGAACTGTCGACACCTCCTGATAATAATGCAGCTATATCCATGAATAATGATTCGTCTATTAATAACGTTCTATATGTAAGCTAATACCTATTAAAAAATTCTATGCTACAAAGATAAGGCAAGAATCTCTAGCAGCCAATCACATATTGAAGGCATTTTTATACCATAAATGTGGTAGATAAGCAAAGTATTTCCTACATTTGCACAGTAAAAAGCTTTTTATGATGACGAAATTAAGAAAGATAATCCTCATACCTGCCCTGAGCATCGTATTTATCAGTGGCTTTTTCTCCTGTGGTGTCGACCGCTGGCCGGAGTATGCCCATCAGACCGCACTGGATACATGGATGTACGACATCATGCAGCAGAACTATCTGTGGTATCAAGATCTACCTTCCTACGATGATGTGAATCTGTTTTTGGAACCTGCCTCGTTCTTGTCTAAAGTGAAATCGAAAAGCGACAGTTACTCGTTTGTAGATTCTGTGATGGAAACTCCCCTACCTACCTATGGATTTGATTATTCACTAGTTCGAAGTGCGGATATTGATACAGCTTATAATGCGTTAATTACTTACGTCATTCCCGGTTCACCGGCAGAAGCGGCCGGATTGGTGCGCGGTGACTGGATTATGAAAGTCGATACTTCTTACATCAGCAAGAAATACGAGACTCAATTGCTACAGGGAACCAAAGCCCGGGATTTGGTGATGGGTGAATGGAAAAAAGTTCCTGTGACAGAAGAGGAAGATCAAACAAACGTTGATACGGAAGAAGGAGGAGAAGGAGAAACAGAATATGTGTACAAAGTAGTACCTAACGGCAAAACCCTAAAACTACCTGCGGCACGATCCGTTGAAGATAATCCGGTACATAAGTATACAGTACTGCCAGCAGAAGAGAATGGCCAAAAAATCAAAGTAGGGTATCTCATGTACAGTAGTTTCACAGCCGGCACCAACAGTGATCCGGACAAGTACAATAACGAACTGCGACAAATTTCACAAGAATTCAAGACAGCAGGCGTAAAATATGTTATACTTGACTTACGTTATAACGCCGGTGGTTCATTGGACTGCGTTCAGTTATTAGGTACAATTTTGACTTCAGAAGTACGATTAAATAAGCCGATGGCCTATCTGGAGTATAATAATAAAAACAGGGACAAGGATGCCACCATCAACTTTGATAGTGAAATATTAAAGAGCGGTGTTAATTTAGACCTGCCCGGTCTGTTTGCTATCACAAGCAGTACAACAGCTGGAGCACCGGAAATGTTAATCAGAAGTCTCTTCCTGAAAGACAGCTATCCTGTCGTAACCATCGGTGGTGTCACAAAAGGACAAAACGTAGCAACAGAACAATTCATTAATGAAGAATTTCTGTGGTCAGTCAACCCGGTAGTATGTACTGTTTATGATTCCAATCACGATGCCGGAGGAGCTATCTCACCTGCAACAGATCTTAAAATCAGTGAAACGACCATTGATGGAGTTACTAATTACAGTGAGTTTCTGCCATTCGGTGACCCAAATGAAAGATTATTAAAAGTAGCCATCGGTGTTATAGAAGGCACTTATCCCCCGGAAAAAGAAGAAGATACAACTACAAAAGCACAATTCAAGATTGAGAAAAGTGTTATTAGTCCCGCAAGTAGGCGGTTTGTCGGTGGTGGCGGTCTAAAGATTAAATAGAAGCAAAGCAAGAACCAAATAGAATGAAAAGAAGTGCTCCCCAAAAGTTTCTTATATAACTTTTGGGGAGCACTTCTTTTCGTTTTTCACCACACTTCTTGTCAATAGCAGATTTACGCATCATTAACAAAAGAATCCCATTATTCCACCTTTTCAAAACAGACCGTCTGATTCTACTAAACAAAGCGTTGGTTTACATCTAACAAAGCATCGGTTTACACTTAACCAAGCGTATGATTTACTCAGATAAAACACCTGATTTCCCATCCCCCGGCAGCTAAAGTGTCTTTACACCCGGGCTTACAACCACTACAAGCCGGGGTGAGATTCTCCGTCACCGCAGCATATAACAAAAAAGGAGAAAGCTTTCGCCTCCTCCTTCTATCGCAGTTTAACCTCAATCTATTTTATGATTCTGTATCCAAAGATACGACATTGAAAAGCCAAAGTCAAGTATTTCTGGATTTATTTCTTGAAAAACTTATCAAAGAACAGAATCTGATAATCAATGGAGTTATTCCAATACTGTCCATTATGTGCTCCCGGACGAGTAATAAAATCATGATCGATCTTTCTTTCCAGTAGACGGTTATGCAAATCCTTGTTCACATTCAGGAAGAAATCTCCTTCTCCACAATCGACAATGATAGCCAAATCACCATTCTCTATCTTATCAATCTGATTGATAACGGTGTGATTATCCCATACCTCTTTATTTGATTCATATTCTCCCAACTGCTTGGACATATCCCAGTTCTTCGGGAACGGGCGAATATCCATTCCTCCACTCGTACTTCCACCGGCACCAAACGTATCTTTATGACGGATCGCATTCCACATTGCTCCGTGTCCACCCATACTCAATCCGGTGATGGCACGTCCCTTGCGGTCGGCAATCGTCTTGTAATGTTCGTCGATATATTTCACCAATTCCGATGAAATAAAGGTCTCATAGCGGAAAGACGGATTGATTGGGCTATCCCAATACCAACTATTCTTTCCGTCCGGACAAACGAATATGATTCCTTTCTCGTCTGCAATTTGAGGAAGATTCGGTTTTATGTCAATCCATGTTTTAGCATTTCCACCGTAACCGTGCAATAAATAAATGGTGGGACAAGCAACAGCTTTCTTTCCCAACGCAGCATCCGGCGTTACCACCACCACTTGCACATCCTTATTCATGGAAGGACTTTTAATTAATAAGGTATCTACTTTGGCAGCAAAAGACGGAGCCACCCATACTAAAAGAAGAGCAATTAATAAGAGTTTTTTCTTTTTCATTGTGTGTTATAATAGTTAGATATAATTATTCCTCTGTCTCTGCAGAAGGATTAAATTTAGAAACCGGCATTTCAAAGGTTTTATGACACTGTTTACAGGTATAGTTCCAGTGGTTATCTCCCGGAGGAGTGACCATCAATGCAGAAATGATAGCGGCACCCAAAGCGCGCCACCGCTTTCCTTTTCTTAGAACCAACTGAATGTCCGATGAACCGCAATACGGACAAAGCGTCAACTCTTCCGGCCAACTATCGTTATCCCTCAACACTTGGACAGCATTTTCATAGTCCTCATCCGCCACCAATATATCCACTCCTGCTATATTGCTCACACAACTCTTATACAAAGTAGAGAAATTCTCATTGTGCAGAATAGACTCAATGCCTTCATTCTCCAACGCTCCCTGAAGGATATGTGCCTTCATCGCATCATTACAAGTTATCAATTTTACAGTCTTCATAAGGAATCTGTTTTAATATGTCCCACAAAAATAAGATATAAAAATGAAATGTGAAACAAAATCCGGCTAACTTTATCAGTAGGTAAAACGAACCAAACAGGAAGTGATTCTGTTTTTATTTACGGAAGGTATCATTCTTTAATACTTTTTTCGTACTTTCGCAGCAATAATTCGCAATCACATGAAAAGACTGTTGACACTGCTACTATTTTCAAACCTTCTGCTTTCCCTGCTACAGGCACAACCTGTACATCAAATCAGGGGAACGGTTATTGAGAAAAACAGCCGTCAGCCATTAGAGTTCATTAACGTAATGGTTCTCGGGCTGAACAAAGGTGGCGTCACCAATGCGGAAGGCCATTTCACCATCGAACAAGTGCCTCCCGGCATCTACCGCCTGCAAGCAACTGCCATCGGCTACAAAAGTGTCACCACCCCCGAATATATCTTATCTACCAAAGATCTGAACATTTCGATAGAAATGGAAGAGAACCTGACCGAACTCGCAGGAGTAACCGTCACCGCTTCTCCTTTCCGGCGCGATCTGGAAAGTCCAGTCAGCCTGCGCATCATCGGATTGCAGGAAATAGAAAAAAGTCCGGGAGCTAATCGGGACATTTCACGTATTGTTCAGTCTTATCCGGGAGTTGCCTTCTCGCCTATCGGCTACCGCAACGACTTGATTGTGCGCGGTGGTTCTCCTTCTGAAAACCGTTTTTATCTGGACGGAGTGGAAATACCCAATATCAATCACTTCAGTACGCAAGGAGCATCCGGCGGTCCGGTGGGAATCCTTAATGCCGACCTGATACGTGAAGTCAATTTCTACACTGGTGCTTTCCCCACTGATAGAGGAAACGCACTTAGTTCCGTTCTTGATTTCAAGTTGCGCGACGGAAATATGGAGCATAACTCTGTAAAGGCTACCCTCGGAGCATCCGAAGTGTCGCTCGCCTCCAACGGGCATATCGGGAAAAAGACCTCTTATCTGGTATCTGTACGTCAATCTTATCTGCAATTCCTGTTTGATATGCTCGACCTCCCTTTCCTGCCGACTTTCACCGATGCGCAGTTCAAATTGAAAACCCGGTTTAACGAACAGAACGAGCTGACGGTATTGGGACTTGGAGGGATCAATAATATGCGACTGAATACGAAAGCAGATAGCGAGGACAATGAATATATCCTTAGTTACCTGCCGAAAATCAAGCAGGAAACGTTTACCCTAGGTGCTGTATATCGTCATTATGCAGGTCCGCATGTGCAATCGGTGGTAGTCAGCCACAGTTATCTGAACAACCGCAATACCAAATACCGGCAGAATGATGAAAGCATTCCGGAGAATCTGATGCTCCGCCTCCGTTCTACCGAACAAGAGACAAAGTTCCGTTTCGAAAACAATTCTTCTTTCCGCAACTGGAAAATCAATCTCGGAGTGAACCTTGATTATAGTCAATATACCAATACCACCTTTCAAAAGGCGTATACCAATCAGGCACAAACGTTTGATTACCATACCTATTTGGGGATGATGCGTTGGGGACTTTTCGGCACTATCAGCTACTCTTCGATGGACGAACGCTTCACAGCTTCTCTAGGATTGAGAGCGGATGCCAACAATTATTCATCAGCGATGAAATCACTCTCCGACCAGCTTTCACCGCGCATATCGCTTTCCTATCAACTTGCCGAACACTGGTTCATAAGCGGAAATGCAGGACTTTATTACCAGTTGCCTCCTTACACGGCTCTCGGTTTTAAGGATAATAACGGAACGTATGTAAACAAATACAATCTCCGCTATATGAAAGTCAGCCAGGAAAGTCTGGGTATCAGTTGGCGCAAAGGAGATACTTTCGAAGTCTCTGTCGAAGGATTCTATAAAGACTATGATAAAATTCCGCTCTCCGTTGTAGACGGGATTCCTCTTACCTGCAAAGGAAATGACTATGGAGTGATTGGCAATGAATTGCTGACTTCTACTGCTCAAGGACGTTCGTATGGTGCGGAAATTCTAGTAAAGTGGCTGATTGCCAAGAAACTGAATCTGGCTTCTTCCTTTACCATCTTTAAAAGTGAATACCGCAACGACAAAGAGAGTGAATACATTGCATCCGCATGGGACAACCGGTATATTTTCAACTTACGGGGAACCTACAATCTACCGCGCCAATGGAGTGTCGGGATGAAAGTCAGTTGCATCGGCGGTGCTCCTTATACACCTTATGATGAAGAAAAGTCATCTCTGGTATCTGCCTGGGATGCACAAGGTAAAGCATATTACGACTATTCTAAATATAATAAAGAACGTCTTCCGGCCTTTGCACAGGTAGACCTCCGTATCGACAAGACATTTTATCTGAAACATTGTATGCTGGGATTCTATCTTGATTTGCAAAATATCACGGTAAGCAAACTGAAACAGCAGGATGTATTGATGAGCACTGGTATCATTGAAAATCCGGAAGCTCCTGCCGACAGCCAACACTATAAAATGAAACACCTCAAACAATCAAGCGGGACATTGCTCCCCACATTAGGAATAACATTTGAGTATTAATTTATACATAAAACATTAAACTAGAAAAAGAGTATGAAAAGAGAAATTGCTATGATTGCCTTCATATTGTTAGGCATGGGTATGACAGCTTCCGCACAATTTGGCAAGAAGGTTAATTTAGGGAAAGCATTACAAGCTGGTAAAGACGTAGTATCAGCCGTTACTTTATCTGATGCGGACATCGCCAACATGAGTAAGGAGTATATGGTATGGATGGATGCTCATAATCCATTGACCAAACCTGATACTGAATATGGCAAACGTCTGGAGAAATTGACGGGACATATCAAAGAAGTGGATGGACTGAAACTTAACTTTGGTGTATATGAAGTGGTAGACGTAAATGCTTTCGCTTGTGGCGACGGTAGTGTACGTATTTGCGCCGGTCTGATGGATGTGATGACGGATGAAGAAGTGATGGCAGTGGTAGGACATGAGATTGGCCACGTAGTTCACACAGATTCTAAAGATGCCATGAAGAATGCTTATCTCCGTTCAGCCGTGAAGAATGCAGCAGGTGCCAGCAGCGATAAAGTAGCCAAACTGACCGACTCCGAGCTGGGAGCTATGGCTGAAGCTCTGGCAGGCGCACAATATTCACAGAAGCAGGAAAGCGAAGCGGATGATTACGGAGTAGAGTTCTGTGTAAAGAACGGTATCGACCCGTATGCAATGGCTAACTCACTGACTAAGTTGTCCGAACTGTCGAAAGATGCTCCACAAGCTTCTTACCTGCAAAAGATGTTCTCGTCACACCCGGATACCATGAAACGTATCGAACGTGCGAAAGCAAAAGCAGCAACCTACGCTAAATAATAACGGACATCGTTCCTAAATCAAATAAAGGAGGAGATACTGCGGTTGACAAACCAATGTATCTCCTCCTCTGTTTTTGATAAAAAAGGACACACTATTATTAAAAAATCATTAATCTATAACATAGATTTGCATAGTGCCCTGATTTCTTGTAATTTCGACCCTATAACCATTTTAATCCATTTATGGAATTTCTTATCATACTTCTCTTACTTGTACTGAATGGCATTTTTGCCATGTATGAAATTGCGCTGGTATCATCCAGCAAAGCACGTCTTGAAACATTTGTCGCAAAAGGTAACAAATCAGCCCGTGGAGTTTTAAAACAATTGGAAGAACCGGAAAAGTTCTTATCTACCATTCAGATCGGTATTACGCTGATCGGTATCGTATCCGGTGCGTATGGTGGTGTGGCTATTGCCGACGACCTCGTTCCTTTCTTTTCCCTCATTCCGGGCGCAGAAGCTTATGCACGCAACCTGGCAATGATTACTACCGTAGCAATCATTACCTATCTTTCTCTGATTATCGGAGAGCTAGTACCCAAATCTATCGCTCTTAGTAATCCGGAGCGATACGCCACTTTGTTCAGCCCGGTCATGATTCTCCTGACAAAGGTTTCTTATCCTTTTGTATGGTTGCTGAGTGTCTCTACCCGGCTACTGAATAAACTCATCGGTTTGAAAAGCGAAGAACGCCCCATGACGCAGGAGGAAATCAAAATGATTCTCCATCAAAGTTCGGAACAGGGTGTGATTGACAAAGAGGAAACGGAAATGATACGTGATGTGTTCCGCTTCTCCGACAAACGGGCTAACGAACTGATGACGCATCGCAGAGATCTCATTATCCTTCACCCTGATGATACGCAGGAAAAGGTGATGAAGACAATCGAAGAAGAACATTATAGCAAATATCTGTTGGTGGACGAACGGAAAGATGAGATTATCGGTGTGGTTTCCGTAAAGGATATTATCCTGATGATAGGCAGTAAAAAGCTGTTTAACTTACGCGAAATAGCCCGTCCTCCCCTCTTTATTCCGGAAAGTTTATATGCAAATAAAGTTTTAGAGCTATTTAAGAAGAACAAAAACAAGTTCGGAGTTGTTGTTAACGAGTATGGCAGCACAGAAGGCATTATCACACTGCACGACCTGACCGAAAGTATCTTCGGAGACATCCTTGAAGAGGATGAAACGGAAGAAGAAGAAATCGTCACAAGGCAGGATGGTTCGATGCTGGTGGAAGCTTCAATGAACATCGACGACTTCATGGAGGAAATGGGTATTTTATCCTATGAAGATCTGGAATCGGAAGACTTCACCACTCTGGGGGGATTAGCCATGTTCCTGATTGGCCGTATCCCGAAAGCGGGAGACATCTTCACCTACAAGAATCTGCAATTCGAAGTGGTGGACATGGACCGCGGACGAGTAGACAAACTGCTTGTCATCAAACGGGACGAAGAGCAGGAATAGGATAGCAAAAAACGAGCAATAGCTCACTATATTTATATTAACTTAAAGCACTTAACGATGAAAAAAGTAATTATGTTAGCAGCAGTCGTAGCTGCTTTGGCATCATGCCAATCAAAAGCAAACAAAGCCGCAGAGGCTCAAGCAGACAGTCTAGCTCTTGCTATGACTCCGATTACCGAACTAACTGAAGTTTATGAAGGTACTCTTCCTGCTGCCGACGGTCCGGGTATTGACTATGTACTAACCCTGAACGCTGCAACTGACGGTGTAGATACTGCGTATACACTGGATATGACTTACCTCGATGCTGAAGGTCAAGGACAAAACAAGACTTTCACTTCAAAAGGAAAACAGCAGACTGTACACAAGGTAGTGAACAAAAAACCTGTGACTGCTGTTAAGTTAACTCCGAAAGATGGTGAAGCTCCGATGTATTTCGTGGTTGTTAACGACACCACTCTTCGTCTGGTGAACGATAGCTTGCAAGAAGCTGTCAGCGATCTGAATTATGACATCATCAAGGTAAAACAATAAAATAAACCTAACCCTAACCAGTAAAAAAGCTCTGCACGGAACCTTCGTTCTTGCAGAGCTTTTCGTTTTTTACTCTATCATCTATACTAATCTAATTATTCACTTTATTAGTTCTACCGATACTTTGATATTACCGTATTCATAAGCCCGGTAATACTGTCATCCCAATACTCCGTGTCCTTCTTGCAGACGTTTCAGCCTCAACAAGGCTTCGATATAATAATAATCTGCATAAATAATAGAGGCATCTATCTCTGAATGAGCCGGCCAATGCCCTACGCTATGAAGCAGGAAAGACGGTTTGCTCTTGCCACTCTGATAACTGTCAGAGTTCAGGCTTGCCAGCATTTCGATAGCTGCATCTTTATAACGTTTTCCGGTTCCATTCGGGAGGTAAGTGGATAGTTCAAGCAAAGCAGAGGCCACCACTGCCGCAGCAGAAGCGTCACGCGGAGCATCCGGTATTCCCGGGGCACTGAAATCCCAATAAGGAACCTTGTCTTCCGGCAGACGTTCGAGATAGACATCTGTCACTTTCTGCGCGAAATCAAGATACTTAGGATCTTTCGTTTCACGATAAACTACCGTGTATCCATAGATTGCCCATGCCTGACCACGCGCCCACATGGTGCTATCAGCATAACCTTGGTGGGTTACTCCTTTTATCAGATTACCTGTAATGGTGTCGTATACCGCTACATGGTAAGATGTATAGTCGGGACGGAACTGGCATTTCATCGTTTTATCGGCATGAGAAACGGCAATATCATATAAATAAGGATTTCCACCATTCTTCGCTGCCCAGAAAAGCATTTCGAGGTTAATCATGTTATCCATGATGGTGTTGTGCGGCCAGTTGCGAGGTTCCACTTCACGAGGCCATGAAAGGATGGTTCCTACGATGGGATTGAACAGAGTAGCCAACGTATCGGCTGTATCAAGAATCACTTGTTTGTAAGCCGGATTCTTGGTCAGGCGGTAACCATTTCCGTAGCTACAGAACACGAGGAAGCCCAAATCATGGTCGAAAGCCGGAGTCTTGGAAAGGAACTCCAGAGAGTTCGTGAACTTCTCCGCTTCTTCCTGAATCTGTTTATCTTTCGTATATTCGTAATCATACCACAATACTCCGGGCCAGAAACCGGCACACCATTCTTCCTTCGTCGCTTTCCGACAATTCCAATGATGTTCGTCAGTCATGATATTACGTGGCATCATTGTATAGTCGATGCCGGAGTCTGTTTTCAGTTCCGCAAGCGTACGTTGTGTCTGCTCTGCACAATAGTCCAATGCCTTATTCACATCCAATGTACCGGACGGCTGATGAGCACACGTACAGAAACCTAACATTACAGCCAAACCTACTACAATCTTTTTCATCTTAATCTGATATCTTCGAGTTAATTCTTAATCTTTATTTCTCTTTGTCAATTATTGATTGGTCAATTACTTATCCATCCGAAACCAATCGACATCTGCCCATCCCCGATTGCCTTCATTCGGAGTCACACAGAATAGTCCGACTTTGGCTCCAATCCATTTGCCTTGACGGGCTGTGAAAGACTCTCCCACTGTCGTATATTTCTTCCCGTCCAGACTATAAGCAAATGTACAAACGGCTCCTTTACGAACCTTTACTTGCAAGTAAACAGTTTGCCATTCATTATCTGCTACTCCCGGCATCTTCAAATATTTTACCGGAATATTTGCCAATTCTTTTATCTGTTCAGGATTTTGCTGTTCCGCATCCTTACAAACTGCCTGTTGCAGAATAAACTGATCGCCCGCCTTGCGAATAGAAAGATAACTATAATCCCATCCCATCACAATAATTCCGGTTTGTTCTCCATCCTGCTTGGCAGTAAATGTCAGCTTGGTCGTAGCTGTAAATTCTTCAGCCGGGAACTTTTGCATCAACAGATTAGGAACTTCCCAGAAGTTCACAAACTCTTTCGACAGACTGCCTGTATAAAGACGGATAAATCCCAAATCGGTAGTAAACCCGTAAGTGTCTTTTTTATTGGCATGCCATTGCCATTGTAATCCCAAATGCCGGGTATTGAATTCGTCACTCTCCGGCGGAGTAGCGATCGGATAGGTCTTTCCCACATTCGGTTTCTTATAAGTCGTTACAGGTTCACCGCAACCATCTTTATCCTTGTCCACTCCGATTACAGGCCAGTCATTTATCCACATCATCGGATTCAGATGAATCACACGCCCGTAAGCACCTTTATCTTGAAAATGGACGAACCAGGATTCTCCTGTGTTGGTGTCTACCCAACCACCCTGATGAGGTCCGTTTATCGTTGTCTTTCCTTGTGCCATCACGATTTTCGATTCGTAAGGGCCATAGATGTTCTTTGAGCGAAGTACCAATTGCCAACCGGTTGCTACCCCTCCTGCCGGAGCAAAAATATAATAGTATCCGTTGCGTTTATAGAGCTTCGGTCCTTCTACGGTATGATTCTTTCCATCATTTCCGTCGAACACCATCACCGGATCGGAAATAACTTCTGTTCCTTCTGGATTCAGTTCGCAAATGACGAGGATACTGTTCACCCCACTACGGCTTCCGGCATAAGCATGTATCAGATATACTTTTCCGTCTTCGTCCCACAAAGGAGTTGCATCAATCATTCCTTTCCCTGCTTTTACCAATACAGGTTTGCTCCATTTTCCTTTCGGGTCTTTGGTTTTAATCATATAGATTCCATAATCCGGATCACCCCAGTAAATATAAAATTCTCCGTTATGAAAACGAATGGCCGGTGCCCATACGCCTTTACCATGCTGTGCCTTATCGAAGAAAGGTTCCGGCTCCTGAACCGGTAACGCATAGTTTACTAACGACCAATTAACCAAATCATTGGAATGAAGAATAGGAATTCCGGGAATACAATTAAAGCTGGATGCTGTCATATAGAAATCATCTCCGGCCGCACAGATATCCGGGTCTGAATAGTCAGCATGAAGAACCGGGTTCTGATAAGTTCCATTCCCCTTATCAGCCACCCAGGTCTTAGAAATTTCTTGTGCGCCTGCCAATGAACTGCAAGCCATCATTCCTGCTAAAAACAGAATCTTTTTACGCATATACCTTACTAATCAATTTCATTCAAAACTAGATTCGTTATTCCTAAAAACAGGTTCTTTCTACCTTATATAAAAACCAAGCACTTTTAAAACTGAATCCTATCTCTGATCTCAAAACAATCTATTTACTGACCTATTTACTTATATATACGAAAGGGATTAGGTAAATACCTAATCCCTTTCCAACTTTTTTCTATTTATCCAAGATTATTGTAAAACAATCATGTTATATTACCAACAGCTTTTTCTTTACTCTTTTGCAAACATCAGGGTTCCAAAACCTAATTGGTCATAACCGCCGCTATTAGGTCCATAATCACCTGCCCCACCATCAGAATTGCCACGAGACGCATTTTCACGCATTTTATCAACCCACATCTTAGCATAGATGCTTGATTTACCATAATCCTGCGCCAAACGATTCACCAGCTCCCACGCAGGACGCACTTCACCACGTGAATCCTTTCCCTCTCTTCTTTCCTGTGCAGAAATGGTATCCCAGCTTCCACTACAATTTGTATAAGTAGTATAAGGCAGATCATTATCTGTATATCTGAAACCGGTCATCTTCCAACTGGCACTTGAACTACCCGTTTCAGCACCACCGATATTGTATTTAGCCACATACTCACACATAGCCAATGCCCGTCCGTCATCAAAGATGAAAAGGTCTTCACCTACATTCTTTGCCATCTGACAGAAAGCACCCAACAGACTGACACACAAGGTAGCATGTCCCTGGTCACGACCTGATTCCTGACATTGTCCCAGCATTTCATTACTATCCGGATCTAAATGTATGAAAGGAACGCCATTTCCTATATTTCCCGAACCAATACCAAATTTGAAATATTGGATAGCTTCATTGATTTTAAAGTTATCATCCGCCAAAATACCGATAGAAAGTAAAGCTGTCATCGCAGATAAATCCCAATTGAGCCAATAATGAAGCGCACATTCATTTCCATTGTGCGTAGACAGGAATTTTGTGATATGAGGATAAAAGACATCTGCAATCCATGCCTTAAACTTAACGAAATCAGCCTCCTGCCATCCTGAATAAGAACGCATAATCTCCGCTGCATTTGCTATTTGATGTACCTGAATAAAAATCAAGAACTCGTTCGGATCTATAAATTCACCTTTATCATTCACGATAAATCCTGTACATGTTTTAGCCCAGTCATTCAAAATAGCAACAGCAGCATCTGCATACTGTGCACCGTCAGTCTCCGACAATTTCCATCGAAGGGCCAATTGATAGGCTGCGGCAGCGTCCTTCATCAACTTCGTGTAGTTATTCCAGTCATTGGGATATTTGCCTGCCCAATTATTTTGATCGAGACGCGCCAATAATTTCACCGGAGAAGCCTTATAATTTGATTGTGACAAGCTATTCCCACCACGACTTAAATGATCGAACGCATTTTTCCAAGGTTGCGCACCGGCTTGCACTTTTCCTTTTACAAACTCAAAATCCGTTTCTGTATGAAGCATACAAGGATGCTCCAAAGTCGTAACATAATCCTTCACTTCCGGCCAACTACTCATATCATTAGAGCCGTCTTCTATTTCGCTACATGCTAAAAGCGTGGTAGAAGTCAGGGCAAAAAGCCCTGCTCCTATTATTGTATATAATTTCATCTTATTCATGGTAGTTATTCGTTAGTATTGTTTTCACTATCTACAAAAGCTTGAAGTTCCTCTATGGATTTGAAAGAACGAATCCAGTAAAGATCATAAGTCTGAGCTGTTTCCGGGAAGTCAGCAATAACAAATTTACATTGTACTAAATCAAATACCTGATTCCAATCTGTAGGGGTCACGGTTTTATATCTTGCCTGCAAATCATAATACAACACATTAGGTTTTGTAATTGATATTTCACTTGTACCCAAAATGGCATACCTGTTATTTGCATCTCCAGCCGTACCCCAATATTCAGGACCAATTTTCTTAATGCCATCATCAAAAACTTCAAGTTTGATACAGCCCTGACTATTATTTCCAACATGTAATTGAGACTTAAATCCTATTTTAACAGCAAGATATCTATATTCAGCAGGAGTTATATTAACAACTTTTCCCTTACCGCTTCTCGCAAGCCATAAATCACCACGATACTTAACCTTACTATCAGGTCCACCCATCTGAACAGTGGTCTTATTTCCGTCAGATGAAACGACAGACGCATTGTTGCCATCCAAATACCAATTATTATCCAGTCCGTTACCCAAACCATTACCTAATGAATACCAGAAACGTCCATCGGCAACTGTGACAGTTACATTTTGTACAACAGGGCCATAAGAAGCTGTTATCACAGCAGAAGCGGCCTTAGTAGTATGTACTTTCAATTTACCAGTCTTATCCACACTAATCACCTCCGGATTATCACTCGTCCAAGTCAGCAGCGAAGCAGTAGCATCTACCGGTTCCAATGTGTACTTAATCTGATATTCCTGTCCATATCCCAATTGATTAAGTTCCGCATCTTCAGTAAACGTCATTCCGGTAATTGGAGTTACTATCTTAACCCCTATCTCGCAACTTGCAGACACCGGATTCGAACTGAAATCATCAGCCGTCACTATAATAGTCGCATCCCCTTTGCTGATTCCGGTCACCAAACCTGTCTTTTCATCCACCGTAGCTACTTCCGGGTTACTACTTGTCCATTTATAACGCTTGAACGTAGTAGTTGCCGGTTCTGAAGAAACAGTTAATTGATATTCATCGCCTGCCGCAATCTCTTCTGCCGGAACATTAGTTATATTGATGGCTGACATATAGGTATATTCGTCCATAACTTCAACTGTTCTAGTGACGATCGTAGCTTCCGGACCGAAACCGATTTCCGGCGTTAATGTAATAATAGCTTTTCCTGCTTTATCCTTAGTCACGACCTTACCTTCCCGTGTAACAGCAACAATAGATTCATCCGACGAAGTCCATTGCACATTAGCATCGGTTGCATTTTCAGGTGCAATACTCCAAGAGAGTTGCAGTTCTTTGTTCTTCAGCAGACAAATTGTTTTATTCCCTGCATCATATTGAGTTTCGTTAAGAGTAATGGTGGACACTGTAATCATTTCGTCCATCTTTTCTCCTAAATCCTTATCATCATCACATGAAGTCAGACCTAAAAACGAACAAGCCGCCAGTCCAACAAAATATTTTATATAATCTCTTTTCATGATTCTTATTCTTTAAGTTATTCAGACTTGATTATTGCCATCCCGGATTCTGTCCCAAGTTCGGATTCAACTGACACTGATCTACCGGAAGCGGATACAGGTCATTTTTACTACCCCAGCGCCGACTATTTTCCAAGATCAAACAGCCATCGGAGTCTTTTGCCATATTAGAAGCGCCAGCCCATGAAGTCGCAAAATCAGTTCCTGTCCATTTCACTCCTAGAATAGGTTTAGGCATCTCTACAATAGCAGTATTCCAACGCTTCAAATCATCAACTCGGAAACCTTCATTGTACAATTCGATGGTACGTTCACGACGGATTTCCTCTCGCATATTCAAACTGTTTTCTGAAGCAAAAGACGTAGTCAGTTTAGGCATATCCGGGTTTACACGGAGACGAACCAAATTCAACGAGATATTCAAAGCATCATCCAAAGCTTTGCCGGTGGTTCCCAACTCATACATAGCTTCTGCATAATTCAATAAAACTTCTGCATAACGAATAATCGGAAAGTCGTAACCTTCAAATGTATCAGCCACCTTACGTTCCGTACCCCATTTTTGGTTTTGATAACCGGAACCTTGGAATACATTACATGTAATGGCATTGGTCGCATCTTCCCCATCCATACCTTTCCAGTCAATACGCGGTTTGTCATTATCCCAATATTTAGTGCCATGAGCCAAAAGACAGTTCTTCATGCGATTATCACGATTTTCAAATTCCGTAGTCAGACCTCCATAACCTTTAAAGACGTCAGCACTCTTGGCATGGTCAATAGGTAGCCCATTGCTACAAAGATACATATTCACAAATTTACGGTTAATATATTGCACGTTCGCTACACAACCATGTGTGATATTAGTCCCGATCGGAGCAATCGTTTCATCATGACGACGATAGAATATATATTCTTTATTGGCACTCTTAGTCAGATTCGCAGGATTAGACTGTACATTCTCTAAAATGAACAGGTATTTATAAGCCATCTCTCCCAAAGCTGCCGGTTTGAATAGCTCGAATTGCTTACTGTCGATAACTTTTTTCGCCGCATCCGCTGCAATACTCAACAATGCTTTGCCACGTTCTTCATTATTGCGGTTTTGTTGCCATGTGCCTTCATATAAAGCGACACGTGAAAGGAATGCATAAGCTCCCCATTTTGAGATACGCCCTTCATCGTCTGTCGTAATTGTTTCCGGCAATACTTCAGCCGCATCCTTCAAATCCTGAATCACGAAGTCAATCACTTCGCTACGGTCATTGCGGCTCATGCGTAACTCGGGTGAAGTAATATCCAACGGTTCTTTAGTGATAATCACATTGCCAAACAATTGCACCAAATCAAAATAAGAATAAGCACGGAAGAACTTCGCTTCTGCTACATAGCGACTAATATCACCGTTACCGGAAAAAGACGCCGCTTTTTGCAGCAACAAATTGCAACGGCGGATATGGGCATAATTGCTGGTATAGTTACCGTCTGAAGTAGGAATCGGATTACTACCATTGCTGTACATATTTACAGAACTGGAAGTCATCAAGTCCGAACGCCAGTCAGAATGTGCACCATCAGAAATTACCGATGTAAAATCACGAGTCCAACCATAGAAATTAGTTGCAAAATATTTAAAATCATCTGCTGCCCCCCATAAGTTGCCATCTGCCAGTTGGTCCTGCGGATCAAGATCCAGACACGAATTCAGTGTCAGACCAAGCGATAAAATTAAAAGAGCTTTCTTATATAGTTTCATATTCTTCATACATTAAAAAGTTAGATTTAATCCGAAAGTCACTGTACGGACAAAGGGGAAACGTCCTGCTGCTGATACCTTACGGCTAGCCTCCGGATCCCATCCGTCGTTAATTTTAGAATATTCCCAAAGATCAGCACCTGCTACATATACACGACAAGAACTAATTGCTTTCGTTTTAGCCAAAAAGGCAGAAGGTACATTGTATCCCAATGTCACATTTTTCAGACGAATGTAAGAACCATCTTCCACTGACCAGGAAGAAGCCTGATAGTTGTAGTCATTGATTTCATTCTTATTACTATATGTCGGATAATAAGCACCCCGGTTCTCCGGACTCCACGTGTTACCTACCGATTGATTCGAAGTGTTCAGATATAATGCTTTCATCGGTATACGCCAAATCTCATTACCGTTATTATCTCCCGTACGGAAGATTGTACGTTGAGCAGCACCCTGGAAAACCAATGATAAATCAAATCCCTTCCATTCTGCTCCTACATTAAAAGAAAAAGAGATTTTCGGATCATCTGTACCTAAATACACAATATCATTCTGATCCAGTTTGCCGTCATTATTTACATCAGCATACATATTATCTCCCAAACGGAAGTTTTGTTCTGTCAGTCCGATAGTATTACCAGTCAGGAAGCGATATAGATATTTTTGACGTTCTTCTTCTGTCTGTGCTTTGCCGGCATAACGCAAACCAAAAATACTATTCAACGGATAACCTTGCTGTTTATCAACAAAACCGGATTTCAGAACTGAAACTGCACCAATATCCGTCAGTTTATTCGTATTGAAAGAATAAGTACCTCCTACATGATAAGTGAAGTCTTTTCCAATCTTATCAGACCAGTTTACCATGACTTCCCATCCATGTGATCTGAATTTTCCATTGTTTGACATACCTGCGTTATCACCCAGAACTCCCGGATAAGAAACATTAATCAACATATTATCATTACGTTTCATGTATACTTCGGCAGTACCTGTCAGACGGGAATTAAACAAAGAGAAATCCAATCCTAAATTATAGTTCTTAATGCGTTCCCATTCACGTCCCAGAGAAGCGATTTTACCATTCGTATCTATGATAGTGCCTTTGTTAGGACCGATATAGGCTCCGCTTTGAGATTCAAATTTATAGAATTGTGTACCATCATATCGATCAATACCACTCTGGTTACCAACTTCACCATAAGAAAGACGGATTTTCAAATCATTCAACCATTTGATGTTCTTCATAAACGCTTCTTCCGTAATACGCCATCCACCGGATATTCCATAAAAGAAGTCCCAGCGATTTTCCGGCTTAAACTTGGAAGAACCATCATAACGCATATTTACTTCCAATAAGTATTTTGACTTATAATTATAATTTAAACGAGAATAGTAGGACATCACAGCCTCATGCCACTTCGTACCATGTTTATCTGTCAGATTTACCAAACCTGCCCCATTTACAGTTTCCAACGAGTTCTGTATATCTTTCACTGATACACCAAAATAATCGTATTCTTTCAATTCATATTGAGCACCAACCATTGCACTTACATTATGATGCTGCGCAAATGTATTGTGATAATCAACATAACCTGCCATAGAATAGAAGTCTGTACGCGAACTTGTTTTCTCGTAAGACGACTCTTCCTGTTTGTAACCGTCAGCCTTGGTGTTTATCTTGGTTCCCGCATAATTATAAGAAGTAATAGCCATCTTCTTTATATCACGTGAAGCTACTCCGGAGTTATAACCGAGATTTGCTACTACATCCAGATGTTTATTAATATTGTAAGTGAATTTCTCACTGATATTAATTTCAGATACTTTCAGTTTATTATCTCCACCCAGTTCGGCAAACCAAATCGGTGACAACCAAGTTCCCCACGAATAAGGTTTTCCATCAATCGTAGAAGCCGGAAGTCCCGGTTGCGGATAACTGGAAGTCAATGTTCTATTCAGTTGTGAAGGAGCTACCTGATCCTGACGGTTATAGGCTATCACAGATTCAATAGAAAAGTTATCAAAGACTTTCAGTTTATTAGTCAAACGAAGATTGAAACGCTGATTGTTATTATTTCCCCACTTCAAGTTACTGTCATCATACATATACCCTACGGACAAGCGATATAAATTCTTTTCTGTACCTCCGGAAACAGCTAAGTCATGTTGCGTAGAATAAGAATTGCCGAACAACACGTCTTGCCAGTTGGTATCCATGAACACGAAATCCATTACATCTGAATAGCTGGGAGCGAAAGGATTTGCACTGTGATCCAAATCAATGTATTTACCTTCATTAGCCAATGCCATTTTCGCATATTTCACCCATGAGTAAGAATCCGGCTGACCATCGTTCTGACAAGTCTGTAACACTGCATTCGCCCACTCGTTCATAGTCATCAGCTCCGGCTGCAATCCCACCATCTTGTAAGTGTATGAACCGCTATATTCTATTCTCGCTTTTCCTTCCTTTGCCTGCTTAGTGGTTACCAATACCACACCACCTGCAGCCCGGGAACCATAAATAGCAGCCGATGCATCTTTCAGAAAATTGATAGACTGAATATCAGAAGGGTTGATATTACGCAGTGCATTTACACCATCATAAGCAACTCCGTCAATAACGATCAATGGCTCCGCATTATTTGCAGAAACAGAACCACGCAGTTTCAAGCCCCAGCTCTCATCTCCCGGAGCTGCCGAATTGCGAGTGATCGTAACACCCGGAACCTGACCTTGCATTGCCTGTAACGGACTTGACATCGTTCCTTTATTCTTCAACATTTTATCAGATACCACTGTTACAGCACCAGTCAACGTCTCCTTCTTTTGTGAACCGTATCCCACTACCACAACTTCGTCCAACACTTCGCTATCTTCCTGCAATTTTACATTTATCACAGTTTGTGCAGCCACATCTATAATTTGATCCTTATAACCAATATAGCTGAATTTCAACTTAGCTCCAGCAGGTACACCAATCGTATAATTTCCGTCGATATCCGTAATAGTTCCTTCTGTTCCTCCTATTACAGTAATATTCACACCAATCAATGGTTCGCCTGTTGCATCAACGACTTGACCTTTCACTTTCTTTTGAGCCTGTGCCACTACTTGACTATCTTTCATGTTTGTATCGGCCCACGCCTTTGAAACAGGACAAAGTCCCAGCATTAATCCTAACGCAAACACCGCTGTTTTGTTAGGCCGCGAATTAAATATTAATCCTCTTCGTTTCATAAAATTAAATTTGAGGTTTAAAAATAGTATTAAATTTTTGTTCTCTAAAATAAGGTGAGGCATACAAGTACCTCTTTGTAAATTCTGACTCCTTTTCCATAAGCACAAAGGGTTATTTATTAATGAATAAGATTATATACAATTCCGGAAAAACTCGCGCATTTCACGACGTCCCAGAAACAGATGGTTTTCCACCGTCCTGCAACTTAAATTCAGTTCATTTGCGATTTCCGGAGACGTTTTATTTTCGAAGCGGTTCAATGTATAAATTAACCGACGTTGTTCGGGCATAGCAGCCAAGCGGGTCCGTTCCATTGTCATTAAATCATCACCGATAATTTTTTCTTCGGTTTCATTGGTAGAAGTGGACATAGTATCATAGATGTAGCTGTCTATCTCCTGTTTCTTATAATAACGACGGATATAGTCGATTACAATATTGCGGGCAATGGTGAACAAGAAATATTTCACTGTGTCCGGACGGAGCATTTGCTTGTAGTCCAGCAGACGTACAAATACATCCTGGGTTAGATCCTCCGCTTCGTAGCGATGAGTGATACGATAAGTAATATAGGTAAGAATCACCTGATAATATTCTTCATAAGAACGGGTGATAATGTTGTCGGAAGTGTTAGCTGTTGTCTCCATAATACTATCTTTTTCGGTTTTGATCACGATGCAAATATAGAGGTGATTTTGGATATAACAGCCAGAAAATAAAGCAGATCAATCTCAATGAATCTAGGTAGACCCATTTAAAGATACAACTCTAATTATCAATATATTACGTTTACAAAAAAGAGAGTATCACTTTATAAAATGAGACTCAAATCACTCAAATCAACGTATCTTTGCTCCACTTACGCTCGTTTGCTCCCATCCTCTTCCCCTCTTCAATTTTATTATTTGATCGTTTCATTGTCACATCAAAGCTATTAATGAAGTACGAACATTAATAGATAAATTCCGTTTCATTAAAGATAAACTTGCTTTGCACTTATTGCAAAGTTACGTTTGATTAAGGGCAAACTATAAATGAAAGCTTCAATTATATAATTGCAAGCTTTGTTTTTATAAACGCAAGTTTCATTTATAAAAACAAAGCTTTCGTTTATAGATTACTCCCTATAAAAAACAACTTTGCAATAGGACCAAAAGAAGTTTATATAGGGAGAAGAAGAACTTATCTATTAATAGATTACGAGAAAAAGACTAGTAAAAGGAAAATCCACTTGGTGAAGGGAGGTCCTTCACCCTCTACCCCCGATGAATAGGGCGGTGTGAAGGGTGAAATGGATATGAGTATAAAATAGATTTCAGTGATAATAAGTCGAAAAGTTACTCTTCCTTGGCTGTTCCACCTATACTACGAATATCTTCATTCGGAGTGACTCCCGTACTCTTTTTGAATGAACGGAAAAAAGAAGCACGAGAACTGAAGCCGCAAAGTTCTGCCAGTGCCGTTAATGTATAGCGGGAATATTTACTATCTACCACCATTTTCTTAAATTGAGTGACGCGGTATTCGTTTATAAAGTCATAATAAGACTGATTGAGATATTGATTCAAAAGATACGATAATGAATGCGAAGAAGTATCCAGAGCAGAAGCCAGGTCGCCCATTTTCAAATCAGGATTAATATATGGCTTTTCTTTCTCCACATAAGCAACCAGTTTCTTATGGAGTTCTTTACATTCTTCTTCAGTCAGCCTGTTGGTTTTATACTTTTCTTCGGTTGCAGCGATAGAAGACTCTTCAGAAATCACTTCCGCCTGTTCTATCGTTCGGTCTTTCTGCTGTGTCTTCTCTATGGACGCGGAGATTGCCGATGCAGGAGAAGTAAGCAGGCGGCGCATACGATTCCACACATAATATCGTATAAAAGCAATAATGCCTACAATTAATAAAACAGAAAGTGCCCATCCCCACCAAGGTATCATAGGACGCACCGTCACTTGATAAACAGCTTCCGACTGTTCATTTCCCGGAAGGCGCACACGGAACGTATAAGTTCCGGAAGATAATCCATAATAGGAAACCTCATTCTGCGCAGCCAATAGTTTCCAGTCTTTATCCACTCCTTCCAACTGATATTCGTACAATAGAGCAGAAGGCAGACCATAAGCAAAATCCGTAAAGCAGAAAGTCAGATTATTCTGATTATATTTTAAAGACGGGTTGGTAAAAGAAATACCATTAGCCAATATATCCGTAAACACAATCGGACGGACTTTACCACGCACTTCATCCACGCGCTTCGGATCGACATAAATCAAACCTTTGGTGTTGCCGAACCATAATATTCCTTTTTCATCTTTATAAGCTGCCCCATTCGTAAAAGTGGGTCCCGGTACTCCATCATTGAAAGTGAAGGCATCGTACTCTTCTCCTTCTTCCTTTATGCGTAACAATCCATCATTGCAAGCCACCCACAACCAACCCTGGTTATCTTCCACAATCGACATCAGCGAATTGTCAGGAAGCGTGGAAAAGACGGAACGGTTCCGAAAACGATCCATCGTTAAAGTAGAGGTAAACAGACTCCCCTTTTCACGAATAAAATAAAGGTTGTGTCCGGCATCTTCATAAATGGTGCGCACCTTATCCCTATGCACAAATCCTTCAGGGAACACATTAGATCGTAAACTTTGAGAAGCAGGATCATATATACACATACCGGTTTCCGTGGCAATCCATCCTTTGCCGGTAGAGTCAAAACTAACTTCATAAACGTTACCTTCCGGCAATTGGGAATTGGCGCTGGTAAAGTGTTTGATCTGCTTTGCCTGTCTATTATAACAGAACAATCCCTGTGAAGTGCCTATCCAGAGATTTCCTTTTTCATCCGGTCGCACACAAAAGATATGTCCTTTCTGAAACAGCTCTGCATCTCCATCTCCTCCCTGGGCAAAATATTTTAGAGATAACGTCTCCGGATTCAACACCATCATGCCTCCGCCATACGTACCAATATAATATTCGCCTTCATAAAAACAGATAGTCAATATCAAATCCGAAGTCAAAACAGGTTTCACAAAACTCTTTACGACTCCGGTAGCTTCATTTATATAATACAAGCCGTCACGTGAACCGATGACTTTCTCGTGTCCTCTGTTGACAAAAGAACGAATGGAAAGATTGGCAGAGTTAAACAGAGGAGGATAAGCATAAGTTTGGAAAAGACCATTCTGATAAAGTGAGTAATCCAAACCTGCCTGAAAGTGCCCCACCCAAACAGCACCTCTGTCATCCACCAATAGTGAATAAATGGAATTACTGCGAATACCTTCTTTATCACTTACATCGTGACAAAAACGACGTGTCACTTGTTGGGCTTTATGCGAAAGGAAATGAACGCCATTGCCATCTGTTGCAATGTATATTGTCTCCTTTCCATCACTGGATATGTCGGAAATGACATCACAGCCTAAAGACACCGTATGCGAAAAGCTCTTTTTGTTTATATCGAAACGAACTACTCCCTGGCTCATTGTACCTAGATAAAGGGTTTCTCCAATACGAGTCAGGCAGCGGAAGTAATCGGCTTCGGGAACATTCTCCTGAAAATGCCAGGAATCAATCTTACCATCTTTCAATGAATAAGAGAATAAACCTTGCACTGTAGCCAGCCATAACGCACTTTTATCTTCATTCAGACAGAGGTCCATAATTCGATTACAGGCAGCCAGCATATTCCGGTCGGTCAATACTTGGAGCAATTGCCCGTCCTTTTGAATGAACAATCCTTTCTCCGTACCGATATAGAGAATATCTCCATCCGGAAGTAAGGTATTTACAGCAAAATCTATCTTTTCGGGAACAATTCTCTCCAACTGGCCGTTTGCACGATTCAGACGCCAAAGTCCGATACCGTTTCCTACCCAAAGCTGATTGTCGGCTGTTTCCGTGATGCAGTTCACCCGTTTCTTCCTTCCGGAATCCACGCCTCGAAATTCATAATGGCGAACTTTCACACCATCAAAACGATCGAGACAATTATCTGTTCCTAGCCAGACAAAACCTTCCGAGTCTTTATAAATGGCGTTCACCAATAACCCGGACAGTCCATCGGACATGACTACATTACGAAATGTATAATTCTGGGCTTGCAGATTTACACCACAAACCAAGTATATGATTAAAAGAATCAGATATTTAATCGTGTTCTTCACTTACAACCGCTTCCTTTCATATTAAACATGTGACAAACATACATAAAAATCTCCAAAAGAGCACATTCCTTCTTATAAAAAAAGTCTCCCCTTCGTATCTGTTATATGTAATAAATAAATACGAAGGGGAGAAATTATTTACTCAATGCTATTGAAGATTTATTGATATTTCACTTTCACATGAGCGTTTTTGTAAACAACAGGGAAGTTATTACCATTCACAATAACAGTTGTCGGTTTCTTCTCACTTCTGAACATTGCATGGATCTTCGGTTGCCCGTCTATCCAAAGGTTCAACTTTTTACCTTCTTCTTTCTGAATTACAAATAATTTGGAAAGAGAAGAAAAATAAGTCTCCTTATCACGTCTCAATGCACTGCCATGACAGATAAAGAAATCTTTTGCGTCAGTAGCTTCAGTACCTTCGGGATAAGAGACAGCAAACATATAAGCATCTGTCATCCAGCCGTCCGGCATAATCCATGAGTTGCTGTGCATCAGCCTGCCGTCTGCTAATTGATTAATATAAAGATCGGTCACTTTCCCTTTATGACGAATACGAAGCCCAATCCAATCTTGTCCCTCCCGCCGTTCCATTTGTGGCAAGTCTTTCTCATTGGGAGTCTCCTTTAATATAATAGCTGTCAGCCCTTTTATACGATTGACTTCTGCTGGCAAATGAAATGAATAATAGGTTTCAGTGCCTTTCAAGTCTTCAGTGGGTGCCTGTATTTCTTCCCAAAATAAATCTTCCGGATAGTCATGCACGAAATCGGATTTAGCCAGCAAACGAGGATATAACGGACGAATCACAACCGATGAGTTACCGTTCGTCACATTCACGTCAACTCCCGACTTTTTATATGTCCCATTCGTATGCCATAACCATTCAAATTGTCCTATTTTATGTGTCCTCAAATCATCAATCATATAAATAACATTATCCATCCAAAGGAAATGGCGGAAATTACGACTGAAATTATTAGATACAGGACCTGTTCCATTAGCCAAGACATATTTCACATTTCCCGCATCCAGAAGATGATGCAAATATCCTCTCAAAGTAGAGCCGCTATACTGTTGTTCACGAGGTTGTCCCTCCCCGTTGAACAGGACTACATTATGTGCCTGGCTTTGAAAAAAATAGTTGCGATAGGCAGGATTGGGATACCAGCAGTTTCCTCCATCCTTGATAATATCAACGCCTTTATGAAAAACAATAAAGGAGTTGGCATCCGCATGGGAATGATTCCACGTATGACCGCTTTTCACAGCAAGCATCGTAGCATCCTTCTCCCAAGAAGTACGCATGGTGGCCCAACCGAAATCCGAGAATAGCTGTGAGGTTTTCAAATCGGGAGTTACGGGAGCTTTACTCAAATCAGGGGTATAGAGAAAGCCCATCGGACGATTCAGGAAAAATCCATCGCGATGCTGTCCTTGCTCTACTTGGGTTATATACCACAGAATAGTCGGGTCTTTCAGTCCCAATGCATACAATAACATCATACTGGATTCTGCTGATACATTCTTATGACTATCACCAAAATTCAAACTATACAGCATACCTGTACGAGGATAGCATACTTGAGAAAAGTAGTTCGGAAGTTTTGCCAATTGGGGTATATTGCCGGGATTTTGTCCCGGATGAGTGTTTATCCAAGCGATTCGAAACAATAGGGCTTCCTGAATACCAAAGTTTGCATAATTCAAACTTTCATACATTCCTCCGGCCTCATCAAAACTCTTTGCTTTCTGTTGCAAGGCATCGCCGGCAAAGTCAAACCATTCGGGAAGTGATTCATGAAGTTGCTCCACCCAATCTTTTACTTCGGGAAGTTCATTCTGTAGGCTTAATGCTAATATTCCACCATGGCATACACAGGAAGTCCACCAGTTGTGTCCCATAGAGTTCAAAGAATGGATTCGGGCAGGTTCCAACAGCCAGTCGCCCAAGGCAGGCTCTACAGCCAATCGTTTCAAGCCTTCGGCAATCTTTTTTCTTTCCGAAGAAGACATTATGTTATAAGCCGCATCATATCCTATGGCAGAAAGGAAGCTCTTATGTGCCATGCCCAGTTGCGAACGCCAGACTGGAATACGTGCCATCATTTCCATATCTCCCCAGGATTCGGCTTCCACAGCTTTCAAAAGAATCTCTTTGATTATATTTGCATACTCTTTATTATCCGTCATCAGATAGGCCAACGACAAATAATCCAACCGATTGAAATCTTTCTTTTGTAAGGCTTCATCGGCAGTTTTCTGAATATCCTCCCAGGCTTCCCGCAATTTCGGTTCATTCTGCATACGTTGTTTTACCTGCTGAATGCGTTGAGGGGTATACAAAAGTGAAGGATGATTTATCTTTTGTGCAGATACAAACGATGCTAATAATATTCCGATCAGGCATAGAACTATTTGTTTCATGATATTTATTGCTTTTTCATTTTACTGTTCAATATTGATTAAAAATTCTTCTAAAGCTGCATTGAATTCCTCCGGTCGCTCCATATTCATCATGTGCCCGCAATCCTCTATGATTTTCAGCTTTCCATTAGGTAGATATTCCAATATGGGAGGATTTTTTGAAAATTTGTTATCAGAAGAATGACCTTCTACAATTAAGGCAGGTACAGCAGGGTGACTCTTCTTCAATTCTTCAATAGCATCCAGCCCTGCTACTACCCGTACTTCTTTGTGTAGCGGTTGCCACGCATCCCATTCGTCAATCATCTGCCACAAAGGCACACGCATCCGTTCACGCTGGCTACCACCGGATTTCATTAATCCTTCAAACCACTCTTTCTTCATCACTTCCACTCCTTTCTGTTTCAGGGCAGCTATTTCTTCATCACGCACCTTTGCTTCTTCTTTAGTCATCGGCTCACTAGGACCCTTCGATTTCCGGATGTTTCCACTGGCTAAAAAAGCCGATAACATCCGGTCTGGGAAATACGCCAACATATCAGCAGTAATGAACCCGCCCAAAGAAAGCCCGACAATATGCGCTTTCTTGATGTGCAAAGAGTCCATTAAAGTAACCAGATCTTCAACATGCATAAATTGATAATCTTCTGTTTGGGAAGAAGAAATGCCGTATCCTCTTAAATCATAGCGAATGACATGATACTTTTTCGCAAACACAGAAAATTGTTCATCCCACATACGATGGTCGAGCGAATGACCGTGAACAAAAATTATCGGTTCACCCTGACCGGCTTCCTCATAGTATAGAGAGCCATTTCCTACATTGATACGTCCTTGTTTGACAACCAATGGCTTCCCTTTCAGTATTTCCGAAACGGTCCGTGAAATGACAGGGCTGCCAAAGAAAGAAGAGAAACCGTCTTCTTTAGCAGAAGAACCTGTTACATGAGAAATGAAGAACCCGTAAACTTTATCGTGTTTATTTATCCACGGATAAGCACCGGCCCATCCCGGTGAACTAATCTGATAAGCTTCGCCTGTCTTTTTATCTATTAATTCACGCCATTCTCCTAATCCATAGATTCCATTGTGGGATTGTCCCAGTCCTTTCGCTACATAATTATCCGAGTTATTTGAAGGGATTATGGCGCCTTTCACTTGGTCGGCCTGCATTTCTTTCACAGTTTCTGCTGATATAATTTGCTTGCCATTATACATTCCATCGTGATAAATCATGGACAGGAAGTGAAGATAATCATTCATTGTAGTACACAGTCCGCCCCCTAACATGGGTGCATGTCCGCCGTCCGTGTTGATTGGGGTAAAATGAGAGTTCTTCATTTCCAAAGGTTGTGCCAGCAGTTCCTGAAAAAGCGTTTCAAACTCCTTTCCCATCGCCACTTCTGCCATTCTTCCGGCAATTTGCATGGCAAGTCCACCATATTCAAAACGAGTGCCGGGAGTAAAGATTGTATCCAAAGGAAGAATTTCAGTGACTGCCGAATCCAAATGATTATAGTTGTCTACACGGGGCTCGGGAAGATATGGACGTACTCCTGATGTATGGGATAATAATTGCCGGAGAAGAATCTTACCTTTAGCATCGTCTTTAAATTCCGGCAACCATTTTTCTACCGGATCATCCCATCCCAAATCAGTACGGTCTACCACCACGCCGATGACAGCAGCCGCTACCCATTTTCCGGCAGAAGCGACATATACTTTTGTATCGGGTGTATAGTCCCGATAGTTCTTCTGGAAAATGACGGTATCATTCTTCACTACACAAATGGATGCTCCGGGGTAATATCCCTTGTCTACCCATCCTTGGATAACAGAATCCAAAGAAGAGAAGTCATACCGACTTCCCTGACCGGATGATATTTTGCAAGAACCGGACAAAAAGCAGATACTTACAAAAGCAGCAATTAATAAACGATTCTTCATATCGTTGTTTACTATCTATTTTTCTGATTGTAAATCCCAATATACGACATATCGCTGGCGATGCAAATCGTATAGCGGACGAATCACATCTCCTTGTTCTGTCGTAAACTTCAAATCACTTCCTACACGTTGCAAAGCACGTTCAGGGTGTTTCTTATCTAGTTTCAAAGAGGTACGCAAATGTGCAGGGACATGAAAATTATAAGTATAATAATCATTATAAAGAGCAGGATTTGAGAAAGGAGCAGGTGCTTGCATACCTTCAGTTCCCCGTTCTCCCGCCAATACCAACGGACCATATAATAGAGCTGCCTTGTTCGGATTATCCGGGGTAGCCTCCAGTTTGATTTGCATCGGATAAGTAGCCGAGATTTGATCGCCATCTTTCCATTCACGGGTAATGGCAATATAAGAACCAGATTTCTGTTTTACAGATATTTTCTTACCATTCACCAACACTTTTACATCCTTGCTCCACGAAGGATAGCGCAGATAAATAGTCGTGCGGACAGGATTTTCTGCCTGAAGAGTAAAACGTGTTGTTTCTTCCTGTGGGAATTCCGTTTCTTGACGGATTGTCAGTCCTTTTTCTTTCCAGGTTACCTGTGAAGGGATAAATAGATTTACATATATTCCCTGATTGTTATGGTAGTAGATGGCTTCTCCAAACTTTGCATGATTCTCAAATCCGCTACCTACGCAGCACCAGAAAGAGTTCTCTTTTGTGCTATACAGTTTATGAGACCCGGAAAGCAAAGGCAGAAAATAAGCTACCATACCTGTTTCAGGGTCTTGTTGTCCCAAGATGTGATTATACAATGCCCTTTCATAATAATCCGCAATAGATGAATCGCCCGTCCAGCAGAAAAGATGGCGGCTAAGTTTGAGCATATTATAGGTACAACAAGTTTCTCCGGTATAGCCGGTCAGATGTTGGGATAACTTCTTCGGATCAAAGTAGTGTTCTTTGTCACTGCTACATCCCGGAGCAAAAGTATGATGGTCAATCATGGTGTGCCAGAAGAATTCCGATAGTTTCCTGCTTGTCTCGTTGCGGGTTAATTCGTAGTTGCGGGCTTCAGCTATCACTTTCGGGATGAAAGTATTGGTATGCTTCGTTCCCAAGTCATCACGAAGTTCTTTCAATGGGTCGATTACGTCATTGTGGTAGAAATATTCCGCCAGCCAACGATAACGTTCATCTCCCGTTATTGAGTATAAATTATAGAATGACTCATTGATACCGCCAAATTCATTGCGGATCATAAGTTTACGTGTTTCTTCACTAAGGGGTTTCAATTTATTGTATGCCCAATCACCCATTCGGGTGACGATAGTCAATGCTTTCTTATTATCCGCATACAGATATTGATCTATCAGCCCGGAGAAAAGTTTGTGCAGAGTATACCAGGGAGCCCATACACCTTTTCCCTGAATATTCCGGTTTATCAGTTCCTCGGGCCAGGCACTCAAATATCCGTTTTTCAGTGCATTCTGCACTTCTTCCAATCCGTTAATCAAGCTATCGCCTTTCAGTTTGAATATCTCACTGCCGGTAGCTGCGTACATCAAACCAAGTGCCGAGAGCATGTGTCCGGTAGTATGTCCGCGAAGCTCACAGTCCAAGGATTCCCAACCACCCAGTTTCTTCACTGTCATATATCCGCCCTCACGTCCGGCAAATACACCGGCATTGGTACGGAAGCTATGTAGCAAACGATTCACATCTATTGACATCATCCAGGCAGAATCCCGAAGCATATTATCACGGAAACGACTTGGCAACAGGCGAACATCTTTCAAATCAAAACTTTCCGCCTGAAGGGGAGCCACTGTTTCCTTTTTCAACTTTCCCTGATGTTGTCCGGGATATACAGATTGAGCTGACACTATACCCGATACTGTCAATGAACCAAACAAGATTGCCGTAACTAAAACTTTCTTATTCATATTATTTCTATCTTTTATCTATAAGATACGAACAAGGTGCCTTAAACACTCAAAGCCACAAAATTATTTAATTAAGCTACAATTCTTTAATTTAAAGCCCACTTTCTTATAAAATTCATCTGAAACGTCCTATCTTTATTCCCCAAATTAAAGAAAGGAGCTACATGGATTTACGTACGGCAAATGTTACAAGATATATTCTTCCTCTGCGTGAGGGAGGCTCATTGCCTGCTTTAGCCGAAGCTGACGATGAATTTAAGTATGTAGTCAAATTCAGAGGGGCAGGACACGGAACAAAAGCGCTGATTGCCGAACTGATTGGTGGGGAGATAGCCCGTGCACTGGGTTTCAGAGTCCCCGAAATAGTTTTTCTGAATCTGGACGAGGCCTTCGGACGAACGGAAGCAGACGAAGAGATACAGGATTTACTTCAATGGAGTCGAGGACTGAATATGGGATTGCATTTCCTTTCCGGTTCGTTGACTTTTGATCCGATAGTACATCGAGTAGATGGAAAAACGGCTTCGCAAGTAGTATGGCTGGATGCCTTGCTGACTAACGTAGACCGTACCATTAAAAATACTAATATGTTGATATGGCACAAAGAACTATGGCTGATAGATCATGGGGCGTCCCTTTATTTCCACCATTCCTGGACTAACTGGCAAAAACAGGCACTGGTTCCTTTTGTACAAATAAAAGACCATGTATTATTGCCGTTTGCCGATAAACTGGAAGAGGTAGATATCGAATTCAGACAGATATTGACTTCGGATAAAATCCGTGAGATAGTCAATGCTATTCCCGACGACTGGTTGAACTGGACAGAAGGCACAGAAACTCCACAGGATTTGAGAGACATTTATATTCGATTTTTAGAAGAAAGGATGAAACATTCCGAAACATTTGTAAATGAAGCGCAAAATGCAAGAAAGGCACTTATATGAATACGCAGTCATCCGTTTCGTTCCTAAAGTAGAACGGGAGGAGTTTATCAATATGGGGATTGTGTTGTTTTCCAAACAAGCTAAATACCTGAAATCCCTCTATACGATAGATGAGAACAAACTAAAACTGTTTTCTTCCGAACTGGATATGAATTGCCTGAAAGAAGGGTTACAGGTCTTTGACAAGATATGCATGGGAAATAAAGAGGGAGGAGCCATAGCCAATATGGATATTCCTGACAGATTTCGTTGGCTGACTGCAGTAAAAAGTTCCTGCATACAAGTATCTCGCCCACATCCGGGATTTTCGACTGATTTAGATAAGACTTTGGAAAGATTGTTCAAGGAATTAGTACTCTGATTCCTTAAACAATCTCTTTGTCAAACTAACGGGCAGTAATATAAAAGCTCTGTTCTACTGCTTCAGCAGTCTGCACTTTAGGTTCTCCGCTACGCCCATATTGCCAGGCTACCACTGTCACCTTTACCGGAAATTTTGCACGTGAGGGAATTTTAGTCAATACCAGTTTATCTCCCTTTATCTCTGCCGGACCTTCTTTTACATAATAGTAAACCGGAAGGCCGGAGTCAGCAGTTCCATTTAAACTTATTTCTTTCACTGAAGCTTTTACATCAGATAGTTTCGGGAAAATTATACGTTGGGGTATCCCTTCCTTATTCCGGTAAGGAATACGAATCTCTACCTGCTGAACGGCACTCCGGTATTTATGATCCTGTTTTACGGAAGCCATCAGGCAGATGCCTCCTGTACGTTTAGGATTATCCAATCCCATCCGATAGAAACGAACAGTAAAAGTTGTATCATTCACCACTTCCACCGGACCGCAAATTCTCGACATTCGAATGGGATGCGTACTGTGTTCTTTTGAATATTCGTTCCTTAACGTATCTGTGTACACTGCTTTCAAGTGGAAAGTGACTCCGTCCGCTTCGGGTTGAAAAGAAGGAGACATACGTACATGGGATTTCGGATTGAAAGTGATCAGTTTTCCTTTTTGCTCAAAGCCGATATACTGTTCTGTCTTTCCACGCTCATTGGCGTAATATTTTTCTGTGGCATCTGCCATTTCCTTATCAAAATACCAAAACGCATGGTTCTTGTCTCCTTTATACTTATCATAGGAAGCGGCTTCGGCTGTAGGCTTTTCATTCTTTCGCCAACGGTCTGCCAGCCAACCATTCTTTGCTTCTACCGGAATTAACTGAACCTGAGTATCCGATAACGAATGTTTCGGCAACCGGTATTCCACTGCCTTTTTCAGAAAAAGAGAAAGATAATCAATCAATTCATCGGATATGTCGAAATGTCCGTGTCCTGCATCAGCAAGAAATGAAAGGGGAGCATTCGGATATTCACGACGATAATCGAAAGAGGTTATCAACCGGTCTTCCCACCATTCGTCCTCTCCCATTACCATTAATGAGGGGATACCTTCAATCGTACGGGTTCCCCAATCCAAATTCGCACGCCCGTAACCAGTCAAATGAGTTCTGGGAGAATCACCGTGAATAGAGAGTACAGCCAATGTACGTTCAGGATTCCAGGCGGCAAAGTTCCACGGATAAGTAGCCATTGCCGAGTGTCCGATGGGGATGACCGGGGCAAACTCCAGTTCTGTATATCCGCTTATTTCAGACAAGTTCTTCATCATTGTTTCAAAGATTTGCTGGGTACCTTTTGTCACGTCCCAGCGTTGGTCTATTCCGGGAGTGATCCATATCTCTGCAATTCCCAGTTTGTCCATATTCTTCCTAAATTCAGGATGCTCGAAAATTGTCTCTTCGGTCATATTATGTTGCCCAATAATAACGGCACGGACTTGTTTGCAGTTTTCCGGTATCCATAGATAGGCAGAAGGATGGGCATTTGTCTCTTCTGAAATCAGCTCTTTTATTTCTACGGACCACTGCCAGGGAGCTGCTGCAACTCGGGTAGTTTGCATGAACAGAGATAACAAAACAACAAGAAAATATTTATTCATAATACTTCTTTTAATTGATTTAACTTCCTATACTACGAATATGGAAAACAAAATACTCAAAAAACGACTATATATATGAAAGATTAAATGCAAAGATAAGGTTATCCGTAAAAATGGTAGCAAAACCTGTAATCTATATAAAGACAAATTACCTTTTACAGACTAACTTTGCATACAAGAAATAAAGATAATAAAAACATTAGAATATGCTTTTAATTTAATATGCTCGATTATGGAAAAAGTAAAGTTGAACAATGGCATTGAAATGCCTATTTTAGGTTATGGTGTTTATCAGGTTACGCCTGAAGAATGTGAACGTTGTGTATCAGATGCAATCAGTGTGGGTTATCGTTCTATTGATACGGCACAAGCCTATCATAACGAAGAAGGTGTTGGAAATGCAATCAGCAAATGCGGTGTACCACGTGGGGAACTGTTCATCACTACAAAAGTATGGATTTCAAATGCCGGTTACGAAAAAGCTAAAGCTTCTATTGATGAATCACTTCGTAAATTAAAGAGTGATTATATAGACTTACTGCTTATTCATCAGCCATTCGGTGATTATTATGGAACTTACCGGGCTATGGAAGAAGCATATAAGGCTGGTAAACTCCGTGCGATCGGTGTCAGCAACTTCTATCCTGACCGTTTTGTTGACTTGGCAGAATTCTGTGAAATCACTCCTGCCGTCAATCAGGTAGAGACACATGTTTTCAACCAACAGATAAAGTTGCAGGAAGTAATGAAAGAATATGGTACTAAAATTATGTCATGGGGACCGTTTGCTGAAGGACGAAACGACTTCTTCACCAACCCGACTCTCCAGGAAATCGGTAAAGAATATGGCAAATCAGTGGCACAGGTCGCACTGCGTTATCTGATTCAACGCGATATTATCGTGATTCCTAAATCGACTCATAAAGAACGTATGATTGAGAATTTCAATGTTTTCGATTTTTCGTTAACACCGGACGATATGGCGGCTATCGCTGCGCTTGATACAGCTAAAACGCTCTTTTTCTCCCACTATGATCCGGAAATGGTGAAGTGGTTGATTAATTATAGTAAATAAGAAAATGAAATCCCCTTTAATCCTTGTTATGACTTTCGACGAATGAAAGACAGAATTAAAGGGGATATTTCTTATTATTACACTTATCATAGTGTATTTATCAATAAACAGCTAATTTATTTTTCCAGTGGAGTGAAATGCAATGCGGCTCCGCCACTTGCTTTTAGCTTCAAAACAAGCTTATCTCCGGCTTTTATCTTCTTATGGGTACTGCGTACTTTCGTTCGTGTATTCAGCTTGTCATCATCTTCGTACAGGTGAAGCATGTACTTCTTACCCGGTTCCAGAAAATCCGTAGTCAATGTAATTGTGCGGGCTTCCGTGTTCGTCATTGCTCCTACAAACCAGTCATTCCCCGAACGACGTGCCTGAACGATATATTCACCAATCTCTCCATCTAACGCGCGGCTGTCATCCCATACACTCGGAATTGCTTTCCAAAATTCCAGTTCTTCTTCTCCCTGGTAGAATTCCGGTCTGTCATACCAAAACATAAATTGCAAAGGACTGTAATACACAGCTGCCATCGCCAACTGATGTGCCTTCGTATTCTTCACCCGGTTATTGAAATAGCAAAGTGTATAGTCTCCCGCACCTGCCAGATAGCGGGTGAAAGGGAGAGTCGTATTGTGTGTGGCATCCGGCATTTCTTCATTTCCACGAATACCTTCCTGCGTCATCAGGTTAGGATAAGTACGGCTGAAACCTGTCGGACGATATTCGTCATGAATATCTACCATCAGATTATATTCTCCACATTTACGAACTGCATCATGCAACCAGGTACTCCAACGCTGATTACCTATCTGTACAAAACCGAACTTGATACCTTTCAATCCCCATTTTTTATACAAAGGCAACAGAATATCCAACTGCTGCACTAATGCGCGCTGATTGACATACACCATAAGTCCGATTCCTTTCGATTCGGCATATTTACACAAAGCAGGTATATCAAGGTCTTTATCAGAAGAAACTGTAGTAGCGTCCGAACTCATTTTCATTTCCGGTCCGTACCAGCCTGCATCCATGTGCACATACTGAATACCGCGTTCTGCCGCAAAATCAATGGCTGCTTTTACTCTATCTTGTTTCAAGTCACCCGAACGGAATACCTTCCCGGGTTTAATCCAAGAAGTATCAGCCAGCTTACAAGCCGGATTCAGATTCAAGACAATATCATTGTTATTAATTAAGTCGACCGGACGTTCGGCAGCCATGATTACACGCCACGGAGTGCTGTAAGGAGATATAATATCGACGCTACTATACAGGCTTGTCTCCAAAGTGGAAGGTTTCTCTGCCGATAAACGGAATTTACCACGAACATAATCCACCATTTCCGCTTCCAACAAGGCTACAGATAATCCATCAGGCAGTTTCAAAGTCAAAGGACGCTCACTCTCCTCTTTGCCCCATCCTTCCAACGGACGAAGTTCATAAGGCCCTTGCGCCCAACGTTCATAATACACCATCGTTCCTTCAGGCATTGTGAAGCTAGTCTGCTCACCGACGATATGCAAGAAAAGCCCGTTTGTCATTTCCGGAAAATGATAGCGGAAAGCAACTCCTTCATTATAGGCGCGAACTATGATATTCATAAAGTAATTCTTACGCTTATCATAACCACCGTCCTGATTGCCATTTCCTTCTCCCTTCTTGAATTTCAAAGTCATCTCATTGTAGCAATCACGTACTTCCGCACGTTCGCCATATACAGGCTTCCATCTCTCGTCCGTCTTTTGATGTTCAGTCTCTGTCAACTTCAGATTCTCACACCAAAAATGACAAGTATCATTCGGTATACCCAACGCCGATTCAAATAACTGATTTTCAATCAGAACACCCAGTTTACTTTCTTCAATTACCGGACGATTTTTATAAGTCAAGGTATAATACATTTGTGCATTATCCTCTCCTACCGCACGCTGATAAAAGGTAAAACGATAAGCTCCATCAGGAGACGTCAGTTCCTGACGGGTTTCTGTCATCACATCTTGCGCTTTTACCAATGCCGGTATCACCAACAACAAAAGCAAAATTCTTTTCTTCATTCTATTTACGTTCATGTTTATTCATCTTTCCTAATTATATACGAACGAGGAAGAAATTATACTCAAATGTTTATTGCCTGAAAAGTTCATTCCATCTGCTCTCTATATAAAGTAGGTGTCATTCCTGTCACCCTTTTAAAAATGCGGTTAAAATGTACAGGTGATTCAAATCCGCAAGTAGCACTGATTTGAGATATATTCATCATACTACTATTCAATAGTTTACAAGCATATCCGATACGCATATCAAGTACATACTCTTTGAATGTTTTTCCTGTGTTTTCTTTAAAGTATCGGCAGAAAGCAGTAGGGTTCATCGCTGTATAAGAAGCAATTTCATCCAGACCGATAGACTCGGTATAATGTTTATTCAAATAGGCAATCACTTTTTCTATTCTTTCATTACGCATAATCGAAGGAGACGGAGTATAATGAGAAGTAGTCAGATACTTCCTGTGATTACTGGTAGCCATCATTTGTAGGAGTGAAAGCAACAGGATGATTTGATCTACTCCTTTGGCAGAAGGTATTTGTTTTAATAGCTTAATGATTTTCCCCGAACGGGTAATTGTGAATTTAATTCCTCTGCAAGCATCCTCCAATAAATTCCTGATAGGAATAAACTGGGAGTATTGAGATATAGAATAATGCATAAAGTCTTTTTCAAACTGAATATTGACTCCTCTTACTTTCAGTTCGGATTTTTCTTCGTTATCAGATTCTTCCCCGTCGTCCGGTGGACTTTGCATACTATGAGGCAGTTCGGAACCGAAAAGAATCAAATCACCTTTTGAATAGGAGATAATGCTGTCACCCACCAGACAATCCCCTTCTCCCTTCTCCACATAAATAATTTCATACTCACTATGAAAATGCCACGGATACGTGAAACGCGGATATTCATAAAAGCGGGCACGGACGGGATTAGAAGTCGTAATAGTCAACTTCTCATTCATTATCTTCCTCATAAATCTCCTTTCTAAACTACTTTTGCAAAGATAAGTAAATATCTTGCAAAGATACGCATCATAGCATGTGTAAAAACCCGCTATTTTTGCATCCATCATAAAAACATTTGATAGAACCATGAACGAATTATTTAGTATTGCCGGTAAAGTCGCTGTTATTACCGGAGCAGGTGGTGTACTGGGTGGAAATATTGCCCAACACTTTGTACAGCAAGGAGCAAAAGTAGTAGCTATTGACATTCGTCAGGAGCAACTGGACAACCGCGTGGCTGAACTTAAGCAATACGGTGACGATGTAATCGGTATCATTGGTAATGTACTTGACATCGCCAGCCTGGAGAAAGTAGCCGAAGAAGTCGTAGCCAAATGGGGACAGATCGATATTCTATTGAACATTGCCGGTGGCAATATGCCGGGAGCTACTCTTGAGCCAGATCAGCACTTCTATGATATGGATATCTCTTGCTGGGAAAAAGTGACTAATCTGAATATGAATGGGACAGTCTATCCGTCTATGATATTCGGTAAAGTAATGGCAAAACAAGGCAAAGGATGTATCATTAATGTATCCTCAATGGCAGCATACAGCGCTATCACCCGTGTACCGGGATATTCGGCTGCAAAAACTGCCGTAGCCAATTTCACTCAATGGCTGGCAAGCGAAATGGCACTTAAATACGGTGATGGTATCCGTGTAAATGCTATTGCACCGGGTTTCTTCATCGGCGATCAAAATCGTCGTGTGCTTATCAACCCAGATGGTACACTGACAGATAGAAGCAAGAAAGTATTGGCTAAAACTCCAATGAAACGTTTCGGTGACATCAAGGAGTTGAATGGTGCAGTGCATTTCCTGTGTAGTGAAGCCGCTAGCTTCGTAACCGGAGCAATGTTACCTATTGATGGTGGTTTCAGTGCATTCAGCGGAGTTTAAGCAATAAATAATAGCCTGTTATAAAGAGAAAGACTATGATGGAAAAGACTTGGAGATGGTTCGGCAAAAAGGATAAGATAACCTTGCCGATGCTCCGACAAATAGGGGTAGAAGGGATTGTCACTGCCCTGCATGATGTACCGAATGGTGAAATATGGACAGTAGAAGCTATTAACGATTTGAAATCATACATCGAATCTTATGGTTTACGTTGGTCGGTAGTGGAAAGTCTTCCGGTTTGTGAGGCAATCAAATATGCGGGTACGGAACGTGAACAGTTGATTGAGAACTACAAAGTAAGCCTTGCCAATTTGGGTAAATGCGGCATAAAGACAGTGTGTTATAATTTCATGCCCGTTATCGACTGGATACGTACAGACTTGCAACACCCCTGGCCGGACGGAACCAGTTCACTTTATTACGACCGTATTCGCTTTGCTTATTTCGATATCCGAATCTTGGAACGTGAAGGAGCTGAAAAAGATTACACTGAAGAAGAACTTCAGAAAGTTGCCGAGTTGGATAAGGTTATCACAGAAGCAGAAAAAGACGCTTTGATTGATACGATCATTGTCAAGACTCAAGGTTTTGTTAATGGCAATATCAAAGAAGGAGATAAAAATCCGGTTTCCATCTTCAAGCGGTTACTTGCTTTGTACAAAGATATAAACCGGGATGCTTTGCGTGAAAATATGCGTTATTTCTTATCTGCAATCATGCCTGTATGCGAAGAATATGGAGTTAATATGTGCGTACATCCGGATGACCCTCCATTCCAGGTATTAGGTTTACCACGTATCGTTACCAATGAAAATGATATTGAATGGTTCCTGAATGCCGTAAATAATCCTCATAATGGATTGACTTTCTGTGCAGGCTCTTTGAGTGCAGGCGAGCATAACGATACACGTGAGTTGGCTAAGAAATTTGCGAAAAGAACTCATTTCGTACATCTGCGCAGCACAGCTGCCATGCAAGGTGGAAACTTCATTGAAAGCTCCCATCTTACGGGAAGAGGACATCTGATTGATCTTATCCGTATCTTCGAAAATGAGAATCCGGGATTACCAATGCGTGTAGACCACGGACGAATGATGCTGGGAGATGAAGATAAAGGTTATAATCCGGGATATTCCTTCCACGGACGTATGCTGGCTCTTGCACAAGTAGAGGGAATGATGGCTGTAGTAGATGATGAGAAAAGACGACAGATAATATTATAATCATTACAGTACTGATATAGTCAGAGCTTCGTCAGAGCAATAACCTCGTTATTTGTTTCAAGGCGGGAAACATTTTGTTTCAAGCGTTGAAACTGATGGTTTCCCGTCTTGAAACTTTAGTTCCAAAGGCTCGAAACTCCAGTTCCAAAGGCGGGAAACTATAGTTTCTAAAGCAGGAAGATTCTGTCTCAAAGACAAGAAACAACCATTCTGTCTCTAGGCTTTTAGTTATAATCATATAATTCCGATACAATAAATACAACGGACTGTTCTCTCAATAGCTAAACCTTTCAATGCCAATGCATACTTATATCATTTGGTAAGCGTCGACAGTGTGAGAGTAAGTTTTACCCTCACACTACCCTCACCTTTACCCTCACCCACGAAAGTACGATGGATAAAGGGATTGAGAGCCGGGTGAGAGTGTGAGGGTAAAATCAACACAATCTTTTATTTGTTAGCTACTTTATCTGTATCTTCCCTACAAAATCTTTTTTATCTATATTCAGTTCTTCCAAAGAGGCGATCCGTTTGCCGTTCAACATTATGTTCTCAAACAAAATATTCTCAACCTTCCTATTCTTATCATAACCTTCCATCAAAGAAGGATTGATATATTTTCCGGTACATGAAATATTACGGAACGTTATGTTTCTGACACCTCTGCCGGGACCTGTGTTATACTTCTGATTGTACATCACACGGAGATGGAATAACTGACCTTCCTGAATATTTTCCACACGAATATCCTCAAAGGTAATATTTCGCGCAAGGTTATGGTCACCTACGTTGATAGCCATACATCCTTGATAATCACGATCGTCCTCATCATGTTCCAAGATATCGATATTCTTGAACAATATATCTTCTAAAACCTCATCTCCTGTTTTCGTATTTCCATGCGTACCGATATTGATAGGGTGAGCAATATCCGCCCATAGTGTAGAATTAAGTACACGGATATTACGAGAATCTCCATAATAATTCCAACGATGCATATAGATGGCTATACAGTCGTCTGAATTACGAAGAAAAACATCATCAATCACTACATCCGAGCAAGACATAAAATCCAATCCGTCACTCCAACCCTGATAACTGAATGATTTCAGATTCTTGATAGTAATTCCCTGTGATTGTCCACCGGAAACTGTATAGTGACGGGAGTTAACGACTGTAATTCCATCAATCAGTACATTCTTGGAGTATGCCACCGATATTCCCTGCTGCGGTTCAAGCAACATTCCGTGTCCGAGAATCTTTACATTTTCTACACTGTCGCAAGTCAGGCAACCTTTCAGCACTGCTCCGCCTTCCAGATAGACAGTCGTGTTGGAAGGAATACGGAAGCATTTGCCTGCCACATCAGTGGGTTCGTGTATGCCGGACTCAAAATACATCACATTCGGATCACTTTTATCAGGCACATTCTCAATGACCGGATTGGCAAACACATGCAGATTATTCAAACGGTCACCGTTGAACTCTACAGAGAGCTTTTGTGGTTTATCCAATGTGAACAGCAGAAAATTTCCGTCTATCTCCGGCTGAATGCCTTTAGATAGTGGACGCACTACTGCTGAACGGAGTTCCCCGTTATTCTTTTGCACCAGCACTTCCACTTTACCGGAAAAATCAAACTGTACCATGGTTGCATCCGACTTGGTATCCATATCCACCTTTACATTATATTCATAAAGGTCTACCCAATCTTTTTCACCCACTTGCCGTACTTTTACTGTATAATCGTCATTGTGGCGGGCATAGTAGATGCCTTGTGGCACCGGATAGATGACAATTTCTGCCTGTATAACACCTGAAGTCATTACAAGTAAAAATGTAAGCGCTATTCGTATCAATCTATTCATTTTGAGTTATTCATTTATTGTGCATACATCAATGTACCAAGTCCAAGTACATCATACCCGCCGGAGTTAGCATCATAATAACCGCCTCCTCCTTCTATTCCTACATATTCGGTAGCAATCTTAGTATATTTGAGATTATCATCCGAGATGTTTTTTATCCCTTTGTAATGATAGTAAGGCAACGCCCATATCGCACGTTTGATCCATTTACCACCACCAAGTGTTGTTTGTTCTTCCGGAATCGGATATCCCCATTGACTCTGTTTTTGCCATATATAAGTAGTATATGGTACAGTCTCATTAGTGTAATTACAACAAGCAGCATATTCGCAAGCCCGCATGAACAGATTGTCATCATAGGCAAAGAAATCGTCTCCCTGACTCCATGCCAACTGACAAATAACTCCCATCAATCCGACACACATCAACGTGTGCCCTTGGTCACGTCCACTTTCCTGCCATTGGGCAAAGTTATAGTCCGGTGCATAATCGTGATAGATAGCACGACGTAAGCGTCCGTTTGTATCACCTGTCTGCAAATGGTCGATACCTTCATTATAAATATCACGACGATCGGTTACAATGCCGATAGCCATTTTAGCCGCTATATTACAAAGACACCAGTTAGCCCAATAATGTAACGCATTCGTATCGTGATGACGTTTCAGAAAATCATCATTAGCGGGATAGAACACTTTAAGCAACCAATTCTGGAACGCTGTGAAGTCCGCACGATCCCATCCTTCATAATCCCTCAATAATTCACCGGCAATAGCAAATTCATAACCATAAAGTCCTGCGGCAAGCGATAAATTCGTATTACCTGTTACACCTACACAAGTCTGTACCCACTTATTCAGATTCTCCACTGCTTTTGCCGCATATTCATCATCTTGTTCAATCTTCCAACGAAGCGCCTGCTGATATGCAATAGTGGCCCCTCTGGCTGCATTCATGTAATTTTCATCACCGGAAACTCCACGTTTAATCCATTCCGTAGGATAAGTATCTGCCGTCTTCTGCGAAAACTGACTTTCTACTAATAATTGATAAGCACTTACCCAAGGCTCTTCTCCGGCAGCTTTTTTACCCCGGATACGCTGGAAGTCTTCCTCTGTATGCAACCCTTCATGCAGCATGGGTTCCGTTGACGGTTTAAGTTCAACCTGTTCCAAATTCACGTTATTATCAGGAAGAGGAATTTTATTCAAATCAGTTTCCACATTGACACCCGGAAGGTCAATGCCGTCCCCACATCCTACCAGAAACAGGGTAGCAAATACTGCGGTTATATAATATATCTTTTTCATCATATTTTTGGTTTAATGGTACACCGCATCTACCATTGATTACGGTGCACCCAATTATAGTTTATTGCTCTACTAACTCTAATTTGAAATTATCTATCTTAGCCCGTCCTTGTTTTACTGTAATCGTACATACAAAACCAATGACAACATCGGTAGGCTCTTCAACAGAAATATCAACTACTACATCACCCGTACCCGAAATAGAAGCGTTTGCCAGACTCTTACTTGGTATATCACTCGTATTTGCCATCTCACTACCTTTACAAACCGCAACATAACCGGTAAAACCTCTGCCGTCATATTCATAAACGTGTGCTGTCAACTTATATTTTCCTTTTTGAAGATGAGAAGTCTGATATACCTTACCATCATTTTTAGGATTGTCAAATCCCCAATCTGTTTGTAAAGCCAAACCTGCATCACTTCCATCACCATATTTCGTTTTAAATGCCAAATCAACAGCAGCACCTCCTTCACCAGCAGTCAAGTTAGAGTTCTGAACTATCCAATAAGCAGCTTTTGCCCACTCTCCTTTTTTATGGAATCCTTTATCTCCACCTTCTTTTACATATTCAAAAGGCTGTTTATAGTTCATGAGTACATATTGAGAAATATCTCCATCCGTCGGCAGAGGTCGCAATATATCACTCTCTACGGGTTGTGCAATACCTTCAAACACCATTGTTACTTTTCCACCATTGAAACCTTGCGGAACCGTTACAGTAATAGAAGTCGTAGTAATCTCTTTAACCGTAACGGGTACGGATATTCCCTCAAAAGTAACTGTAACAGAATTCTTATCCGTTCCAAAACCTTTTCCTGTAAATGTTATTTCCTGTCCGGCTTTTACTAATGTACCATAAGGATAAATATACGGTGTTTCAACAGAAGTGATTTCCGGAGTTTCCCAAACCTCAAATGTGCCCGATTCGCCCATCTCTATTTCCTTACCCTGAATTATCAGTTTAATCTTCACCGGAGCTTCAGATAAAACTCCTTTGGGAACATTCACTACGATATTACCTTTATCATTCAGTGTCACTTTATCACAAACTGTTTCTCCGAAAAAGACCTGAATATTTTCAGCTTTCGTACCAAAGTTCTGACCAATGATCGTTACTTCCGCATTAATATATCCGGCTTTCGTTGAAATGCCTGTTACTGTCGGCATCGGTAATACCGTATATTTCAACTGTGTCCCGATAGTTTCAAACGGAGTAATGACAGTAATTGTATAATCTCCGGCTTCCAACGAAGCCGGTACAGTGAGTGGAATACTCTTATCCGTCAAATTATCTGTATCTATTGCAGCTTCTACAGGTTCTCCGCCAGCTTTAGAGAAAGTTACTTTCAAAGGCTCCAACCCTTCAACAGACTTATCCAGCAATTCTTGCACAAGATTGGTTCCTGTTATTGCAAATTTACTGCCAGCAAAACCTGATGGAACCGGTTCGTCTTCCTTAGGAGTATCAAGCGTTGCATGCTTCAACACAGTGAAAGGATAAGAAGCCAAATCAATCGTTTGTTCTGCCATAATAAGTGTCATAACTCCACTGACAGCTGTCTCGGGAACTTTGGCCGTAAATTCGGTATCAGTAGGTGTACCCACAATCTCTGCCTTGTCTGTGGAAGTCCCGAAAGTCAAAGTATACAGTGTTTTAGAAGAAACAAATTCTTGTCCTTCGAAAACGATACTGGCACCCGGAAAACCATAAGAAGGTTTCACTACGCTGACACCCGGCTTACCAAGTACACGATAAACTAGATCAGTCTCCACACGTTGCCCGAAAACCTCAACGGTTATCTTTCCGTTTGTTGCCGATTCCGGCACTTTCGCAAGGATAGCATCATCGGCGCAGGAGACTACTACTGCCTCCTGGGAACCGATAAATACTTTCACATCTTCTGTTATGATACCAAAATCACTGCCACTTACAGTAAACTCATTCCCAACATATCCTTCTACGGGATCTATCTTTGTTACAGTCGCCACAGGATCAGTGTAACTCATTGAAACAATTTCTTCGTTATCCTCGTCACAAGCAGCTAATGCGAAAAGCGAGAGAAAAACGGGAAACAGATAGTTATATATTTTCTTCATAATCTTAATTATATTATCACGATGAATTACTCTTTTTTCTTTTTCCACATCATTCAAGAATCAATTTCAATTCTGTCACCTTAAAGTATGAATTACCTTTAGCCAGAGAAGTCAGGAATCCAATGACAACATCCGTTGTCTCCGTCACTTCAAATGAAGGTGTTACCAAAATACCCGAGTCATCATTTGTTCCTGCTTTGTCATAGATCGCACAAACTCCATTTAATTGCTCAATATCAGCTACATTCGGTATATCACTCTCACTATTTCCTTTGGCCATCAATGCAGAAATAAAATTCCCCGCATCACTTACTACCATCGTATAGGCATAAGTAACTTCCAGTCTGTATTTACCAGGACGAAGTGTAGCAACTTGCCATATTTTTCCATTCGTATAAGCTTCTTTATCCCATCCATTCTGGAACGCTAATGTGAAGCCCTCTGCTGCTTTATACTGCATTCCGGTAACAGTAGTATTGTTTTTGGCATTGAAAGATGCTTTATTCTGATTCCATACTGCCGGAGTCCACCATTCACCATTCTTCCAACTTTCATCATTTGCCTTGGCAAACGGCTGCTTGTAGTTTTGAAGGTAAAGCACTGTTACATCACCCTTTGAGTTAGGATTAAACATTGCACTACCTGTCATTGTATATCCATGAATAGTTACAGTCACATTACCTGTCTTATAATCAGCAGGAGTTGTCGCAACAATAGTAGACTCATCCACCAGCTCAAATTCGGCCGGCGTTCCATTAAAACTAACAGAAATATCGGATGGATCCGTACCAAAGTTTTCACCTGTTATAGTAACCTTGTCTCCCGTATCGGCTACCCCTTCACCGTCTTCACTATCAGAAGTCACTGTTATGACACGTGGTGTAGGCAATACTGTATAATGACCGATATTCTCGACCTTTTTATTATAAATTTGTAAAGACAGATTGCCTGTTACTGCCGTTTCCGGCACCTCCACTACCAAACGGTTGTTCTTGCAGTCGAGCACTTTATTGGATTGGGCTTCACCGAAGAAAACTTTCACTGCTTCAGCACGGTCACCAAAATTGGTACCCGTAATAACAACCTGTGTAGTAACATATCCATCTGTTGGATATATACTCTCCACTACCGGCACAGGATAATCATAAACTCTATACTTGGGGTCTTGCTCACAACCGGAGAAAAGTGCGGAAACACAAGCAAGTATTGCCAAGTGAAATGTATATTTGAATAAAAACTTCATATAATCTATGGTATTATACGTTAAACGATTGAATGATTAATATCCCGGATTTTGTACCAGATTTGAATTCAGGTTGATTTGATTTCTTGGAATTGCCCACAAATAATCTCCCTTAGTAAATGCGCAGTCGGATGATTTGAGGAGCACTACACAAGGTAATTTGCCTTTACCTGTTTCCACTTCTTCCGTCCCCTTCGTAAAAATAGCCGGATTGAAAGCACTGGTAGCATTCCCGTTTTCGTCTATAAATGCCGTCGGATAGCTGGCATTACCTACTACCGCACCGCAACGAGACTCATTCAGATTCTCTTCCGCAATGCCCCAACGTTTCAGATCGTCGCAACGAAAACCTTCCATATAGAGTTCCAAAGCACGTTCACGGCGGATCTCATCCAACATTACCTGATTGACTGTCTTAGTCGCATTTGCCGGCACTCCTTCCTGAATTCGCTTTGCCAATGCATTTGTTAGGTTGGCAATTCCCGCACGGGCACGGATTTTATTTATCGACTTATTCAACTGGTCATCTGATATTTCACCATAGCGTTCCATCACAGCTTCAGCATAATTCAAGTATACTTCTGCCAACCGAAGTACCGGATAATTGGCCGATTCATCTTTACTTTGGCGTTGAATATCAGTAATAGCAAACTTGGAAACACCATACCCACAGTTCTCAACTGTCAGGCTCGTAGCATATGAACCTACATAAGAAGTCAAACGGAAATCCCGATTCTGAAATTCGTCCCCCGGATTCTTATATCCCTGGAACTTATCAGACATACTGACCGGAAGCCCGTCAGTGCATAAAAACATATCAATCAATTTCCGGCTGGGACGCATATCCGTATAAATCACCTGATTCAAATCAACCTGTCCTTTACGCGTTTCCTGACTATATACAGAAGCGATGATAAATTCCTTGTTCGTCGCTCTTCCTGCACCGGCAGGATTGCTAGCTTCTTCTTCAATATTAAACAGGTAACGGCTACTCAAATTTTTCATTGCTGCCACATTATTATAATTCCAAAGAGAATAAGCAGCATCCCCCATCACTGTTTCGGATAGTTGAACAGATTCTTCCAGGAAAGCATTTACCTGATCGGAAGCCGGACCGGCAGAACCTTCAAAATCAGTAGAAGTGCCATTGTACTTACGCCAGGTAGCTTCATAAAGTAACACGCGAGCCTTAAATGCCTGTGCAGCCTGTTTGCTGATTTTACCTTTGTCGGCAGAGGTTATATTCTGTTCCAACGGCAACCCTGCGATAGCCTCATCCAAATCGGAGAGAATCAAGTTGACAACCTCATAACGGCTGTTACGTTTTCCATATAACTCCGGTGAAGTCACGTCGAGAACTTTCGTAACGACAGGCACTCCGCCAAAAAACTTCAATAAGTAAAAATAATTATAGGCACGGAAGAAATGACCTTCGGCTAATTCTTTTTTAATGTCCGCTAAATTACCTGTATAGGAAGAAACTGCTCTTTCAAACATGTGATTAGTGGCACGAATATTACCATAGCAATTACCCCAACGGCTATCGTCATTAGGAACTCCCATCACACCGGTCCCCACACCATACGAATATCTGAAACAAGTAGAAAGATCAGATGCCGCATCCATGTGATCGAATATACTTCCATAGGAAGACTGCCATCCCAATAATTGCCCGTAAAGCCCGTTAGCATATTCACGGAAATGCTCCGGAGTTTTGAAATAAATCACATCTGTCTTGGCATCCAGTGGTTCCAAGTCAAGGAACGTATTCACGCATGAAGAAAATCCCAATGCGCAGGTGCAAATTAATATATAGTTCGTTATCTTTTTCATATCTTCTATTCTGTATTTAATTTTCCATAGCTACTATAAAGTGATGTTCAGACCGAACGACCAAGTACGTGCAAACGGGTATCCACTGTTGTTGGAGGCTGCTCCCATTTCCGGGTCGAAACCGTCCCGAATACTGGTAGCTTCCCATAAATCATTACCAGAGAAGTAAACACGCACTTTTTCCAGTTTCACCTTGCGCGTCCATATCTGCGGCAATGTGTAGCCGACTATTAATGTTTTCAAACGGATATAGCGGTTATTCTGCATCATAAAGTCGTTATTCTGATAATTCCAGCGTGCGAGATTCGCATTGGTAGTCAAGCGAGGGAATTCAGCATTCGGATTGCTCTCTGTCCATGTCTTTCCCAAATATGTCGGGTTCTGATTGGCAGTACGTGTTTGAAAAGGATAAGCCATCCAGTCATTACGGATAACATACTGCTTACCGACACCTTGGAACATTGCGTTCACATCAATACCTTTCCATGATCCTCCCAGTGTGAAACCGAAAACAAAATGTGGATTGGAGTCACCGAGATATTGCAAATCGCTATTTTCATTCCCTGCACCGGAAATCTTATAATCACCATTCAAATCCAAACGTTTGGTATCACCTGGACGCAACCGGCTTGCACTTCCTGCTCCTACACCAGTCAAATCTTCTTTACCCTCTCCATAGAGTGCATAATAGCGGTCTACTTCTGCCTGATCTTTAAAGTAACCATCTGTGCGATAAAGGAAGTACGAATTCAATGGATACCCATTCACAGCTGCATTCCAACCAGCCCCATAAGAATCTGCTCCTTCCATCTCTTTCAACAGACTCTTTGTATCACCAATATTAAAGTTGGCATAGTAAGAAAAGTCTTTAATCTGATCGCGCCATCCAATAGTGAATTCCCAACCTTTTACATTCAAATGACCACTATTCGTTTTAGGAGATTTACCTCCTAATACGCCCGGATAGGTGACATTCACCAACATACCGGTATTATCTTTTATAAAATAATCGAATGTAGCTTTCAAACGATTATCGAAAAAGTTAAGATCGATACCGAAGTTTTTCTGTGAAACTTTCTCCCAAGTACGGTCATAAGAAATTAAACCGCCAAAACCTGAAGATACCTGGTTGGCAGGTATAGTTCCAAAACCGGCCGTCCCAAGAGAAACAGTAGATACATAATCGTAATCGCCCAGCCCAACATCATTACCTGAGCTACCATAACTTAAACGCAGCTTACCAAAAGAAAGAACTGGCTTTAGAAATTCTACAAATTGTTCTTCCGAGAATGCCCATCCCAAAGAGACAGAACCAAAGCTTTTGAAACGATAACCGGGAGCAAACTTGGAATTTCCGTCACGACGCCCCATCAATTCAACCATATATTTTTCCGCATAGTTATAATTCAAACGGGCAATATATGAATAGGTACCATTATGAGCCTTTCCTCCACCGTTACCCTGTGTACCCGTAGCCAAATTCAAATCGTAAATTCCGGCATCCTCAAACTTCTCACGGGCGGTAACCACTTTCTTAGTCACCCATTTCTCGGCATTGATGCCGAACATAGCATCTATATTATGTACTTCGGCAAATGTACGCTTATATTTCAATAACCCTGAATAGTACTGATACCGGGCATTATTTGCCTGTACCAAATATCCCGGCTGATGGGAATCTTTAAAATTCAGCACATCTTGCGGAGTACTAAGGGTTTGTGTTGTTTCATATACTAACTTCGCCGTCTGCTCGCCGAACCAATTGTAACACTGTACCGGAAGCGAATAGCGTTCTCTACGGTATTCCTCATTTTGAAAGGAAGCAGTACCCTCGAAAGTGATTCCTTTCCAAATATCCACCAATGCTTTGAAATCGACACGGGTAGTCAGTTTTTCCCTCTCGTCACGTCCTCCATCTGTTGTAGCTGCCGCCGCATTGCGGTCGCCCACATTACCAAAGTTGGCATACCATTGTCCATAGGGATTCTTAGCCGGAAAAAACGGAGCATCATTTCCGTAAAGTGTACGGTCGATACCATGTGTCGGTGTTTCAGTATTTGTTTTAATCATACTTGCCGAAGTTTCCAATTTGAACCAATCAGTCAATTTGATTCCATAATTCAAACGCAAGTTCAACTGTTTCTGCCCGTCATAGGCAGTGGCCAAATTGGCTTGATTATCAGCATAAGCCAAAGAAATACGGTAATCAGATTTATCCGTAGAACCTGCTACGCTCAAATTATGCTGATAAGAATAACGACGGGCAAACAATTCATCCAAGCGATTGGCATTGCCCACAAACATTGTACCCCAATCGGCTACAGTCGACTCGTAAATTCCTTCAATGCCTTGAGCCATCTTTTTCAGGTTTTCTTCTCCCCAGCCCCACCAGTCATGTTCCGGCATTTCTTTATTGGCTTCCAACCACATGGTGGCATATTCCTGCATACTGGGAGAAAAAGCCATAATACCATTGGTAGTGAAACGCATATTAAAGCCATAATCTACCGTTGTCTTGCCTTTACCTTTTTTGGTAGTTACCAATATAACACCATTAGCTGCTTTTGCACCATAAATGGAAGCTGAACCGTCTTTCAATACACTAATATTCTCAATATCATCCGAATTTAGATTTTGAAATGACTCTGAATTCAATACGGGTACTCCATCCACAATAATCAACGGACTACCGCCATTGACAGATGTCAAACCACGAATCTGAAAATTTAAACCTTCATTACCCGGACGTGAGGAAGAACGAGTGACTACCAAACCCGGAGTGGCTCCTTGCAGAGCAGCACCGACATTGGTAATGGCACGACTTTCCAATACCTGGCTACCAATTTGTTCTACCGCCCCTGTCAACGTCGCTTTTTTCTGCGTGCCATAACCCACTACAACAACCTCGTCCAGTGCATTATTATCTTCCTTTAATACCACTTTAAAATCAGAGCGGTCATGAAGGTTAATAATCTGATCTACATATCCGATATAGCTAACTTTTATCTGTTTGGCATCAGCAGGAATATTCAGCGTAAACCGACCGTCAATATCGGTAATTACTCCTGCATTACTTCCTACGACCACTACATTACAACCAATTAGTGGTTCACCATTCGCATCTGTCACAAGTCCTTTGATGGTGCGGCCCGTCTGGACTACCATCAAACTCTCTTCTACAGAATCATTTGCATAGAGCAATACACCGGGCGAACCACCCAGTAGCATGGCGAAAGCCAATGCGACTCCTTTTGAACATAAGAATTTGGATTTAATTTCCATAATACTATTAAATTGTTAAAGTTAATATGTGTTTTTCCGAATCTGGTATTTAACCGACTTTGGAGAATTCATTTTTCAAATAAGTACGAACCGTTTTACGAGCCAGTAATAATTGACATTCTACTGTACGGGGAGATAAGGACAGCTTTCCTGCAATGGCAGGACAAGAGAGTTCATGATTGAAACTAAGTTCATAAATCTGACGGCGTTTAACAGGAAGAGTTTCCATAACCTGGTCATGCATCTTCTTTAGTTCACGAAAATGAATGGTATCTTCTGTGGTATTCCGACTGGCGTCTTCCATCCTATTATATATGTAGGCGACGAAATCTTCCTGTTTATAATAACGACGGATTTTATCGGTTACTATATTGCGAGCGATGGTAAAAAGCAAAGACCAGACTGTATCTTTGTTCACGAATACCCTGTGTTCCCATAAGCGGACAAAGACATCCTGTGCCAAATCTTCCGCTTCATGCGGATGGCAAATGCGGATAGCGATATAGTTCTTGATATACTCCTTATATTTAAGATAGCATTCAGAGAAGAAGTCGTCAAATGTAGCTTGCTGTTTATTCATGGCATTAAATTTATCCGTTTAACGATGATACAAAAGTAGGAACAAGTTTCAAATTCAAATACCACAAAAGTAACAGATAACAAAACTATCGTAACAAGCGTGTATTTTTGCAAAAACTTCCCATTTCATCGGGATAAATCTAACCGTCACACCAATAAAAAAGGGGATGTCGTTACATTTGACGACTCCCCTGTTCTTATATTTGCATGGATGAAAGCTTTCATCCGGAAGGATTCATTATTTATTTTCCTGTGATGCCTGGAAATCCGGTATACGTTTTACGTTCGCACCTTTCATCACACCTCTTTTGATCGCTTCATTCGTATCGGTGATTTCTTTCTTCACACGTTTATAGTATTCTTTTGTCAGTCCTTTCTCTACTGCTTCCGATTCTGTTACTGCCCAAAGATACTGATAATCCATCAACATCAAATCCGGTGCCACTATTTTAAAGAAAACACTATCATTTGCAAATTTTTCACGTAAGTCTCCCAAATAGATGGTATCTGCAGGATTTACCTCCTTAACATTTGCATTATTTTTTGAACTGCTACCTCCACAAGAGGATAACATCAAACCTCCTACCAATGAAATTAAAACTAATACTTTCATATCAACATATATTATAAAATAAAACTTCTTCTGCCCCCAATGTGAACAAGAACTTAAAATTATCTCACTTATTGAACGCAAATGTAATAATTAAACTACAAACACAAGCACAATGTCATTCATTTCTTCCCGATTCCTCGGCATATTGCTTGGGAAGCATCCCGAACATTTCTCTAAAACACTTCGAGAAATAGCTGGGTGAACTGAATCCTACCCGGTTCGCTATTTCAACAATCGGCAACTGACTTCCTTGTAATAACTGTGCCGCCCGTTTCAAACGGATGCTGCGAATAAAGTCCGTCGGTGTGTGTCCGGTGATGGATTGTAACTTACGGTAAAGACTCATACGCACCATACCCAAATCACCACTCAACTCTTCTACACCATATTCAGGATTATCCATGTTCTTCTCTATGTATTCCAGACACTTCTGTATGAGTTGTTCGTCTACTGAAGTAATAGTGATAGCGCTCGGATTTACTTCTATGTTTTTACGGAATTCCTGTTTTCTCTTTTCCTGCTGCTCTATCAGCTTTTCAATGCGTACCATCAGCATATCAAAGTTGAAAGGTTTCGACATATAAGAGTCTGCTCCTACTTCATAGCTGTTAATCTTGATATCATCGGCAGTACGGGCTGTCAATAATATCACAGGTATATGGGAAGTCTGCACGTTCGTCTTGATCCGACGGCAAAGTTCGATACCGTCTACTTTCGGCATCATAATATCGCTGATAATCAGGTTCGGATTTTCCTCTATCGCTTTTCGCTCTCCTTCCTCGCCGTCTGCCGCTTCAATGATTTGATAAAAATCTTCTAACTGTTCTTTCAGGAAAGTACGGAATTCCTGATTGTCCTCCACTAACAACAGTTTCTTCAGGTTATCATCGACTGTAGATGTAGTGGTTTCTTTCTCTTTAATGTCTGGTGTTTCCGTTCCGATGATTTCTTCCGGCAGTTCGTCCGGTTCCGGTTTCAGGTCCATCGGCAACCAAACGGTGAATACTGATCCACGATCTATCTGACTGTCCACTTTAATACGGCCACCATGTATATTTACATATTCCCTTACCAAATGAAGTCCGATGCCACTGCCTATTTTTTCGTCCCCTTCATTTCCTACCTGATAGAAACGGTCAAAGATATAAGGAAGGTCTGATTCGGATATTCCGATTCCAGTATCAGATACGGATATTCTCACGTAGTTTCTTTCTTCTATCTCTTCTGTCGCGAGCTGTAAGTTCACTGTGCCTCCCTGCGGTGTATATTTGAAGGCGTTGGACAAGAGATTATTCATAATCTTATGTACCTTATCCCGGTCGAAGAACATATAAAGCGCTCTATATTCAGATTGGTTCACAAAGTTAAGGTGCTTCTCTACTGCCATTGGCATGAAGTTGTTATAGGCAGAAACAATAAATTCCTCCATATCGCCGTTCATCAGATGCAACCTCTCTCCTTTCATTTCCAGTTTGCGGAAATCGAGTAGCTGATTCACCAATGACAATAGGTTTTGAGCATTCTTATAGATGGTATTCAGTTGTTTTTTCATCGCATCGTCTGTCAATCGACGTATCACCATGTCTAATGGCGTGATAATCAATGTCAGCGGAGTGCGGAGTTCATGGCTTATATTTGTGAAGAAGCGGAATTCCATCTGATCCAGTTCTTCTTTCTGCTTCAACGCTTCCTCTTCTTGCATACGAATCATCTTCTGCCGGTTGCGGCGGTTTATTACGTAGATCAACCCGAAGATTAAGAGAATAACTAAAATTGCATAGAAAATACGAGCGGCCAGTGTATCCCAGAACGGGGGATGAATGACAATTTTGAATGCAGACTCCGGTCCCCATATCCGGTCGTTTCCGGCAGCGGACACACGGAAAATGTATTCGCCCGAAGGGAGATTATTATAGACCACACGTCCTTGTCCATTCTCAAAAAGGGTTTCCGTCCATTCTTTGTCAAATCCTTCCAGTTGGTAACGGAAAGAGGTTTGAGAAGGATTAGGGAAGTTCAGACCAGAAAACTCAAGTGTGATATAGTTCTCATCATATTTTAATTGTACTTCGTCCGAATAACTTAATGCTTTATCAAATAAGACACGTCCGTTATATATTTCGCCCGAAACAACCGGAACATTAAACAAGCGGAATGAGGTAAACAGAGGACGATTGAGGCACTGATTATCTATCATGTTTTCTGGTGAGAAAGCAATAAAGCCGTTCATCAGCCCCAGGAAAAGCTGATTGTCCCTGGTCATTAACGAAGGGAAACTATATAAATCATCCTGACGGATTTCATCTTCCGACAGACAGCTGATTACATGAAAGCTGTATTTATCTGCTCTTCTGTCTACTTTTATCTTATAAATAGAAGTGACTGTCGAAATCCATATATCATGGTTCTTATCTTCCACTACGTTCAGGATAGCTTTAGACAGACCTTCTTCTTTCCCTAATGTGTAGCTTTGCCCATTGTAAGTCAAAACGCTCAAGCCATATTGTGTAGCAAACCATAAAGTTCCCTCATGGTCTTTGAGTATCTGATTATACTTGATACTTCCCTGATTGAAGATTGAATTAGCCTGGCCGTCTTCCTCCGGTATCCATATTTTATTCGTTGCAGGATCGTAAATGTAGAGTCCGTTATCACTGCCTACGACCAACCGGGATTGATTATCTATGGCCAATGCATTCGCTACTTTATATTTTTTGAGTTCGGGAAACTGTTCGGACAATAAGTTTATTTGCCCGTTTTCAGGATTGAATAATCCTACACCACCATATATACTTACCCACAATCGACCGGAAGAATCTTCGACCATGACACGGATATTACTGAAATCCAATTCATTCTGATAATCCGTATCGGGATAATCGTAAGATTGTACCTTTTCATGATCTATGCAGTAGAGCCCATCGTGGTATGTTCCGACCCAAACACGCTTCTTGCTGTCCTCATAAAGTACACGGCAATTCTTCTGACTGAATTCATGATAGAATCTGTTCATGCTTTTAGTCTCCGGTTCATAGCGATAGACACCCTGCGTAGTACCCATCAGAATTTCTCCTTTAGATGTTTCGAGCATACAGCGGATTTCCTCTCCTTTCCAGTCGCCATTTATCATCTTCTTATTGTACAGCACTATTTTATTCATGCTGGGATGATAATAACACATTCCCTGATTATAAAGTCCTATCCAAACGGAATTATTTTCCCGGTCGCAATAGATGCTTTGAATACCGTTTCGTACTGTATTACCTGATAATAAAGGAATATCCAGTGTCCGGGTTATAGAGAAATTATGCATATCAATGACATAGAATCCATCAATAACGGTTCCTACCCATGCATTTCCGCCTTTATCCACGTCCATAGAAGTAAACCATGAATAGTGTCCGAGTTGGATACCTGAAATTTGGTTCCATTTTTTATTATAGACATCATAATAGCCTACTCCACGATCCCACATCAACCAAAAGTCACCATTATCGAGTATCTTCAAAACCACACGGTCATCCGGTTTCAGTTGGTCTTTCAGGAAATCAAGTTGATGCACGAAACGTTTCTTTTCTAAATCGTAGCAACGGATAGCCCCTTTCTGATGAACCATCCAACTGTATTTTCCATGACTTTCTACTCCGAGTAATCCTCCATAGTATTCCATAAACTCATCATTCCTGCAAACCTGTTCGATTGACTTTGTCTCTGCATCGTACATATAGACAGAGGAACCCGGCGTCAGAAACCAACAATGTTTCTCTGAATCAATAATCAGGTCCGCCACTTTATCCTTTAAGCCGAATTGTTGAAATAAAGAATCTACGTTATAGATGTACTGTTCGGTAGTCAAATCGAAGACGCGTAGGCTCTTGCGTTCTTTCATCCACAAACGTTTGTCGGCATCAATATATTGTTCGGGAATAATATGGTTATATGCTATCGAATATTCGCCATGAATATTGAAAGGGAAATTTGAATAGTTCGCACCATCATACAGGCTTAATAACACAGTACTTCGCACACCGATACGTCCGTCGGGAATGGGGAAAACGCTTTTTACATAGTTATCCGGTAATCCTTCGACAACTCCAATCTGGCGGAATACATAAGGGGATTCTTGCGAGCTAATATAACCCGGATACAATAATCCCATTAGTATGATTAACAAACATATTCGAATTTTCATGGCCATCTTTTTTTGTAGTACTATTATTAAGTACGAACGAAGAATCAAATCCCCTTATCCTACTTTACTATTATTTTCTGAATTTCGAGTTTATCTCCGGCTTGCTCTATCTGTAAACGAAGTACACAAGCTCCTGCGGGAAGAGTGAGTTTTCCTATTTCTCTTTCCGTCCATTGTATAGAACTGGGTAATTGCATGGGTTCTGTCTTTACTTCTGAATCAGAAGCTACGGACAATAAAGAATTTCCTTTTGATTGATAAACAAGATAAACGGTATAATCTCCATCGGTAGGAATACTTACAGTATAATTCATCCATTCTCCATCTTCTATTTGGGTAACGACGTAATTATCTTCTTCTTTTCGTAGCTCTACTGCTCCGTCAGGTCTGTATTCGTTGCCACGTTTCTTTCCTACATTGTGATAGGTATGCCCTTCGGGATCTTCCGCAAGACAATAATAATCGTAATCGGCAGCCGATATTTCACTAGGTAGCAAATGAATTCCTGATACACGCTTTCCCGTAGAGAAAGAAACGGGATCGCCTGCCATCCAGGGAGTCAATCGCTTGGTCAATGTTCCCCAGTCAGTCCATTCATAAAACCAGTTGGGTGCTATCCCCCAGTTTTCGCAACCGTGATGTTCTATCATATAATCACGGTAACGTTTCAACCAGGTATAGTTGTTCTCCGGCAATCCAGCACGTACTGCATAATGCGCCAATGCCATTTCACGAGTTCCGCCACTACCTGCTACGTCTCCACGTCCGTGAGGAGATACGGCTACGGATTCCCAACGTCCACTACGGCTTTTTATCTGGAGAAATTTTCCGTTCTCAAAGGTAACTTCATTTGAATTCTTACTATAACTTGTCGGTTCCCAAGGCTCTTTTTGCTCTTCATAGGTCTGGACTTTAGAGAGGTTATAACGATAGTTCCATTCCAAACCAAGAAGCAAACGGTTATTGAGACAATTATACAAAGAATCTCCCTGATTCCATGCCATTTCTGCGATAGCTACATAATTGTGGATACCTGCCAATACATGTCCCTGGTCGCGACTCGACTCCTGACATTGACCGTTTGGATAGATATAATACTGTAGCTGTTCATCGTATCCATAATCTGAAATCTTGTTTTCTCTTCCTTCCAATTTATAATCAAGCATGGTTGGTGATTTCTTAATCGGTTCTTTGCTAATGACCGGTGGTCCTGAAGGATAAGGTAAATCATCCGGTCGATGCTTCATTCCCAATAAATAACGGTAAGCACGGTCATACATTACTTCGTTATCTAAGTAAATCCCCATTGCCATCATTCCACGAGCAGCGAAAAGTCCTTGATTACCAAACCTTGCGGCATCGAAATTAAAAATATTCCAATAGAATGTAACTCCGTTCTTTGAATCATCCCAGTAATTTGCATATTTGGAAGAGAAATCTTCCGTATTGCTATATCCAGGATAGACCAACATATTTTTAAAACGTTGCTGGCCTTCTACTTTCCAACCGGAATAATCACGCATTAATTCGGCGGCATCAATTAAAAGGTAAATCTTTCCGTTATCTAATGGTCCTGTTCCACGACTACTTGTATTGGTATAATAAGAATTAGCATTCAGATATTCGACCGCTTTACGGGCATAAGCCTCATCGCCCGTCAGATGCCAAAGCAATGCTAAGTCATGTGCCCGCCTGCCATCTACTCCGATAGTAGCATTAAAACGTCCTTCTCTGATTTGTTTTCCCCGATTGATAACTTGCGTATTGAGTGAAGAATAGGGAGATTCCTTTAATTTCAGAAAAGTAGAATAATAAGGCTCATGTTTCGCCTTGACCATAGCTTTCATCCGGTCTAAATCACCTTGGGTATAGGTGATTCCGGGATGGATAAAGTTACGTCGTTGCGCTTGCACTCCATTTTGAATATTCCCAATCCATACAATCCCAATAATCCATATAATTTTGTTAATCATAGTGCGATTCGTTTTTTATACAAGTGATAAGCAAAGATAGTATTTAGTAATAAAAAGGAGTTCAAAGTGAATGAAACATTTACTTTGATTAGCATAAACCCGGGAATAAAACTCTTGTATTTATACTCATGGTTCTCTTCCAGACTCCTTAATTCTGATTCCAGTGCAGCTTTGCTCTCATCTATTAATAGATAAGTTATTATCTTCCTATTGCAAAGTTCTTTCCTTCTAATACTAAAGTTACTCTTATCTAATAGAAATCTATAATTGCAAGCTTTGATTATAAAAACGAAAGTTTCATTTATATAATTGCAAGTTCTAATTATATAAATGAAACTTGCATTTATAGTTTATGTTTAACCTAAAGAAAGTTTGATATTAGAAGAAAAGAAGTTTGCACCTAATACAAAGAGATTTTTCCATTCATACTTCATATACCAGATTATGCTATTTGACTGTGATATTCTTTATGTATTCATTCGTGATAAAATCATCTATATTTTTCATCTTCATGCCGTTGATAATCACATTATCGAAGATGATATTCTTGACGGAACGTTCTTTATCAAACCCTTTCAATAGAGATGGATTCTCCCCTACTCCATTATAAATGATATTCCGAAAAATAATATCTTCAATTCCCCGGCCGGGTTGCTTATCATACTTTGAATTGAAACGAACATTAATATGAAACAATCTTCCCTCCTGGATATTCTCTACACGGATATCCTCAAATAATGCCTTGCGTACCAAGTTTTTATCACCGCAATCCACTGCCATACAGCCCTGATAAAGAAGATCATCTTCATCATGTTCCAGAATATCGACATTACGGACAGTTATATTCTCAAGAATCTCTCCAGCCTTATCGTCCGGGTTACCGTGTCCTCCAATGTTGATCGGATGAGCAATATCCGCCCAAAGGATTGAATTCTGTAAAGTCACGTTACGACTTCCTCCGTAATAGTTCCAGCGATGGGCATAGATGGCAATACAATCATCACTGTTCCGCATAAAAACATTGTCTATTAATACGTCACTGCAACACATCAGATCTATGCCATCACTCCATCCTTTACAACTAAAAGACTTTAAATTATTGATGGTCAACCCTGTAGACTCACCACCAAATACTGTATAGTGATCTGGATTTATAACTGTAATACCGTCAATCCATATATTTTTAGAATGAGTAACTTCTATTCCACGGATCGGATGGTCGAGAATACCACGCCCGACAATGCGTACATTTTCAGCTTTGTCAATCAATAATTTAGCTTTTACAACAGCTCCGGGAGCTAAATAAACAGTAGTATTGGAAGGAATCTGTATCTGTGTGTTCGGCAAATCTTTCGGACGATGGACACCCGGTCCGAAATACATTACTTTGTCACTGCTTTCAGTATAAGTTTCTGTTTCCAAAGGATTAGCAAACAAATGAAGATTATGCAAACGATCACCGTTAAACTCAATCGACAGGCATTGAGGTCTAGTGAGTGTAAAAAAGATAGCATTGTGGTTTACCGTATGTTGTATACCTATTGCTAACGGACGGATTTTCACATCCTGAATGGTGCCATTGTTCTTTTTCACCATCACTTCTACGGGACTGCCTATATCAAACTGTACCATTGAAGCAGATTGTACCCGATCCATATCTACTTGGACTTCATATTCGAATACATCTTTCCATTCACCGCCTGCTTCACGTACTTTGACTGTATAATCATCATTATGTGGCATACCAGTGTTCAATCCTTCCGGATAGGTTACTAATTGGGCATTCCCGAATGTCGAAAATGCAATAGCTATTGCTAACAAACATTTTCTTTTACCTGATAAAACTCCTACTATATTCATATCACTAAACTATGTTATATTTTAATTATTCTGTTTATTGAAGTTCTTTCTAAAACTATACTTTCTATTCCACCCAGGTTGGCAAACTGGTAACAGAAACTATAGAAAAAATAACCAATGCAAAAAATCTCCTTTATTGTCTATTACGAACAATAAAGGAGATTTACCTAGAACATTCCAGTTTTTTCTGTCTTCTTATTTTTTACTTTTTACATACGGTTCTGCATATTGAGTCGGCAGTGCTCTCGATATGTCTTTGAAACATTTAGTAAAACTAGTATACAATACACCTTCCTATTCTTTATTATAGCTTTATTCGAACGGAACTGCCAAGTACTAGAATATGAATTGAAAACGTCCCTGTACTACACTAAAGTTTGTGCTTTCGATCTCTTTGATATGCGAGCCGGGGATGAAGTAGCTATAATTCAATTTGACAGCAATGTGTTTATTGATATAGTAATTCAATCCGAAGGAGAGGTCTTTCTGTGTTCCGCCTTTTATTCCGGCATCATTCAGAGAGAGATAATTGAAACGGGCACATAGTTCAAGTGCTTTTCCTTCCGGTCTTCCGGGACAGGCTACTTCTTCGTCATACAGATAATTCTGTCCCAACAATAGCCAGGAACATTGCAGATAAGCTCCTTGTGCCGTATAGTTCTCAAAACCCTTTTCCCGTTTTACATGGGCGCGGATGTATTCACCCTGAAGAAAGAATTTATGATAGTAAATTAGCAGTTCGGTTCCTATTTTAAATTGGGATGCTGCATGATCTACATCTGCTTGTATTAATGTACGATTATCAATCGTGCTCACGCCCGGAGATTTATAAGTAAACGTATTCCTGTTCTCATCTTCGGGAAGCGTGCCGTCCGGTGTACGATGGATAGCTGCTAATCCTATATGTATCAGTTTCGCTTGCTCATAAAGTGGACGGTAAACCAAACGTCCGTCAATGGCATATCCTTGCGATGCGTTTTTCAGGTTGCTCAAATCATTATCGGTAAAGAATCCGCCACACAGATAGTAATATTGGGTACGATAGGAATAGGCTACTCCCATACGTCGGCTATTTGTCAATGCCAGCACAGCTCCCGGAGATTGGTTGAAGCGAAGATCAAATGTACTACAAATCATATCGAGACTGAATGGCTCATAGAATTGTCCTATCTGAATGGAACTATTCTTATAGGAATAGGTGGCAAAAGCATCTTTGATGGCTACTTTGTTTCCGGCATATCCCATTTCCAGTTTCATTCCCCAGTTCTGATAGGTAGCTTTTACACCGATGCGAAGGTCATTAAATTCCGTGCCGTTGCCAAAGTTATTCGGATTCTTCAGATACACTCCTCCATCCATTAATAGACGCCCGGTGATTTTATATTGTATGCCATCGGGCAGATTCTGTGCCGTTATCCGGGAAGTCGTTAGTATTAGAGATAGAAGGAAGGAGAATTTCAAATATAGTCCTATTATTTTCATCGTCCACCTTTTATCAAATTTGTGAAAAAGTAGTTGGCTCCATACCTTCTCCCGTAAATTTTATCCCGTTGCTCATTTCGGCTTCTTTCGCTTTCTTCAGCTGTTTCTCTTTTTTATAGCGCTGTATCAGGTAAATCATGGAGCAGGTGAAAGCAACCGTACAGATCAGTCCTACGTAACCGGATAATATATTATAAAATTCCAACCAGTTTATGTCTACATGGGCAAATTCTTTGAACATCAAGACAAGTACAGTTCCCGTATATCCGATAAAATCAATGGTCACAATGAAGAAACCGACATTTCCTTTTATCTTGAAACAAGCGATGAAGCGGTCGAAAAAAATGCTTTGAAAACAGAGGTAGGCAATATACAGACAGAGACTTTGGACAAACAGCCAGGTGATTGCATCCAATTGCAGAGAATCATAATTGAAAGATATAAAACTCATGGTGGCTGTCCCAAGTACGACCAATCCCAGCAGGGCAACCAAAACTTTTATGTTACTTTTCACAAAGACCATCGCTCCGAATAACGCCAGAATTATTAATGTAACGACTGTATCTACCTGCGCAAACATCCATGAGGACTGTCCGTTCATATCAATAATCTTCACCAGGAAATCTTCCTTAATATCTCTAAGCACTACCAACATTAGGTTAGCTACAAACAATAATACAAGAAATGGCATAAAGTCGATGAACAGTTCTTTCCGTTGCTTGCCATTCAGAGTTACACGACTACTCTTTTGTTCTATATCTTGTGCCGTAGGTTGTGGCAAACGGGTTAAGCTATATCCCAAAAGAGCCAATAAAGGAAGTGCAAAAGCACCGATAAGTGCCGGCATCCAAAATTCGCTGACGTTCAATGTATTCATAACGAACAATCCGATGGATTTTGCCGTTCCCGAACTGATAACAATACTGATTCCTAAAAGACTGGCCAAAATATCCGTAGTGCGGCGACCTTCGATAAAACTGAAAATAACTCCCCACATACAGCCCAATGACAATCCATTGAAGAACATGGCAAACATATTATAAGGAGTGGGAAGTGCTCCGAACGCAACCAATGACAATTCCGCTACGGCAATGGAAACGAGTATAAACTTCAGGCGATTCTCTCTCTTCAATTCGGAAATCAACTTGATACCTATAAACTTGGCTATCAGATAACCTGCTATCTGAATGATAGTAACCAGTACTTTATAATCAAAGCCGAATGCTTCTATCCCGTCAAAAGTAGCAGCTGTGAAAGGTTTGCGCAATGTATAAACCAGTGAGTAAGAAAGAAGGGCTGCTCCACCTGCCCATAGAATAAAGAGGAAATCGGCTAATCTTCTGTTTGAACTTTGTTTCGATATTGCTTCAGTAATCGTTTTCATACGTTTTCGTTTTAATTTCTGGAGCAAAAGTAGAGGAGAATAGCAAGGGAGAAAATGAATTCTAAAGATTCATTTTATTCATTATCAGGTAGAAATGGAAGTAATATTAATGTAACGTTTATGTAACCGTAATTTCTTGGAAATGGAATACAAAAAGGGTTGCACAATCACTAATCCGGTATTGCGCAACCCTTTTTATTCGATTTCTTATTTTTCTTCTTATTGGAAAGTAGGCATCTTGAATCTGTACAATAATCCACCTACCATGGAAGCTACGCGGTCAGGTCTTCCCTGTTCGGAGCCATCGTATGTATCGGTACGGATACCGACTTTAGGTTCGGCATACAGATACAAAGAAGAAGCCACTTTCAGCTTTACCTGCACACCGGCATCCAGTCCCGGCACTGCTCGGAACTTACCGTAACGGCGTACCAGTCCGGCCGTAACTCCCACAAAAGGAACAACATCTATCACATGGTCGGGGCTGTATCCTTTTGCCAATGTGGCCAGACTCATCATATAATCCATACCCAAACCGGCATAATGAAGATTCATCTTCGACGACGTTTTGGCCTTGTACATAATTGTTCCATTTACCCGCCATGCAGATAACGGAGTGTACCATTTACCTATGCTTCCTTTTGCTTCTACACCTGCATTCTTCACCAAATCTTTGTTGGCTACGAGCAAGCTACCCAATCCAAGTGCACCGGAGATGAAGTAACGCTTGTCATCCTGACCAAACACGCTGCGATTGGCTGCTTTTGAATAAGGAACAAAGCGATAGTGGAAACCTGCATTGACTCCTACCATTACGTCTTTCTGCATAAAGCCCAGATTACCTTCAATGAATTTATCTCCATACAAGCGAATCTGCGGTTCAATGTACAAACCGAGAAAATCATTCACATGCCATAATCCCTGTATGCCTGCATTAATACCCGGTTGGAACTTATGGTCTGATTTGGAAGTATAAGCAAGGTTGACACCTACCGAACCTATTAAATCAAAGATACGATCGGGATTATATCCACTCATGGTAGACGTTATGTTCCACAAGTAATCAAGACCACCACTGACGCTGGCATGTCTAAGTTTGCCCGCTTTAACACTTCCCGGAACTACATAGTTCGTAAAGAATCCACCCGTACCCACCAGGCGCAAACCGGAATAAGGGCTCAACCACTTACCGATAGAGACAGAAGCCTGCGGACCTAAAGAACCAAGGTTTTCAAGATTCGTCTTATTCAGGAACATTTGCACACCGATTCCCGAAGTCATAAACAGATTGTCTGCGATGTGATTGCTTGAGAATCCGTTCTTCGGACGTGCCGCACGGTCAATCGTATGATAAGTCAAACCAAAATTCAACTCTCCGAGCTGATCCGTATTGCCACCTACTCCGCGACCTCCTGCATATCTCTTATTATACACATTGAGGCGAGGTTCTATAAATAAATCCACAGAACGGTTGATACGGAAACTTCCTTGCACACCGACTCCTATTCCCGGAGCATACTTGGCGGTTTTATCCACTCCTTTCGTACCTGCCAGGTTAACTCCGGCAATACCGATCAGACTAAATATTCTGTCTTCATCATATCCCCAAAGAACATTATTGATATTCAACAGATAGTCCGCATGCAGATCGACATGTTTAAAGTAGCCGCTTGCACTGCCCGAAGGGGTGTCTGAAAGTCCAACCGTCCCGGACAAACGCAGACCGGAAGAAGGACTGAACCATTTACCGATTCCGGCAGAGAACTGGGGACCTAATCCTTTAATCGTATTCTTGATTCCCGGAACTTTCAGTGTACTGATACCACCGGATAAAGAGATAAACATATGATTCAGGAAGGAACTTTTATCGAAATCATCGAAATGAATCTTAGTTCCCATCGGAGCAGCAGGCATATAGGTCAGACCTACCAGAACCGAACCAGCCATTTTATAGTTTCTCCAACTTTCCGTATACGCAAAACCGTCATTATACCATCCGATCCGCGGTTCTACAAACAAATCCAATGTAGAAGAAAGACGTACATTTCCCTGTAAACCGAGATGAGCGCCGTAATAAAGCTGACCGCCGCCTTTCAAATCCGGATACTTTTCGGAACGATCGCTATTGTCGCCCACCTTAGAATAACCGGCTTCTATACCTGCAATCCCTACTAACTCAAAACAACGGTTTGCATTGTATCCGTATGCCAGGGAGGACATATTCAACAGATAGTCCAGGCTGCCGCCACCCATTTTTATTTTAGAATCGTAGATACTCGACGGCAGATAACCTAAATTCACCCCTATCCGAAGTCCATGAACCGGAGTAATCCACTTTCCCATAAAGAGATGGGCGGTCATTCCCATTCCATCCTGACTATCTCCACTTGTTAACAAGCTGTATGGCCCTATTCCGGCAGAGAAAAAGAGATGTTCATTGAATTTATTGCTCTCGAACTTTTCATTTGCAGGCCGTTTCTGTAACATATATTGCAATGCACCATAATCCTGTGCCTGTAAGGTAACAGCAAGCATCAGGAAGATTGCCACTGCTACATATTTATTGTTGATTCTGAAGATATTCATCGTTTACTCTTGTTGTATATATCATTATTTAATTTTCTGCTCTTCCGGCAGCAAGTCAATAATATCACCGTCCACCTTCGCTACTTCCAATAAGGAAGGATCAAGTTCAAGGGCCTTCTCAATGCTCATAATCGCATCACCTATTTTCTCCAGGCGGTTGGCGGCAATCGCTTTTATATAATATTCGCGGGCGGTCTCTACATCCATGGTAGAAATCTTATCCCATGCTTCCTGATTCTTCTTCATTGCCAGCAGCATCACCACCTCATTGAAAGGGCTGGTAGCCGCCACCTTTTCGAAAGCATCATTATAATAACCGGCCAATGCCTGAACAATGGCCTGCAAATCTTCAGAAACCGCTTCTTCGGGAACCAAGGTCAAGACTGAATCTGCTTTTGTATATTTCCCTTCATGCAGCAAGGCAATAGCCTGATTGGACAATAACTCCGCCGGTGCCGATTTACTGACAAACGGTTCGAGAATACGTGAATCCGGAGTATCTTTCTGTATCGTTGCCACTGCCAGTTCATTGGCTGCATACGTAAAGTTATCATAAAGTTCAAGAGCTTCCCTGCAATACTTTTCCCTTTCGTCGGGAGTTTTTGCTGTCGTAATCATACGGTAATATTCGAAACGGGTCAGTTGCTTCGGATTCTTTCTGTAAAGTTCTCTAATCTCGTCGTCCGTCAAAGAACGGAAGATTGAATAACCATAGGTATATTGCACCTTTCTCAATTTAGGCAGATAAGTAGCCGCAAGTTCCTTGTAGAAAGGTTTCGATTTCAAGACCCCATTCAACCGGTAAGGAGTAGCTGCATATTGTTTGATTAAGTCCTCTACTTCTTTAGCCAGTTCCGGCTTGGAGTTTTTTTTCAGCAATTCAGCTACCTCCTTCCAGGAGGCAACCGATGCATCCGATTTCACCTCCAACAGTTTACGTGTTTCCGGGTCCAGTTGTGCCAGTATACGTTCCAGGGCCTTATCCGTACGCAATTTTGCCAGACGAAGATTCGTCGCGTAAGAACCGTCCGGCGAAGCCACCCCCGTAATATGAAAACTCTTCAAAGAGGCATCCGGGTTCGTCTCAATAGCACGTAATTCCTGATTCAATCGGTTCAGTTCCACCTGATTTTGTGGATTCTTATCATCCAGGTCGGCTTTACCTACCAGGAAGGTTAAGTTTACCTCACCTTTCGTATCCCGCAACTGCATCACGGGTTTCGGAAGATATTTCTCGTCCGTCAGGCTGAAAGCGGAGAATTTATACTCCAAGAAACGAAGCGGGTTGACCGTTCCGCGTGCAATGGAGAAAGAGTCACGATAAATGATATTCCGGTAATTTTCCATCGCCAGATGCACATCTGCACGGTAGTCATGTTGCAGATATTCTATATAGATAGAATCATGGTAAGCAATAATATCCCCCTTGCGTGAAGAAGTAGTTTTCACACGGATGTAATCGTGCAAAGGATCTTTATCCATATCATAATCGTACATTCGATTTTGCGTTGTATTATAAGTATCCCCGTCGAATACAACAGGACGCATCAACAGACGCTTTTTCAGTGTCACATCATAAATGGAAGGCTGCAATACCAAGCGACGATGTGAGTTAAACATCTCCTTAGGCACCGGGACACGGGTTTTCAGATGAAAATAATTACCTTTGATTTCGATGTCCGTAGGTTCCGGAATCACTTTGTCCTTCACTTTGGAAGTAATCGTAACTTCGTCCAGTTCGATGACGGCATCTTTCAATACTACATTCAGAATCTGCTTTCCTGCCACCTTCACTGTTTTGTCTTCATAACCGACACATGTAAACTTCAACGAGCCGTTTTTCTCAACCAAGACACTGTAACGACCATCCTCGTCGGACATTTCTATACGTTCGTCATTGACCGGATTCAACACATTTACATTCGGAACACTTTTTCCCTGCGGGTTTGTGATATGCCCCTGCACGCGGATCCGTTGGGCGGATACATTCATACCGACGAACATCATCGCCACGAGAAGTATACCTGTTAATCTATCACGTTTCAAATTGATTTTCATTCTCTTTTCTGACTAGCTAATGTTCGTTATCGAATAATATAAACAAAGGATACCCCCAGTTTGACAGGTGCAATGGTGGTCTTACTATCGTTGACCGCACCCGGTTTCGGAGTACCCTTATCATACTTAAACTGACGGTAGCGCAACACACCCACTCCGGCAGTTGCTTCGATGTTCCAATGATCGCCCAGCACCCATGCGTATCCATAGGTCAAACCAGCGGCGTATGCATCGCCTTTGTGATGCACATCTTTTACCATCATATCAAAATTATTCACGAAAGCGGTGATTCCAAGAAAATGACTCACCATCGGACGATTTAGCCAGTAACGAACTTCAGGCTGAAAATGCGTGAAAGTCGTTTTAAAGTTGTCTGTACTGATTGGGTTCGCAGCAATCCCCATGTTCAAGGAGACATGACTACCCAATACAAATTCTGCTTCTACATTCGGACTGGCGGTCAGCCAACCCAATGCATTTGTCTTTACAGCCACCCGTTGTGCGTGCACATGTACACCACAACATAATAACAGAAATGATAACGCAGCTATTACCCTGCGACCATTTCTCATCACATATACCATCATTTATTTCCCACTAAATATTTCCCACTAAATATTTACCCACAAAAAAGGGCTTACTGTCCATTTTATATACTACTTGGACAGAAAGCCACAAAATTAGAAAAAATATAGTATTAAAAACGTTTAAACACGCTTTTTTTGTTTTTTATTGCAACAATTTCCATCTTAGGCCATAATATACCATACTACGGATAAGATATACAATTTTTCTTTATTACCAATGAAACATCAGATACGCAACAACATAGGCTCCGACGCAGCATCGGATTTTATCTTCTTATCGCCGATAACAACCGTACAGGGAGCAGAAGAAATAATATACCATTTCCCTTCTTTCTTTTCGAGCAATACATTAGCGGCATTGTCGGTCTGAATCATTACCCCGGGTGCAACCAATTGGGTTCCATTCCCTAAAAACAACGTCCGGTTTCCTGCATATTCATTGCTGATAACAGCATAATCCGCTTTCACTTTCATTCCTTGATAAGTAGCGGTTTGTGCAGCATCAGATAGAGAGAAGATATGATCTATACGTCCGTTTTTGCTTTTCACACAGATACCGGCAAAGTCTTCCAAACCTGCTCCTTCTGCATCAAAATAAGAAACAGACTGAATAGCAGACGGTTCCTTTTTCGTACTCGGTTCATATATCGAGACAAAAGGACGATTCCAAGCTTCTCCATGCTGACGGGCAACAAATGTCAGCGTCGGCTGCTCCTTTATATTATAGGGCATATTCGGTGTACGGCTTAGCCCTTCGGTCATTGGCGCCAAAGCCGTAAAGACTTCACGATCCGGTTCGCCTTTCATCCAAAGATTCATGTATATATCATCGCCGTCCTTATCTTTCATATCTATGGTGAAAGTTGCCTTGACATCCTTATTGGTCGCAGCCACTTTCTTATCATATAAATAGGAATAAGCGTAAAGATGTGCGCCTGCAAAGGCGAGTTCTTCCGTAGGCTGGAGATTCAGGTCGCTGCCATCTGCTGTCGTCAATGTCAAAGTCTGCCCAAGGTTGTGATAAAAATAATCGTGCATCTTATCGCCTCCTTTCTCTTTCCGGCTGCGGAATACATCGACATAATACCCCGTCTCCGCCCCAGTAGTGACAATACTCATCATACGGGTCTGATCCGCCCTGCTTTCCGGTTCACGAAAATAAAGGTTACTGTAAGTAACGGACGTAAATGCTTTGCCCGGTTCCGCTGATGCCGGGAAACAGGAAAGCAAATCAAAAGAATGGTTACTTTTCATCACCGGATAGCTCGATATTCCATCCACACAAACTGTATTATGACTGGGGAATTGAGAATAATATTCCGCATAATCCAGTCCGCTATACAGGAAAAGCCCGATACCTGCATCCGGACCCAATACGTATCCTTTTCCGTAAAGTTCCATCGAAATGCCGTTAGCGTGCATGTGATTCCCTTCACTGCCATTCAACGAAATCATCAAACTGTTGCGCGGATGCATACCGTTACGCTGTACCAGCCATGACACATTGGGAGCATAAAACAAAGGAGAAACATAATCTTCTATCTTTCCCGGCTGCACTTTGGGATTTAGCGTCAGCGGTTTATCTTCAAAGAAAGAATTGACAGATACACGCACATTCTTCTTTTCTGTTTTATCATTTCCCAAATCCGGGTTCAGGCATTTCAATAAAGCCGTGAAATAGTTTTCCTGTTCTTTCTTCCCGTTCGCCTGTGCATTCTGTATCATACGGATAAAGAAGTTCGTACTCAAATATCCCGGATGCGTATCTCCAAAGCCACAAATCATACGGTTGGGAAACAGATATTGGGGAGTGGTTGCTACCGCTTTCGACAATACAGGCACTGCTTTCACCAAATCATATTGCAGATTCGTATCAAACTGATTCACGAAATTGGCATAATCATTGATTACCACACTGCTATATCCCGGACATTCTGCCCAAATTCCCGTATTTATATCGAAACCATAATCCGCCAATCGCGTCAGACTCCACTGGCGGATGCTGGAACGGTTCATCACATAGTCGATATAATATTCACGTCCTTTTCCGTCGGCATATTCTTTATTGTCTTCCAATACCAATCCGACATTCATAACAAACCGTGCCTGTAGCAAATTCCAGTTGTTATGAGGTACACCGTTCGCAATGATATTATCCGCCCATTTCTTAAAAGCCCCGGCGTAGATTTCCATTTTATCCGGGTAATTGGCCTTTAGATAATTATATAGAAAATCGTATAAAGGTACAGCGATATGGAGTGCGTCTTCATGGATGACTTCGAAAGAAGTCAATCCTACCAATGTTTGCTGATGACCGTGATTCAGGTCGATGGGCACGTTTCTATAATAAATACCCGTCATATATGTATCAAAGACCCCTGCGGCAAGTTTAGCGAATTTCTCTTCATCCGTCATCCAATAAAGGAAAGCGGCATCACGGGCAATTCCCAGGATTTCGCAGTTCAGGCTTTCAATATTCCGGCCTGTTTTGGATGGGTGTACACTCTCCATAGGACGGTCGGGAAGTGCATTATTGCAGAAAGTGACATTCCCATCCTCATCATCATAAGGAACGACATCCGCCAATTTGGGACGGCCGTGGGTAGCAGCTGTGCCACGGGTTCCCGTGTAGCGCACAGTGGGATAAGGAGCTCTTTCACCACCTGCATGGTCGAACGTTTCACCTTTCACATATACTTCCGTGGCATGAGACTTCCAGTACATTGCCAAACGAGACAGCAACCACGCCGGTTGAGCATCCGTCAGGTTCGTATATACTTCCGTCCGTTCCTTCAATTTATTGAAAACATCTTTCGCCCATTCTTCTTTTTTAATCAGCTTCCATGTTTCCTGCTTTCCCGCCGGAGTAGTCAGTACCCGCGGATGTGTCTGCGGCATCTTTTCCGGCAAAGGAATCTCTTGTCCGGATGCGCTGTTCAGAAAGGATAGAAAACATAGTCCAAGTAAAATTCGTCTCATACTTCAATTTTCTTTTTTTAGGTTTGATACCTATTAAATACGAAGATAGAGATTTATTTACCTAAATCCTCCGTCAAAGAACAATTTTATTTGTACGAGACTACGCTGTTATTTCAAACAAAGAATTATATTTGCAAAAAACCGACTAACAATTCTGATACTTATGAAAATTTTATCTATCCATGATTTGGCAACAATCAGGAAGAGAGCAAAGCACAATCTTTCATTGCGCGAAGAAAGCAATGAAAAGGTGACTGAAAAGTGTTACGGACTGGCATCCGGTGCGCAACATCTTCAGATTCTGATCTGCGGTGGTACAGGCTGTAAGGCATCTTCCAGCCAGGGTATTACAGACAATCTTCTAAAAGCCATCAAAAAGAACGAAATCACCGATAAAGTAGAAGTCATCACCGTAGGCTGTTTCGGCTTCTGTGAAAAAGGTCCTATCGTGAAAATCATCCCCGATAATACCTTTTACACCCAAGTCACTCCCGAAGATGCGGAAGAAATCATCAACGAGCATATCATCGGAGGACGAAGAATCGAACGGTTGCTGTATGTAGATCCTAAAACGGAACATACCGTCAGCGACTCCAAGCACATGGATTTCTACCGGAAACAACTTCGCATCGCATTGCGTAACTGTGGTTTTATCGATCCCGAAAATATTGAAGAGTATATCGCCCGTGAAGGATACTTTGCATTGGCCGATTGCCTGCTTAACAAACAGCCGACGGACGTTATTGATATTATCAAACGTTCGGGACTTCGCGGACGTGGTGGTGGCGGTTTCCCGACGGGACTGAAATGGGAATTTGCCAACAAGCAACAGTCAGATGTCAAATACGTGGTTTGTAACGCCGACGAAGGAGATCCCGGTGCATTCATGGACCGTTCCATTATGGAGGGCGACCCACATTCGATTGTAGAAGCGATGTGTGTCTGCGGTTATTCCATTGGTTCCACCAAAGGATTAGTATATATCCGTGCCGAATATCCGTTAGCTATCAACCGACTGAAAACAGCTATCAATCAGGCACGCGAATACGGATTACTAGGAGATCATATCTTAGGAACAGATTTCAGTTTCGACATAGAAATACGATACGGAGCCGGAGCTTTTGTCTGCGGAGAAGAAACTGCCCTTATTCATTCGATGGAAGGAAAACGGGGAGAGCCGACTCTGAAACCTCCCTTCCCTGCCGAATCCGGTTATCTGGGAAAACCAACCAATGTAAATAATGTGGAAACGCTTGCCAATATTCCCATTATTCTAACCAAAGGAGCCGACTGGTTTGCAACGATTGGCACAGAACGTTCCAAAGGAACCAAAGTGTTTGCTCTTGCCGGAAAGATTAATAATGTCGGACTGATCGAAGTGCCGATGGGAACTACTCTTCGGGAAGTAATCTACGAAATCGGAGGAGGCATCAAAGGCGGAAAGAAGTTCAAAGCTGTACAAACAGGAGGACCGTCAGGCGGCTGTCTGACAGAAAAACATCTGGACACTCCCATTGACTTTGACAACCTTCTCTCGACCGGTTCCATGATGGGTTCAGGAGGGATGATTGTCATGGATGAGGACGACTGCATGGTATCCGTAGCCCGCTTTTATCTGGATTTTACAGTGGAAGAGTCCTGCGGGAAATGCACACCTTGCCGCATTGGAAACAAACGTCTGCTGGAACTACTGAACAAGATTACGGAAGGAAAAGGCACAGAAAAAGACCTGGACACACTTGCCACTTTGGGACAAGTCATCAAAGATACTGCCCTCTGCGGATTGGGACAAACCTCTCCAAATCCCGTTTTATCCACATTGGATAACTTCTACGATGAATATATGGAACACGTGCGGGATAAGACTTGTCGCGCCAAGCAATGTAAATCACTATTAACATATACCATCAGTCCGGAACGCTGCATTGGTTGTCATCTATGCGCTAAAAACTGTCCGGCGGATGCTATCAGCGGACTGGTGCGCAAGCCACATGTCATTGCTCCCGATAAATGTATCAAATGCGGCATGTGCATGGCACGCTGCAAATTCAACGCTATTCTTGTCTGCTAAAATCGATTACTATGGAAGATAAACAAATCACCCTCCAGATAGACGGTCATTTCATTACCGTCCCCGAAGGAAGTACCATCCTTGAAGCCGCCACGAAAATCGGCATCAACATACCGACCCTGTGTCACATCGACCTGAAAGGCACCTGCATAAAGAACAATCCTGCTTCCTGTCGCATCTGCGTGGTCGAGGTTATAGGACGCCGCAATCTGGCTCCTGCCTGCGCTACCCGTTGTACAGAAGGAATGGTAGTAAAAACCAGTACGCTACGTGTGATGAACGCACGCAAAGTGGTAGCCGAACTTATCCTGTCGGATCATCCCAACGACTGTCTCACCTGCCCCAAATGTGGCAATTGCGAACTTCAGACATTAGCGCTACGCTTTAATATCCGCGAAATGCCATTCAATGGAGGCGAGCTCTCTCCCCGCAAGCGGGAAATCACTGCCTCCATCGTGCGCAACATGGATAAATGTATTTTCTGTCGCCGCTGCGAAAGTGTCTGTAACGATGTTCAGACAGTCGGTGCGCTCGGTGCCATCCGTCGCGGATTCAACACGACGATAGCCCCTGCCTTTGACCGGATGATGACGGAAAGCGAATGTACCTATTGCGGACAATGCGTAGCTGTCTGCCCGGTGGGTGCACTGACCGAACGCGATTATACGAATCGCCTGCTCGACGACTTAGCTAACCCGGATAAAGTGGTGATTGTGCAAACAGCCCCTGCCGTACGTGCTGCCCTGGGTGAAGAATTCGGTTTTCCTCCCGGCACACTGGTAACCGGAAAAATGGTTTATGCTCTGCGTGAACTGGGATTCGACTATGTATTCGATACTGACTTTGCCGCCGACCTCACCATCATGGAAGAAGGATCGGAAATACTAAACCGTCTGACGCGCTATCTCAACGGAGATAAATCCGTACGGTTACCTATCCTGACCTCCTGCTGTCCGGCATGGGTGAACTTCTTCGAACATCACTTCCCGGATATGCTGGACATTCCATCCACCGCCCGTTCACCGCAACAAATGTTCGGTTCTATCGCCAAATCCTATTGGGCGGAAAAGATGGGAATTCCCAGAGAAAAGCTGGTAGTCGTATCCATCATGCCCTGTCTGGCAAAAAAGTATGAATGTGCCCGCGATGAATTTAAAGTGAACGGTATTCCCGACGTAGATTATTCTATTTCCACCCGTGAACTGGCACGACTAATTAAACGTGCCAATATCGGGTTCCCTCTCGTACTGGACAGCCCATTCGACAACCCGATGGGTGAATCGACAGGTGCCGGTGTCATTTTCGGAACAACAGGTGGTGTAATGGAAGCCGCCCTCCGTTCTGTCTATGAAATCTATACCGGAGAACCTTTGAAAAATGTAAATTTCGAACAGGTACGCGGACTAAATGGCGTCCGTCGTGCTACCATTAACCTAAACGGATTTGAATTAAAAGTAGGCATCGCACACGGACTAGGCAACGCTCGTCATCTACTGGAAGATATACGGAACGGGCACAACGAATATCATGTAATCGAAATTATGGCTTGCCCCGGAGGCTGTATCGGTGGCGGCGGGCAGCCTTTGCATCACGGCAACTCGGAAATACTCTATGCACGCGCCAACGCACTTTACCGTGAAGACGCCAACAAACCTTTGCGCAAATCGCACGAGAATCCGTATATCAAGACATTATACGAGGATTATCTCGGCAAACCGCTAGGTGAGAAATCGGAAACTCTCCTGCATACGCATTATTTCAACAAAGCGATTGATTAACTTTTAAATGAAGAGTATTATGTCAGATATCAAACTAGCCTGTGACATGGCAGAGCAAATCAAAACGATCTGCGACAAGCATGGAAACAAACCGGGCGAACTTATCAATATTTTGCATGAGGCACAGCATTTGCAAGGGTATCTACCCGAGGAAACGCAACGGATTATCGCTTCCAAACTTGGAATTCCCGTATCGAAAGTGTATGGTGTCGTTACTTTCTATACTTTCTTTACCATGACTCCCAAAGGAAAACATCCCATCTCTGTTTGCATGGGTACAGCTTGTTATGTACGTGGTTCAGAAAAACTGCTGGAAGAGTTCAAACGTGTATTAGGTATCGAAGTCGGTGACACTACCCCGGACGGAAAGTTCTCATTAGACTGTCTGCGTTGTGTAGGCGCCTGCGGACTGGCTCCGGTAGTGATGATCGGCGAGAAGGTATATGGTCGATTACAACCGGTAGATGTAAAGAAGATTATTGAAGAATTGGAATAACCGAATTCCCGAAAACAATATAAAACAAACGGCTGCCTTGATAAGTCAAAACAGCCGTTCATTAATATTAAAATGTAAAAAAATGATGCGGAGAGAACGAGATTCGAACTCGTGATACCCTTTAGGGGTATACACGCTTTCCAGGCGTGCCTCTTCAACCACTCGAGCACCTCTCCTTACAATTACCAACTAGAGAAAAAACTCTCCATAAAAACAGAAAGCAGCAAAAAGCTGCTTTCTAGCGGAGAGACAGGGATTCGAACCCCGGGTACCTCGCAGTACAACGGTTTTCAAGACCGCCGCAATCGACCACTCTGCCACCTCTCCAAAACTTCTTTATCAGAAGTGCTTTTCGTTAAAAGCGGTGCAAAGGTACGAATATATTTTAAACTTACAAGAGTTTTCACAAAAAAAAATCACGAACATCATTTCCAAAGAATAGCAATATCTAGGTATTTTATGTTGAAAAGCATAAAATACAGCATATTTATGCTGATTATATGAAAAAACGTTGTAACTTTGTGCGCTCTAAAGAAAAGGATAACTACAACCTCTAATTTTATCATTTATGGAATTAAATAAGATCTTTAAAGACGGTCTTTGGAGCACAGAAATCAACGTAAGAGATTTCGTTAGTCACAACATCACTCCGTATTATGGAGATGCTTCTTTCCTCGAAGGACCTACCGAACGCACTAAAGCTGTATGGAACCGCTGCCTCGAAGCACTGGCAGAAGAAAGAGCCAATAACGGAGTACGCTCACTGGATAATGTCACCGTCTCAACCATCACTTCTCATAAAGCCGGATATATCGACAAAGAAAACGAACTGATCGTCGGTCTGCAAACAGACGAACTTCTGAAACGTGCAATCAAACCTTTCGGAGGTATCAACGTGGTGAGCAAAGCCTGCCACGAAAACGGCGTGGAAGTGGACGACCGTGTAAAAGATATATTCACTCACTACCGCAAGACGCACAATGACGGAGTATTTGACGTATATACCGAAGAAATCCGTTCGTTCCGTTCTCTGGGATTCCTCACCGGACTTCCTGACAACTATGCCCGCGGACGTATCATCGGCGACTACCGCCGTATGGCTCTCTATGGTATCGACCGACTGATTGAGGCAAAAAAAGAAGACTTGCGTAACCTTACCGGTCCGATGACCGATGCCCGCATCCGCCTGCGCGAAGAAGTGGCAGAGCAAATCAAGGCATTGAAGGACATGAAGGTAATGGGCGAATACTACGGACTCGACTTGAGCCGTCCTGCCTACACCGCACAAGAAGCAGTACAATGGGTATACATGGCTTACCTTGCTGCCGTAAAAGAACAAGACGGTGCTGCCATGTCACTGGGTAACGTCTCTTCGTTCCTCGACATTTATATGGAATATGAATTGAGCAAAGGAACCATCACAGAATCTTTCGCACAGGAGCTGATCGACCAGTTTGTCATCAAACTGCGTATGGTGCGCCACCTACGTATGCAATCTTACAACGACATCTTTGCCGGCGACCCGACATGGGTAACCGAATCTCTGGGCGGACGCCTCAACGACGGACGCACGAAGGTAACAAAGACTTCTTTCCGCTTCCTGCAAACACTCTACAACCTCGGCCCTTCACCGGAACCGAACCTGACTGTATTGTGGAGCCCGGAACTGCCGGAAGGATTCAAAGAATTCTGCGCAAAAGTATCTATCGACACTTCTTCCATCCAATATGAAAACGACGACCTGATGCGTGAAGTACGCCAGTCTGACGACTACGGAATCGCGTGCTGCGTATCTTATCAGGAAATCGGAAAACAAATCCAGTTCTTCGGCGCACGTTGCAACCTGGCTAAAGCCCTGCTGCTTGCCATCAACGGCGGACGTTGCGAAAACACCGGCACGGTAATGGTGAAAAACATCCCCGTACTAACCAGCGACACACTGAACTTCGAAGAAGTAATGAGCAACTACAAGAAGGTATTGACAGAAATCGCCCGTGTTTACAACGAAGCGATGAACATCATCCATTATATGCATGATAAGTATTACTACGAAAAAGCCCAAATGGCTCTTGTAGATACCAACCCGCGCATCAACCTTGCTTACGGTGTAGCCGGACTTTCTATCGCCCTCGATTCACTGTCGGCCATCAAATATGCCAAAGTGACTGCACGCCGCAATGACATCGGTCTGACAGAAGGTTTCGATATTCAAGGCGAATTCCCTTGCTTCGGTAATGACAACGACAAGGTAGACCACCTGGGTGTTGACCTGGTCTATTTCTTCAGCGAAGAATTGAAGAAACTTCCGGTTTACAAAAATGCCCGTCCTACTCTGTCTTTGCTCACCATCACTTCCAACGTGATGTATGGCAAGAAAACAGGTGCTACTCCCGACGGACGCGCCAAAGGTGTCGCTTTTGCTCCGGGAGCCAACCCGATGCACGGACGTGACAAGAACGGTGCTATCGCCTCTTTGAGTTCCGTAGCGAAATTGCGTTACCGCGACTCACAAGACGGTATCAGCAACACCTTCTCCATCGTTCCGAAATCACTGGGAGCTACTGAAGAGGATCGCGTAGAAAATCTGGTGACAATGATGGATGGTTACTTCACCAAAGGCGCTCACCACTTGAACGTAAATGTGCTGAACCGTGAGATGCTTTACGACGCCATGGAGCATCCGGAAAAATATCCGCAGCTTACCATCCGTGTTTCCGGTTATGCCGTAAACTTCGTGAAGTTGAGCCGCGAACATCAATTGGAAGTAATCAGCCGTAGCTTCCACGAACGTATGTAATCAGATCTACTCAATATGACGATAAACGTACATTCATACGAAAGTATGGGAACATTCGACGGGCCGGGCTTACGGCTCGTCGTTTTTCTTCAAGGATGCAATTTCCGCTGCCTGTATTGTGCCAATCCCGACACGATAGCCGGAAAAGGAGGTACACCTACCCCACCGGAAGAAATCGTCCGCATGGCTATGAGCCAACGTCCTTTTTTCGGGAAACGCGGAGGAGTCACTTTCTCCGGAGGAGAACCTACGTTTCAGGCCAAAGCACTGGTTCCCCTGGTGCGTGAACTGAAAGAAAAGGGAATACATGTATGCATAGACAGCAACGGCGGTATCTGGAACGAAGAAGTAGAAGAACTTTTCAAACTGACGGATCTTGTATTGCTGGATATTAAAGAGTTCAATCCGGCACGCCATCAGGCACTGACCGGAAGAAGTAACGAGCAAACCATCCGCACGGCAGCATGGCTGGAAGAAAACGAGAAACCTTTCTGGCTGCGTTATGTATTAGTGCCCGGATACAGCGATTTCGAAGAAGACATCCGCCGTTTAGGAGAGGCTCTGGGAAAATATAAGATGGTGCAACGAGTGGAAATCCTGCCTTATCATACATTAGGCGTACATAAGTATGAAGCGATGGAGCAGGAATACAAACTGAAAGACGTAAAAGAAAATACCCCCGAACAACTTGAAAAAGCCGCGGAGGTATTTAAAGAGTATTTCACTACTGTGGTGGTCAATTAGTTGAAGAAGTTGAGAATTGAGAGTTAACTATGCAGTATAACAGTGCGCAGCCAACTCTCAACTCTCCATTCTCAACTCTCAAATTCTTCAATCACCTCAAAACAGGGACATTCTTTGATCCGTTCCCAGGGGTCTACAATTCCGTTGTAGTTGGTGTCAGGGCTCAAGTCCCGGTGACCGACCACCTTTGCATCCGGATAACGCTGCAACAACTCGCTTACCAGACGATGCATCGCCTCTTTCTGGCGGGAAGTACGTGTATCCGCTGCCTTTCCGTTCTCATCCAGCCCGCCTTCATAGCACACCCCTAAACTAATCGCATTAAAACCGCGTGCATGAGCACCCACCGTATCTTCATCCCTCATCGGTTCTATCTGTCCCGACTTGCGGATATAATAATGATACCCCCAACAAGAAAAGCCCCGAAAGCGATGGGCAGTGTCCACATCCTTCGCCGTGAAGTCGCGATCAGCACGGGTAGCAGAGCAGTGAATCACAATCAGACTAATCTTTCTCATCGTCCTTTTCCCTTTCCGTTGTTTTCACATTACACACTTCCTTATGGGTAGCATTGAAGCGCACCTCTCTCACAATTCTGTTCCGCTTTCTTTTTCCGAAGAAAGGCACAAGGAACATGATTACATCCAAAATCTTAGTTACAATTTCTTTCATTTGATCTAATATTAAAGTTATCATGCTGCCGGATCCGGAGCTTCTCCGCTTCCACCACCGTCTGAACCGCCACCGGAACCTTTGTCATCGTCTTCTCCTTCATTGCCGCTACCGCCCGTTTGGGCCACCGCACGCGTCGTTACCTGTTGGTAGCTAAGAATCTTCGTGATGTCCGCCAACGTCTTTCCGGGACGGAAAATAATATGGGCAGCCGTAATCAGCGAACTTGAAAACTCCTTGACCGACACAGCTCCTTCACTGTTCAACCCGATCTGCAAACTGCCCAAATCACCCAGCCGGACTATTCTTCCCGCTTTCAACGCACGCTTCGCCTCATAAAGAATACCCGAAATGGCGGCACGCACATCTGTCTCCGTACAGGTAGACCGACTCGTGATTCCCTCGCACAACTCTTCAAAATCCAACTCTCCCGAAGCCTGTGCCTGCGCGTAATACTTTGCCGACTCATCCTTTTTGGCAGGATTCTTGCGCGGCACTACTGAATAAGTTACTGTCATTGCCATAATAAAATAATTTTAAGATTTCACACATTTCGAACGCGTTCCTTATTTGTTAACGACATAAAGATAACACATTTTTCACCCTCCGGATTCCCCAACGAAGTTTCCTGATATTCTATGAATAATAATGACGTTATTCTTTTAATAAACCATTAATTTTCAGTAACTTTATAGCATAAACCAAATATCATTCATCATGTATTATCCGGATCAGCCGTTTCATATCCGCACTTATAAAAAGTCGGAACTAGCTCATCTTTACAACCCCAATGTATGTCTCAAAGTAGCCTTACAAATACTACGTCGTTGGATTGTCTACAACCTTCCGCTCCTGCAAGAACTCGAACAAGAAGGCTATCGTGCCCGCAACCGCCTTCTCTCTCCCCGGCAAGTGGCAACGATCATACGCTATTTGGGAGAACCCTAGGAACTTAATCAAAAAAACGAAAAGTTCCATTCTATTATTTTACAAACAAATTTCTTTGCAACCGCAAATTAAAAAGAACAAACCAACATGGATCATTTTACCATCTTTCAAGACTTTTACCGCGTCATAGCCGAAATGACAGAAGAAGAAATCGTATCGGCCATCAGCAACGGCACATACCGGGAAACGGTGGAGGACGTGCGCCGAATCTTCGCGGAACAAGGCGAGAAAGCAGCCAACGAAAAGAAAATAGAACTACCGGAAATCACCTTTTCAGCCAACTACCGGGGAGGACGTTCAAACGCAACTCTCGTCAAGTATCTGGGATACATCGTGGTAGACATCGACCATCAGACACAGGAAGCATTGGCACGCATCCTCGCACTGGCAAAAAAGTGTGCCCACACCCGCATCGCTTTCATCAGCCCCAAAGGAATGGGACTGAAAATCGTGGTACGTGTATGCCGGACAGACGGGACATTGCCCGAAACAATTCAGGAAATTGAAGATTTCCATCATGCTGCTTATCACAAAATCGCTTCCTTTTATGCCCAGCTCTGCGGAGTTGAGGTCGACACTTCCGGGCAGGATGTTAGCCGCACTTGCCTGTTCTCTTACGATCCGGATATTTATTTCAATCCCGATGCCACAGCTGTCATCGTGGAACAGCCACCGATGTTCTTCAAGTCTCAAAAGAAGAAAAGGGCATCCGGCAAAAAGAAAAAGACGACAGCACCAGACAACAATCCCCTCACCGAACAAGTGGCCCTCAACTACCATTCCTCGCACGCTTCCTTAATGGTGACTCTGAACTATTATCACAATAAATCCGAAAAGTACGTCACCGGCAACCGGAACAACTACCTGCATTGCCTGGCTTGTATGTACAATCGCTACGGCGTCCCCCAGGAAGAGGCGGCAGCTTTTATCAAGAGCCAGTTCACCGATCTTCCCGCGGATGAAATGGACGCACTGATCGGGAGTGCTTACGGACACAATGAGGAATTCGACACCCGCAAGCTGAATAGTACGCAGAAGCGAATATTACAGATTGAGCAACATATCAAAGAAAATTACGATACACGCTACAACGAAGTGCTTCATATCATGGAATATCGCAGAAGGAAAACGGACACGGAGCAACCGGAACCTTTCCATATTCTCGACGAAATGATGGAAAACAGCATTTGGATGGAGATGAACGAACTGGGCTATTCGTGCACCGTCAAGACGATTCAGAATCTGATCTACTCCGACTTCAGCATCACCTACCATCCTATTCGCGAGTATTTAGACTCGCTGCCTGAATGGGACGGAACGGATTATATCGGTATCCTTGCCAACAGCGTGCATACTAGTCACCAGAAATTTTGGGTAGAATGTCTGGAACGTTATCTGGTGGGAATGTGCGCTGCCGCCACACAAGATGATGTGGTGAACCACACTGTTTTGTTGCTTTGCAGCGAAATACAGAACATCGGAAAGACTACGTTTATCAACAACCTGCTGCCGCCCGAATTGCGCGCCTATCTTTCTACCGGTCTTATCAACCCGAGCAACAAGGATGATCTAGCCAAAATAGCGCAGGCAATGCTTATCAATCTGGATGAGTTTGAAGGGATGAACGGACGGGAACTGAATATCTTCAAGGATTTAGTTACCCGCAAAGTAATCAGCATCCGCCTGCCATACGCGCGGCGTTCGCAGAACTTTCCTCACACGGCTTCTTTTGCCGGCACATGCAATTATCAGGAAGTGCTTCACGACACCACAGGTAACCGCCGTTTTCTCTGCTTTCATGTCAACTCGATGGAGTTTATCAAAATAAACTACGCGCAGTTGTATGCACAAATCAAGTATCTGCTCAACAAGCCGGGGTATCAGTATTGGTTCACCCAGTCGGAAAACTCACGGATTGAAGAAAACAACGAGGATTTCATTTTCCACTCACCGGAAGAAGAACTGGTGTTGACACATATCCGCAAACCGGAACGTTTCGAAAAGGTGCATTATCTGACGGTCACTGAAATTGCGGAATTGATTCGCGAACGGACGGGGTATCAATATTCTCACGGAACCAAAGCCCAACTAGGAAAAGTGATGTCCAAACACGGCTTCGAATTTCATAAGGGAAAAAACGGGAGAAGATACACTGTATTCATTATTGATACGGAACAGGTGAAATCAAACAGGCTATATGAATAAGATTTCATCTCCTTCGCACGCAAAAAGGTGAGGGTTGGTGAGGGTACTTTTGCAACTTTTCATTTTTATATTTCTTATTTCTATTCTTCTATTTTCTTCTAAAAAAAATACGAATGTTAGAAATTTACCCTCACCTACCCTCACCTTTTCCTTTTTCTTCCTCAAAAAAACGGTGGGAAATTTGAAAAAGACAGTTATCTTTTTCAAATTTCCCACCATGTTTTTTTAATCGCTTCTTATAAAGACATCGAAAATTCTATCCTACAACCTAACGCATTCATGATACGATAGAAGGTAGAAACCTTAGGTTCTGTCTGACCACTTTCCACTCTTGAAATATAAGAACGGTCGGAACCGATACGCCGGGCTAACTCTGCTTGAGTAATCTTAGCCTTTTTCCTTGCGTCTTCGATAATTTGCCCGGTGTAGAAAGCATACGCTTTTTCTTCTGCTTCCGCACGTTCGGGAGTACCTTCTGCTCCAAATTTCGCATCAAGAACAGCGTCATAATCTACTATTTGATGATTGTTTATCTGCATAATATTCCTCCTTTATTTTTAATGCTTTATCTATTTCACTACCCGGTGTTTTTTGCGACTTCTTTTGAAAGCCATTAAACAACACTACAATATTTCCATCATCAAAAATGAAAAATACCCGGTATATATTACCATTATATTCTGTACGAAGTTCAAAAACTCCGTCCTGAACAAATTTTACAAATTTAGTAGAGAGTCTTTCTTGTGTTTTCAACAAGAGTAGTCCATACTGGATTTTATCTTGTTCCTTTTCGGTTAAAGTCTCCATGAAAGCCTCAACGTAACCTCCGTATGTACGGAGGTTACGTTGAGGCTTTCCATACTGCAAATATGCAAATTGTTGTTCAACTATACAACAATCATCTTTTTATTTTATATTATTTTTCCTCAAATTCTCCTGCACGCTTTTTCTTCTCATAAGACACCAGCGTCTCTACACTAAGCGTTTTCCCATTCTTAGGGCTTATCACATCTACAACGCTTGCTAACGCACGAAAAGTCTGTTCGCAATTTGCTACTCCGTCATACGTCAACCTACCCAGATTGATGGCATCGAGCACAACAGAGACATATTGCTTCGGATTTCCCCGATACTCGATGATGACAGGCGTGAGATGCGACATCTCTCGAGTCAGTTGACCAACGATTCTTTTTTTTGGTCGAGCAGATCCATTAATTTTTCACTATGCACATTGATTTGTGCAGTTACTTCACGAAGTTCATCTTTCAATGAACACAATAATTCATCATTCAATGAATTTTCCATAAAACTTTTTATTTAATTGATTATAAAAAAGCCATTCCAGAAAGATAAGCAATCATTACTTACTTCCCGGAATGGTGTCTAATACCTCGAAAACAAAGACTTATATTCTAACCTAATGTACTCACTTTAATCCACTTCTTTTGATTTTGCATTCCATACCAGCAAAGCAAACAACACAGAAAGCAAAGCAGCACCAATCCAAAACCAATTGATATAGGTGAAGTCATAAACATCTACTCCATTCTGAACAGTCTTTTGCCCTTCTATCAGTATACCGCTCATCACGTCCTGCAATCCGGCACCGATGTAACTGGCAATGCCGACTACTCCCAATGCAGCACCCGAAGCATTACGGGGAGCAATATCCACTGCCATCAAACCACCCAGAAAACAGATCAAAACTCCGATACCTAAACCGAAAAGAACCATTGCCAACACGTCTATCCAAAAATGAGCTCCCGGAACTAAGAGAAACAAACAAAGTGCTATTACATTCATCAACCCAAATACTAAAGCTGGAATATTACGACGTCCACCAAATAACTTATCAGAAATAACACCTGAAAACATAGTACCGATTATACCACAGACCGGACAAATAGAAATGATAAAACTGGCATCCAATGTAGAGTACCCCTTTTGAGCTTCCAAATAAAAAACGCCCCAACTATTGATAGCATAACGACTGATATACATAAAAGCACTCGAAAGAGCCAGTATCCAAATGGCAGGCATCAGCAATACCTGACGCTGTGCTTTATTAAAATCAGCCGTTTCTGTCTCACTCATTTCCTTTTTCTGTTTGGGAACATTCACCGAAGGAAATCCCATGCTTTCGGGAGTATCATGGAAGAACTTCCAGACGATCAACGCTCCTATCAATCCCACTATACCGGCTCCGAAGAAACCATACCGCCAGCCCAACACACTGACAATTGAGGCTATTATCAGAAAAGTCAACGCTTCGCCGATATTATGGCTCGCAGACCAAAAGCCATAGTATGAACCGCGCTCTTTGTCCGTGAACCAACGAGAAAGCCCTACTACACAAGAGGCTGCTCCCATAGATTGAAACCAGCCGCTAATCCCCCAAAGGATAGCGAACAGGATAAAAGAATTAGTAAAACCGAGACAGAGGTTAACCAAAGCAGTTATCAATAAACCGGTAGTCATAAAACGGTTGATATTACTACGGTCGGCAAGGAAACCGTTCGTGAATTTTCCGATGGCATAGGTGAAAAACAATACGGAACCTATGATGCCTAACTCTGTTTCCGAAAAAATGCCTTCATCTACAATAGGTTTCTTTACGACATTCAGGCTAAGACGGCACACATAATACATACCGTAACCAAAAGTCGCAGAAAGGAAAGTAGACCATTTCAGAAACTTCAGACGGCGAGCATCGGATGAAGACAAAGCTTCTCCGTTACAAGGTCTCGGCGAAGAGACCTTGTAAAAATTGATTAGTTGTTTCAACATGAAGAAAGTGCGTTTAGTCGTGAAGTTTCTTTTCGCGTAGATACTCTAATAATAGAGCTGGGCGGTCTGTTTGAATTAGCTTGGCTCCCTGGCCAATTATCCACCCCCAACTTTCATCCGGCTGATGAAGTTCTACTGCACGGTCGTCGTCATGCCCGCCACATAGTTCGGGCCAAAGCGAATTTATAAAAAGATTAGAGCCTGTATTACGTACTTTCTTTATCAAATTAAGAATCTCCGGACTGTCACTATCAAACACTAATTCATAAGCAGCAGGTTTCATATGTGTCTGATAACTATCAATGACAGCTTCCGCCCCGTCTTTATGAAGTTGTACAATAGGCATGAAGATTACCTTATCCAATACATCACCGTTTTCAGCCTTGACTTGTTCATAAGGAAGTCCGGCTTTAATAATACATTGCTGAACAGTTCCTGTTTCTTTCAAAACAGCATATACATCTTTGAAGTAATCATAGCCTTTATCAATATTAACAAGGATCTTACCTTTACATAATGACATTACTTCTTCCAATGTCGGTATCAAATGAGCTGTTTTATGCCCTGTACCACTTTTCAAACGGAACTGACGTAATTCTTCCAATGTATAGTCTGCCGGATAACCTTTTCCTGTTGTAGTACGATCAATTTTCTTGTCATGCATCAAAATCAGATGTCCATCCTTGGTTTTCTTCAGATCGATTTCAATTACATCTACCCCCATATCAATACAATTCTGGATAGCCTGCAGGGAGTTCTCCGGAGCATTACGCCAGTCAGCTCGATGAGAAACAACTAAAACTGAATTACTTGCAGGCTTCTGTAGATTCGCAATTATTTTATCCGAATGATTCTGTGCCTCTAACCCTCCTATTATCAGAAGGGTTAAAGCTATTAATATATTTATCTTTCTAAGCATATCTTTTTATTTTTGTAAAGCATTTCTTTTTGCATTCTGTCCGCGCTGTGCCCATGGTGAATTTGCAGGCCCTTCAATACCACAATCAATAGCTATCAATTTGCAGGCACCATTATCCTCATACGTGACATACACAATACCATAGTCAGCAATGACTGGTGACGACCAAATTTTAGAACCTAATTGTCTCTTATATTTCTCCGTACCATCAGCATTCAATATTATATAGTTACCGTCATCATCACAGATGTGAATATTTCCGTCACTGTCTATAGCCGGTGTTGTTCCTATTTCAGCGACAGAGGAATAACTCCATTTCTTTGCTCCTCCTTTAGTCAGGGCAACAACTTGGGCATTCGGATTCTTTGTACCCACATAGATGGTTCCGTCAGCACCGATAGCCGGTCCTCCCTGGTCAATCTTGCCCATAGTACCACTCGCCGGATATCTCCACAACTCATTACCCTGGTTATCATAAGCTGCAACCACTCCTTCAGAAAATGCCACATATACATTTCCTTGCGCATCAATAGCGGGATATACAGCTGCAGCCGTATTTCCTTTCCCTAGATTAGGAGACAAGTTCACACCATCTTGCGTAGTACGGGCAAATCCGTTCGCTCCCGACAAGGCTGAATAGATAACTCCATTCTGTCCAACCGATATACCACCATTAGCACCACCATTGGGAGATTTGCGTCTCCAAAGTTGTCTGCCGGAACTACGGTCAACCATGTGTACAGAACCATCGGTCCCTCTATTTCCAATCAAGATATTGCCATCACGAGACAAAGCGGGAGAAATATAGGGAATATTAGTACCAATACCTAGTTCATATCTCCACTTTTGTGTTCCATCCGGATGAATAGCATACAGACTGCTGCTTATGTTTTTATCTGTTGTACTTGCACCCATATAAATAGTTCCGTCCGCACCTACCATAGGAGACGAACCTTGATTTCCTGCTCCTCCGTCCTTGCTTAAATCAAACATCCATTTTTGCTCTCCGGACGGCGAATAAGCAAAAAGGTGGAGTGCATTGGATGACACATATACATCCCCATTGTCACCAACAGCAGGAGAGATAGACCGTAAAGAAGAGGATACCTCAAACGTCTTATCCCAAAGGACAGTTACTCCGGATATAGAAGTATCACGAACGTATAAAGTAGCTTGCTTTGTATTTGTAGCTCCACGATCATCAGTAGCTGTCAGCTTTACAGTTACAAATCCTGTTGTCGTGAAAGTTATTTCCGGGTCTTTTTCTTGAGAAGTCTGCCCATTGCCAAAATCCCACTCGTAAGAAACAATTTCTCCATCCTCATCCACAGACTTATCGGTAAATTGAACTTTCTCATTCACTTTACAAATGGCAGGGCTATAGCTGAAGTTTGTAACCGGAGGCATATTCGTCGGACGAATCACAACAGTATGGGATGCAGTTGCATATCCTCCGAATTCATCTGTCACGGTTAATTTAATAACATAGGTTCCAGCCCTCTTATACAAAACGGACGCATCTTTAGTAGTAGCCCTATTCCCTTCCCCCTCAAATCCAAAATGCCAGAAATACTCTACTATCTCTCCTTCCGTCTTTACTGATTCATCAGTCAGATAAACGATATCACCGACCGTATATTCTTCTTTATCTATAGAAAAAGAAGCCTCCGGGGAGGTTGTCTGCCGCACTTCATCGCCGTCCTTACATGCAAATAGACAAACGACTGTCACTATCAGGAATATATATTTCTTCATAATCATTCTATTCATTATTTAAGATTAAAACCAATTATCTTTTACCTCTCTGTTTCAGATAGGCATCCAGCAACTGGGGATGGTCTGTCTGTATCAAATTAATCCCCTTCGACAAAATCAAGTCCACTCCTGTATAGTTTCCTTGTGTCATCTGTGTATCATAGGTATAACCATTCATATCTAACATATTAGTCGAGACAAACAGCCCTTTTGAAGATATGGCTGTCGAGAGCCCGCCATTTAATGTTTTCGACAAAGATATCTGGGCAAACATCACTCCTGGTTGCTGTGAAAGGAAATCTGCATGCTCCTCGTTTTCACACTGCGGATAAGGTATAGGAGCCGGCGAATAATCCAAAATATTCTGCAAGACATCCCGATTATTAGATGTATAAAAGAACACACGGTCTAACATCCCACAGCTTTTCACAACATCATACAGTTCTTTAGGAGACACTTTATTCAAGAAGTCCAAATCAAAAAAGATCTTTCCCCGCCCTGCAACCAATGCGTCATACAAAGAGGGGACCGTGTGATTGGTTACTGTGCCGTCTGCCAGCTTCAGACGATAAGACTGGAGCTGCTCATAAGTCAAATCTTTCACTTTCCCCTTCCCTGTAGTTGTCCTGTCTATGGTTTCATCATGCATCAACACAATTACTCCATCCTTTGTCATGCGAGGATCTACTTCTACAATATCTACAGCTCCCCCTAATTCTATACAACTTTCAATTCCAGCTATCGAATTTTCGGGAATATTCGGGTTGGAAGAATTGCCACGATGCCCCATTATCCAAACTTTTGCAGGGTCAAAGTGTTGCAAAGCATAACGTAAACTCTTGCCGGATACTTGTAATTTCTGCAGAGCCGCCGCTACATTGCCAGTCTTATCTGTCACCCTAACCGAAATATTATAACTTCCTTCTTTCGTAAACGTATATTCCAATTCAGGTTCTTCACCCAATGTCTGCCCTTCCATCGTCCAAACCACAGATTGGATGTCTTGCCCATCATTAAGAGCTACCTTCAGAACAACTTTCTCTTCTAATGCCGGATAGGCATTACTTGCCATAACTCTAGCAGTAATCGTTCCACTCCCCTGTTCTTCAATCGTACTATCATCCCCACAAGCAAATAAAACGACTGCTAATACTGATATATAAATGATATTTGAGATTTTTCTTATCATACTATTTTATTTTTAGTTATATCCTTCATTTTGATACATTCTTGTCGGATCCAGTTTATGTTCATCATACGGGATAGGCAACAAAAAATCTTTCGCAGAGAAATTTGGATTCTTCGCTTTCATGTGCTCCAACAGTTCCTGACGAGAATAAAGACGTAACAAATCATACCAATACTGTCCTTCAAAAGCAAACTCGACTCTTCTCTCACGAAGGATCGCATCGCGCAAACTACTGCCGGAATAATCATCCAGACCAGCACGTTCGCGTACCATGTTCAAATAGCTTACCGCATCATTCTCGCTCAAATGCATTTTCACTTCTGCCAACATTAATGCGACATCGGCATAACGAAGCACAATCCAGTTATTCGCCCCATAGCCATTTATGTCATCGAGATCTGTGTACTTCTTCACATAATTAACGTTCTGTGACGTACCGCACGAGATAGCCTTACGCGTATCTCCCGATTCATAGGCACTCATCATATCAGACGTCGGTATATTATTCCCCGTCCCCGTTTTCTGCGAAGTAAGCCCCGTCTGGGAAGTGGGTTGAAATATATAGGCGTAATTTGAGGCTAAACTGGAGTTGCCTCCTTTATACATCACCTGAAAAATATTCTCTTGACAGAATGTTTGAGCTTCCTTATCAAAAACATCAGCATAAGGGATATCTTTCAGGCTTGTAAAAGGTTTCATGTTCCATGCTGCAACTAAATTTGTTTTCGCAGATTGCAGATTTGAAGTTCTTTTCGACTGAAAATCAGAATCAGCAGCCATTGTCAAGTAAACTTTGCCCAATAAAGCATACGCAGCAGCTTTTGAAGCACGGCCTACCCCATTACCCGTTTGAATATCCGGCAATTCACTATTAATAACCTGTGTCAAATCGGAAATAATCAAATTATAGACTTCGCTCTTTGGCTGGCGGGCAGTATATTTCTGAATTTCATCTTTCGTCTTTAGTTCTTTGGTTACGATAGGGACATCTCCAAACTGCATTACAAGATGAAAATAAGTCAATCCACGCAAGAAATACATTTCCGCCTTTTTCTGGTTTTTCACAACTTCATCCTTAAAAGGAATATCATCTATCTGATCCAATATTATATTAGCTCTTGTCACGCATTTATACAAATCTGCCCAATGAGTTTTCACTTGTGCATTATCTGTTGTCAATGTATAGTTATAAAATTGATAATTAACCCCATTTCCTGCTCCCGGATCCTGCAACGTGGTGTTTTCCGAACGAACATCTGTGTATAAATACATATTCTTATAATACCCGTTTCCTCTCAAAGCTGCATACGCACCATTCGCAGCCATTGCAATATCATCTTCGGTCTGATAGAAAGTACTGGCCGGAATCTTATTTGGATTGGTTTCTTCCAGAAAACTCGTACAACTACTGCAAAACAATAGCGAACTTACTGCGATAAATACTATGTATTTTTTCATAATCTGATTCTTTATTTATTTAAAAAGTTATTTTTGCTCCTATACTATAAGTACGTGCCAAAGGATAACCCCCCCAATCAAAACCGGGTAACAGGTTATTACCTTTATAATCCACTTCAGGATTATATCCTTCATAATCGGTCAATGTGAATAAATTGTCAACACTGACATATAGCCTCAACGCCTGAACGCTCACTTTCTGCATCCACTTCACCGGAAAATTATACCCCAATGTGATATTTGCACAACGGAAATAGGAAGCATCATCCACCATATAAGAACTAAGCCGCTGACTGGTATTAGGAGTGGAACTACGCGCTGCACGAAACACTCCGCCGGAACCCGGATTTTCGTCAGAATGCCAACGGTTCAAAACAGATGCCAACTGATTGCCGGAGCCTTCCATATTGTACAGATAATATTTCTGGAAGTTTATTACTTCAGCTCCTTGAGAACCGGTAAATGTCGCTCTCAAATCAAAGTTCTTATAAGAGAAATCGGTACTGATACCGTATGTAAAATCCGGGTAAGCATTGCCTAGAATTTCACGGTCGTTTTCTGTAATCAAACCATTCTTATCAACATCCCGCCATTTCACATCTCCCGGATGTATGTTATTATAATTAGGAACTGCCGGTCCTATCAACTGATATCCGTCAGGAAATTTGCCATTAACCAGATTGCTTTTATCAATCATTATATTGGTGTAATCCTTCTCGGAAATAATACCATCAGCAATGTAGCCATAGAAAGAGCCGATAGGAAGCCCGGAACGGGTCACATGGCTTACCACATTGCGCTCACTAACTAAATACAAATCATTAATACCACCCAAATCGACAACTTTATTTCGATTTACTGATATATTAGCACTTACATTCCATTTAAAATCTCCTGTCAAAATACGCCCGTCTATTTGGAAATCAACTCCGCTATTACGTACTTTTGCATTTTTCAAGTTTGTTTTTACACTGGAAGAGCCCGATATGGATGATATAGGCTGGTCGTACAACAAATCATACGAAAGACTATTATAATAGTTACCTATCAAGTTGACACGACCATTGAATAATCCCAAATCAAACCCTACATTGTATTGGGATGTTTTTTCCCATCCGATAGCCGCATCTTTGAAAGTTCCTTGCCAATAGGCTGTTTCGACAGTATTACCATATACGTAACCACCTTGAGACATAGTAGCTGTATGCTCGTAGTTACCAATATTGTTGTTTCCACTCAATCCCCAACTGGCACGAAGTTTTAAGGATGAATTATTACCTAACAAATCCTGATAAAACTTTTCATTCGATATAGTCCAACCTAAAGAAATAGAAGGAAACCAACCCCAACGGTTTTCTTTTCCAAAACGTGAAGATCCGTCAGTTCTTACTGTACCCGTCACTACATAGCGATTATCGAATGAATAGTTTACACGTGCCAGATAAGACATCATTGTCCATGCAGCCTTTCGGGTATCGCTGCTATACAAGCCTATATCGGAAGCATTCGGACCATGCGCTGTCACTTCATGAATACGGTCGTCGGGAAAACCTGTTGCTTCAACGGCTACGCGGTCATAAGTTTTTTTCTGTAAGGTGTAGCCCACTAAAGCATTCAGGCGATGTTTCCCGAATTCACCATTATAATTTAACGTAAACTCTCCCATACGGTCAATATCACGATTTGTTATGTCACGAGCTTTCACACGTGCCTGAACAGCATCCGAATTGGGCATATCACCATCTTGTCCTACAGTACGCGGACGATAGTAATTATAACGGGAAGTATAATATTGAGTTCCCAAATTGGCTTTAAACTGAAGCTGTTTCAATATATCATAAGTGATATTAGCATTGAAATTCATTCGGCTTGACTTGTTGCGGATATCAATTTCATGAGCAAGTGCCACGGGATTCTCGACCATCTGATAGCCATCAGCTTTCATCGCAATCTGATTTCCGACTGCATAAGTTCCATCCGAATTATATACAGGGAATTGAGGAAACATTAATAGAGCACTTTGTACGACACCATCATTTATATAACGACCGTCTGCTTGAACCTGTCGTTCCGAAACATCAACAAAAGAAAAGTTTACTCCAACTTTCAAGCGTTTCGTGACTTCTGCATCTACATTGGCACGAACATTCAAACGCTTATGTCCGGAAGGAGCTATAATTCCATCCTGATCCAGATAACCCAAACTAAAACGATATTTCAAGAAATCCTGTCCTCCTGTAACAGATAGATTATGACGATGCATCGGAGCATTCCCATAGATGGCGTCCTGCCAATCTGTATTGTAAGTAGGATCGACCGGTTTTCCGGTTGTGAAATCAAAAAACAAATCAGAAATGCCCACTTCATTCAAGTTAAAACCTTTTGAAGCTCTTATTGCATTATCATCCAATGGGTTCCATGATTTTCCAGCAGCTTCTGCTTTATCACGATAAGAATTATTACGGGCTTCAATCACCAAATCCCTGTATTGATAGGCATCCAGCAACTTAATCTTACGCTCTACTTGTTGCATACTAAACTGATAGTCATAATCAATACGGGCTTTTCCTGAATTCCCCCTCTTTGTGGTGATAAGTACCACGCCACTGGCACCGCGAGAACCATAAATGGCTGCCGAAGCTGCGTCTTTCAATACATCAATAGTTTCGATATCCTCGGGATTGATATATACATCTTCTGAAGCCGGATATCCATCAATCACATAGAGAGGTGTTGTACTAGCTGAAAGAGAGTTCGTTCCACGAACTTTAATCTTCACTCCTTCTCCCGGCGCACCACTTGTCTGCATCACCTGTACACCAGCGACTTTACCTACTAAAGCTTGTCCGGCAGTTGCTGCTGAAAGAGATAATTCACTAGCCTTAACACTTGCCAAAGAACCTGTAAAATCACTCTTACGCATAGGAGTATAGCCAACGACTACGACTTCTTCAATCATCTTACTATCTTCCTGCAGAACAACTTTCGCCATATTTTTATCGGTAGCACGAAGTTGAACGGGTTTATATCCGATGTAGGAAACTGTTAGTTGAGATGTTTCAGAGACATCATTGATGGAAAAATTACCATCTAAATCGGTTATTGTTCCATTAGATGTACCCTTGACCACAACACTAGCACCGATAATAGGCTATCCAATCAGGATAGTGACGGTATCCGAACCGGATGGCGTTACTATATTTAGTGAGGTAGTTCGTACTAATAAGTCAGACGAACACCTGCTTGTATGTTGAAGTTAAACGGATTCTCTTTACGTATAGTCTGTATATCGGAGCCATCATTGAAATAATAAGCAACACCCGGTTCCACGTAAATACCCAAACGTTTCGTTGCATTGATCTGCGCACCTACACCACCGGATACCGAGAACTGCAAAGGCTTCACTGTTTCTTTTTCAGATCCTAGCTTTCCATAAACACATTTCTCAACCATACCTCCACCGGAAACATAAAGAGTGACGAGTTTCTTATCCAGGAAGTTCCAGTTGGCACGCAACGGAATACCGATATAATGCAGTTTCTGCTCTATCTGTTGTTCTTCACCTGCCAGTTTTGCATCCGAAGAAAGCAGCGTATAAGTCAGTCCTGTCTCAAGAGAGAATCCTTTAGCTAAACCTTTACGAACGGACAATCCGAAAGAAATAGGCTGATGATGTTTAATGTCAACCACCTGTTTTGCCTGACGCAGGTAAGGTACTCCATCTTCGAAAACCAATGTTTGGTCATTAGGAATCGTCTCCATCAGACCGTTGGAAACTGAAAGCATACTCACACGTGACATATAAGCATGAGATCCGGCACCTACTTCTGTTGAAGCACCTCCTGAATTTCCTACCGAAAGTCCCATTGACCATGTTCCCTTTTGAGAAGATCTTTTTTCTGTCGGAATATGAAGTTTGTCTTTACCGGAAGGACGACGCGGTCTGTTATTCGATCGCTCTGTATCCTGTGACTGTCCCTGACTGACATCTGTATTTTCTGCCTGCTTCGATTCATCTTTTACATTTTCAGTTTCTCCATTTCCTTTTACATTCTTATCTTCCTCACTCAAAGAGTCTTCTCCATTTCCTGTTGAAAGTTTATTTTCATTACCGATCCCTAATGGATCTACACCTGTTTTCTGCTCCGTATGATTCCTGTCGACTTTCGCCAAACGATCTTCGCAAGTTACCGGCCGTAAGACAGGTTCCACAACAGTTCCCTGTACATCCGGCTGTTGCACGCCCGGCAACGCATCAGGTGTAGACGCCAATACCGGAGTCTTTATATGACGTATTTCATCCGCAGCGGGTGTCCCTAGAAAATACAGACTTACTGACGAAACGACAGCCAACAATATAACAGCCGCAGCAGCCATCATCCATTTTCGATAAGGATATATTTTCTTCTCCACAGGAGGCATAAGCTCTTTCTCCAGTCGTTCCCAACCGGAAGCAGGCGTCGGCTCGGAATAATCCGCGAGCTTCTCCTTCAACTTATTCATCCACAATTCTTTCTCTTCCATTTCTATCTATCCATTATGCATTATCCATTCTTTTACTCTTTTTGCCAATACACTCTTCGCACGAAATAATTGCGAAGCTGAAGATTTCTCATTAATACCTAATACCTGTGCGATTTCTTTATGCGATTTGTCTTCGAATGTATAAAGGTTAAACACTGTACGATATCCGGCAGGTAGTTCTTCTATAAACTGCATCAACACTTTCTGTGGAATGGCTTCTACATCAGAAGCATCCGGCTCTTCATATTCTTCGGGCAACTCTTCCAAAGGTGTCGACTGATTAATCACATCATTTTTCCGAAGATACTGTAAAGCTGTGTTGACCATCACCCGTTCCATCCAGGCTCGCAAAGAGCCTTCACCCCTCCAGGTGAACTTATCGAACGAATCGAATATCTTTAAAAAACCGTCGTGAAGCAGATCCTGGGCTGTATCCCGGTCGCCGGTATAGCGTAGACAGATGCCAAGCATACGCCCCGCATACTGTTCATACAGTTCCTTGCGGGCCCGGTTATTACCCAGCCTACATTGTTCCGACAACTCTATTTCTTCCATTCTCTTATACACGTGTTTACCTTATAAATGCAGCAAAGATAGAAATACTGCATAGAGAGAACAACTCTTTTATCACTTTTGTTTCTTTAACAGATCCGAATGCAATATTTTCTATCCTCTTGCATTTTCACTACAGAAAACATAAATATTATAAAATCTAAAACCTAGTAAGTATATGAAGAAATTTAAATTCATTGCCTTTATCTTTGCTATTATGACTACCATGCCGATTCTCCAGTCATGCTTGGACGACGATGATAATTCGTCCGATCTTCTGGCTATCAGCACCATCAATATGATTAGCCAGGATAGCAAGGAATTTTATTTCACTTTGGATGACGGGAAAAAGATGTATCCCAGCAACTCACAAGGATGGAACAATGAAGATTGGGTGGAGGGACAAAGAGCTTTTGTGATATTCAACGAGTTGGAAGAGCCTGTGAATGGATACGACCTTAATATTCAGGTGAAAGGTATCAATCCAATCTTAACCAAAGACATCGTCACAATGGGTGAAGATGACAACGACGAAGAGAAAATCGGAGATGATAAGATCAACACGACTTATATGTGGATCAATAAGGATAATAAATATCTGACGATTGAATTCCAATATTACGGAACACATAGTGAAGATAAAAAACATTTCCTGAATCTGGTGATTAATGACAAAGAAGAGACTGCTCCCACTGCTGACGAAGGCAATGCGGAGGACGAATATATCAATCTGGAATTCCGTCATAACAGTGAAGGAGATGATCCTCAACGTTTGGGTGAAGGATATGTGTCTTTCAAACTGGATAAGATTAAAGACCGGATGGAGGGGAAAAAGGGACTAAGAATTCGTGTCAACACCATTTATGGCGGGCCGAAAACTTATGAAGTGAAATTTCCTTAGACGACTAATCTAATGTGAACATGCGAAACACACTCTTTTTTAATATAATATATTAATTACGCAAAAGAGGGCGGTAGTTGTGAAACTGCCGCCCTCTTACTTTCTTCTTTATATTTTATATTCTTTCTTCTAAAAGAGTTATTTCTTATCTCCTAAATAATTCCAGACTACTGCACTCAATGCAGCTCCTACAAATGGAGCAATGATGAATAACCACAACTGTGACAATGCTTCTCCTCCTTGGAATAATGCCGGAGCAATACTACGTGCCGGGTTCACAGAAGTCCCTGTGATAGGAATACATACAATATGTACTAACACAAGAGTCAAACCGATGGCAAGTCCTGCCAGATTACCTGCTCCCTTCTTCGAATCGGTAGAGCCGAGCACTACCAATACAAAAATGAAAGTAAATACTGCTTCCGCAATAAATGCCTGCAACATTTCTCCATCACCAAAACCATTCGAACCTGTCGCTGTAGGCCCGTCATGAGCACCGGTAGTAACTAAAGCAAAAAGAATAGCCGAACCGATAATAGCTCCGATTACCTGGAAAATCATATACATACCTGCATCTTTTCCATTCATACGACCAGTCAAAAACACTCCTAATGTAATAGCAGGATTAATGTGACATCCCGAAATACCTCCGATAGCATACGCCATCGCTACTACGGATAAACCAAAGGCTAAAGCTACGCCGATTGTTCCCACACCAGCACCTACTGTATCAGCCAAACCACCAGCAAAGACGGCGCTACCACATCCCATAAGAACGAGCACCATCGTTCCAATCATTTCTGCAATGTACTTTTTCATAGTAATTAATATTGTTTTTGTTTACTTTCCAAAAATAAGCAATTCAGACTAGAAATCAAAACATATCCGTATTATTATAACGCAACTTTGCTACATTTTTTACAGAAAGAGATTGTTCTCGATGGAAAAAGGGATTCCCTAATGTGCTATAACAAACATTGTATGGACTGTAAAGAAAGCATTTCCTTGGGAACCGCCGCCTTTATTTCCTCTTTCAGGACGCATAAGAGACTGTGGCGAATAAAATCTTTATTTGTTACCAGTACCACTTGCCGTGTAGGTCGGGGAATGGCAAACGGACGTACCAACTGCCGCTGTTCTTCCGTCAATTGCATCACTGCCAATTCGGGAATAAAAGTGATTCCTTTTCCACTTTCTACCATTCGCATAAAGGTTTCCATACTTCCCAAACGATAGGCCATCTGATTAACCTTCACAGCCTCCATCTGACAGAAACGGACGAGTTGATCGCGAAAGCAGTGTCCTTCGTCCAAAAGCCAAAGATGTTCGCCTGTTATATCAGAAGTACGGATCATATCATGCTTGAAAGAGGATTCTTTTCGTGACACATAAGCGTAAAATTGCTCATAGAAAAGAGTTTCTTCTGTCAAGAACGTATCTTCCAGTTTGCTGGCAATAATTCCCGCATCCAAATCTCCGGCATGCAAAGCCTGCTGAATATCCTGTGTCTTCATTTCCGTGACACGAATATCCAGTTCGGGATATTTTTCCATTAGTTGAGGAAAAAAGCGAGGAAGCAGATAGGGAGCGATAGTAGGTAATACCCCCAAGCGGAATACGCCTGACAATGACTGTTTATCTTCACTGATTATTTCTTTCACTTGAGCTGCCTGCGCCAGAATCACGCGAGCCTGGTCTATCACTTTCTGCCCGATGGGTGTCGGACAAACGGGTTGCACTGTCCTATCGAACAACTTTACTCCCAGTTCATCTTCCAGTTTCTGAATCATTGCACTCAAAGTAGGCTGCGTCACACGACAATATTCAGCTGCCCGTGCGAAATGCCTGAACTGGTCTACAGCCAGTATATACTCTAATTGTTGTATCGTCATCTATCAAATCTTATTAAGTTATAGATTTCATCTATGCAAAGATAGAAATTTTCAGTTTGACAGCAAGCATTTTACGCCTTATCTTTGCAGTACAGAAAAAAAGAGAACAAGTATAAATCATTAAAAATAGAAGAATATGAAAACTTTAGAATTTATCAAATTGAACGAATCGGGAGCAAACAACGTAGTAGCATCTTTGCAACAACTATTAGCAGACTTCCAAGTGTATTACACCAATCTTCGCGGTTTCCACTGGAATATCAAGGGACATAATTTCTTTGTACTCCACAGTCAATTCGAAAAGATGTATGATGACACGGCTGAAAAGGTGGATGAAATCGCAGAACGTATCTTGATGCTGGGTGGTACTCCTGCCAATAAATTCAGCGATTATCTAAAAGTAGCAAATGTGAATGAAGTGGATAAGGTAAGCAACGGAGACGAAGCATTGAATAATATCCTTCAGTCTATCAGCTATCTGATTGGTGAAGAACGTAAGATCTTATCTATCGCTTCTCAAGCCGGAGACGAAGTAACCGTTTCGATGATGAGCGATTATCTGAAAGAACAGGAAAAGTTGGTTTGGATGTTGGTGGCTTATAATAGCAAGTAATTAAGATAAAAGGTTTAGGTTAAAAAAAGGAGATGTGTCAAAATAATCACATCTCCTTCTTATTTCTATTCAAACTTACAAATAAACTAGAAGAATCAAGGACAAGGTACCTCAGTCATCCATTCTATATCGCCAGTTCCTTGTTTTACAGCAGTATGACCGTGCCCGGTATAATCCTTACACTCGTCACTCATGTCATCCAGTTTCCAGTATCCTTCCAACCCTTCACTGTCCACTTCTACAAAACAACGATGAAGCGGATTCTTCAACTCGGAAGCAGACAATGCCCTTGTCCAGAAACGTGCTTCGCTCACAGAGCCTTTCAAATAGAAACCGTTTTGCACTCCCGGTGCAGCTCCGATGTAGAACTTATCTGACAATGAAATCGGATTTGCATATTCCGCTTGTACAAACAAAATTCCATCAATATACAAAGACAGGGTATTGTTTTCAAACACTCCGGCTACATGATACCAAGCATTCTTTTCGAGCGTATATCCCAACTTACCAGCATACACTGACCACCCTTTCGTTGCAAACATAAAGACAGGCACATCACCTTCACCTCCCACACGGTCAGGAGTTCCATCTACAAAAATCCATGTACCTTTTTCTGCATTCTCTCCAACAGGAAAACCTATAATACTCATTAGATTACCACCATAGTATTTAGGGAACTCCCATAAACTTACTCTTGTTTCGATAGTAAATGCGCTCATATTCTGGAATCTGCTGACATCATTATCCTTAAAGTTTATCTTAAAATAATTCTGTCCATTCAGTTTAGGAACATTCACAAGTAACTTCCTGTTGACTATGACATATAAAACATCACTTCCCGGCAAACCAGGATAATCTTTATTTTTACTAACCAACTTTACAGGTAACAAAAAATTAACGCCTTTCTGTATGGCATCGATATCCTTTACCACCAATTTTACCGCTTCAGAACGATATTTTCCACTTTCTATCAATACGGAACTACTTGACAACACACAAGCACCTTCCGGTAGTGTCTTGTAAGATTCCCCATGATCACTATTATAACGTTCCACCAATGAATTGTCAATCATCAATTCACCTTCTATATTTGAATTTGCAACCAACGAACTGGAAATTGTTATTCCCAGTTCATCGTTATTGTTCGTTGCAGAAAAAGTCGTTATAGGAGTCTTTTCAGCAGCAGTGATATACACCGCCTCCACATCTATGCTTTCATTGCAGGACGTTCCTATAAACGCAAGACATGAAAGGCAAGCAACAGCCCATATATTTTTTGTGAATAAATTTTTCATTTCTTTATAACTTTATAATTGTTATTCTTCGACTTCATTCTCTTCTCCTTCAGATTCATCTTCCACTGTTTTACCAGCAGGATTCATAATCTGAATCGCCTGACGTGTATAATAGTAATTATTAGGTGGTACCGGCAAATTCAAATGGTTTCCTTCAGCATATCCGAACTGTAATACATAAGCGCCACAACCCGCTACATTATTCGGACTTTCCGCAGCATAATGCGCCATCCCCCATAAACTGGGAATGTATTCATTATCATACCGATATCTCACTCCTCCTTGTCCAAACGCATTGCCAACCTTGCTCACCCATTCGCAAAAGATTCGCTTTTCATTTGGAAATCCCTTTCCATAGTCTTGATATCCATTCTGACATCTTCCATTCAATGAAGATTCGGAACTGGCACTATATGCCTGACCTATAAAATAATCAAAACGATCTGCATATTCAGCGTCATTCCACTGTCCGTCAACAACCAACAACTTATGTTTACCATCCACTTTATATTGCTCATCACACTTAGGACCCAGATATTTGCTCATTACATCAATAAAAGTACGCATCATCTCTGTGGTATAACTATCTCCGCCGAAACTTGGTTCATAGTCCAAATCAAATCCGTCCAATCCCCATGTGTAAATTGAATCAACCAGATTCTCAGCGTATACTATCATCGAATCTAAATCCTCTCTTCCTTCTCCAGTCGTAGCAAAATATTTATCCGGCCACATTGTCAATAATACCTTGGTACCCCTGCGCTCTTGAAGGAATTTCACATCCTCCCGATTCTGTTTATTATTCACATATCCGGTAAAGAATGAGACAATGTCAAGGCTATCAGGGATACCTCTTAACCGGGTCTGCATGGAAGAAGTAGCAGGACTATAGTTCATCCATGCAAAGAAAATCTTATGTTTCGAGTTCTTGTAGGCAATCAACGCAGCCTCTTCTTCCGGCGTCAATTCCTTATATTTCATTTCCGGCAAAATAGTCGGTTCAGCTTCTATCCAATCGCTACATCCGATAATCTGGGTCACCATAAACAGGCAACACAGAAATTTTATTATCCGATCGTTTTTCATATCCATATAAAACTATTAAGATTATACACTATATTTTTAATTCTGATAAGGTTTATCATTTCTTTTATCCCACCAAAGTTTCGTTCCACCATTATCTGCACCACCGAGCAATTCAGGATTATTCACGGCTTCTTGATACAAATCGGGATAATCTTTCGACAAGTTGGTAGGATAAGGCAATCTTGCCACTTGTTTCTTAGAGTCAATAAGCCCGCCACTATTATTTCTGGCTACCCGAATCACTCTCGGACATCCCGTTCTTCTGAATTCGCTCCATGCTTCTTGTCCGTCAGGGAACAGAGCAATCCACTTTTGAGTAATGATTTTCTCCAACTTTTCATCAAAGCCAGTGGCGTCCGCCCAATTCACTGACACTTGTCCCGTACTACTGTCACTATAACTGGAGTTCTTCGGATCAACATAGCCTTTCGGCAAAGTAGTTCGTTTTATGTATGCACTCGCGTCTCCCGCTTTTGCTTGAGTAGCCCCCAAAGGTTGGGAGAAAGCAGTTGCAATTCCATTTTCATACAATGTTTCTGCATCGCCTCCCGCATTCCATCCACGCAAAGCAGCTTCCGCACGCAGAAAATAAACTTCTCCAGCATTCATAAACTGGATAGGCGTACTTGAAGAGACATTCAGATTAGAGAACACCTTATAGTCATTTCCATTGAACATACTACCACATCTGATTCCGTTATATTCTTTAAATCCGGAAACTTCCGATTTGGCAAACCAAATATCCAGACGAGGATCCTCATATCCTTTTAAGTAACTCTCCATGGTTGCTCCCAAACGACTGTCGTTATAAGTATAACAAATCATATACAAAGGATTGACTGTTGCAGAACCATCCACTTTTAACATGGCATTATCCTCATTATCTATAAACACGCCATCTCTTATCGCTTCTTCTGCTTTCTGTTGAGCCATCGTTTTATCCACATACACGATACGAAGAGCCAGACGCAACTTTAAAGAATTGGCAAACTTTACCCACTTTTCAAAATCACCGCCATAAATCTTATCATAACTCACCAATGGTTTGGCACCGGGATTATCTTTGATAAATTCTTTCAATATCCCGATTGCTTCATCCAATTCACTAAAGAACTGTTCATAAATGACTTGTTGTGAAGTGAACGGAACATTAGAAGCAGGTGCGAAATCCTTATAAGGGACCGGACCATACATATCCGTGATACGGTGCATACCGAATACTTTCAGAATCTGTCCCACCGCAAATGTGGAAGGATTGATATTTCTCTTGGTGTAAAGAGTATACCAAGGAGTCATATAATTTTGATAAGCCACTGTATATGCAGCCGCACACCAGTCGGGATACATGTCATACGTCGTATTATTCCTTCCGTTACTATCAAACATGTTGGAAGCTCCCTGATGTCCGGAAAAGATATCTCCGGCAAGGCTAAACATTTTCTGATAGTTATTGACATCTATATTCTGATCTTTTGTAATACATGGATACATCTGATATTGCATCTGCGTAATCATTGATCCCGTACCCAGGTTATCATACCCTAACTCTTCTTCCGTTACGGCATTGGGATCGGTATTTGTCTCCATGAAATCTCCCGTACAAGCTCCCAACATCCACAAAGAACAAGCAGAAACCAGAAGCAGACTTTTGCCGAAATATCTATTATTTAGTATCATTTTCATCTGTTTGTTAATTTAGTTATAATGTAAATTTAAGACTCACACCGAAGCTTCTCAAGCTCGGCATCAGGAAGTAATCGATACCTTGATAGAAAGTACCCACCGAAGAGGTCAGTTGCGGGTCGAAAGGAGCCTTATTATAAATCATAAACAAATTACGTCCGGTCACGGACAGAGTCAAATCTTTCACAAAGTTCTTGAACAATGGTTTGAAACGATAAGAAAGCGAAGCTTCCCTCAAACGTATATTGGTAGCATCATATACATAATTGGACAATACGCCTGTACCTGCTCCTATTTGAGTATAGTAGGTTTCCGCATCCATCAGCACTCCGTTTACAAGCACACCACCATTGTCACGTGCCTTTGCACTCTGTTCGGATGCACCGAAAGAATCCAACACAGCTTGTGTTGCAGAAACCACTTTTCCGCCAATCCGGGCGTCAATCAGGAAGGAGAGCGTAAACCCTTTATAGCTGAGCGTATTGTTCAATCCCAAAGAACAATCAGGATTGGTATTTCCCGCATAAATCAAGTTTTCATTGTCCACCATCATGCTCAAGGTATTCGGATTCACATATACATATCCGTTTCCGTCTTTCTTCACCGAATTGACATATATATCACCGATAGAACCACCTTCATCGATATAGTTGCGGAATGAATATGAAAGGCCGCCCATGTCAAAATGCGAAACATCCATATTGGCTCCGGTAAAGGGGTTAGGAATATTCCTCACCAATTCCACAATCTTATTTTTATTGTACGTAACGGTTAGTTTCGGCGAATAATTAAACTCTCCAAACGTCAGGTCGGCATCAATAGAAGCCTCAAGACCTTTATTGTTTACTTTACCGGCATTCACATAGAAGTTGGCATAACCGCTACTTTCTGGTGCTCTGAATTTGAATAACTGGTCGTATGTATTAGCGTTATAATAGGTGATGTCTAATCCCAGTTTGTTATTCAGGAAGCGGGCATTCAAACCAATTTCAAACGATTGTGTTTTTTCAAATTTCAGGTTATCGATAGGCAGGTCAGGATTAATACTTACACCACCGCCCGGACTAATCGGATAAGACGGAATCGTGATTCCTGCAAGTGACATCGGCACATTTCCTACCTTGGCATACGACAAACGAAGCTTGGAGAACGTCAATATTTTCTCCGGCACTTTGAAGAACTCTGTCAATACAAAAGACATACCTACCGACGGATAGAAGAAACTCTTGTTCTTGGTATTGGCTAACAATGAAGTCCATTCGTTACGTCCGGTTACATCAAGGAATATTTTTCTTTTCCAATCCACAGAAGCACTGAAGAACACAGCTTGCGACTTCATCGTTTTACCTTCCTGATATTGGGGTTCCGGAGTCAGGTTGTTCAATGTAAACTTATTGGCTACACTGGCAAGAGGTGCTCCGAATTCCAGTTTGTTAGAATTGGCCGTATAATCGAATGACGCATTCTTAAAGCTGGCACCCGCATTGACTACAAATCCCCAGTCTGATATCGTTTTCTGGAAATTGGCAATCACATCCCCATAATCCTGGATATTCTTTTCCGTTGCCAACAAGTACGAACCTTTATCCGAACTGGAAGCCAGCAACAACAATGTAGAAGCATAATTCTTGATTTCATTCTTCTTGTTATCGCGGTCCGTACGGAAACGAGCACTGATGTTAAACCATTCATTGAACGTATATTTCAAACTTCCTCCAATAATGAAACGCTCGTTATGGTTAATGTTGAAATTGCGGTGCGTAATCCAATACGGATTCTGGATACTTCTCTTTTGGTCGCCATAAGGCCAAAACTGAACCGGGAATCCTCTGTCCGCACTGTAACGCTCGTAAGATTTATACTTATCTATATTATCCCCGCGCGGGAACAGATAAATCGGCACAATCGGATTATAATAATCACCCTGCGAAAGCATGTTCTGCGCCTTCTTATTCGTATACATGAAAGTCGCTCCCAAAGAAAGTTTGTCCGTAATGGCGTATGTACCATTATAAGAAACGTTGTAGCGGTCGAGGTTGTTGTTATGGACTACCCCACGGGCATTATAAGAAGAAAGAGAAATATAGGATTTATGATTCTCCGTTCCCAACTGTGCCCCGATGCTGTTGGAGAAACTCATGCCTGTGTCAAAGAAATCTGCCGGATCATAATCCGCAGGAGTCTCCAGCTTCGGCCCCCAACTGGAAAATTCATCCGTACGACTTCCGTACGTATTTTGCAACTTCGGCAAGAGAAGCGGTTGGTAGAAATCGGAATAATGGGAGAATGAAATACGAGGCTTTCCGTCTTTCAGTCCTCCTTGCTTGGAAGTCAACATGATTACTCCATTCGCAGCCTGACCACCATAGAGAGCGGCTGCCGAAGGTCCTGTCAACACAGTCACTTCCGCAATATCCTCCATATTGATATTGGAGATACCGTCACCTTCGTCCACTCCTCCATACTGCGCATTAGAGGTAGCCCCTCTCCGCGGGAAAAGGTCGGGAAGCGGTATGCCGTCCAACACATACAGTGCATTGTTGTTCCCTTCTGCATTTACAGACTTAGTACCACGCATCACCACCTTTGTGGAACCGCCGATACCGGAAGCACCCTGACTAATAGTGACACCTGCCACCTTACCGTTCAACGCATTCGGCACACTGGCTTCCTTGACAGACATAAACTGTGCATCGCCCAATTTCTGTACATTATAACTCAACGCCTTGTCCGAACGCTTGATACCCAATGCAGTGACAACTACTTCTTCAAGCACTGCATTGTCTTCTTGAAGTATAATATTCAAAGTCGCATTTCCTGTAATTGTTACGTTTTGAACCGTATATCCTACATAAGAAAATTCGAGAACATCCCCTTTCTTCGTCCTAATCGTAAAATTACCGTCAATATCTGTAATTGTACCAACATTTGAACCTTTTATTTTTACATTTACGCCAATAAGAGGTTCGCCATTCACATCCTTTACCATACCCTTTACCGGAATAGTCGCATCTTCCACTATTTTCCGTACGAAAGGTTTCACAGAAAGAATGATCTGTCTATCCACTACCGTATAAGATATAGAAGTGCCCCGGAATATTTCATCCAGAATATCCTGTATCTTGCCGGAATTGTTACTCACTGAGACAATGCGGTTCTTCTGAATCGCCTTATCATTATAAAGGAACACATAATCCGAACTTTCCTCTATCTTGTTCAATACCTGTTCTACAGATACATTGTTCATCGAAATGGTTCCCCGTATGCGTTGGGCATAGCCATTTGCTGCAGAAAGTTGCAATACGACTGCAAAAAGTAGTGTTAGACTAATCCTCATAACTAAAGGAAGTTTTAGATTTAAAGCATATTTAAAGCATAATGCAATAAATGAATGATTTTTTTTCATACATTTGTAGCTGACTAAAGTTTATTACTAAATGAACTAAGGTTTTGATTCCGGTTAGCGTTTGCGAGACCCTGCACCGTGAATTTTAGAATTGGGAGAAGACAGCCGTTGGTAGCGGCCCTCCTCCCTTTTTTGATTATCAATATGTGTTATATCATAGGCTATTTGTTTTTTCAGATGATTACTAATATAAATCTACTATTATTTTCGTTTTTGTAAATGTATCATCTTCCCGTTGTTCGGGAGTCAAAATCTTCCATTTCAGGTTTGCCGACTTAGCTAAATAGTCTAATATCTGCGTCAATGTTTCCGTTCTGAAAGTGGCTCGATAGCTATACTCCTTTCCCAAATGATTATTGAATTCAATATCTACGTTGAAATGGCGTTCCAGACGCTTGATGATTTCTTCCAACGAAGCATTCCGGAATATCAACTTTCCATCCTTCCAAGCCACCTTCCCATAAACATCCACTTGATTCTTCTGCACCTGGCAGGTTTGTTTGTCATAAAGCAACTGTTCACCGGGAAGCAATGTAATCATTTCCTGTCCGGGAGGCAGCACATTGACTTTACCTTTCTCCAATACAGTCTCTATGTAGCTATCGTCCTCATAAGCTGTCACGTTAAATTGCGTACCATACACATATACGCTCAACCCATTCGGCATATTCACATAAAACGGACGCTCCGGTTCTGCCTCCACTTGAAAATAAGCCTCACCAGTCAGTTCCACATTGCGGTTGTCTTTTTTGAAAACAGTAGGATAACGCAACTTACTACCTGAATTGAGCCAGACAACAGAATGGTCCGGAAGTTCGTAGCGCACCACCGTTCCCATAGTAGAAGTAACTTCTGCGTATCTTATTTCTTCCGGTTCTGCAAAATATAAATATCCCAAAGTCAATGAAGCCAATAGCAACGGTATGGCCAGAAATGCGGCACAACGTATCAGTTGATTGTGCAGTCTCGTTCTTTTCAGACTCCGAATCTTCATTTGAGACTGTCGATAAGCAGCTAATGCATCAATCGACTCCATTTCTCTAATATCATCACCCAAAGCTTTCGCCTTGCGGAATGATGCCTCCAGTTCTTTATTATCCATACTTCCTTTTTATAATTGCAACTATATTAATAATACAACCGACTCATTGAAAAGGGACACAGAAAGCTAATAATTCTTCACTAACTTGAGAAAAGACATCCGCCGGTTCTTTTTTTGTCGCACATAGAAAAAACTGCGGATGTTTTCCTTTTCATTATTGTTACAAATTATATTGCTCCGACATATTCAAATCTCACTACATTTACAGAAGGATATGATACATTTGGCTGTAAAATCAATACCCCCTCAATAGTGTATACTCCAGTACCTTCATCATATTTTACAGTAAATGAGCCAGGATCGTCAGAATCTAAATTCCGATAACTTCCACCACCCGATATTGTCACATACGCGCTACTCATCTGCTCTTTTGAATATTCTCCCGGCTGTAATTCCGATGATTTCAAATACATCTGTATGCTATTACCGTTGTCATCTCCAAGTATTAATATCAAATTGCCCCATTGGTATTTAGCCGCCTCAGTTAATGTCAAATAAACATCCGCAGCAGGCATCGTTTTAGTTTCCACATTTGCATTTTCACTAAGATTCTTCAAGTTGCTTTCCCAAAAAGAAATTTGTTCGTCAGTCAATATGGCTTCAAGAATCTGAACTTCTCCCTCTTCTGTCATTTGATTGCCGCAATGGAGCATATAACCATTCTCGTATACCATAGTCTTTAATTTCAATGAAGACAAATGATTATTGTTACAATACAATTCTTTCAGTTTTTCACTTCCCCCCACAGATAAATTGGTCAATTCATTATGACTGCAATCAAGTTTTGCAAGCTTGGTCCATACTACATTCAATGTAGCCAGTTCGTTTCCACCAATTTTCAAAACTTCTAATCCTGTAAATTCAATCAATTCATTCACACTTTTTATTTTGACTCCATTCACACCACCGGTAATATCAATAGCTTTTACTGCTGATGCTTCATCAGGAGAAAGTACACCGTTACCATTCGTGTCCCACTTCGGATAAATAACTCCGTCTATTTCCTGTTCTGTATCCATTCTGGATTGACAATAAGCTTTCAAAGCAGGATCTGTTATCCTTTCAAGCACATCATTTCTTATCATAAATGTAGCTACAATTATCACATCCTCCATAGGCATAGTGAATGTGGAAGGATTTGCCTGCACATTTTCAACTATAGTATTACCGACTCTTACTTTCCATTCTTTAAATAAAAAGCCTTCAGCAGGAGTAGCCGTAACAGTTACAGCTTCTCCCGCTACAGCTATTTCCTTATCAGCAGTTGCAATGGCGCCACCATAACCGGCAAATGCAGTAATTGAATGAACCTGCTTGTCTTCATCTTCCCCGCACGAAAAGAATACAGCACAAACTACAGCCATAAATAAAAAACTCAATCGTTTCATGTTTTTCAATTTTTGTTGATTAATAAATTTATTACTAAATGATTCAATGTTACCAACAAACTCATCTTGTTTCACTAAGGCGGTGAATTATCCTCACTTATCCACATTCATACTGATGATAAACTCACTTTTGATTCCCGTCAGCGTTTGCGAGACCCCGGACTATGAATCTAAAAACAAAAGAAAAAGATTGTTGATCAAGGTTTGTTGTTTAATTCAATTGAAATATATATTCCATAGGCTATTATTTTAAGTTCAATAACATTAATAATACAAACAGGATTTCAAAAAAGGACAGGGATATCAAACTTTTTTTATTTTTTCCCGAATCCAGTAAAAATGAGGCGATAATACCAACTGAAAGACAAAAAAAAGAATATGAAATTAGGTTTAACTAACCATCTTATTATATATTTGTATCGAAATGAAAAACCACAGAATCTCTAAATAATGAAAATATCTTTTTCCAAACAGACTAAAGAACGAGCTTTCAAACAACTTTATGAGGAGTACTACGCCCCATTTTGTTTGTATGCAAAAAGGTTTGTTGATGATAAAGAAACACGTGAAGACATTGTTTCGGATGTATTCACCTCATTATGGGATAAACTGGATACTGATTCTTTTAATCTTCAATCGAACACTGCATTAGCTTACATCAAAATGTGCGTGAAAAACAGTTGCCTGAACTTTCTGAAGCATCAAGAGTATGAATGGAGCTATGCGGAAAATATACAAAAGAAAGCACCTGTTTATGAAACAGAACCGGATAGCGTATATACTCTTGACGAACTATACAGAATGTTGTATGAAACATTGGACAAACTTCCGGAGAACTACCGTACAGTATTTATGAAAAGCTTCTTTGAAGGCAAAACGCATGTAGAAATTGCAGAAGAGATGAATCTCAGTGTCAAATCCATCAACCGGTACAAGCAAAAGACAATGGAACTTTTGCGCAATGAACTGAAAGACTATCTGCCATTGTTACTTTTGTTATTCTATCGCGCATAACAATCTCTCCTTATCATCATATACTAACTATTACTTGTCCGTCCGGAAAGTATTAATAGTAAAGTTGCTATTGCCTAACAGCAAACTTCCATTCCTTTATATCTAAAGTTGCTTTCGACTAATCATAAACTATAAATGCAAGTTTCGTTTTTATAATCAAAGGTTGCATTTATAAAAATGGAACTTGCAATTATATAATCAAAGCTTGCAATTATAGTTTATAATAGGTAAAAAACAAGTTTACTATTAACCCAAAACAAGTTTATCTATAATGAAGAATAACTTTACTATTAATGATCCAGGCGTAAAATAGTATTTAAACACAAATATCCGAAAGAGATATCAGTAATGCAGGCTCAACCTTTCTTTACCCAAACGGCAAGATTGCGGGCATCAACGGAAAATTCACCGTTTCCTTCCTCATCCAAAGTCACTTCATCCTGAATGCTTCCGGTGATTTCATGCCACACTTCGCCTTTATGCCCTTTGCCTAAACTCATCATTTTACTACCCGCCTCGTCATTAGACATCAGAAAAACCAGACCAGAGCCGGGATGCTCTTCGTCGCCCATACGAATAAAGCCAATAGTGGAAGGATGATCGAAATATTCAATCTGGTCGCCATAAGCGTATTTTCTTCTGGCGCCCAACAAAATATCCAATATCTTGGTATGTGGAGATTTCTCGCCGTTAATACTGTAATAGTCTCCATAAAAGATACAAGGATAGCCGTCCTTCATCATTAAAATCAGTCCATAAGCCAATGGTTTGAACCAATCTTCAATTTGTGATTCAAGAGAACTGCCACGCTGCGTATCATGATTATCGACAATCGTAACAGCCAGCTCACAATGATGTTCGACCAAAGTATTCTTCAGAATATTCCTCAAGTCATAGTTTTTGCCTTCCTGCGATGCCTGAAACATATTATAATGTAATGGGACATCAAACAAATTAACTTTATGTCCGACAGATTCAAGATAGTTGTCCAGTGTTTCCAAATCACCGTTCCAATATTCGCCGACAGCATAGAAGTCTTTTCCTCTCTCACTTCTTACCGCATCGAGGAATTGTTTTATAAATTTGTCTTTCATGTGCTTAATGGCATCCAACCGCATTCCGTCAAGATTAAGTTCGGCAGAAACCCACTTTCCCCAACGGTTCAACTCGGCAACGACTTCCGGATGATCCAAGTCAATGTCATTACATAAAAGGAAATCATAATTTCCATTCTCACCGTCCACTCCTTTGCTCCAGGCTTTTCCTTCTCCCTGAATCTGGAAGATACCACTCCGCTTCTTTGAATCGTCGAAACCTGTTCCTGAAAAATGATACCAATGCCACTTGAAATCCGAATATTTATCTTTGCGACCGTGGAAACTGTATCCAGTCCATCCCTGTATTTCAAACGGTTCTCCCAAAGCTTCGTTCCGTTGATCCGGATTGACTTCTACAACCATGAATTTCTCGGTGAAATCACCTCCAGCTTTATGATTAAGCACCACATCCAGATAAACCGCAATATGATATTTGTGCAATTCGTCAATCATCTCTTTCAGTTCGTCTTTCGTGCCGTACTTCGTCCTCACAGTTCCTTTTTGTTCGAATTCGCCCAAATCATACAAATCATAGGTTGCATATCCTTCATCCTGCTGTTCGTCGGCTTTATAGACAGGCGGAATCCATACTGCGGTCACACCAATATCGTGAAGATGCGAAGCGTCTTCCTTTAATTGTTTCCATAATTTCCCGTCATTCGGGAGATGCCACTCAAAATATTGCATCATTACACCATTTTCCATATCTGTCTCTTTTTTATATTTAACAATGTATAAAACAAAGCTGATGTTAACAAAGTTCCTTCGTTATCATGAATTATAAGCTAACAAACATGAAAAATTGCAAAGGATAAAACTCTGATTCACAACAGAGTAAATTTATATTAATTATTCCTTTTATTTTCTTATTTACAAAGACAAGCACAGGAACTTTTAATTTTCCATTTGTTTTGCATCATACCATAACGGAATTTACCGGTTCATTTATTCCACTTGTTCATTAAATTATTTATATAGTATTAATATTAAATTAGAATGCATGAGAGAATTGAAAAATCATCCGTCCGCGGATCAATTGGATTCGTATGACAAATATCCGTGTTATTACGGAGATGATTTGGAGTTGGTCTATACTCCAAAACAATCCGTATTTACACTTTGGGCTCCCAGTGCCGGCAACGTCCGATTAAACCTGTATTCGTCCGGAGAAGGCGGAAAACCGGAAGAACAAATCGAAATGGAAATGGCCGACGACGGTGTGTGGCGTACCCGTGTCAACCGTGACTTGAAAGGTTCTTTTTATACTTTCCAGATAGAAAAAGATGGAAAATGGCTGGACGAAACACCCGGCATTTGGGCAAAAGCAGTCGGCATCAACGGCAACCGCGCGGCTGTAATTGACTGGAATGCAACGAATCCCGAAGGTTGGGAATCAGACCGGGCGCCTGAACTAAAAATGTATTCGGACATTATTCTTTATGAGCTGCATCACCGTGATTTCAGCATTGATCCGGACTCGGGAATTGAATATAAAGGAAAGTTTCTCGCCCTGACCGAACCCGGAACTCAAACTCCTGACGGACAATCGACCGGCATAGACCATCTGAAAGAACTAGGTGTAACACATATCCATATCCTACCCTCTTTCGACTTCTCCACAATAGATGAAACAAGCTTAGAAGAAAACAGTTATAATTGGGGATATGATCCCAAAAACTATAACGTGCCGGACGGAAGTTACTCCACTGATCCTGCCAATCCTGTCGCCCGCATCCGGGAACTTAAGGAAATGGTTAAAAGCCTTCATGAGAAAGGTTTCCGTATTGTTCTTGATGTAGTGTATAATCATACTGCCTCGACGGAGCATTCTAATTTCAATTTAACCGTTCCAGGATATTTCTACCGGCATAATTCCGACGGCTCCTACTCCAATGCGTCCGGTTGCGGGAATGAGACAGCTTCGGAACGTGAAATGGTCCGTCGTTACATTATTGAATCAGTGAAATTCTGGGCAAAAGAATATCATATCGACGGTTTCCGCTTTGACCTGATGGGAATACATGACATTGAAACAATGAACCGCCTTAGAGAAGAATTGCTGAAAATCGACCCGACTATTTTCATCTATGGCGAAGGTTGGGCGGCTGCCGACTCCCCGCTGCCTTTCGAACAACGGGCAGTCAAAGAGAATGTAGGGCAGATGGAAGGCATTGCCGTTTTCAATGATGAATTTCGTGACGGCTTGAAAGGAAGTACGTTTGATGAACAGGAACCAGGATATGCTTCCGGAAACATAAACGGACATTTCGAACCGGTAAAATACGGAATTGTCGGCGGCACAAGACATCCTCAGGTGGATTATGACGGCTTACTTTATTGTGACGGCCCTTACGCCGGTGCTCCTTCGCAAATGGTCAATTTTGTTTCTTGCCATGACGGATATACTTTGGTAGACAAACTTCAGCTATCCGTACAGGGTGAACATGCGGAAGAAGAATTACCCGCTATCGACAAATTAATACATACAGTACTTCTGACCTCACAAGGAATACCTTTCATCCGTAGTGGCGAAGAAATCATGCAAGACAAGCAAGGGGAACCAAACAGTTACAAGTCTTCCGACTCCGTTAACCGTATTGACTGGGTTTTAAAAGCCCAAAACCGCGATATTTTCGACTATATAAGAGGGCTGATTGCATTGCGTAAAGCACATCCGGCCTTTCGCATTCCAACAGTACAAGGGTTGGAACAATGGCTGCATTTCCTTGATACGGGAAATTCCGGTATCATTGCTTATACATTGGGTGAATATGCCAATGGCGATATGTGGAAAGAAATATTAGTTGCTTATAATGGCAACCGGAATGAGGCGGGCATTCACCTTCCCGAACAGGATTGGATAGTGGTTTGCAAAGATGGGCAAATCAACTTGGACAGCCAGGAGCACTTGCCGGGTGGAGATGTTTCCATCGCAGCTTCTTCCGCTCTGATCCTGTATAGAAACTAAGTCAAAACAATTATCATGATGTACAATTAAAATCAACTCGAATATGTTAGAAAATGAAATTTGGGGAAATTCCATCCAGAACTGGATTATTTCCATACTTATTATTGTTGCCGCGATTGTTCTCGTAAAACTGATATCGCTATTAAGCAAAAAGGTACTTAAACCATTAACAGACCGGACTAAGAATCATCTGGACGATATTATCTTTTATTCTCTCGAACCGCCCATTAAATTTGCTATTATCTTATTGGGCATCTGGATAGCTATTCACCGGCTGGTCTATCCGGACAGCTTCGTAAAGGTAGTCGACAACATTTACCGCATCCTGATTGTGCTGGATATCACCTGGGTGTTTGCCCGTTTATTCGGCGGTTTACTTCAGGTTTACTGGGGGCACCGTGACGGTCAGAATAACAAAATGCTGCCGATTATCAAAAGGACGATGCTGGTTGTTGTCTGGATTATCGGTCTTGTGATGGCTTTGAGTAATGTCGGTGTCAACATCAGTGCATTGCTGGGGACTCTGGGTATCGGTGGTATCGCATTCGCTTTAGCGGCGCAAGACACCGTAAAGAATGTGTTCGGTGCTTTCACGCTCCTGACAGACAAACCGTTCAATATCGGAGATACAATTCGTTTCGATAACTTTGAAGGAACAGTTGTCGATATAGGCATCCGAAGCACGCGAATCATGAACTATGACAAGCGCATCATCACTTTCCCGAACTATAAGATTACCGATTCTTCTATCATCAACATCTCTTCCGAACCGATGCGACGGGTTGTCCTTAATCTCGGACTGACTTATGACACAACCGCTGAAAAAATGAAAGAAGCTTTGGAATTACTGAAAGCCATTCCGAAAAGAGTGGAGAATGTTTCTTCCAATCCTGCTGATGTGGTTGCTGTTTTTACGGAATATTCGGATTCCGCACTTGTCATCATGTATATCTACTTTATTGAAAAACAAGGAGACATATTAGGGGTGACTTCGAATATGAATATGGAGATTCTGGATACCTTCAATAAAGCGGGTCTTGACTTCGCCTTCCCGACACGGACAGTTTATATACAAAATGATGAATCGGAACATGAATCAAAAGATACCGGTAAAGCACCGGAATCTAAGGTTGACTCATTAAAATAAGAAACAGATAACTCCATTTAATTCTTCATTTCTTAAAAGGCAAGTTGTATGACCCACTGATTCTCTACGACTTGCCTTTCTTTAGAGAGTACTTGCCAACAATTGTTGAGCCAAATTACGGCACTCCACACGGTCTATTTTTCCGTTCCCTGTTTGCGGAATGGATTCTGTTGTCAATATATGCTTGGGACGATAATAAGGTTCCAATATTTCCCGCAACTTATTTCCGATTTCTTCTATATCGGGCTGATCTGCCAATAATAAAGTGACAGCCTGCCCTAAGCGCTGATCCGGAACTGAAGTAATGACAAAGGACACAGGAATAAACGGGCGGAGCAACTTCTCCATCTCCTCTGCTTGAATCTTAATTCCTCCACTGTTAATCACATTGTCTTTCCGGCCTAGAATCATAAAACTTCCATCGGGATAGATACGTGCAATGTCATTGGTCTGCAATGTTTCGTCACATACCAAAGGGGCATCAATGATTAATGTATTCTCTGCGGATAAAGACAATTTTACTGAAGGAAATGGATAATAATGTTCTGAAGCCGATGCTCCGTTCAGACGACGAAGGGCAATATGCGACAAAGTTTCAGTCATGCCATAAGTGGAGTAAACGGCAGTCGGAAGATGGTTTATCTCCGTTTCCAGAGCCTCATCAACGGCTCCGCCTCCTATAATCAGAATATCCGTTTGTTTTAATCGCTCTTTTTCTTCGGGAACCTGCATCGTGTTATAAACTTGCAATGGGACCATTGCCACAAATCTCAAAGATTCTTTTATATCCGCCAACGGATGACCGGAAGCAGGACGAACAATCAGGTTCAAGCCTGCAACCAATGAACGTACGACCACCATCATTGCACCGATATAACGAAGATTCATACATAATAATGCCGACTCACCTTTCTTCAAATTCAGAAATTCACAAGTCAGACGTGCACTTTGCATCATTTGATCCTTGCGTACCATCAGTTCTTTAGGTATACCCGTGGAGCCCGATGTATGAACTGTAATAACAGGAGAATCATTAAACCATTCGTTCAGGAAAAGATATAAATCCCAATAAGCAGGAGAATGAGCTTCTGCTCCTCCTGCTATCAGTTGGCTTATTTCTTCAAAAGTGTATTCTTTTCCTTCCAGTAGCAAGCGCTGTTGTTGTCGATCGAATATCATCAGAATATCCTTTAAATACCACTAAATACCATCATTTACAAAACCACAGGCAATCTTTTCTGATTTCAAGAGGCACTTCTATATTGTCAGTAAAGAGCATACCCGTTCCCAATCCTTGTGGTAACGGATTATTGAATGTTGCACACCAATGGGCGATAGCATTCAAACCAATGTTGGACTCCAAAGCGGAAGTGATCCACCAGCCGATATGTTGCTTTTCCGCTTCCATAATCCATTCATCCCCTCCACATATTCCTCCGTGGAGAGATGGTTTAATGATGATATATTGCGGACGGATGGTTGCCAGCAGTTTCTTTTTTTCTTCCAGCGTGTTGCATCCTATCAGCTCTTCATCCAATGCTACTGGCAACGGAGATTCAGAAGTGAGCCGAGCCATTTCTTCCCATTGTCCGGCACGAATCGGCTGTTCGATAGAATGTAAATCAAATTCCGACAGACGTTTCAGTTTTTCCATTGCATCACCCGGAGAGAAAGCACCGTTTGCATCTACACGCAACTCTATTTCTTTAGAAGAGAAATGGGTACGAATATGACGTAGTAATGCCAATTCTTTTTCAAAGTCGATAGCGCCAATCTTTAGTTTGACGCAACGGAATCCGGCTTCCATCTTTTTCTCGATCTGGGATAACATGTTTTCAAAATCTCCCATCCAGATCAGGCCGTTGATTGGAATCCCTACCTCTCCACGTGAAAAAGCCGTATCGGACAAAGCCCAACTCCCTGCAAAGAAATGCCAGATAGCCGTTTCCAAGCCAAATAAGATGGAAGGATACTTGCATAGACCATCTTTATCCAATTTTCCCTGTTCTTCCTCTACTTGCCGGCAAGTTCTTATTAATATATCTTCGTAATCAGGGAGATCATCACAACTTAACGCAGGCAAAGGCGCACATTCTCCAATTCCCACTCTACCCGGAAAATCAGGAGAAGTAAAGTGAAGATACCAGACTTTTCGTGTAGTATATGTTCCCCGGGAAGTTCCCGCGGGTTGCTTGAAATGAAGCAACCGAGGAATAATATCTATCTTACAATCCATAATGAATATCTTTTCAATCTGCTAATTACTGCACAATCAGTCTTTCATTAGCCTATTATTTTAAGGGAATTTCGGATATTGTTTGAAGTTCGGTTTACGTTTCTCCAGGAACGCATTCTTTCCTTCCTGTGCTTCATCCGTCAGGTAATAAAGTAATGTTGCGTCACCTGCCAACTCCTGAATACCTGCCTGGCCGTCCAGTTCGGCATTCAATCCCGCTTTAATCATGCGCAAAGCCAATGGACTAAGCAACATCATTTCTTCCGCCCATTGCACGTATTCATCTTCCAGCTGTTCCAAAGGTACTACCTTATTCACCAATCCCATATCCAATGCTTCTTGTGCATTATACTTGCGGCAAAGGAACCAAATTTCACGTGCTTTCTTCTGTCCTACCACACGCGCCAGATAAGATGCACCGAATCCGGCATCAAAACTACCCACGCGAGGACCTGTCTGACCGAAAATGGCATTTTCCGAAGCAATGGATAAATCACATACTACATGGAGCACGTGTCCGCCACCAATGGCAAAGCCGTTCACGGCAGCAATCACAGGTTTCGGAATACTACGGATTTGCTTTTGTACATCCAATACGCTCAAACGAGGCACACCGTCTTTCCCAATATATCCGCCACGTCCTTTCACGTTCTGGTCGCCTCCCGAACAGAACGCCTTATCACCGGCTCCGGTAATTACAATCACATCAATATCCGCTTCTTCACGGCAAATGCGCAATGCATCACTCATTTCGGCAGTGGTAGTCGGGGTAAATGCATTCCGATAACGTTCACGGTTGATTGTGATACGGGCAATTCCATTATAATAATCAAAAAGAATATCGTCGTATTCTCTGATGGTTGTCCACTCTCTTTGTGTTGGCATAATTTATTTTTGTTTTAATTGATGATAATAATTCTTCAACATACGTGCATCCTTGTTTTTGTTGGTAAACACTTCCAGGAGCACAGGTTGTTCCATAGTTTCCGGCTGGGTGAAAGTTTTCATTGCTTCAGTCAGCTCTTCATCATTTTGTGCCTGCAGATAAAGGAAACCACGTTCCTCCGCCCAGCCTTTGGCTGACGTTTTATGAACTGCTGCAATAAATTTATGTGAGGTGCCCGACATATCCAATCCCGGTAAAGTATGGAAAATCTCTCCTCCTCCGTTATTTAATAAAAGGATACGCAGGTTGGAACGGACGTTGATATTCCATAACGCATTCATATCATAGAAGAAACTTAGATCTCCGATAGCTATGAAATTCAGTTTGTCGGAAGCTGCCGCATAACCGACAGCGGTAGACAACGATCCTTCAATACCACTTGTTCCCCGATTGCAACAAACTTCAATTGTAGGAGGAATCGAATATAGTTGTGCATAACGAACTACCGAACTGTTTGCCAGATGCAATGCACAGGACTCCGGCAAAGCTTTCAATAATGTACCGACAGCCAACATCTCCGAATAGGCAAAATCCGGTTCGGGAATAATCTTACAATAATTCTCCCATACACGGGGATAGTCAGGAGTCCGGTTATCCAGCAGGCTGGCGATCTTCTCCAGAAATTCAAACGGGTCCATCTCGATCACTGTAGTCAATGAGCCGTATAAATCGACAATCTCACCCTCCGGCGATACGTGCCAATGCTCTTTAGGCGGATGCTGACGGAGAAACTTCTTCAATCGTTTGGAAACCACATGTCCTCCGTAAGTAATCAGCAATTCGGGAACCATCTGGTCTATCTTTTCTTCGGGCATGGCATAAAGTGCCGCATCGAAATTCTTTACCGGAATACCGGGAACTGTCTGATTGCCGATATGTTCCGTCAACCAGGCAAAATGTTTATATAATAACTTGATATATCTTTTTTCAAACAGATAGATAAGGTTCATCTGACCGATGATAATCATGCGCTTCTGATATTTATTCATCCGGTCGACCAGATCATTATAATCACGATCATAGACATTCAATCCCTGATAACGGGTTATCACACGTACTTCCGGCAGTGCATCTACCGTGAATTGAAACAGCGGTTCGGAAACAGGAACATTGATATGCACCGGTCCTTTTCCATGATGATTCGTCTCCAGCAAGGCTTCATTCACCAGGCGATTACAATACCATTCATCTTCTTCCGTATGAATCTCCGGAAGATTGACCGACTTCTTGACCAGCGTTTGAAACACACCCGGTTGCGGCACTGTCTGTCCATCCATCTGTCCGATCCAGGCAGCGGGACGGTCTGCTGAAATGACAACTAAAGGAACATTCTGATAAAATGCTTCGGCTACAGCCGGATGAAGATTTAATAATGCAGTACCGGAAGTGCAGCACACAGCAGCAGGCTTACCACCATTCAACGCAAGACCAATAGCAAAATAACCGGCACTCCGTTCATCCGTCACTGCATAACAGGTGAAGTTCGGATGATTAGACAAAGTATGTACGATGGGCGTATTACGACTACCCGGACACAACACAACCTTAGTAATCCCGTGCGCCTCGAGCAACGCAACCAACTGGAGTATGTTCTTCTTGTCTGTATACATGATGATAATTATTAGTAGTTTATGATTTTAAAGGAGGCGTTGCAATAAGCCGTTTGATGGTTTGCAACTTCTTTTCCGTTTCCAGCCATTCGTCATTCAATTCCGAAGAAGCCAGTAGTCCACCGCCGGCATAAAGAGTCAGTTGTTCATCTTCAATATGCATGCAGCGCAGATTCACATAGATGTCAGTTCGCCCTTCCGGGTCCAGCCAACCGATAAAGCCGGAATAATAGCGACGGTCGTAGCCTTCGTTCTGCAATATAAACCGATAGGCTTCTTCTTTCGGTAAACCGCATACAGCAGGCGTTGGATGCAACACTTTCAAAAGATCTCCCAAACCTTTGTTATCTTTCAAAGAAAACTGGAAATCTGTTTTCAAATGTGACAAAGCACCTGCATAAGCCGGATAAGGCCCGTTCTCCGTAGAATGAATACCCAACGAAAGGAGTTGGCGACGAATGTAAGAAGCTACATAAGCCTGCTCTTTCCGATTCTTTTCATCCCATATTTGGGGCAGTTTACCATCTTGCAAAGGCTGTGTCCCGGCCAACGCTACTGTATTCCATTCATCTTTTTCACCCGATAAAATGATTTCGGGAGTGCTTCCCAACCAGATTCCTGTCTGCGGAGTGTAGCACAAGTATATATATGAATGAATATAACGCCTGCAAGCTGCACGAAATATAGATAAAGGAGAAAAACCGGATACTTTATCAATAGTAAGATGACGTGAAAGTACTAATTTATCAAAGGTATTATCACGCAAAGCATTTATAAAGGTATGAAAGCAGGCGGCATATTCCTCCGTAGAAGAAGTCAGGAACGATTCTTGTCCTTGCATCCGTAAAGTGACTTCCCGTTCTTCTGCCGTATCATCGTCAATCGGCAAAGGTTGCCCCCACTGATCGGGTTGAATCAGTACAACGGGACACGTCTCACTCACCTGAAACGGAGCGATGACAAATCCTCTCTGCCCATTCAACTCTTTCAGATCGTATATCAGGCGTACCGCTCCTTCCGCCTGTGTCAACAGACGGGGAACTTTCTCCCCCGGAATACGGTAAACAGCAAACGGCTGCTTCCGCTGAATAAATGCATCAATAGTTGTCAAATTACTTATTTCTTCGTCGGTCATCTCTTTTTCATCACACTGTTGACTACCCGTATGGAAGACACTAGTTTGTTTGTTGAAGTAAACACGTCTACATTCCATACATGGGAGGAACGTCCCTTATGTACAACTGTTCCTACTGCACGCACTGTATCTCCTTCATGTGCAGAAGATATGTGGTTTCCACTGACCTGCATTCCTACTACAATCTCGTCCGGCTGGCAAAGAATCATTGAACCGAGTCCGGCAACTGTTTCCGCCAATGCAAGAGTAGCCCCGCCATGCAAAATGCCAAAAGGCTGACGGGTACGATGGTCTACCGGCATTGTTGCTTCCACACGGTCTTCGTCGGCATAGGTATATTGAATTCCCAAGTTTCCCATCAATGCGTGGCGTGCCTGCGTATTCAGTTGGTCAAGGGGAATTTCGGCTGCACGCACTTCGGATATGATAGCCTTCTCCACTGCAACGGCCACTCCGTCTTCCTCATTCGAAGCAGTCACATAATCGGCACAGGCTTTCACCGAGTCTTGTGAATGTCCCATAGCTATACCCAGCCCCGCCAATTGAATCATTGTTACGTCACACACACCGTCGCCCACAGCAATCACTTCCTCACGCTTCATACCTAGCACCTCCAGCAAAGCACCCAAAGAATTGGCTTTGTCGATGGCGCAGGGAACTACTTCCAGAAAATAGGGCTCCGAACGGAATACGTCCAACGCCCCATTCAGTCGTCTCTTCCAGTGATCTTCCAAACCAAGCAATGCTTCTTCGTCATCGCTCACCAGCATACACTTACAAGGAGCAAAATCAACGGCAGCAGAAAATTCTTCTTCTTTGATTATTTGCAGGTCATTCAACCGGGCTTCATTTTGGATATGTTCATTTTCAGGAGAATCCGTTATGATCGTATCATCATGATAAGTGAATAAAGCAAAACCGTTTTTACGGGCTTTCTTTTCCAGATACGGCAACATTTCGGGATTAATCCGACGTTCAAACAGAATTTCTCCGTTTTGTGCATTGATAATCTGACAGCCATTATAGGAAAGGATAAAACCTCCATAGTTTCCAAGTTCGAGCATCTTGGCCAGCGGCATTAGGCCATAAGTCGGTCTGCCGGACGCCAGCACAATACGTACTCCCATTTGCTGAACCTTCAACAGGGCAGCCAATGTACGTTTACTAATTTCTTTCGCATCATTGAGGAGTGTTCCGTCTACATCAAGAACCAATAATTTATACTTCATGATTACACGATTTTGATTTAGATTACAAAGGTAGGAAATTGAGTGAACGACAGAAAGCGTAAACAGATAAAATTACTTTAATTTCACTCTCTCAAACGCATTTCCAGATAATCGCGAAGAATTCGGGCGTGATTATACACCGGTTCTTTTGAAGCATAAAGTAGTGTTATCACCGGATGTGGTTTGATAAGAGTCAGAAAATCAGCCATTGATGGAGAAGCATCCAGCTCTTTTTGATACTGCGTGACAAAATCTCCCCAATGTCCGGGAATATCTTCATGAAACCATTTACGTAATGTAAGGGATGGTGTTATGTCTTTTGCCCAATAATCGTATTTCAACCATTCTTTCTTCATTCCGCGTGGCCATAATTTATCTACCAACACCCGGTATCCATCTGTTTCTGAAAAATCTTCGTAAACCCTCTTTATCCTTACCTGTATCATTTCCATTAATATTTAGTTATCAATAGATAAACCGGGAAAAACGAAAATTGTTTAGTAGAACTATTTAATTCCTCAATGTGTCCTGCGCTTTTTTAAATTCATAAGGAGTCATTCCCGTCTTTTTCTTAAAAAGGTTATATAATATCGGGGCACTATTAAATCCGGATTCATCAGCGATGGCACGTATGGTATAGTTAGGATATTTTTTCATTAGCTTGATCGCATAATTAATGCGCAGTCCGTTGATGTACCCATTGAAATTAGTTCCGGTGCATTCTCTTATCATCCGGGCAAAGCGTGCATTATTCAGATGTACAATCTGCGCCAAATCTTCTCTTGAGAGCTCTGGAGAAAGATATAGCTGTTTTTGAACGACTGTATGATTTAATTCCTGGAATATTTTCTTGTTCTCTTCTTCTTCCCCACTTTCTTTGTCTGTTTCGTCCAAAAGTTCATCCTGTTCTTCAGGAGAAATCAATTCCGGTTCCAATTCTGATGAAACCTCCTGTTCCTCGTACACTTCCAATAACTGATTACCATCTTTTTTATTGGCAAATTTCTCGTTTATCAGTTTGGCAAGCATCCTGTTTTTATACTCGATTATATGGTTGAAACGCCACAAACGCCAAAGTATAAACAGGGTCAGCACTACAATACACGCCAAAAAGCAGAGTGAAACATTCCTTATTTTTAGCTGTGAGGCTTGCTCGGCGATGTATTCTTCTTTTTCGGAAGCACCGTACATCGCGTTCAATTCTAATGCAGCATTTTTCCTGTCGGTACTGTTAATGCTATCCGTTATTGCAATGATGGTTTCACGTATTTCTGCGGCTTCTTTATAACGATTCAGCCCCAGATATGCCTGGACTTCCTTATTAAGTATAGTTAAATATTGAGCGTTCAAGGTATCCCGCTGTGTTCTCAACAATTCTTTAAAGTCCTTACAGTTGTCTATTACTGTCTCATATTGTTTGGAAAGAATCAAATAAGGAATCGAATACATCTTGCCATCCGGAGTATGAGATTCTTTTATTGCCAGATATTTTTGATAATATCCTTCTGCTTGCGCATATTTCTTTTCTAAATAAGAAATATAGGCCAAATTTGCATATAAATAGCTATATTGACCATCAATGTAGCCTTCGGGAACCTCCGGTACTTTCTCTAATTTTTTAAGAAGTTTTTCACGTTCATAAGCAAGAGCCAAAGCTTCATCAATACGGGAATCTGTCATTAAAAATCCCATCTCTGCTCCATAATAATAGGAAAGCAGCATCATTTCTCTCATATCCTTTGACCCACGCAGTAATTCAATCGTACGACCAAAATAATTATACGCCTCATCTTTCAATGATAGCCTCCAATTATTCTCTCCTATGCAAAAAAGCAATCTAGCTTCCGCCTCTCTGTCCTTCAGTTTTTGAGCCTGCATAATTCCACTAAGAGCATAATGCATGCTCTCATTATATTTACTCATTATGGATGAAAGTTCAGCTAAATAAACCGTCATCTTCAACATGTGCTTAGGTTCTCTTTGAGAGATGGAATCAAGCAAGTACGACTTCCTTGCATACATAAAAGCTAGTTTATTCATATACATATTACGATATGACAAACTGCGCAATTCATTAATCAGACGCAGAGGGAAGGCTTTTCTGGTTTCGGCCTCATCCAACAACTGTAAAGCACGTTTGGGGTTGGAAATATAAATATCTCTGATATATTTTTCTGTATACAAAGAGTCATTATTTATAATTTTATCAGCCCTTGAAAATTGATTGTGTACAAATAGAAGCACAAAAATACATACCCAAAAACGCATAAAACTCTTAATCGTGTTTAATCATTAATTATCCAAAGGTATGTATTTTCCAAAAAATGTGCAGACACAATTTAAATTTGCAAAATAAAAATAAGAAACATTAGCTAAACATATCAGAGACGTAACATGGTTCCAAGTCAGCTATTCTCCTGAATCACAGCCCAATGCTTTGCTCAATCGCCCTTCAAGGCATACACTTAAGTCAGTCGTTACAAACTTGCCATTATAAAAAAGAGTAAATATGGTAGCCGGAGTAGGTGCATTTTGCGCCTGTTCCATACTTTCCAATTCAATTATTCTCAATGGAATGTCTTTGCTCTTAGCAGCACTGACCAAAGAACCGCGAACGTGAAACTCCGTAAACGGGCAGCGATGGGTATAATAAACGACTATTCCATCCTTATCCGGACACTCACCGCTCAACACGCAATCATTAAAAGAAGGATCAGGAGCAGCCGGGTTTAGTTTCAAACTTAAAAGGCTGAATCCGTAAGGGAGTTTTTCTATTGTTTGGAAACCTTGTCGCAACAGCCATTTCGTGTCACTCATAAAATGAAATTTAGAAGTGCCCACCACTGTGACAAGCCCATCTTTCCCCTGCAATTTTGCATCATCAATGGCAGACTGCAATAATGCCTTACCATGTCCGCAACCTTTATATTTACCTGACACCCAGAAACAGTTTATCATCAGATAATTGGGAGCATTCACCGGAACCCATGCTTTTTCAGCAGGACCGTATTCGATAAACACTTTTGCCCGTTCATCAATACGTCTGAACACATAGCCGTTATCGAACTCTTTCTTCAGCCATTCTTTTTTGAGTTCATAACTATCCTTGCATTTCTTATCTGAGAAAGCACAGCATATATGTTCGTTTGCAATATTCTCCTTTGTCAAAGTGATGTAATTGGTTTCCATAATATTCTATTTAATTAATAGGTTAAACAAATAACAGTTCGATATTCACTCATTGTTATGAGTTGGTAGCAAATCGCCAAGCTAATATCCTGCTACTTTTAGTTCCCTGCTGCATTCGAATAACTTTATATTCGGACACATTCACCGATTTTAATTTGGTATATAACTTTTCCAGATTTTTTTCTTTAGAAACCAAACTCGTAAACCATCCGCAGTTCTTCTGATATTTTTGGCTCTCGGAAATCATATTCAATAAGAAACGAACTTCTCCGCCCTCGCACCAAAGTTCATTCGCACTCCCGCCGAAATTTAGCTGCACTTTATTTATCTTCGTACCTTTCAGACTGCTTAATTTGCGTAACGTTCCGTCTTCCGCCTCTTCACGCGAACTATGAAACGGAGGATTGCATATTGTCACATCAAAATACTCATCAGGCATAATAATTCCATCGAAAATCTTCTTACTATCTTTCTGAAGTCGCAAGTCAATCTTATGAGCCAACACAGGGTTGCAAGTCACTATCTTTCGTGCATTTTCTATCGAAACCGGATCAATATCAGTACCAACGAAGGTCCATCCATATTCAGTGTGTCCTATGATCGGATAAATGCAATTTGCACCTACCCCAATATCCAGACATCTACATTTAGACTTCTGTCCATTAGCATCTCCTGCCGGTAAATCCGGTGTTGTTCCGTTCGGCTGGATAAGATCGGCAATATAATGAATGTAATCCGCCCTTCCGGGAATAGGCGGACACAAATATTGCTTCGGTATGTCCCAATACCGGATGCCATAATAAGTTACCAATAATGCTTTGTTCAAAGCCTTCACCGCTTGCGGATTAAAAAAGTTTATAGTTTGTATTCCGAGGGGATTGAGCGATACGAATCTCTTTAATGGAGGATAATTTTCCATCAACAATGGAAAATCATACTGACCATTGTGCTTATTTCTTATATGTAACTCACCTTTTTTTGCCATGCGGGCAAAGATACAGAGAATTTTCCTGCCTACAAATTCTTCTTAACTCTTATCCTAACACTCTTCTGAATATCATATATAATATTCTACCATTTCAATCAGCCCGGCGCGTAAAGTATACTTAGTTGCTTCATATACATTATTCACACCCAACTTCCGGAAAATATTCTTTTTGTGGGTGATAATAGTATGAATGCTTGAGGTTCTTTCCAATGCTATTTCTTTCACAGATTTCCCATGTGCTATCAATTTAAGAATGTCAATCTCTGTAACAGTCAAAACAGAATGAATTTCCGGTTTGTCGGAACCGATTATCAATAAATTGGTTATCTGATGACAAAGAAATCGCTCCCCGTGTGCTGTACACATCAATGCAGAATGAATTTCCTCACCGGAGTTCTCTTTCAAAATCATACCAATATTCCTTTCTATACTCATCCTACGAATAAAGTCTTCGCTCAATTCATTGGAAAACAATATCCAACGAACTCTCGGAAAACGTTTTTCTATAATAAGAAACTCCTCTATACCATTGATGTCAAACAATGTATAGTCAAGTATAACGACACTGTCATTACATTCTACCAATGCAAGCATGAGCTCTTTCTTGTCTGTCACATCTATCATGCGACATCCACTGAATATAGCGGAAATATATCCATGCATTCCCATTCTGGTTATATCCTGATTATCTGCTATGATAAATGTAATGTCAGTGTTCATTGTTATTCTGTTTTTTAAATTCAACGGATATTTTTCAAACGCATATTGCAGCCCGGAGACACGGAGGTATCATCGTTCTTTATTAGCTACATCAAACCACAAACGGGTAGTAATCTCATCTGCTCCCTGATGGGATATGGCAATCTGATACTGCTTACCATTCAGTGATTGTTCCGTTACGGGATAAAAAAAGCGACGAGGTAACTCTCCGGAACCCAAAACGGAATCGGGACCAGGGATAAGCTGGGGATAACCGAGCCTGCGCCAGTCAGTGAAAGCATCGGGTCCCTGTCCATAATAAGCGATCCACTTCTGCCAGCCGATAGATTCATACCAATGTGCGGCGTCGAACCGAATCGCCTCCTGCTGTAAATAAGAATCGATTATACGATTGTCTATAATGCCAAACTGATTCAATGAAGCAGTAATAGCTTCGCGGTAGAGCGTTTCCGCATCAGCCGTTATCCAGCCGCGTGCAGCGGATTCTGCAAAGATAAACAAGACCTCGGCATACGTATAAAATACAGCCGGAGAGCTATCTTTCAAAAAATAAGTACCGGGACGGGAAACTTTATTAAATCCCTGATTATTAGCGACATCAGCAGATAAGGAATTGGCAGCTCCTACATAGTTTTTCACACTTTCGTCTTGAGGTAGCTGGGCTAAAATTCCAATTCTCGGATCATTCCATTCATTCAGTTTATCAATCAACGTTTTTGATACCCGCTGATCATCACGTGAATTGAAAGCAGATGCCCATGGATTCCATTGTGGTGAAGAAGTAAAAACAAAACGGGCTATAGCATCATTGCTATCTATTACACTGTTACGATTATCCCAAAGGGAAGCAATAACCCGACGCGCTGTATCCTCATCCCGGTCAGCTAATTCAAGGGCGATACGTAGCCGTAGGGAGTGGGCCAATTGTTTCCAGCGGGTAATATCATTTCCGTAAATCAAATCCCCTTCTACCGTTCCTCCTGTGGTAGAAAGCAACTGGTCAGCAGCGATCAACTCCTCCAAAAGCCCGCGCAAAACAGTCTCTTGTGAATCATAAGCGGGTGTTACACTTTGTGCATATTCACTGTATGGTATATTTCCATACAGATTGGTCAGCAACAGGTAAACCCACGAACGCCACACTGTAGCTATCCCTCGATAATTATCATTTCCGAGTTCCGAACTGATAATAGCATTCAAGTCAGTTATTAGCGTTGCATAGCCGGTGTCCCACGTAGTGGTAAAGCTGCCATTATCCACATTATAGCAATCTGGCTCTGTATATTGTATTTTAGCCCAATGTTGCACCCACAACAGAGTAGAATTATAGTTCGTACTACTTCCCCAATAAAGATTGGCGGCATGATACTGTGCAGCGGCAAGTAAATAAGCCGGCTGTGGATTTTCAGTGGCATTGGGGTTGCGGTTGATATCAGTCAATTCATCATCACACGATGATAGAGAAATGGCAACCACTTGTACCCATATTATATATAAAAAATATATTCTTCTTTTCATCTTATCCTATTATTTAAAGGTTCACATTTAGAATTTCACGGAAAGGTTCACACCAAAGGAACGTGTTGTAGGCAATGAATAGGCTTCTACTCCTTGTGCGTTTCCAGTAGTCAAAGCCGATTCCGGATCTATATTAGGGACACTCTTATAAATAGTCCACAAGTTACGTCCCGTCAGTGTAACGGAAGCTTCTTGCAAATGCAGTTTCTGCGTCCACAAGCGAGGTAGACGGTAACTCAAAGCGACTTCTCGCAGTTTCACGTAAGAAGCATCATATACATTAGCTTCAGCAATACTGTAAATACGATGGTAGTATTTCTCGGCAGATACAACCTCTTCGTTCTTAGAACCACTTTCCGTCACTCCTTCTACCATAATGCCATCCTGATACACACGGGTGGATTGCCCATTGACCTGGGCATAGTAAAGTCCATCAGAGGATACGGAATAAGAAGGAGATTCTGGTAATCGTACATTGTTACCCATGGCGTCAGTATAATACCACAAGCCACCGTGCTCGGCATCCCGGCCCGATAATGTGTTAGCTAATACACCGGTATATTTTCCAGTTTTATTAGTGTTGGAAAAAATAGAACCACCTACACTTGCATCTATCAGAAAAGAAAGACTTAACGAACGATAACTGAAAGTGTTACTGATACCGCCTGTCCAGTCGGGCGTAAACTTCCCCAACGTTTTATTAGTGGTCGAAATCTTAGGCAGACCGTTAGCATCCACCACAACGTTTCCATTAGCATCACGCACGTATGAAGTGCCGAACAGGGTTCCATAAGCTTCGCCCACTGAAGCCAGTATCTGAATACCAGACGAGTAGAGCTGGTAACTCGTAATCAAACCTTCATCATCCAATTTGACAACCTTGCTGCTGTTGGCACCATAATTCAAATCCAGATTCCAACGAAACCCTTTCGATGTTTGTATAGGAACAGCGCCCAATTGTATTTCATAGCCACGATTACGGATATGTCCGGCATTACGCACCTGCGACGTGTACCCACTGGCAGCAGTAGTAGCTAGTTTCAATATTTGATTACGACTATCGGTCTTATAGTAAGTGAAATCCAAGTATAGGCGATTGTCCCAAAAAGCCGCCTCGAAACCAGCTTCTATAGATGACGTCTTCTCCGGTTTTAGATTCGGATTCATACCAATGGTAGAAGAACTTTGAAGTGGATTCCCATTGAAAGCTGTTTCTGAAGTAAAGACCGTTGCCAATTGATAAGGATTGGCATCTGCTCCCACTTGAGACCATCCTCCACGTATTTTTAGGTAGTTAACAGCTTTACTTCTCCATCCGAAAGCTTCAGAAAGCAACACACTAGCCGTCACCGAAGGATAGAAATAAGAATTGTTGTCCACAGGTAGTGTAGACGACCAATCGTTCCGTCCTGTTATATTCAAGAAAGCCCAACGACGGTAATCCAGTTGTATGGAACCGTAAAGGCCATATTGCCGTAAACGGTAGAAATCATTGGACGAAATGAGCGGATCACGCGAGTTAGTCAATGTATAAAGATCAGCAACCGCCAAACGGGGAGCAGCCTGATAATTATTCTCATATTGTTTGTTACGTACATTAAAACCCAGAAGAGCGTCAATTCCCCAATTTTTATTCAACTGTTTGATATAAGTCGCCAATACTTCTGTGTTATTCTCTTTCACCGTATAGGCATCTTCAGCATAACTGCCGTAAGGCGAACCGGCACCTGCACTCCCCCATTTTACTTTGGATTTCCTCCGGTCATTATACCAGTCGGTACTAGTACGGAAACGCACATTCAACCCATCTGTCAGACGGAATTCGGCATGCAGATCACCTATCAGACGATGACGTTCCTGACTCTGTGTATTATAAGAAGCACTCCAAAAAGGATTGTCGTAATAGCTTGAATTCCAGTTGCGAGTATAGTCCGCCTTCAATGAGTTCGTATCCACTTGACGTCCGAACCACAAGAACTGAAGCATAGGACTGTTAGAACGTACGTTACTGCCCGAGGGGGTAGCTGACCCCGGTAAACTGGGAGCTGTATAAACGATGTAATTGGCCGTAGCTCCCACCACAATCCATTTTGCCAGATGGTAATCCGTATTTAGGCTGATATTCGTCTTATTAGTTCCAGCATCAGGAACGATACTGACTTGTTTTTCGTAGTTATATCCTACACGGAACTGGTATTTGTCGTCTCCACGGGCAACAGAAATACCGCTGTTTGTAGAAATACCCATGCGAAAATAATCGCGTACATTGTTGGGATGGGATACCCAGGGAGTAGCCACACGATTACCGTCAGCGTCCAATGGGCTATCGAACTGAGGAATCAACAAACCAATATCAAGACGTGGCCCCCAGCTTTCGTCTACCCCGTCATTCACACCTGCACCCTTGCCATCTACATAACTGAACCGTCCCCCTGCCCCTTGTCCAAAAAGATTTTGAAACTCCGGCAAGGTAGCAACAAAAGAGACTTGCGTGGAAGAATGTAATGTAATCCCTATCCCTTTCTGCCTTTTGTCTCCTCCCTTAGTAGTGATGACAATAGCACCGTGAGCAGCACGCGCACCATAAAGGGCAGCGGCATTCGGACCTTTCAATACAGTAAGTGTTTTTATGTCTTCCGGATTCAGGTCTGCTATTGCATTTTTAAAATCACGTCCGCTGGAACGTGCATTAAACTGCGAATTATCCACTGGGATTCCATCCACAATAAAAAGCGGTTGATTCTCACCTGCAATAGAAGTTTCACCACGAATAACGATGCGACTGGAACCAACATCTCCTTGTGTATTGGTAATACGCACACCAGCTATCTTACCACTCAACGAATTTAACAGATTATTATCTTTCCCTTGCACCAAAGCATCCTGTTTTACTTCCTGTGCCGTATAGCCCAATGCCTTTTTCTCGCGTGAAATACCCAAAGCCGTTACTACTACCTCATCCAGCAGATGCGTATCACTCTTCAGTGTTACCGATACCTGTGGTGCAATAGCCACCTCTTTTGCCATCAGACTAATGTAAGAGATTAGCAGCCGGGTGGCTGATGGCGGGAGTCCACTCAGTTCAAATCTCCCGTTGACATCAGTTACGGTACCCAATGAAGTTCCTTTCACTATAACTGAGGCACCGATAACCGACTCCCCATCTTCTTCTGTGGTGACGATGCCCCGCACTGTTGTCACCTGTGCTGCCCCTTGTATCACTCCTATTGCAAGAGCAAGCAAAAATAAATGAATCCTTTTACCCATTATTGTTTACTGTTAAAATGATGGGGCAAAGGTATTAGATATATACAAGCTGATAAATCCCGTATGAATGGCATTTTATATACCATATTTGCGGTATATTTACAGTTGCGTGTATGACTTTCAGATTTTTGCTTCTAATCCTTTTTATTATTCAAAGCCTGTCTGACATCGTCAAACAGATCATCCACATCCTCCAAACCAATTGAGAAACGGATAGTCGTATCCAACACATCCATGTCCTGTCGCTGTTTATCAGTAAACGGTCCAAAAATAGTACTTGCAGGATGAATAGCAAGCGTCTTATTGTCGAACAAGTTAGTAGCGCGACGTATCAATTTCAGTCGGTTGATGAAAGCAAAGCATGCCTCTTTACTTTCCAGGTCTATCGTAATCATAGCACCGGCAGTCGGACCAAACTGTCTTTGTGCCAAAGCGTAGTATGAATTATCCTTCAGCCCCACATAATTCACACGTTTGACAGCAGATAATATGCGAAGCTTACCAGCCAACATAGCGGCATTGGCAGACTGTATCCGATATCGCGCGTCCAATGTTTCCAATCCGATAGTATGCATATAGGCCACATGAGGAGTCATATAAGCTCCCAGATTGAGTAACATCTCTGTACGCATACGTTTACCGAATCCCGGACATGTACCATAATCAATTACTAAACCACCAATGGAAGTGGCTCCCCCTGATAAATATTTGGTACTGGAAACCACTTCAATATCTACGCCTAAGCTATGTGAATCGAATTCTGTGAAAGGAATAAGCGTAGTATCAACGATGAGAGGAATTCCCCTTTCATGAACTATCCGTGAGAGCGCCTGTAAATCCGCCACTTCCATCTGCGGATTGGTGATAATCTCCACATAAATGCAGCAGGTATTACTGTCTACTACTTTCTCTACTGCTCCAATGTCTGTCAAATCACACAATCTAGGTTCCACCCCGAAGCGGGACAATGTACCAGCAATAAACGAATAAGTATTACCAAACAAATGACGCGATGTAATTATATTCTTTCCTGCAGCTGCAATTGAAAATAATGTATTACTAATAGCCGCCATACCGGAATTGAGGGCTATGACTTCTGCTGCCCCCGTAAGTTCCTTCACCTTATTCTCAAAAAAAGTCACTGTGGGATTCATCACTCTGGAGTAATCCGGAGCATCTGTCCGCCCGCAAAAAGCATCAGCCATGTCATCAGCATTGTCAAATTCATAAGCCGCTGTATGGTAAACCGGCATACTGAGAGAATTGTAAGCATCTCTTCTTTGGAACTGCGTATGAATCGCTTGGGTCTGTTTTTTCATCATTCTATTCATTAATATTATAACTATCAAATCTCGTACAATCAGAACAAAGGTAGATATAAAAACTGAAATCCGACAGTAGATAAAAACAGATATTTAACTGATAATAAGCATTTTGGAATAATATTCTTTAAACCGATAAATTCAATCTGAAAAAAGAGTGTTTATTCTAAAATAAACAGTTCAAATAGTGTTATTTTCTATTTCAACAGAAACCGCCCCTTTTTATGCTTATCTTATTCACATACACAAAATAAAAAATCCCCGTAAAGTACTACTTTACAGGGATTTATCTATTAATTGAAGCGGAGAGACAGGGATTCGAACCCCGGGTACCTCGCAGTACAACGGTTTTCAAGACCGCCGCAATCGACCACTCTGCCACCTCTCCAAAACTCCTTTATCAGAAGTGCTTTCCGTTGAAAGCGGTGCAAAGGTACGAATCATTTTTAAATCTGCAAACATTCTGATATTTTTTTCGCGAATTAATCGTATTTTTGCAGTTCATTAGTAAGAACAGAAATATGATATACCCTCAAAACTTTGAGCAAAAGATAGGATTCGACCAGATAAGACAGTTACTAAAAGATAAGTGCCTCAGTACTTTAGGTGAAGAAAGAGTTACAGACATGAACTTTTCCGAGCAACATGAAGAGGTTGAGGAGAAATTAAACCAAGTAACAGAGTTTGTCCGCATCATCCAGGAAGAGGACGGATTTCCCGATCAATTTTTCTTTGATGTCCGTCCTTCGCTAAAACGTGTGCGAATAGAAGGAATGTATTTGGACGAACAAGAATTATTTGACCTACGCCGTTCATTAGAAACTATCCGTGACATTGTACGCTTTCTGCATCGGAATGAAGATGAAGAAGAAAACAATACCCCCTACCCTAGCCTGAAACGACTGGCAGGAGATATTGCCGTGTTCCCGCAACTGATAGGGAAAATAGATGGCATCCTTAACAAATATGGAAAAATCAAGGATAATGCCTCTACCGAATTAGCCCGCATACGTCGCGAACTTGCCAGTACGATGGGAAATATTTCCCGTTCATTAAACAGCATCTTGCGTAGCGCGCAGTCCGAAGGATACGTGGACAAAGATGTAGCTCCCACCATGCGTGACGGACGTCTGGTGATTCCAGTTGCCCCCGGACTCAAGCGAAAAATCAAAGGTATCGTACACGATGAATCCGCCAGCGGAAAAACTGTGTTTATAGAACCGGCGGAAGTGGTAGAAGCCAACAACCGCATCCGCGAACTCGAAGGTGATGAACGACGTGAGATCATTCGTATCCTTACCGAGTTCTCGAATATCCTTCGTCCATCTATTCCGGAAATTCTTCAATCATACGAATTTCTGGCAGAGATAGATTTTATCCGTGCGAAAAGTTACTTCGCCATACAGACCAATAGTCTGAAACCCGCCGTAGAGAATGAACAACTACTGGATTGGATGATGGCCGTGCATCCTTTATTACAACTTTCATTAGCCAAACATGGAAAGAAAGTCGTACCACTGGATATAGAGCTCGATCAAAAACAACGTATCCTTATTATATCCGGACCGAATGCCGGAGGTAAGTCCGTCTGTTTGAAAACAGTCGGTTTGCTGCAATATATGCTACAATGCGGTATGCTGATTCCCTTGCACGAACGTAGTCATGCCGGTATATTCAGCAGCATCTTTATCGATATTGGTGATGAGCAATCTATTGAAGATGACTTGAGTACCTACTCTTCTCACTTGACCAACATGAAAATCATGATGAAGAGCTGCAACGAACGGAGCCTCATCCTGATTGACGAGTTCGGTGGAGGTACAGAGCCACAAATCGGAGGTGCTATTGCCGAAGCCGTACTTAAACGTTTCAACCAGAAAGGAACATTCGGAGTCATCACTACCCACTACCAGAATCTGAAACATTTTGCTGAAGATCATGAAGGAGTAGTGAACGGAGCCATGCTTTACGACCGTCATCTCATGCAAGCACTTTTCCAATTACAAATCGGAAATCCGGGAAGTTCGTTCGCCGTAGAAATTGCACGAAAAATCGGACTACCGGAAGATGTCATCGCAGATGCTTCGGAAATCGTAGGAAGCGAATATATCAATGCAGACAAATACCTTCAGGACATTGTGCGCGACAAGCGTTACTGGGAAGGAAAACGTCAAACTATCCGTCAACGGGAAAAGCACATGGAAGAAACCATTACCCGTTACCAGACAGAGATAGAAGAATTGCAAAAATCCCGGAAAGAGATTATCCGGCAAGCAAAAGAAGAAGCGGAACGCATGCTTCAGGAATCCAATGCCCGCATTGAAAATACGATTCGTACAATAAAGGAAGCGCAAGCCGAAAAGGAAAAGACGCGCCAGGCACGTCAGGAACTGACAGACTTCCGTACTTCTCTGGATGCATTGGCATCTAAAGAGCATGAAGAGAAGATTGCAAAAAAAATGGAGAAACTAAAGGAAAAGCAAGAGCGGAAGAAAAACAAGAAGAGTGAACCGAAAGCTGCAGTCTCTTCTCCATCAAGTGCCCCTAAAATAGTGCCGATTGCAGTAGGAGAAAATGTAAAAATCAAAGGACAGACAAGCGTCGGCCAAGTGATGGAAATCAGTGGTAAAAATGCGACTGTTGCTTTTGGAAGCATAAAAACGACCGTAAAAATAGACCGTCTGGAACGTGCCAATCATACGCCCAAGACGGAAGGGATTGCAAAAAGCACCTTTGTCAGCAGCCAGACACACGATCAGATGTATGAAAAGAAGCTTAGCTTCAAACAGGACATTGATGTACGCGGAATGCGTGGGGATGAAGCCTTACAGGCAGTCACCTATTTTATTGATGACGCCATATTAGTCGGCATGGATCGTGTACGTATCCTTCACGGCACAGGAACGGGAATACTTCGTACACTTATCCGCCAATATCTGGCCACCGTACCGGGAGTCAGCCACTATGCCGACGAACATGTACAGTTTGGCGGTGCCGGAATCACAGTAGTCGATTTTGACTAACACGTAAACAAAACGTTCAAAGAACTTGTTCTCATTTAGAAAACCACTACCTTTGTTACAGTGGTTTTCTAAAACGAGAATAAAGCATGAAAAATAATCTGTTAAGCGAAAAGCTTATTTATACAGGAGAAAGTCTTACTCCTACCCATTTACATCTTTGTACTTACAATGCTACCGAGATGCAGGAAAGTTCTAGTGATACTTTTCAAGCCATCAAAGGTACGCTGAACAACGATCAAATCAACTGGCTACAGATACACGGAATGAAAAACACAGAAACTATCCGGGAAATTTGCAGTCATTTCGAAATAGACTTCCTTGTCTTACAAGATATATTGAATGCGGACCATCCGACCAAGATAGAAGAACATGATAAATACATTGTCCTGATCTTAAAGATATTCTATCCGAACGAACATAAAGAAGAAAATGAACTGGATGAACTGCTCCAACAGCAAGTCTGCCTTATCATAGGAAATAATTATGTACTGACTTTCCTCGAAAAAGAAACTGATTTCTTTGATGATGTCAGTTCTGCCTTGCGTAATGATGTTCTGAAGATACGCAGCCGTCAAACAGATTATCTACTTAGCGTACTGCTCAACAGCGTGATGGGAAACTACATTTCAACCATCTCTTCCATCGATGACGCACTCGAAGATTTGGAAGAAGAATTGCTAACCATCACCAGCGGAGACGACATCGGTATCCAGATTCAGGCATTACGACGCCAATATATGCTAATGAAAAAAGCAATCCTCCCCTTAAAAGAACAATATATAAAGCTATTGCGAGCAGAAAATCTGCTCATCCATAAAGTGAACCGCGCCTTTTTCAATGATGTAAACGACCACTTGCAATTTGTATTACAAACCATCGAAATCTGCCGGGAAACCCTTTCTTCATTAGTCGATCTATACATCTCCAACAATGACTTACGAATGAACGATATCATGAAAAGATTAACCATCGTATCCACCATCTTTATCCCTTTGACATTTCTGGTCGGAGTATGGGGAATGAATTACAAATGGATGCCGGAACTGGAATGGCAGTACGGGTATTTATTTGCCTGGATTATAATGGCAATTATCGGTATTATTGTATATTTGTACTTCAGAAAAAAGAAATGGTATTAACAAAAACACATCATCAGTCATGAAATCGATTAAAGAGCTATACAGGATAGGTACAGGACCTTCCAGTAGCCACACTATGGGACCGCGCAAAGCTGCCGAAATGTTTCTGGAACGTCATCCGGATGCTGCATCTTTTAAAGTAACCCTTTACGGCAGTTTAGCTGCTACAGGCAAAGGACACATGACGGATGTAGCCATTATAGATACCTTGCAACCCACCGCCCCGGTAGAAATTGTATGGCAACCCAAAGTCTTTCTACCGTTCCATCCCAACGGAATGACATTTGCAGCTCTGGACAGTAATGATAAAGTGCAGGAAAACTGGACTGTTTATAGTATCGGAGGCGGTACACTAGCAGAAAACAATGATAATCCAACCATTGAAAGCCCTGATGTATACGGTATGGAAAACATGACCGAAATACTCCAATGGTGTGAAGATACCGGAAAAAGTTATTGGGAATACGTAAAGGAATGTGAGGAAGAAGATATATGGGACTATCTGGCTGAAGTATGGGCCACCATGAAAGATGCCATTCACCGTGGACTGGAAGCGGAAGGCGTACTGCCCGGTCCACTAAATCTTAGACGAAAAGCCTCCACCTATTATATACGTGCCACCGGATATAAACAATCCCTCCAATCCAGAGGACTCGTCTTCTCTTATGCTTTGGCGGTAAGTGAAGAAAATGCTTCCGGTGGAAAAATAGTAACCGCACCTACCTGTGGTTCCTGCGGAGTTATGCCTGCCGTGCTTTATCATCTTCAAAAAAGCCGTGACTTTAGTGATATGCGCATTTTACGTGCGTTAGCCACTGCCGGTTTGTTTGGTAACATAGTCAAATTCAACGCATCCATTTCCGGAGCAGAAGTAGGTTGTCAGGGAGAAGTCGGTGTTGCCTGCGCAATGGCTTCGGCTGCCGCCAATCAATTGTTCGGAGGCAGTCCTGCACAAATTGAGTATGCAGCAGAAATGGGTTTGGAACACCATCTGGGAATGACTTGCGACCCGGTATGCGGATTGGTACAAATTCCCTGCATCGAACGAAATGCATACGCCGCTGCACGTGCGCTGGATGCTAATCTTTATTCAGCTTTCACCGATGGTATGCACCGTGTCTCTTTCGACAAAGTAGTACAAGTAATGAAACAAACCGGACACGACCTTCCATCACTTTACAAAGAAACAAGTGAAGGAGGATTAGCCAAGGATTATAAACAAATGTAATTATAAAAAACAACGGGCTATTCCTTTTATAGAAATAGCCCATTTTGATTTTTATGATTAAAAACTATTCAGTCGGCGGCCAATTTGTATCGTCTCCATTGCTAATATCTTTTTCATGTAGCAATCCGCCATCCTGCGTGAAATAAAGCGAGTAGCGCTGGCTACCTTGTTTCACCTGAATCACAGATTCCATCGGATTCTGTGGAAATGTCAACACATATACATCTGTCACTACCCACGCGTTATATTTAGAATCCATAAAAGCCGTATAAACAGCCGGCACCAACTGATCAATACTGTTCAGTTCATTTTCTGTCATCACCCAGTTGGCATTAGCATCAAACCAGACTTCCAATTCATCATTACTCACCCAACAGTCAGCTACATAATAAGCACCTTTCATCTCCCATTCTATATTCTGGGCAGCCGGATATACCTGTTTCAAGGCCTCCGTAATATTACTGGGAGGAACAAAAGTATCATCATCGTCATTATCACATGCGCCGAAAGAAAAGGCAGCCATAAGCAACACTACTACCCATGCGCTAAACTTAAATCTCCACATAGTTATCTTCTTGTTTAGGTCTATTTACTGCAACTAGTTAATCATCGGTCTTGATAAATTTTCCTTTCTTATCAAATTTGAAAGAAAGCCCGGTAGACAATTCAATCTCATACCCCTTGCGGTCACGTTCCACTTTTGTCACTCCTTCATTCACAAAATTATGCGCTTTCAGGTAGTTGACAGCAAATCCCGGAACAATACTAACAGGAACAGTCTGCCCTTTCTTAGCACTTACCTCTTCCCAGTTTCCCTTACTGTCAAAATCAATTTCCGTACCATCCATCAATACCACTTCATACTTGGTAGATTCCATCATATCCTTATCAATTTTGATATGGGCAACCTGTGGTTTTGTAAAATTACTATTGATAAAATTACGCGCCGGAAGCGGCAACTGATTCATGTCTTTAGTTATCACATCTTTTGCGAATGAAAACTGCACGGCTACCAGAGCCAGTACAAGTAGAGATAAAATTTTCTTCATAATCGTTATTCTTTTAGCGTTAATACTATACTTTATTCTATGCTACAAATAACGATACAGATTCCGGAAAGATTTAGGAATATTATGAGTTTGCTCTTTTTTTATATTCTTTAACCATCCTAAAAAACATAATCATCCTTCCATAATCTTCCATTCCCCAATTGTGCATCGTTCACTATCAAAACTGACAGCTATCTTTATAATCGGGAGCCCACACAAAGCAAAACGTTCGGGATAATTCTTCAAGTTAATCTGTTCCATCGCCCGATCCGCTCCTTTATCCAACTTCAATTCCATCACATACAATGTGGTTTCTGTACGAAGTACCATATCCACTCGTCCACGGGGAGTACGAACTTCTACATCCACATAATACCCCAATAAACTGAATATGATATAAAATATCTGCTGATAATGTCCCTCATATTTCGTATTATCGCACTGAGGTATGGTGGACAAGAACATTTGCAAACGACGCAATGCAGCATCTATATCCCCATTACGGATATCTCGAGAAAGATACGCCACCATAGTATTGGTTTCCGGTGCTTTACTAGCAACATAATATGGGAGAAGACTTTTCATTAAGCCTATTCTTACTTCCTTATTGGGGATATCCAATGTATATAAGTCCAATTCCTCATCATAGTCCTTTATCGTAATATAACCACTTTGATATAACAACGGAATAATGCTTGTCATCCTTTCTGTTGGTGCATCAAAATCCTCTACAGCGGCCTTTTTCTTCCCGATTTCGGAAGGTACTACGCCAAACTTATCCAGCATCTTTATCAGATATGTAGGCGTACCACTGCCAAACCAATAAGAACCAATCTTACCTTTTTCCATAGCTGTAAGCAGACTGAATGGATTGTATATGTCAGGCGACGGGTAAGTAAAGTGATACCCGTCATAATTTTCTTTCAGTTTCATCAAAGCTTCTTCTGGAGTAACCTCCAACTTCTTCGCCAACCCCTCCACATCTTCTTTCATTTGAGAACGTATTTCATCCTCACTAATACCACAGATGGCAGCATAAGGTTCATCCATACTAATATTCTCAATATTATTAAGTTCGCTGAATATACTGAGTTGGGAGAATTTGGTAATGCCAGTCAGAAACACATATCGCAGATAAGGATCACACGCTTTCAATGGACTGTAGAAGTTGCGCATGATGTTGCGCAATACATCAAGATTTTCCCGTTCATGCGCCACATCCAGCAAAGGAGCATCGTATTCGTCGATAAGTACGACCACTTTCTTACCTGTTTGTTGATAAGCACGCTTTATCAACCCCATCAAACGCTGATTGGGATTAATCTCCTTCTCTAACCTTCCATAAATTTCTTCGTAATTGAACAATTTCAAATTCAATTCTTGAAATAACTGTTCCTCATCTACATGTTTGGCGGTACTCATATCGAAATGTAGTACCGGGTACTCCATCCATTCTTTCTCCAGCTTCTCAATAGCCAACCCTCTGAACAGTTCTTTATGACCGGAAAAATAACTGTGTAACGTAGAAGTGAGCAATGACTTTCCAAAACGCCGTGGGCGACTTAAAAACATATAGTCAGACGCCGAATGTGTCATCCGGTAAACATATTCTGTTTTATCAATATAGAGGTAATTTCCCTCCCGTATCTTCGAGAATGTCTGTATCCCGATAGGATATAATCTTTGCAAATTTTCCATATCAATCATATATATATTATATATACATCACAAAGATAACAAGTAAATCCGAAAACAGGTATTATACAAGACATTATTATTTTTTCTTAAACAGACAAAAAGATAGCGTTAACCAACATCTCCCCTAAAAACAATATGCCAACGATCCTCACAGACAGCTGGCATATTTCACATATAGATACATATCAGTTTTTACACCGATATGAGGGCCAAGTTAAAAATATACCGCTGTACGATTTCTAACCTGCAAAATGCAGGGATTTCATGAGTTTATCATGAATCTAGGGACCTACATATTTCTTCATTTCAACATTTATCTTATACCATCCCAATGCATTACTACCACCCACTCTTTCGGTTGGTAAGTTCCGTGAAAACGGTGCGGAATCGTAGCAACCACCAAATCACAATTAGAAGCTAATACGGCTCTTAATTCCTTCAATAACATATCCATCCGAACAATTAAATGAAGATACTTCATCATACACCGTATCACCCGTACATACTGATAAATGCACATATCCTCTCCCCGTCTTATCTCACTCAGTGTACTGGGAGAGATAGCAAATTCGCTGGAAAAGAAACTGTTACTGAAAATACGATCCGTTCCCATTAAAGCCAATACCAAATTGCTTAAAAACTCGTATAGTTTCTGTTTTTCTTTTGCCATGTCATTCTATGATTAATAATTTATAATATTTCAGTTTTTATTACTTTATCAAACATTGTCCACATAGGGAAACAATCAGCGATTCACTGCTAAAATCAACTGTCACTGACACTATTCGCAAAAAAGCATATTGCGTGAGCTTCCTGCATTTTTTCGAGCATATAATTTTTCGTCCCTAAAAAAACAACAAGAGTTTATCGACTGGATACAAGCAAGTTATAAATCTCATACACCTCTTCTTTCCCCCACCAACGTGCCCTCCTTTCAAAAGGCCAAAAGGACATAAGGACAAAAATCCCCTATGGTACTATAAAAATTCCAATGCCAACGACGAAGCCTATTAGTTGGGAGAGGAATTCCAGAAAGGAGCTCCTTTATTTCCCCGAAATTCGTACAATAATCTTACCTTATTGTCGAATGATTGTGTTACTGAAGACGGAAGCAAACGCGAACAAGATGTCGCTCTTCTTTCCAAGCACAGCCCTTTCACTAAATAATCCTGACAATATAGGTAATTTCGTTCAAGAGTTGCCCAATCACTTCATGACAGACAAAACGATTCAGGTTGGCGCAATACACGATTTCAATATTCGTAAGGTTACACGTCTACAAAATCACTTAACATAATAAAAATCAGCAATATACCTCATGATTCTTATACTAAGATGAATAATAACAGTCATATATGTCCTTTTTGTCCTTTTGTCCTTTTGGAGAACTGGAAAAACATCGGGAGATTTGAAAAAAACATCTCAATAATTGAAATCAAACATTGGGATATTTCGATACAAATCTCCCAATGTTTTTTCTTTATATTTGTGTATCTAAATACATCACTATACGTAAAATCAGGAAATATCAACGATCTTCACAGACAGTTGATATAGTGGGAAATTCACATCGGCTTTAACCTCCGATGTCAGGGCGTAGATTAGAAATGCGCCGTCGCGCTATTTCTAATCCACAATGTAGGAGCTTCATGCTGTAAACAGCATGAAGCTAGGGACCTACATTTTTCTTCATCTCACATACGAAACACTCACGTGTTTATTACATCTCAACATTTTCAACATTTATTATATATACCCAAATTGTTTAAGAAAAATCATCTCAAACACTGACCATCATTATCTCTATACCAATCCTTAATAGCTTCTTCAAATGTATAATGAAACTTATACCCCGAATCAGCCAGTTTCTTTCCACATATATTAGTAGAGATCATTAACTTCTTCACACGAGCCGGACAAATACCTAGTGCCTTTCCCCCTAACGGACCGACAATACTTGCAACTGTCATTAGAAGACTTCCCGGCACCTTGACAATGGTACGTTGTAATCCCGTAGCCTTTTTCATCGTTTCTACTATTTGCTCGATAGTAAAAGCCGGTTCAAATGTACAGTTATATAACTCTACTCCTTCGCTATGATTCTCCAACCGGTAAAGCATAAAGCGAACCAATTCTTTCACATAAATGCAAGCTTTAATCGTATCTTTACGACCCGGATAGAAGAACTTACCACCACGGATCCCCCAATACAAACGGGTAAAGTTACCATTTTCCCCTTTACCGAATACCACACCCGGACGAACAATAGTAAGTTGCCGTTCGTTCGTTTTTTTTGCCTGCCAAATCGCATGTGTTTTTTCAGCCACTAACTTAGAAATTCCATAAGGCGTGTTCGGTGTGGGAAGCATCTCTTCTGTTTTCAAATCTTCTGCTGCACCATAAGGAGCAATGGAACTGGTAAAAACTATTTTCTTTATCCCGAACTTCTCGGCAAAAGCGCATACATTCTCTGCACCACGAATATTCGTCTCAAAATAAGCCTGATCCGGATGCCCCGGAGTACGATGAACGGCTGCAAAGTTAAAGATGATGTCTTCGGAAGTAACGGGAATATCAATATTTATTTCAGAACGAACATCACAATTGATATATGTAGATTTACCTTCATGGTTATTCTCCACAATATCCAGATTGTATATTTTCGTACCCGGATATAAATTATCAATTAGAGCAATAAGGTGCGTACCGATAAAACCGGAACCGCCAAATATAAAATAACTCATTTCACTAGATGATTAAATTCATTATATTTTAACTCTACAAACTCCTTTATTTCCTTCTTAAAACGTTCTTCCGAAAAAGTCTCCGCATGGTTACGTATCATTTTAGGATCAAACGGTGTTTCTAGTTTTTCAAATCTTTCTACTGCATCAATAATCGAATCAACAGTTTGCTCATAAAAGAAAATACCTGTTACTCCGTCTTTCACTGTTTCCAAAGAACCTCCCCTGCCATAAGCAATAACAGGAGTCCCACATGATTGCGCTTCAATCGGAATCATACCAAAATCCTCATCTGCTGCAAAAACAAAGGCTTTAGCTTTCTGCATCTTTTCTTTTAGTACGGCAAATGACTGATATCCCATGACAGTTATATTATGCTCAGCAATCTTGCGTATCTTTTCCAAATTAGGACCTCCACCAATCACAACCAGCTTTTTATTAGACATACGACTGAAAGCTTCAACAATAAGATCTATTTTCTTATATCCCACCAAACGACTACTAGTTAAATAGAAATCTTCTTTCTCTACGCACAAATCAAAGTTAGAAATATCAATATTAGGGTGAATTGTTACAGCATCCCGCCTATATGTCTCCTGAATTCGACGTCCCACATAATCGGAATTACTTATAAAATAGTCAACCCGAAAGCTGGATATCAAATCCCATTTACGAATACGGTGAAGCATATATTTAGCCAGATATCCTTTCAAGCCTTTTGTCAACCCCGATTCTTCCAAATATTCATGATACATATCCCATACATAACGAATAGGAGAATGACAATAACAAATATGCAGTTGATCCGCTTTGGTTATAACTCCTTTGGCAACAGCATGAGAAGATGATATAATCACATCATATCCCCGTAAATCAAACTGTTCTATTGCAAACGAAAATATAGGCAAATACATCCTATGCTTCTTTACCCCTAAAGGCAACTTCTGAATGAATGATGTATGGACTTTATTCCAGTCAATCCCTAATTCGTCACAAACTTGTTTTTTAGCAACTAAGGTGTAAATATCTGCGGCAGGAAATACATCCGCAATAGCTTTGACTACTTTATCAGAACCGCCAACAGTTACTAACCATTCTTGAATGATGGCAATCTTCATATTATTTTTCATTTAAAGAGAACTCATTAATTCAAAGTCTGGGTAGAATATCTTTCCTAATACCCATTCTCAATAACTCGGATAATTTTTTCCACAACTAAATCAAAACTATAATGAGACTCGATATATTGTCGTGTTTGCATAATATCTGTATTAAGCTGGGGTCTTACCACAAGCCAATCTGCCAATGCTTTTATATCACCATCTTTAAAGAAAACCACCGGAAGTTCCGAATACACCTCCCGTAATACTGGTAAATCTGTAATAATAGCATTTCCCCCAAGATACAAAGACTCCAATGGTGGTATACCAAACCCCTCATAATGAGTTGGTAAGACTAAAGCTAATGCCTGAGATACAATATCATATAATTTATTATTAGAGAGAACTCCCGTAAATAGTATATTATCACCAGCACTTTTCAGCAAATCCATTACATACCTATCTTTAGTTTTAATTCTCTCATAGTCACCAATCAATACCAACCTTATATAAAATCCACGCTTGTTAACTTCATTAATGGCTTTAATTAATACATCAATACCTTTGTGTTTTTTTATATTTCCCACATATACATAATATGGAAAATCATATATGCGTTCTTTTATGGGATTATATTCCTTAATTTGCTTAGAAATACCATTCAGAATGACATGAATATCTTTATTTGTATGGAAATGTTTTTTTATTCTGGTAGCCGAAAATTCAGAAACTGTAAATAAAGCCTTAGACAGACAAACCGCACGTTTATAAAATGCCCATCTTAATAACGTTCCCCAACGAGAAGAAAGCCCTTTAACATCAAAAAATAAAACATCATGAATTGTAGAATAAATAGGGACCTTAATTCTGCCTGGTATATTTATATATGGACAATAATAAATGTCACACCTATTTATTTCTTTCACAGGAAATGCCCACAGCTCTTTCAAAGAAAATTGAGGAATGTTTGTAATCAATAAATCGACATTGGGTATACCTTGGTATAGACCTATTTGCTTTTCACTGCCAATCAAAAGATAGTGATGTTTCGTATACTTATAGATTAACATAGATACAATATTCTCAATATGCGTACCAATACCACTATTACCTATAAGTCGAGCATCTATTGCAATTTTCATAATTATATTTTCTATTGTATATCTTTTCGTCCATACGTAATCAATCTATCACATTTTTCATTCTGTATTTGAGTACCATCCAACATGATACCTATCAGTAACCAAGGATAGAGAAACGTCATTTGTACACCAAAAAAGAAAGGAAACTGAGATAAAAATACTATTTTCCAATTAGAAGTCAAATGGTAGATTTTTTTCAGAATCATTCCCCACAAGATCAATCCTAATAAACCAAATTGATTTATTACATCTATTATTCCTCCATAACCAGAAGCATCAAAAATAGATATAACAGGAAAAAAAGATCTGTATTCATCCAAATTCCGCAGAAGGGGATAGTTACCCATACCAATACCTATTATCGGATTCTTAATAAACATTTCATGTAATATAAATGTAGCAGATATACGTCCAGCTGTAACAGAATAATCTTCCGGATTATTATTCACATATACTTGCAACATTTGCGTATCAACAATTCTTTGAATGTATATATTTGAAATAAACACGAAAACTATCAAGAAAAACACCACCGAAATAGGAAGAAGAATATATTTAAATCGTGAATAATATCGACTTTGGCGAAAAGAAGAAATCCAATAAATTGCGAGATAAGCACATAAACAAGATACACCAGCTTTCGATTGAGATAGAATTAAAATGACTAAAAAGATTAATGTATATTTTTTCTTACCCACGAATAAAATATTTAGGACTATTAACATGGAATACATTAACCCTAACGGCCCCCCTTCTACATAAAATCCTTTAAGTCTAAGAAAAAAGGATCCTTCATGCGAAACAGATATCCAATCAGTACCTAAATAATTCAATAAATATAAAAATATAAGTAAAAAAGAAAAGTAATAACTTGAATTTAAAATCAATCGCACTAATCCTTCTACACCTATTTTTTTTGATATATTACAAATATACTCTGTAAATCCTAAACAAGCTATTAATTCAAGATAACGACTAATAGATATCCAATACGATGTTTTCAGAAAAGAAGGAGCAACACTATTGTCAAAACTCATAAATGGATTCTTAACAAAAGTCGCAAGTAAAAAAAATGTAAACAAAATAAAATAAGAATAAGTTACTTTATGTATTTTTTTTAGGCATAAAAGAGCATATAACAAAAATATAATCTCTGATAATTTCACGGGGCCAATTTTCAAATCAGTAAATTGAATAGCTAGTATTATCAAAGCAGAAGTCAAATAATAAAATGATTTATTTCGCACTATACAAATTTGTTACAGTAGTCAACATTTATTAAATACACATAATTATCAAGTACGATCAATTGCTTAGCAAACATTTTTTCGAAGAAGAAACTTCATTTATAACTTCTATAAGTTCATCTATCATTCTGTCTGAATCTAACAAAGGCAAAATTATTTCTCTTGAATTCTCTGATAAAGAATGTAACAATGTCTTATCTTCATAAAGGTTCATAATAGCATCCGATAAACTAATATCATCCAAAGGTTCAATTAAAAGCCCATTTATCCCATCATGTATTATTTCAGGCAATCCACCTACTCTTGTTGCAATCACTGGAACACTATAGGCACATGATTCGATAGCAACAGTCGGAAATGTATCGGGCCATATAGATGGCACAATAGACAAGTGTATTTGTGAAAAAAAATCCGCAGGCTTTATATAACCTAAAAAAGATATTCTTTTATCAACAGAAGTAATCTTCTTTAAATATTCTTCATACTCAATTGACTCTCCACGCCCGGCAATAAATAAAGTTGCATTAATATCCAATCGCATAAATGTTCGAATCAACCATTCTACTCCTTTAACCTTCGATAAAGTTCCAATATATCCAATTCGAAAAGGGAATTCAATATTCCTACTCCTATGTTCATTAGACTCTGGCATATTGCGTGCATTGTAAATTACGCGTGCTTTTGCATTACTAAAATATCCGCTTCTCTTTAAACGTTCCAATACATAATTACTTACGCCTACCACAACATTTATATCCTTAGACTTTCCCTTATGACAAAAACGCATCAAACTACAAATTCTACATTGTTTTTCACACGCTCTCTCATATTTAAACATATTGCTACCTGGACAAAGTAAATATAAGTCATGTAATACCTGAATAATAGGAACTTTCCTCTCTTTAATCACATCCCATACCGAAATTGAAAAACCCGCTAAATTGTGACATATTACGACATCAGGTTTTTCTTTTTGCATAACTTCTCTCACATACTTTCGCATCCCAACATTGTAAATATCTCTAATATGCCAAAGCATTCTAACATATTTATTTGGCTTTGAATTGCTAAAATGCCAATAAAAGTTTTTAATTCCAGCTCTATAAACTGTTATACCATTCACATCTTCTTGGCATAAGCCCAAATTAGGGCTAGTAGTTAAGACAGAAACAGTATAACCTCTACGCTGAAATCCTTCCACTTGCTCTTGACATATAACTTCAGCTCCTCCACCTATATGAGGGCTATATAAGGTATTTATAAATAGAATAGTCATATCATGCTATAATTGTATCCAACTATCAGGAATAATATCACTCCCCCCCCCTCTATTCGACCATTTTTGAGGAGCAACAACTATTTTATCAGGATTTTTGTTAAGCCATGCTGCCCACCAACTATACGAACTATTGGAAATTATATTATGTTTAGCACATGACATTAATTGCATATCTAAATAATTCATCTTACCAGAAGTCGGATTCCAGTCACAAAGAGTATAATTTAAATCCGTCAAATTATTCAAGACCCATTCCTTATTATCTGTAAAAACATAAAAAATAGGGTTATCAACATGTTCCCTAACATATTTTATAGCTTCATGATAATATTCTATAGGACAAATTCCCGAAAAAATTGGGTTTCTTAAATAATCGACACCTTTCCTTATATGGATAGCAACTGAATTTTGCGAATTCATTATGCATTCTGCTTCTCTATTCCTTTCTTGTTCAAATTGTAAAAAACAAAAATCTTCACGAATATCATTTTTAATGTCATGAAAATATTTTTCAGATTGCCATATTCCCATTAGGCACTTATCACCTTCCAATTTATCCCACAAATTAATATCATACTTAAAGCTATAATTTATATAATATTTCCATGAGAGTTTTCTTATTATCCTAGAAAATACATCTTTCTTCGCTACTCTTTTAAAATATTGGCATTCTCTATATCTAACTCTAGGAAAAACATCAATCAATGTTGTCTGCTCAAAGTTCCATTCTGGCAAATATGACTTTTCATCAAAATAAACATCAATGCCTTTTGCTTCTATTGCTTTATATAAAGCATAATGAAACATTCTATTTGCCAATCCCGCATTTGAATATACAACTATCATATTATTTCAATTTTGAATTAAACATATCTATTGCCGCCCCCATTGCAGCATCCATATTATAATACTCCCATTCAGCAAACCGTCCTAACAAATAAAGTCCTTGCTTCTCTAAAACATTCTTCAAGTTTAGTATCATCTCTCTTGTTAAAGCATCTTGAATAGGATAAGTATATTTTGTATAAGTATGAGTAAGATACCGTGGAGAAAAAGGAATTTTTTCTAGATTTTTTAAAATATCTTCTTTAGAAATATGATCTGTAAATTCTACAACACCTGTCAATACCCCAGGTATATTATTTGCTTCTGAAAAGTTACCTGTACATATAATACGATGTGCCTGATACTCTCTTGATGGTAAATAAATCCAGCTATATGGATTTTTCTCTATTTCACAGAAAACTGATGTTGTCCCATGATATTCCAACTTCTCAATCATAGATTCAAAACTTGAAATATCCACTACATTATTAAGAAGTACAGGTAAATCTTTTATATTACCACAAAATATGACCTGATCAAAACAATCATTATTAACCAACCAACATCCATTTCCTTTTTCCAGACTAACCACTTGTGTATTATATCGTATATCCAATTCTTCTGCCAACTTATTAGCAAAAAATTGGGATCCGCCATATCGAGGATAGAAAAAAGTACTATGGACAAAATTCTTCTCTTCTAAATGAATAAAATTATTATATAATATTTCTTTTAAAGTTGGCATGGGGAGTTTACCTTCCAACCAAGACAAAGGAACCGTTGTTAAGTCTCTTTTCCATATTTTCTCATTATAGGGTTGAAAATACTCTCTATAAAGCATTACTCCAAAACGAAAATATAAGAATTCTTCAAAATTGGTAGGTTCACCTTTTGTATCCCCATTTTTAATCATCTCCTGCAAATTATCAATAAATTCATCTAACAAAACTGGTGTAAATTGATAAGCATGATTTTCTACTGGATAATTAATTAATCTACGATCCGGCATAGAAACAACAGAATTCCGATCTGCTTTTGAAAAATCCTTTTCTTTATCAAAGATACTCTCAAACCATTCCAATACATCTTTCCGCTTGGTATTAAATACATGTCCCCCCACTTTATGATACAAACATCCATTAATATTATCACACTTGATCAAACCACCAGGTTTATTCTCTTTTTCAATAACAGTTACTTTATTTCCACCATCAACTAATAGACGTGCAATAGATAAACCCGAGACTCCAGCCCCAATAACTACAATTTTCTTCATCTTACATTAAATCTTGAATATACTTTTCCAATTGATCCACAGCATATTCCGTTCGACAATTTTGCATAGCATAAGCTCTACCTCGGTACGAGCATTCTTTATACAGTTCTGCATTATTCAATAATAAATCTATACTTTTATGCATCTGAGATATTGATTCAACAACAACACCTCCTGGCAACAACCTTGTATTCCCAACATTAGTGCTTACAAATGGAACTCCCTTTGCCATTGCTTCAATAATAGATATAGAGAATTCCTCAAAAAAACTTCCGACTAAATATAAAGTTGCATTTGACAATATATCTGGAATATCTTCTCGAGCAACTCCTGATAAAAAGAACACATCTTTTTTACCATAGGTCTTTTCTAATTCTAAATTGTAAGCTATCAGTTCTGCAAAATATCGTGAAGACCCTTTTCCTATAAATATAATTGAGATATCATCATTTACAGATTTATAGAATTCTAGTAAAATTCCTTTTTGGTTTTTATAAGGAAAATAATTTGCAATACTCAGACAATAACGTTTATTAGTTGGCTGGGCATATTTTAAAAGCGGATTCTCACGATTAGAAGTCTCAAAAAAAATATCATCTACTGCATTCCTTAAAATTTTCACCCTTTGAGCATATTTTTCCAAAGTCGTTTTACTACTATCAACTTCTGATAAACAAAGGCATAAATCATACAGAGACAGATATTTCCTCAAATATACAAAATAAAATAAGCGATATTTAAAAGCTTTCAACATACGACCTGAGAAATTTATCTTTAGTGGGCATTGGAAAAGGCCGCCAAAACCATGAACGTGCAGTATTTTAATAACATCTTTCAAATCTACTAAAATAGGATATAGACATCGAGAGGTCAATGCCTCCGGACATTCATTTATAAGTATATCTACATTAGCCTGTTGAATATAATTTTTAAACTCTGTAATTTCCCCTGATATAAATTTCAGTCTAGTAGTATGTATTTCAAATCTCACAATATCAACACCATTAAAGGATTCTTTAGCAGGTAATGAATCATATTTAATAGTTACCACTGTTACTTTATATCCTTTTTGTGCTAATCCTTCACAAAGATATCGACTTACAGCTGGCACTCCCCCAGTTCTTGGATAATAGTCATCTGTTGTTAGAAGAAGATGTTTCATTATTTATTATTCAATTTTATATAACTTCAAATTTCCGATCACTTTCCTATGAGTTCGTTCAACACAGACATCCCATATCTTCAATATCTACAAAGCAAAGAACATGAATCATATAATAAGTACTTAAAAGCACGCACCTTTATTTCAAGTCTTTTATATGATTCAATTATAACAAAAACAATTTTAGAACTAATTTTTTCTTCTTTTTTGGCTATTTCCAATCTATTTAGTAACATTGCATTATCAGTAATTTTCAGACAAGCATCTTTTAAAGCTCGTACACGATGTGATTTATTATAATAATGCCACAATTTACATAATATTAGAGATTTATTATTGAGTATATTTTGTCTAATCAAATCATCACACCTCAAAAATTCTAAAACGACTTCTGGATTCAAAGAATAATTAACAGATATTCTATAAAAGCAAAAAGAATGTCCTTCAAGTCGAAGTGCTTTATAATTATTTGCAAGCATTCTGACATAAAATTCATAATCAGATGAAGGATGGTAAACAGTACTAAATCCTCCTAAATCAATAACGCTTTTCTTTTTTATACAAAACCCCAAGGGAGCCTCTACAATGTTATCTCTTAAAAAATCATTTACTGTTAAATACCAACTACTTATTCTTTTTCTTTGAACACGTTTTTTTTCATTAGAAATAGCTTTTGGAAAAAAAGCATCTATTTTACAATGAACATCAATATATTTATTAAAAAGAATACTCAAATAGTCATTATATAATAGATCGTCATCATGCAACATCACTACCCACTCACCTCTAGCTAAAGTATAAAGTCTATTCCAATTTCCAATCATTCCAATATTCTTCATATTTTTATAATAACTCAACTTTGGATTGTTATAATTAAGCATCAATTTTTCCGTTTCATCATCACGATCAGGATCATTGTCTACCACTATAACATCATATTCATCGAATCCTATTTGATTCAACGCACTATCAACAGCTTCCTTCAATAAAGCAGCACGTTTATATGTTGGAATAGCAATGGTTACTTTAGGATGTTGACTTAAATTAGCTTCAAATATGGGTATAGAATGTACACCTTCATCTTTCGCAAAATTATCTACATATTCAAATGAATTAACATATTTATTTTCCATAATATTTCAGTCTGTTTAGAGATTGATTAATACCCATTTTAATAAAATCAAAAAAAGACAGTTTAAAATCATGACATACCACATAAGGCCATTTCCAATTAGCATATAATAACTGGCATCCTCCTTGAACTAAAACTAGTCCCCCAACGCCCCATAAAGTATATTTTAAAGATAAAAAACTACCAACACAAATAGCAGTTCCAGCCAGCAAAGAGGCTGCTACAAAAGGAACTTTATTTTCAGATATAATAAATGTTGCAAAACAAGAATGATTATTTTCTAGTAAAGTCACCATTGAATAAAGCAATAAAATATAAAACGGTGGAAGCGTCGTATTTGAGTCTATTAAATTCAAAATAAAAGGAGCCAATAGAACGAAACATATACATCCAATCAAAAATAAAATATAATATATATTCATAGTAAATGCAAATTTCTGTATCAGTGCCTCTCTTTTATTATCAACCCTTAATGCAGCAAATTCGGGTTCAGATACAGTGAAAAATGTTGTAGAAACTATTGTCACAACAGTCATTAACTGTATCATAAGACCATAAGAAGCTATCTCTTCTAATGACAAATATAATCCAGCAAGAAACATACTACATTTATTTATTGCATAAGAACCAATAAAGACCAACCCGAGCTTTTGAGCATTATACCAAATAATTTTAAATAACGCCCACTTTTCATTTGCTGCTACATGATATTGAGATAATTCATAACAAAAACGAGGTGTAAAAAAGAATTTATACGAAAGATAACGGCCAATAAACGGAGCTATTAAATTAGCTATGGAAATACCTAACAATCCAAATCCCATTATCAAAGTTACAAAAGCCAAAATAATATATAGTAAATTTGAAGCTAAAATTGCTTTTTTAGATTCCATTATCAATCCTTTACCTATCAACAATGAACTATAATAGGTGTAATACACTTTAAAAAAAACAGATATAGAATAGACTATCCATATTAGGAGAGAATTATGCACATCTTTAAAGCCATGTGTCACTTTATAAATATAAGCTGTGCCCAAAGTAAGCATAATCAATAAAACGACTACAGCTAAAATACAATAGACGGATTTTGCCACCGAAATCATAGTGGACAATAACCGATAATTCACACTACCTCCACCAATGTCCACCCCTTCTTTCTTTAGTGCTTGAGCACCTGCAAAAACATAAGTAATATTTCGGCCAAACTGAGGTGCAAAACCAAAATCGAATAAAGAAACCAAAGACCCTACTGTAAGCATCAAATAGTTCATGCCAATTTCCTCCGCCGACAACATCTTCAATATCAAAGGCAATGTTATTAATCCAGAAGCCATCTGAAAAAACAATGTAACATACCCCCAAATAATATCTTTTCTAGATATAACAATCTGCTCTTTCACTACAATTCTTTCTCTAATTCGCACACAGGCTGCCAACCTACATCTATTAATCTGCCAATAGGTGCTACCGCGTACATTACATCATTTACCCGATAAGGTAATGCTCCCCATGCTATATTACATTTCTTTTTATACTTCTTTTCCATCATCTTTGCCAACCCACGAATTGACAGTCCTTTACCGGTACCTAAATGATAATCAGCAAAAGGTTGTTGTATAATCAATGGCAGATGACATATTACATAATTGATGAAAGATATAACATCATCTATATGTATAAAATCTAAGACTTGCTCACCTGGTGACATTTTTATCGGCTCTTGACTCTCTAAAGAATCTTTCACATAATCTATCAGTTTCTTTTGAGAGTCTTTTTCACCATAAATAGTATAAGGTATGATATTTATATATTTATAATGATTCAAATCTGAATAATATTTCAAGAGTTGTTTAAATGCAGTCTTAGTTGCCGAATAAAGATAGGCATTGTTTATTTCCATCGGCCCATATCTGTACTCTGCAAAAGTTCCAAAATTCACAAATAACTTTAAACTCTTGCACCGTTTCAAGCTATCAAGCAACAAAGTACCAAACCGTATATTGGCATCTAGCAATCTTTCTAAAGTACCAAGATCATCCTTACTGGAAAGGTATGCAGCTAAATGGATAACACATTCCGGAGCGTATTTTTCTATTTCATCCAAATGCTCTATATGAACATAAGATATATCAACATCACCAAATAATTCTACAGCTTTCTTTTTATCTCGAACTATGCAAATCAATTTATTACCTCCCTGCTGCAATACTGGAACTAAATGACGGCCAACAAATCCTGTCGCACCTGATATTAAAATATTCATCACGCAACCTTTTTATAATTACGCATAGGTGCAAATGGAATATAGAGAGTATCATCTACCCCCCCCGTTAATATTATTTAACAATACCAAAGCTTTCCAACCGGGCAAAATATTTCCCTGATAAGGACGCATAACTTCTCTTTTTCGATAAGCTCTCCCACCCCAATTTATATTCAACCTCACATCATATAAGTTTTCATAAATATCAGCTAATTCTCGCAATGATATTTGTTTACCAGAAGAAAGAACATATTCAGATAAAACAGAAACTGTCTCATCGTTCAGCATATTAGCCAACTGTTCAAATCCATTTACGACATCATCAATATGAAGCAAATCCAATTTCTGACCACCAGGAGACATAGCTAAAGTTTCACCGGTAAAAGCGATACGGTCAAATAAGGCTAAAACCTTTTTACGAGTATCTCCCGGACCATAAGTATCACACAATTTCAATGTACAGAAGCGGAGTTTACTCGTTTCTGTATAATACTTGGCCATTGTTATAAAAGCTTGTTTGCTTGCCGCATACAAGTCTACAGGATTATATTCATCCGATTTATCAGAAACATTATAATTTTGCCAAATTGTTCCTGTATTTAAAAACCACTTAGTCTCCGCTTTCTTACATGCTTCCAACAAAGCTGTTCCTAAATAGATATTGGAAAGAACTAAATCTTTAATCTGTTCACTCTTATGTTCGGCTATATAAAAAGAAGCTAGATGGATAATACCATCAATTTTTTCCTTACGCAAATAAGCAGCCAATTCATCAATATTTTCTGAAAACACAAAAACATTATTTACATTAAGAAATGTACAATTTGAACCTGAACGTACTAAAATGTACAAATTATGTCTTTTTGACAGATAGGAAATTAAATGTTTTCCAATAAATCCCGTTGCACCTGTTACCAATATATTCATAAAACTATTATAACATAAAACGACAATCTATTATCGGCTTTTCAGTACGTATCCGAATATCTCTAAATTCATCCCATGCAGTCGCTATTACAAATACATCCGAAGCGGTCACTATCTTTTCGTATTCTGAATAATAGATAATATCCAAATCATAATGAGAAGAAAATTCCTCATTAGCTACAGGATCATAAGCATATATATTATGATAGCCCTCTTTAAGCAACTGCGCTATAATCTTTGCACTCGGAGTGTCCCGAACATCATCAGATTCCGGTTTAAACGATAAACCTAAAATTGCAATTCTGATATTTTTTTTATCACCAATGACCTTCATTATCCGGTTTGTTATAAATTCCGGCATCCTGTCATTTGTAATAATCACGTTCTTCAATATTTTCGCGTCAAAGCCGGCAGTCTTAGCCACTGCATAAAGTGCATTTGTATCTTTAGGCAAACAATAACCACCATAACCACATCCAGGATAGGCATAGGAAGACATAGAGCATCCTCCCCAACGTTTGTCTAAATGAAGAATACGGAATGCCGTAGCAATATCAATATCACCAATCGCATCAGCTATAACAGACATTTCATTTGAATAACTAATCAATGTTGCCAGCAAGGTATTAGACAGATATTTGATGAATTCACCTGTATTCAATGATACACAATAAACAGGAACAGTTTGCCCATCATAGATATTACGAAGTATATTTTCCGATTTATCATCACTTACTCCCAATACAATACGGTCGGCATTCATAAAGTCAGTCCAACAATGACCTTCGCGCAAGAATTCCGGGTTATTAGCCACCCCGTAATTATCTCCAACTGTTATTCCTTTTTCTTCCAAAAAAGGAATAATCTTACCTATAGAAGTAGAAGGAGGTATAGTGGACTTAGTGACTAATACACGAAAACGGGTATCGTCAACAACATTTAATGTCTGGTCTATCGCTTCCAATAAATATGTCAAATCAGCCTGACCATCCTTCCCATAAGGAGTACCGACACAATAATAAACACAATCACTCTGCAGTATGGCTTCCTTTAATGAATCCGTAGAGACAGGATGGAAGTTATGATTTAAATGACGTTCCAAAGCGGTGTCTAATCCCGGTTCCAGGAAAGGAAGTTTGCCGGATTGAATAACAGATAATCTCCTCATATCAATCTCAACACCATAAACCGTATGTCCATACTCGGAAAAGCCCAATGCTGTAGTAAGCCCGACAAATCCTAATCCGAAAACTGTAATTACCATTTATATTCGCCCTCCTCACTTTCTTTTATAAATTTTAAAAACCTTTTCACGCCCTCTTCAACAGAAATAGACGGATTATAACCCAGAATTCTTTGAGCTTTCTCTATTTTCGGGCAACGCCTTTGAGGGTTGTTCGTTAAATACTCACTATCATCCGAAATGGCATAAACCACTTTACCTGTGTAACCAAAAATATCTTTACCGGCACTTACATAAATCTCTGCCAGCTGAGAAATACTAATTTCCGGTTTTTCAATGCCAATATTAAAATAGTCATATTTTCCATAAAGCAGTATTTTCAGGTAACCGTTTATAGAATCAGCAATATAGCAGAACGTACGTGTCGGAGACCCATTGGATAAAATCTCTATATTCCTATTTTCTTTGATTGCCAACGCAAAATCTGCAGGCACACGCTTATCATTGATGCGCATCCCGGGACCATAGTTATTGAAAGGTCTTGCCACCCCAATCGGCATATTATATTTCTGAGCAAACAGCATACACATCGTTTCACCAAAACGTTTGGATTCATCATAACATGCACGCGGTCCTGTGGCACATACATAACCATAATATTCTTCAGAAGTAGGTACATGTTCCGAATCCGGATTTCCATACAATTCACTCGAAGAATAAAACAAGAAACCTTTAATTGTTCTTTCTTTGTAGAAATCAAGGAGAGAACGAAGTCCCCAAATATTAGCATCTAATGTTTCTATCGGATACTGACGATAAAAGACAGGTGAAGCAATAGAAGCCATATGAATAATATAATCCGCCTCTGCAGCGCCGTTTACTTTTTCAATCTTATCTTTAATAATATCGAACTTTTGTATATCAAACAGAGAATCCTTTGAAAGTTCTTCTATCCATTGTGGATAGCCGAGCATAAAATTATCAAGCCCTATCACCTTTTTTAATTCCAAGTCGTCGGCCTTAGATTGAAAGAATCGCATAAAATAATATCCGAGAAAACCTCCACACCCTGTAACAAGAATAGTGGCACCTTTTAGTTTTCCCCTTTCTTCTATTGTTAGTCCGGCAAATGTATGTTCAAAGTCTTTTGCCAATGTATTTGTCACCATATCAGTTACCGATTACAAAATTCTTTTATTGTTGCAATCATATAGTCAAGCATACTATCTGTCATACCGGGAAATACACCGATCCACAAAGTATTGTTCATCACATAATCCGTAACAGGAAGCTCACCGACAATTCTGTACCCCTCCCCAGTTTCTCTCATTTCATCAAAAGCAGGATGCTTGATTATATTGCCGGCAAATAACGTACGAGTCTGTATTTTTTTGTTTTCCAGATATTGTGTTAATTCATTTCTAGTAAAACCTGCATCTTCACTGACTGTAAAAGGAAAACCGAACCAACTGGGATTAGAGTTTCTCTCTGCTTCAGGAAGAATAATACCCTTTGTTCCCAATAAACCGTCATACAACTTTTTAAAATTTTTTCGGCGAGACTCTACAAAACCATCAATCTTATCCAGTTGAGCACAGCCTATTGCCGCCTGCATATCAGTTACTTTTAGATTAAATCCCAGATGGCTATAAACATATTTATGATCATAGCCTAAAGGAAGCTCGCCATATTGTTTGGTAAAACGGTTATTACAGGTATTGTCAACACCACCTATACACCAACAATCACGTCCCCAATTTCGAAACGAACGAATTATCTTATTCAATAAAGGATTATCTGTATAAACGGCGCCTCCTTCACCCATTGTCATTTGATGAGCAGGAAAGAAAGAACTAGTTCCAATATCTCCCACTGTCCCGGACTTCCTGACAATGCCATCTATCTCAATCTCTGTACCCAACGCATCGCAGTTGTCCTCAATTAACCAAAGATTATATTTTTTACAAAATTCCGATACTACTTGCAAATTGAAAGGATTACCCAACGAATGGGCTACCATCACAGCCTTTGTCTTAGACGAAAGAGCCTGTTCCAACTGCGAACAATCTATATTATATTCAGGTATAGTAATATCTACAAATACAGGAATGGCACCATATTGCATAATCGGCGTGACAGTAGTAGGAAAAGCACACGCAACTGTAATGACTTCATCACCTCGTTTTATACGACGGTCACCTAACAAGGGAGATGTTAAAGCAAAGAATGCCAATAAATTGGCTGATGAACCAGAGTTTGTCAATGAACAATATTTTGAACCAATCCATTTAGCAAAACGATTTTCAAACTCTAGTGTCCAAGGTCCTGTAGTCAACCAAAAATCTAATGATGAATCTATCAAATTTTTCATTTCTTGTTCATCAAAAACACGTCCTCCATAATGAACGAAACTTTCACCGGGGACAAACTCTTTCTTTGCCGGATCATGCACTTCTGCATAATATTGTGCAGTTAACTCTAAAATCTGCTTCTTTAGTTCTTCTTGTTTAGACATAAAAATATTAATATTAAAAATTATTCTTTTTGTTCTTTGTTACCAAACTTTCCATGGAGCTTCTCCATTATTCCACATTTCATTTAATTCTACATTATCGCGTAGTGTATCCATAGGCTTCCAAAAACCAATATGGCGAAATGCATGCATTTTGCCTGCCTGTGCAATACTCTCTAAAGGAGAGCGTTCAAATATGACGGTATCATCATTGTCGGGAATATAATCGAATACCTCCGGTTCACAAATGAAATAACCGGCATTGATCCAGTTGCGATCACCATCAGGCTTCTCCTGAAAAGAAAGAACTTTATTCGTATCCAAATCGATCTGGAGAGCACCAAACTTACCACCTGGTTTATAAGCAGTCAGCGACAATATACAACCGGACTGACAATGCGAATCAATCGTATTGGTGATATTCAGATCAGCGACTCCATCACCATAAGTCAGCAGGAAACGTTCATTGCCTACATATTTCTGAATACGTTTGATACGCCCACCTGTTTGGGTATTCAGACCAGTATCCACCATCGTTACTTTCCAATTCTCCGAATGATTGTCAAGAATAGTAGTTGTATTATTCGATAAATCAACAGTCATATCACTGTTGTGTCGAAAATAATTAGCAAAGTATTCTTTAATCACATATTGTTTATATCCACAACATATTATAAACTCATTGATACCGTAATGACTATATGTTTTCATTATATGCCAAAGAATTGGCTTTCCTCCTATCTCAACCATAGGTTTAGGAATAAGATTGGTAGCTTCACTCAAACGAGTACCGAAACCACCTGCTAATATGACTGCCTTCATCCTTATACATTTTTTTATTTTTTATATCTAGATATTTAAAACACTCATTCAAAAAAACAGTAAACAGACTATATCTAACAATAAACGATGTACTCAATATGCATTTTTTTCTCCTACAAGTACATTAGCTATAGTCTTATAAATGATATATAAATCAAGTAATATTGTCCAATGCTCCATATACCATATGTCAGCCTTCACACGACCTTCCATTTGTGACAGTTCTTTAGTTTCACCACGGAATCCGTTCGTTTGTGCCCAACCCGTTATCCCGGGTTTAATAAAATGGCGTACCATATACTTATCAATCAATTGTGTGTAGACCTCTGTATGAGCCAACATGTGGGGACGAGGACCTACTAACGACATTTCACCTTTGAATACATTAATAAATTGTGGAAGCTCATCAATATTAGAACGGCGAAGAAAATCTCCAAATCGGGTCTTTCGAGGATCATCTGCTGTTGCCTGCTTGCAATCCGCCTCTTCATTCACCAGCATGGAACGAAATTTATAGCATTTGAATTCCCTGCCATTCAAACCGGTTCGCATTTGTGTAAAGAATATAGGACCGGGAGAAGTCAACTTTATGATAATTCCCACAATAAGATAAATAAACGGGAAAATAGTAACTAAAAAAAGCCCTGATAATACTATATCGAAAATCCGTTTTAATAAACGATTCTCCATTTTGCTAAGCGGTTCATACCGCAAATTCAAAATTGGCATATTACCCACTACGCTATGCCAAATACGTCTAGGAAACCCCTTACATATATTAGGAACGCCATGAAAATAAAGCAAATGGTTCTCACAATAATTCATTATAGAAAAATTATAGCGTCCCTCCTCCATTGACAAAGAACAAAAAACATGCTTGATTCCTGTGTGTCCGGACATAAATTCAGAGAAACCATCAGGACTACCACAATAAGAACATTGGGAGGAAAAAACATCATTAGGTTTAATATCAAAATAACCTACGACTTCATAAATAGATGCCAAAGAACTCTCCATTTCCTCATATAACATCTGCATATTATTACCTCCGCCTATAAAAACAGCATAGCGTTTGTGTTTACCCTTCGCACAATAACTAATCAGCAAATGACGAATTATGATACGATAGATGCTTAGAATAACAAAGAGTATGAAAAAATAAACAAAAAAAAAGAGTGGAGAGATTATGGATATTCCACTAAAAGCCATGATACAAACCCAAAAGACCGAAAAGGTTATGATATTCTTCAAAACACGTAACACAAGCTGGTCGGCACGAATTTCTCTGCTATTCCAGGCTCTTCCACGAGATGCCGAACAGGCTATGTAACAGAGACTAAGCGAAGTCATCATCAAAGAAGCAGTACAGGAAAAAGGCAAATACATAAACGCACTTTTCCAGAAGAGAAGGAGGCCAAACAGGCACAAGTTCAAAATGATCAGATCTCCCAATACTGCAATAAACTCCACAACTTTATTTATCTGGTTAGCTGACGCCATAACACTTCACTAATTGTATATATTAAGCACGGATTTCTTTAAACTTATTCAGGAAATCTTTTCCGAATAAGTTCCAGAATATAACAATACAAACAGACAAGAAGACAAATGCCAGAACATATATTTTTCTACTGGTCCCCGAAGGTTCCAATGGTACCACAGCTGGTTCCACCACTGCAAATACAGGTTTTTCTTCCTGAACTTTGGCTCTGGCAACCTGAAGCTGACTCGCCACTTGGCTGTATACCTGATAAGCAAGATTCATATCATTCTGCAAACGTTCCTGTTCGGCACGGACACTCTGCAAAATTATATTATCATGAGAATCCAGATAATCGGCATATTTCTTCTGAGCGGCATAATATTCCTGCCGGCGTTCCTTGAAAAGCTTCTCCAAATAAAGGCAATCCTCTTTTGCCTTGAAAGTACGATAGTCTATAATATATTCCTGTAATTTCTTCACTACAGAATCGGCTATGATTGCAGCTACCTTAGGATTTTGAAAAGTTGCAGTAACGGAAGTCATCGAGGTTTTCTTATCCACAGTAGCAGTTATCATTTTCTTCAAAGTTTCTATTTTCTTCGATTCCTTCTTTGAAAGTTCAATTGCGCCCTGATTTGTTTTACCAGAAGATATGGACTCATCCTTTTCGGCAAACAAAAGCTTTACCTCACCAATTACCATACCCGGAAATCCTATTACATAACTCCAACAGGGAGAAGACTCTTCATCTAAATAAGTATTCAATGTCATAACTTCATTTTTTGCTACCGATATTTCCATGGTAGAAAGTTCCAATAAGAAAGGAGTAGAAGATACAATGTCAGCAGATAAAGAAGCATTCAAGGCATCAGTGCCATCACCCACAGTCATCCCGCTTCCCAAAAAAGAAGCAGCCAAACCAGATAAGCCACCACCTTTATTATTACCCATTTCCGGAGAAAGAGTTACTTCAACCGTATACTGTTTGGGAATGCTGATTGTAACGATAATACCAATTAGCAGACCAATGCCGGCAGCTTTATAGATTTTCTTACGGATAGCTATAATCTTACGAAGAAAGTCCATCAAGTCGATTTCAATCTCTTCATTGTCAGGAGTCGCTTGCTTCCGTTTTGTTTCCTTTTCAGATTCTTGTTCTATCAGAGTAGCCATAAGAGGTATTCGTTATTTCTTTATTAAGTTAGCAATAGAAGCAACCATCATTCCCAAAGTACTGAAGGTAGTAGCATAACCTAGAATATTACCCATATTAGTTTTCTTCTTAGCTTTACTAGGCACAATTATCTCACACCCAGGCTCAATCTGTTTCTTGCCACTACCTTTCACTTTAGTTACCTGGCCGTTCATATAAACTATAAATTTCTTACTCTTCTTTGCATTTTCAGAATAACCACCGGCTTGATTCAGATAATAATCTATATTCTCACCCTCTATATATGAAACTGTATTCGGAACCATTACAGCACCATTAATTGTAACCGTATTATTGTTTTTCGGAATAGAAATCACATCACCTTCACGCAAGACAATATCTGCTGTACTTCCAGGATTAGCCAATGCCTTTTCCAAGTCAATACCAACACTAAAGGTATCTTCCACACGAACACCTAAAGAGTCCATCATAGCCTCACCCAACTGTCTGCTCATCAAACGGATCACATCACTCATGCGTTTCTTTTCACTTGCATTGGCCACACGAGTCAATTTGGCACCACGTAAGTAGGCATAATTCGTTGCACCTCCAGCTTTATTGATCAAGTCCGAAAGACGTTCTTCACGACTGGTCATTGCATAAGAGCCTCCGAACAGTATTTCACCTTCAACAACCACATTCTGTTGAGCCTGATAACCCGGACTACGACGTACATAAACTTCATCATAAGGTTGAAGGACAAAGCCGGGAGTTCCATCTACAATAAAACCTTCTTTTAGGGAGAATGTATATATCTGGCCGATAGTATCGTTATCTACTGTACTACGAGGATTCTTAATTCTACGGGATACATCTACACGGACTACAGAAGCGGCTTCACGCAAGCCACCCGCCTGAATAATCAAGTCTTCAAGGGTCATGTTATCCGCATAAGGATAAGAATCAGGTTTGGCTACTTCACCGTGGATTACGACGTTGCCCCTGTCTTCCAGGTCATGAATACTAGGAATATAAAGGATATCGTTTTTCATCAGGATGATGTTTTGGGAAGTACCGTCCATGATAGCTTTAATGTCTACTGGAACAACTTCGGTAGTCAAGTCCTCACGCTGGCGGTAGAGAACGGCACGGTTCAAGAAAGCATCACCGGTCAGGCCTTGGGCTTCGTTTACCAGTTCACGGACAGTATTCAGTTTTCCATTCAACTGGTAGATGCCGGGACGATAAACGGCTCCACGGATTTCAAGTTTGTTGATGAAGCGGTTAAGGATGGCTTCGGCGGTCACAACATCACCGTTTCGCATTTTATAGACACTATAGTCAAGGTCTTTGACCGTGTTTACTTCATATTCCTGTCCATTCTGGCGTACGACACGCAAGGAACGAGTGTAGGCGTCGGCTTCAAAGCCACCGGCATAGCTGATAAGAGTGGATAGACTCTCATTCTTTTTCATTTCGAAACGCATGGGGCGTTTCACTTTTCCGTCGATCTTAACCAATACGTCATAGGCGGGGACTATTACTACATCCCCTTCCTGAAGACGAATGTCATCCTGAATGTTTCCTTTCATGATAAATTGGTAGACATCGATTGTGGCGATATTTTTGCCGTTACGTACCAACTGTACATTGCGAAGGCTTCCTATGTCACTGACTCCACCCGCACGGTAAAGTGCATGAAAGACTGTGGCAAAAGAAGAGAGGGAGTAAGTGCCCGGTTGGACAACCTCACCCATTACATTGATCTGGATAGTACGTATGCTGCCCAAAGTCAGACGGATGTCAGAGGTGGGATCATTCGCATTATTAAGACCATTATATATCTTGTTTAATGTCTTTTTGAGATAATCATTGGCTTCAGCAATAGTTAGTCCGTTCAGGTTGACAGGACCTATTTTCTGAATATTGATCGTGCCGTCAGGAGAAATCTGTTGGCGGATAGTGTTCTGGCTGGCTCCCCAGATATCGATAATCACTTCATCACCGGGACCCAGACGATAGTTCAAGGGAGTGGCGATGTTGACGCTGGGTTCAAAAGTCAGGTTACGGGTGTTGAAGATATTTCGTCCGAAAACCTGATTGCCACGTGCGAGGTCTTGAGTGCTCGGGTGGTCTTCCAGCATATCGGAAGTGTTTTCTTTCATTTCCTCACGAAGACGTGATTCATTGACATCGGTACCCGTTGCATTGGAAGCATTAACATTGTTTTGTTGTTCATATAGTTGCTTCACACGAGTTGCCTGTTCTTTGGTCACACCTCTACGTGCCAGTTCAGAGGCTAGTTGTTTCTGTTCTTTACCTTGACGGATGCCGTCCTTTACATATTCAAGAACTTGAGAGTCGCTCATATTTTGAGCCATTAAGGGAGAAAAAACTCCCAGTATCAAAAATAGAAGAAGAGTCCGAAAAAGCGTTTGTATTTTCATCGATCAATTCAAATTAGAAAAATTAGCCCACATGAATGTCTGCAGATTCAACATAACCAATAGGCATATCTACACAGGCACAGCCAAGCATATTTAACCGAACTGCTATTTTACTTTTACCATCAACACTGACCAATTCACCAACCAGTCCAGTCAAAGGTCCTTTCACGACACGAACTTTTTCACCACGTGCCAATGGAGAACTATTCATACAAATAGCTTCTTCTGAATAATCAAGCATAAAACGGAAACGAGCCATCTGTTCATCAGGAATCACTGCTGGAGTACTTTCTCCACGCATCACCATATAACGGCTCACTGTAGAAAAGCTTAGAACTTCTTTACGTTCAGATGGATCAGCATGAACAAATACCATCATTGGAAGAAGAACAGATTCAACCATCTTACGACGGTCACTCCATTGATGAATTTCCTGCTGAACAGGAACAAAAGAATCAATTCCCATCTTAGATAAACGCTCGGCAACTTTCTTCTCGTGATGCATTCGAACGAGTGCTACATACCAGCGTTTTGAGTGTGCTACGCCTTCCCCTGTCCCACTACTAGGCCCGGCATTTACTGATTTCGGTTTTGTTAAAATCATACTTTTTTACCCCATGTTCATCTGTTACTTCTTAGGTAACAGACAATACATACACGAAACGCATACTACAGTGAAAATAGAAATCACATACATGACAAAGGCGTAGAAAATGGAAAAGCCTAATATTCAATAAGAAAACTATTGAATTAGGCAATGAAAAAGTATAGAGCATGGAAATAAGATTATTTCATGTTCAGATAGTTTTTTGCTCTATGTTTCAGATAAAACGAAAAAAAGTGGAAGAATATTTGCTTACTATTCGTGTTTTTGTCTATCTTTGCGTCAAATTTAAGTTCTGTTACCTAAGAAGTAACACACATATTTTACTTCTGATTATCAACATTTTACATATCTACCATCTGTCTACACAACAGTTTCTCACGTAAGATAAATTCCCTTTATTTACCTCCGTACGTTCTTTAAGTCCGAAGCCTTTCAAATAGATTTGTGTGGTTTTTATAGATTTGTGTCCCAATGATTCACTAATCATTTCAATCGATACTCCCCGATACTTCGCTGTCGTTGCCCAAGAATGGCGAAGTGTGTAAGAAGTAACAGGAGACTTCAAACGTAAAGCTCTCGCTAAGTCCTTTAAACGGTTGTTGAATCGACGGAGGGCAGACTGGTATTCCCGATAAGCCCTTTCATCCGTCCGTTTCTTATCACTGCTAAGAATATCAAACAGATAATCTGGAGAATCCGGATGAGAATCCTGGTTACTACGAAGCCGGTTGATCATTTCCTTTGCAGTATCAAGTATTTCCACACTCATCGGAGTTTTAGTCTTGATACGGTTATACCGTAACACATTCTGATCTAAAGCTGATTTCTCCAGATGAGCTAAATCCGCGAATGACATTCCACAGAATTGAAACATCAGGGCAGCAATAGCCTGTGTTCGACGCAAACGCTCCGATTTGGGATCCTCATACAGAAGTCTACGTAATTCACCGATAGGCATAGCTTTCTTTTGGCGAACATCCACTCCCGTATAAACATCATGAAACAATCGGGGTACGTAAGGTGCACTACCTGCTTCCACTCCTCGATTATAAATACAACGAAGCATACGCATATACGTAGAAATCGTATTAGGCTTCAAGCCACACTCATAAAGATACTGCCCGTAACGTCGTAAACGCTCGCGGGTGACCTGTCTGAACGACACATTGGACGTGCCACAAAATTTGCTAAAAGAGAAGATAGCATTCTTATAGACATGCGCTGTAGAATGCCTTCCTTTCGCAAACGACCGATGTAGAACTCTGCACATCGGCTAAACCCATTTTTGTTCATCATTTGCATCACTAGTTATTTTATATATGCCATTTGGCAAGCGGCAAAAAAACAAATCTTTTTGCATACCTGACACGTACTTACTAGATGCAGTCCTATTTTTTATCATTTTTAACTTTATTACAATCAGCAAATTATGACAGTAAAAATGGTATCACTATCATTGCTGCGCTGACAAATAAACGGTAAAAGAACTAAAAAAATATCCGGATGCTCACAAAAAGAACATCCGGATATCACTCTCTTTTTACCTTCTGACTAATTACCTTTCTGAATAGTTTGCCAAATTGTAACATACCGGCTTAGTGCTATTACCTACACGGTAAATACCGAACTTGAAGTAATAACCATCATCGTCGTTACGTCCAATCATGATTTTTTCATTGTCTACAATGTGTTTACTAACCTTTTTCCCCTTTTCCTGATAGTCCATCTGCACATCGAGCATACCCGGTTTTACAATCGTTTCCGCCTCTTTGCCATAGACTGTCCAGTCAATATGAATGCGGAATGTAATCCAGCAGTCTTTCGGAAAATCGGCATAAGGCATTTTGTAAGCAATGGTCGATGCTTTATAGTCTGATGTTACAGGTTTCATGATCGGTGTTTTTTCGGGATTTGCGTTGCAACGGTCGTCTTTATCCGTCAGCCACTTACGGTCGGAATTTGCTTTGATATAGAACCATCCGCCGGAGAACCCGAACGCCAATGGAGGATAGCCTCCTTGTTCCACGAGCCATCCGTTGGCCTTTCCGGCCTGATATACAGGATTTCCTTGTTTGTCTTTCACCGGATTACCTTGTTTATCCAGCTTGGCTACTTTCTCGTGCCCTTCATTCTTTTTAAAGATTGTAGTCTTTTCCAGTTCAACGAACTCGTCAATCGTAAGTTTCTTCACTTCTCCCTGTGGAGTTTGTACCAATGTACGATCCGGCATCCCATGCCATTGGGCAAAAATTGTCGAGACATCGCTACCCAATGAAGAAGGAATATATACGGCAAACTCATAGTCGCGGGAAGCTCCTTGCGGACAAATACCTTTCCCATGATGATATACAGTTTTGGTAATCTGTGCTTTCTGATAAACATCGGCAGGCAGGCCTTTGAAATCATCGGAAGTTGCATAACAATAAGAAAATTCCGCACGCCCTTTTGTTTCCCCTTTGGCATATCCTGACAGGGTGTTATCATCTTCCTTCAATTCAAAACGATAGGAAGGCTTACCGTTGAACATACGTGTGAAGTCGCGTTGAATTGCATGAGGCTTTTTAGTCCCTACTGCTACCCAGCAATCGTCTATAATTTGATTGACGCGTGCCGAATCCGCCTGCACGTTTACCCGTTCCGTAAGCGGAACCAACGTTTGTGTATCTTGGGTTTGAGCGGTCAGTGCCGTACATCCTACTGCTACCACACAGATAGCAAAAATGTTTTTCTTCATTCTATTCGGTATTAAGTTTGTTGACGGTGCAAAAATACGAAAGGCAACCTCATTGGCTGCCTTTCTTTTGTCTCAAATGTTTTCACATTTGTGTAATTTTACTGTCAACACCCGCCTACAAACTTAATTGGGGGCTTCATCGTCATAATCTTCTTCAAGTATATCTACTTTCTGTATACTCATTTTTCCATCGGCAGTGATCGTTATAGAAAGCGGCATATACAAATCAGTCTGCGGATAACAAACACTCGCTGCATACACAATTCCCTGCGGAGTGGTCTTGTCATATACAATGCCTTCCAATATAGACTTAGATAGGAAGTTCGCATCGACTACCGATGAAAAATCATTCTTGGTAAAGGTCTTGTTCAACACGGTTTCATTACCACGAGTCAGGTGCAACACTATTTTATTGTCGACATAGGTATCTCCCAGCTCGTTTGTCACATGGGGCAGATTTTCATCCGGAGTACGCGAAACGAGGGAATGATAATCTTTCCCCTTAAATTTAAAGTCGGTTTCGCTCTTAGACGTCTGCATACGCTGCAATCCGTGAGCATCCACACTGTCTATCATCGCCAATGTCGACGTATTATCTGAAGATCCTTTTTTACCGCCACATGCACTCACAGCCACTGCCAACGGCAATAAAAGCCAATAAATTAGTTTTCTCATACGTAAGTTTTCTGTTTATAAATAGATAGCAAAGGAACAAAAAGAGCGGGATATTTACAAGTGTAACCGACATTTTTCCTACATTTGCAGAAAAGAAGGAATACTTTTACAACAATTACAGATTTAAAAACCTGCAAACCTAACACCATGCGCGAACGAATTACAACAATTCTTTTTCTCATCCTTGCCTACTGTAGCAGTGGCAATGTGTATGGGCAAAAAGTAAATTATCAGCAATTCGACAACATCTATCTCGGAGCCGAAGCTTCGGTGATTAGTTGCTTCCTGCAAGATAGCGAGGGACTGATATGGGTAGGTTCCAACAAGGGTTTATTCAGTTATGACGGTTATTCCACACAACAGCATTTCACGTATGGAGAACGTACTAACACACGTATCTACTGCGGTATTATAGCAGATAACACTTATTTATATCTGGGAACAGATAACGGGATTCTTGTTTATAACTATCGAACAGACAAATATGAGCAACCGGATACTGATTTCCCAACGGATGTCCGTACCATGGTACTTCAGGGAGATACATTGTGGATAGGTTCGTTGAATGGATTATATACTTATCAGTTAAAAAGCCGTCAACTGAATCATTTCGATAGCAAACAGACCGGATTGCCTCATAACACCATCTATTCCATCATTCATACAAAAGATAATCAAATTTATATAGGTACTTACAACGGATTATGCCGCTATGTACAGGCAAGTGGAAAATTTGAAAACATCCTTTTGCCCGTTAACCGGGGAGGCAGCAATTTGTTTGTCAATTCTCTGTTGGAAGACACCACCCGACAATGTATCTGGATCGGGATGGAAGGTTATCTCTTCCAATACAATCCCACTACAGGAGAGATGAAGGCGATAGAGGTATTTCATAACAACTCCATCAAATCACTGGCACTGGACGGAGATGAAAATTTGCTGGCAGGTACAGACAACGGGCTTTATGTGTACCAGAATGACAAAGAACCTTTGCAGCATATCATTCACGATTCACGCAATATCCAGTCACTAACCAACAATATTATCTGGAACATATTCTCGGATCAGGAACATAATATCTGGCTGGGAACAGATTATGGCATTTCCCTGTCACGCTATAACAGTGCGCTGCAATTTGTACCGATTTCTCAAATCACAGGCACGGGAGACGGAAATCAGTTCTATTCCCTGTTCCGGGATTCCAAAGGATTCTATTGGTTCGGAGGTACAAACGGAGTGATCCGGTTCACCCATCCTGCAGGCAATAAACACGATGCTATCTGGTATAGAATGGGGGATAAAAACCATCCGTTATCCCACAACCGGATACGGCACATCTACGAGGATAGAGAACAGCAGTTATGGATAGCCACAGACGGAAGTATCAACCGCTATGACTATAATACCCATCAATTTGTACACTACAACATCGTAGACAGTACAGGAACTTATAATACCAACTGGGCTTATTACCTGTTTGAAGATACTGACGGGAAGCTTTGGATCGCCACCTGTCTCGGAGGCATCTTTGTAGTGGACAAACATAAACTGATACAATCTGCCGGAAGATCGTATGTGGCCGATCAAAATTATTCCATTCATAATGGGCTGTCGGGGATGTTCATTAATCAGATTGTCCCTGATGCGGAAGGTAATGTATGGGTATTGTTATACAACAGCAAAGGAATAGACAAAATCAATGCCCGTACGCGGCAAGTGACAAAGCTGTTTGCCGATGAATTAAGTGGCGAGAAGAGCCCGAACTACCTTTTACGGGATGAAGACGGCATGCTTTGGGTAGGATTTCACGGAGGGGTGATGCGTATCAATCCCAAAGACTCGAGTCAGCAAAGTATCTCTTTCGGCAATTTCAGCAATAACGAGATTCTGTCTATGACCTCTGTAAAAGAACATATCTGGGTTTCCACCACTAACGGACTTTGGATCATCGACCGGAGAACAATGGATGCCCGCCAGCAAAGCCTGACGGATAAACGTTTCACCAGTCTCATGTTTGATCCGGAAGATGGAAATATCTATCTGGGAGGTGCAGACGGGTTCGGCATATCCCGTCCCGAAATACAAGCCATGAGTCAGCCGGAACACTCCATTTTACTGACTGCCTTATATATCAACAATCAACTGATGTCTCCGCATACCGGAGAGGATATTCCCAACATCCGCTATACCGATGCTATCGAACTAAAATACGACCAGAACAACCTGGCTTTCGAACTTTCAGACCTGCCCTACTCGCTGGAAGAAAAACATGAATTCGTCTACCGGCTGGAAGGTATGGACAAAGAATGGAATTTCCTGCAATCCAACACGAATCGCATTACGTACAGTAATCTGGGTTATGGGGATTATCAGCTAGTAATCAGCAAAGTAGAAAAGAGCGGTTCTCCTTCCGAGCATCCATATATCCTGAATATTAAAATTCTCCCTCCATGGTATTACACACTTTGGGCAAAGATAATCTACATTCTTTTATTCTTGAGCCTCATTGCCTGGGTTATCAACTTTTTCCGTGTCAAGAACCGTCTGAAAATGGAACGGATGGAAAAAGAGAAGATTCTGGAACAATCACGCCAGAAAATGGCTTTCTTTACCAATTTGTCTAATGAATTAAAGACACCGCTTAGCCGGATTATCGCTCCTGTCAGTCAATTGCTCCCCGTTGCAGAAGAAGTGCATGAGAAACAGACACTGGAGGAGGTACAGCGTAATGCAATGAAAATAAACTCATTGATTCATCAGGTATTAAACTTCAACCGGATAGAGGATAATAAAGATTCGCTGCTGATTTTGTCGCGCATCGAACTTGTGTCATTCAGCCGTAGCCTGTTTTCTGTCTATGAGGAAAACAAACAGATCACATTCCATTTCGAGACGAATAAAGCCAAGATTTATGCTGATATGGATGCCATCAAACTTGGAGTGATTTTAGATAATCTGCTTTCAAATGCCGTCAAATTCACCCCGGATGGCGGAAGCGTCCGTCTGTCTCTTTTCTATCGTGAAGAAACGGGATTGTTGGATATCTGTGTTTCAGATACAGGAAGCGGAATCCCGCAACAAGATATTCCATATATCTTCCAGCGCTTTTTCCAGTCTCCACATTCCGGCAATAAGGAAGGTACAGGTATCGGACTTTATCTGGTCAAGACTTATACGGAACTTCATGGCGGTCACATCAACGGAGTCACCTCGAACGAAGGAAAAGGAACTTCCATTGACCTGAATATCCCTGTCATCGCCGTAGAGAAAGAAGAGATTCCGGCGACACAGGTGAAAAAGCAGTTGGAATCGTTGCCTGTTCTTAAACCAATCGAAGCAGAATCTCAAGATGAGAAATTTCTGTCGAACATTATCCGCCTGATTGAGGACCATCTTTCTGAATCGGAATTGAATGTAAATGCACTTTGTGAATTATCCGGTATCAGCAATAAGCAGATTTACCGGAAAATCAAACAGCTGACCGGAATGTCTCCAGTGGAATACATCAAATCGATCCGGATGAAAAAGGCGGCCATGTTGTTGCAACAAAAGAAATTTACCATTGCCGAAGTGATGTACATGGTAGGCTTTTCCAATCACTCTTACTTCTCCAAATGTTTTCAGGCAGAATTCGGAAAAACGCCACGCCAGTACCTTAATGAAGACCTGTAGAGGCATTTTGGGGCATTTCGTCCTATTTTTATCCTTATATGTCCAATCTGTGCTTTTATTGAAATGACCAATAAATTACTTTTGTTGCTGTCAATAAACCGATAAATTTGATAGCATGAAAAGACTGTTGATCCTTACCTTTATTTGTTTGATATCTGCCTTTGTCAAAGTGCAAGGCAAATCATCCTCTACACCTATTATATATATAGATGGAAATGGGGTGATGCGTTGGAGTGACACCCGCCGGGAGGCTTCCTTTTTCGGTGTTAATTATACGCTGCCTTTCGCCCATGCTTACCGTGCCATTGGATATTTGGAACTGGACCGCAAAGCTGCTATAGACAAAGATGTATATCATATCTCCCGTCTGGGACTGAATGCTTACCGTATTCATTTATGGGATGTGGAACTGACAGACGGACAGGGAAATCTCCTCGAAAACGAGCATCTCGACTTGATGGACTACCTGATTGCCAAACTCAAAGAACGCAATATTCATATTGTGATTACCGCGCAGACCAACTTCGGGAACGGATATCCCGAACGAAACATACAGACGGGCGGCTTCTCCTATAAATATGATAAATGCGATATGCACTCCCACCCGGAAGCTATCGCTGCACAAGAAACCTATCTTCATGGTTTGGTGAAGCACGTCAATCCATATACGGGGTTAGCTTATAAAGACGATCCCTCCATTGTTGGGTTCGAAATCAATAATGAACCTTGTCATTCCGGTACGAAGAAAGAGGTAAAAGCCTATATCAACCGGATGCTGAAAGCGATCAATAAAACAGGAAACCGCAAACCTGTATTCTATAATGTAAGCCACAACGGATATGTAGTAGAGGCTTATTACAAAACTGCCATTCAGGGAACTACTTATCAATGGTATCCCATCGGACTGGTATCCGGACAGACACAGCAGGGAAATTTCCTTCCCTATATAGACCGCTATGATATTCCCTTTTCCGATAAAGTGAAAGGATTCGATAAGAAAACACGGATGGTATATGAGTTCGATCCGGCAGATATCATGTATTCTTATATGTATCCGGCCATGGTACGCACTTTCCGTACAGCAGGTTTTCAATGGATTACCCAGTTTGCGTATGATCCGATGGATATCGCTTATGCCAATACGGAATATCAGACTCATTTCTTGAATCTTGCCTATACGCCTCATAAAGCCATCAGTATGAAGATAGCTGCCGAAGCTGCACGCAGTCTGAAAAGAGGTGAATCATACGGCAGTTATCCACAGGACACTTTATTTGGTGACGGTTTTCGTGTCAGTTATACAGAGGACTTGAGCGAATTAAATAATGGAAAGAAATTCTATTATTCCAATCATACCAACACCCAGCCCAAAGATGCGTCACAACTTGTTTCCATTGCCGGTTGTGGCAGTTCTCCGATCATTCATTATGAGGGAACAGGTGCTTATTTCATGGATTGCCTCGAACCGGGAGTCTGGAGACTGGAAGTGATGCCGGACGCGGTAGTAGTGAACGATCCGTTTGCCAAACCGTCACTCGATAAAGAAGTGGTTACCATCGCTTATGGTGCTTGGGACATGGCTTTGCAAATACCTGATTTAGGGATGGAATTTACCTTTACGGCCCTCAATCAAGGAAATCAGCAGAAAGGAGATGTGACAGACGGGATTATCCGCGGACTTCGTCCGGGTACCTATCTGCTGAAACATAAAAACTGTACGCCCAAACAGAACTGGCAGGCAGACTCTCAATGGAATTCCATCCGCATCGGAGAGTATGTGGCTCCTGCTCCACGTGTGACGGATTATAAAGTCGTTCATACTCCATCGGCAACCACTGAAGCAAATAAGGATTTGACGATTAGTGCACAGGTGGTAGGAACCGAATTCCCGGATTCTGTGATTATCTACACCGATAAGATATCTTTTTGGAATGAGCATAATCCATATATCAAGATGAAACGTACAGGCGGATATACCTATCAAGCAACGATACCCGCTACAGAAATAAAGGATGATTGTTTCAGGTATAACATCATCGTATGCCGGGGCAACAGCACTCGCACTTATCCCACAGGAAATTCCGGTTACAGGAATTCATCATCGGGAATAAAGGGAAATCCACTGGACTGGAATTATACTTCCGGAGCCTATTGGACTACTCGTGTTGTTGCCCCAGATAGTGCGATACCACTATTGGCTATTACGGATGCAGATAGCCGGATAGAAGCATACACGCTTCCCGAATGGAATGATCTCCAACGTACTTTGGTTGATTCTTCTCCGGTGGAAAAGCCTTTGCTCCGGTTCCGGTTTACTCCTAAAGGAGAAAATCCGCACTATTTCCTCCGCACGTTCGTAAAGAACCTGATTGAAGAAAGAAAAGAAAGAGTAAAGGATTGTAGCGTTCTCTGTATCCGGGTAAATCGAACGAAAACACTTCCGGAAGGATTCAGTGCCGGTTTCGTAACGTCAGACGGATATACTTATAAAAGCCCTTGTCCTGCTCCATCATCGGAGGGAATCATACGAATACCGTTGAAAGATTTACGCCAGACAGACACGGCACTGCTGCCGATAGCTTATCCGACATTTTTGAAACAGTATTTCCATCCGGAAACGGAAATTGCATTTTTACCGGAAAGGATTGAAAAGCTGGAGTTGTCAATGTCAGGAAACAAGAAAGAGTTAGTTGAGATTGAACTAGGAAATATCTGGCTGGAATAATCGTTCTTAAAGTTCCCCGTTGTCGAAGCCTTCGTTCCTCGGTGAGGAAAGGGTCGTTCATCGGTGAGGAACAAGGTCTTCCTCGGTGAGGAACAAATCTTTCGTCTGAACCACGTCTGAAGCCTTCTGAAAGGGGGTAGCAAACGGAAGAGACAGAAAGGGAAAAGCCGCTGATTTTTAAATAAAAAGTAAAAATAAATCTATTATCAATAACACAGTAATTATGAACAGGAATATCTTAAATCTACGCCATCTGACTGTACTACTTATGTTGTGTACAGCCTTTTTAGGAGGCACCATTCCTGCCTTCGCCCAACAAGGAGGCAAGAAAATCACCGGACAAGTGATTGACGAGAACAAGGAACCGATGATCGGAGTAAGTATCCTCATTGTCGGTACTTCTACCGGAACAGTGACCGATTTCGACGGTAATTATACACTCAATGTGCCACAGGGCAGCAAAGAGTTGCAATTCTCTTATGTAGGATATGAAACAAAGGTAGTACCAGTTCCTGCCAACAGTACTATTTTGAATGTCCAGTTGAAAAGTGATTCACAGGTATTGAGCGACGTTGTAGTAATCGGCTATGGTACGCAGCGTAAAAGCGACCTGACAGGTTCGGTAACTAACGTCAGCAGCAAGGACTTCAACATGGGGTTGGTCAGCTCTCCCGAGCAACTGATTAATGGTAAGATTTCCGGTGTGCAAATCATGTCCAACAGTGGTTCTCCCACTGCGGGAAGTACGATCCGTGTGCGTGGTGGTGCTTCACTGAACGCTAGTAATGACCCTTTGATCGTACTGGACGGTGTTCCTTTGGAACAGGGAGGCATCAGCGGTAATGACGGGAACTTCCTTAGCCTCATCAACCCGAACGATATCGAAAGTATGACCATTCTGAAAGATGCTTCTTCGACTGCCATTTACGGTTCGCGTGCATCCAACGGGGTTATTCTGATTACTACCAAGAAAGGAAGTTCGGATAAACTGAAGATTACATTCAGTACGACAAATTCCATCCAGACACGTACTAAGCTGGCTGATATGCTAAGTTATGACCAATTTGTCAACACTATCCGTACGCAAGGAACGACTGCCCAACAATCTTTACTCGGCACAGCCCATACGGACTGGAATGATGAGATTTACCAGAATGCTTTCGGTACGGATAATAATCTTAGTATCTCCGGAAAAATTGCTAAAAACTGGCCATTTCGTATATCAGTAGGTTATTACAATCAAAGCGGTTTGTTACGCACAGACAACGCAGAACGCTACACGGGAAGCATCATGGTAACCCCCTCTTTCTTCAAAGACCACTTGAAACTGAATATTAATGCGAAAGGGTCTATTAATAACAATACATTTGGTAACACGAATGCCATCTGGGCTGCTTCTACAATGAATCCAACCATCCCCGTTTATTCAGGACTGGATACTTTTGGAGGATACACGGAAGCAATAGACAATACAGGTGCACCAGCCAACGGTGCTGTAATGAACCCGGTGGGACTTATCAAAATGAATGATTCCCAAAGTAACGTAAGACGTTTCATCGGAAATATCGATGCGGACTATCGTGTTCATTTCTTCCCCGATTTAAAGCTACACGCTACATTAGGTTACGACTATGCACAAGGTAAGGGAAGTGTATATGTTCCGGCAGAAGCTGCACAGAATTACACCACTTCCGGTCTGGATTACAGCTACGGTCCACAGAAGAAAGAAAATCGCCTGCTGACTTTGTATGCCAACTACAACAAATTGGTAGAATCGATTAAAAGTAGTTTTGACGTAACAGCCGGTTACGATTATCAGTACTGGAAAGCTACAACTCCGCTTTACTACGAAATGAACACGCTGGGAGAAATACAAAAGACTTCAAAGGCTAAAGACGAACGCCATGTACTACTTTCATACTACGGTCGTCTGAATTATTCGTTCGATTCACGTTATATGCTAACTACCACCATCCGCCGGGACGCTACTTCACGCTTTGCCAAGAATGTACGTTGGGGTACTTTCCCCTCTGTAGCCTTGGGATGGAGAGTGACGGAAGAATCTTTCCTGAAAGATAATAAAGTATTGAGCAATCTGAAAATTCGTGCCAGTTACGGTGTGACCGGACAACAGGACGGTATTGGTAACTACAATTATCTACCTATCTATACTCAAAGCCAAAATGGTGCAGAAGGTATCATGGGAAATGAATATATCCATACCTACCGTCCCAGCTCTTACGTCCCTGACTTGAAATGGGAAACCACTACCTCATGGAATATTGGATTCGACTTCGGCTTTCTGAAAGACCGTATTACCGGTAGCTTTGACTACTACACTCGCCAGACTAAAGATTTGATTGCAACAGTTCCCGCCGCAGCAGGTACCACCTTCGACCGTAACATCACCACCAATGTGGGAAATGTGGACAGTCAGGGTATTGAATTCAGCGTGAATGCAACTCCTATCCAGACAGAAGACTGGAACTGGGATGTCAGCTTCAACATGACTTGGCAAAAGATGAAGGTAAAAAATCTGTCTTTATCTGCCGGAACTGTCGCTACAAATACTTCAGTAGGTCCATATATCGACAGTTACCAAGTACAAACATTAAGTGAGGGATACGCCCCTTATATGTTCTACGTTTATCATCAACTCTATGATGAAAAAACAGGAAAACCGGTAGAAGGTGCCTATCTTGATGTGAATGGAGACGGACAAATCAACTCTTCCGATTTATATCGTTACCACTCTCCCGCTCCGGATTACATTCTCGGTTTCAGTACTTCACTGCGCTGGAAAAAATGGACTTTGAGTACAAGCTTGCGTGCAAACATCGGTAACTATGTCTATAATGCCATGGCTATGAACGCCGGAGCCTGGGAAACAGTAAGCTACAACTCCTATCAATTGAATAACCTGTCTACAAGTTATCTGAAAACCGGATTCCAGACCCGTCAGTACTTGTCCGACTATTATGTAGAAAATGCTTCTTTCCTGAAAATGGATAATCTATCGTTGAACTATAATTTCGGTCAAATCTGCAAAGGATGTAGCCTGAATGTGAGTGCCATGGTTCAGAACGTATTCTGTATCACCAAGTACAGCGGCGTCGACCCGGAGGTTCCTAATGGTGTGGATAATTCCTTCTATCCACGTCCGCGCACCTTCTCACTGAATGTAGGTTTCAACTTCTAACTATTTAAAAACAAGCGAATCATGAAAAAGATATTATATACAGCCTTCTATTTTTGCAGTGCATTATTGCTGAACTCCTGCATAGGCGACTTAGACCAATATCCGCATGAAGACGAAACATCTTCTACGATATATACCAATGCTGAAAACTATAAAGCCGTTTTAGGTAAGATATATGCTGCCATGGTGACCACCGGACAGGAAAAAGGGGGTGATCCAGACTTGAGCAGTAATAGTGGACAGGATTATATGCGTTGCTTCTTCAACCTGCAGGAATGTGGAACAGACGAGGTGGCCTCTACCTGGTTGTCAGGTGATAATGTGAGTGGATTGACTTATTTAAGTTGGGATGCTAATGATCCTTGGGTATCAGACATGTACTATCGGATTTATTATAACATAGCATTATGCAATGAATTTCTCCGTAACGCAACCGATGAAAAGCTGGCAGAATTTAACGAACAGGATCAAACTGAAATCCGCCATTACCGGGCTGAAGCTCGTTTCATGCGTGCTTTATTCTACTACCATGCAATGGACTTATTCCGCAACATCCCGTTCGTAACAGAGAATGACCCGACTGTCGGCTATCTGCCTCCACGTTATACGTCTGCACAAATTTTCAGTTATATAGAATCTGAATTAAATGCCATTACAAATGATATGCTTAGCAAAGGGGATTGTCCTTATGGACGTGCTTCACAAGGAGCCGCCTATACATTGCTTGCCAAACTTTATCTGAACGCAGAGGTGTATATTGAAACGTCGAAGTATACAGAATGTATCGCTGCCTGTCAACAGGCTATCGCACAGGGATATTCATTGGAAGATGACTACAGCAAACTATTCAATGCGGATAATGATAAGCGTACTGCCAACGAAATTATATTCACCTTACCTGTGGACGCTACACATACCGTATCTTGGGGTTCTTCCACCTACATCGTCTGTGGTGCCGTAAGTAATACTTCCGACAAACAGATTCCTGAAAATTATGGTGTGAAAAGCGGTTGGGGAATGTTCCGTGTACGCGGAGAGATTCCGGCCTTATTTAGTGGAACTGATGATAAGCGCTATATGTTCTTCACTGACGGACAAACACAATATCTGGATGTGATGGATAACCAGTCAAACGGATATTTTGTAGAAAAATGGACTAACCTGACAGATGTCGGAGCAACTGCTTCCAACACTGCAGATGGTGGTGTAAATACAGATTATCCTTTATTCCGTTTGGCAGACGTATATCTGATGATGGCGGAAGCTGTGGTACGTGGCGGAACGGGTAGTGATAAAGGAACTGTATTGGGATATATCAATAAACTGCAAGAACGTGCTTATGGCGACGACTCTCATAATAAAGCGGAAGCCGACCTGACACTGGACTTTATCCTGAAAGAACGTGCCCGTGAACTTTATTGGGAAGGATACCGTCGCACCGACTTAATCCGTTTCGGAATGTTCACTACCGACAAATATCTGTGGCAATGGAAAGGTGGTGAAAAAGGTGGCGTAGCTGTAAATAGCAAGTATAATATCTATCCGATACCGGCTACCGAACTGACGGCTAATCCCAATTTATATAATGAAAATTATTAATCATCCTCTAATACAAACGATATATGAAAACTATAAATAGTCTGTTCCTTGCATTGGCGGCTCTCTTTATATGGAGTGCCTGTGAAGATGACGCAGATAAATATTATTTATCGAGCCTGACAGAAAATGAATTGATAGCTTCTACAAACAACATTGTATTGACGGAAGATATCGCACAAAAGAATGTTCTGTCACTGGCATGGACCGACCGGACATTGGCTATCAACAATCCGGATTTCAAACCAACCAACTTATTGAAAACAAGTATACAGGTTGCATTAAACGAAGATTTCTCCGGAACGATCGTTGAGTCTACCGAAACCTCTCTTTCCAAGACTTACAATGGAGCCGAATTAAATATTGTCACCAATAATCTGGGGGTTGAAGCCAATGTAGCCACTAAATTCTATTTCAGACTGAAAGGAACAACGGGGAACAACATCGAACCGGCATATAGCAATGTGGAAGTAATCAACATCACTCCTTATGAACTGGATATGCGTTTCGCCAGCATGCTGGATCAAAACGGCACAGACACCGGTATGAGTTTATTTTCAGTAAATACAGATGGTGTATACAAAGGATTTGTAGGAGTAAATGCCTGGTACAACTTCCTGATTAAAGAAGCCAACGGAACGATCTGGAGAAATGACAACGAAACCGGAATGCCGTTCTTACTAACTACAGCAGGGGATTGGAAATGCTGGTTCCCAGGAGTTGGAGGTTGTTATTATATCACATTTGACACGAATAATAAGCAATGGAACGGAATACAAATACCAACATTGAACGTCAGTGGAGATATCGATGCAACAATGGAATTTAACCAAACAAGCAGAAAATGGACAGCTACATTCAATGCTAATGCAGCCGGAAGTATGACTATCCAAATCAGTGGAACGGGTAAATTATATGACCATACATGTGCCAATCCGAATGATAATGGTGGATACGACATTGATGACACGAAAGCTAAAGATACTCCTATGGCATTCAGCGGCAGCAGCACAGCGTTAAATCTCGGAGAAACAGCTGGAGACATAACAGTTAATGTGCCACAGGCAGGAGAGTGTACGCTTTCTATCGATCTAAGCAACCCTCAACAATGGACTGTATCAGTAGAAGAAGGTTCTATAGAACCGGAGCCGGAACCGGAAGAGGGACAATATTTGTATTTGCCGGGAATCGGCCAAGGTAGCGACTGGACATACGATCATAAAATTGAAGTGTACTATAAGGAAGAACAAAAATATGCAGGTATAGTGGATGTCAACTCACAATACGGAAATTATGCGATGACCCTGTTCTCATCAGGAGATGCATGGGACACCGACAAAATGTACACCATTGCCAATGATGACTCGGAAAGTACGGCAGAAGCTGGAACTCTTGTAAATGGACAAGCAAAGAATATTCCTGCACCTGCTGCCGGTCTTTATCTGTTTGACGTTTCATTAAAAGAGTTGACCTATAAAACTTATGCAGTTGGAAATAACATCTATTGTTATTATGGAATAGAGGGGGATAACAATTTATATCCTATCGCCACAACAGGAACTACCGGAGAATATTCGGGAACGATTACGTTATCACAAGATTCTAACTGGGGTATCAAATTTTATATAAAAGATGACTGGACCGGAGCGTATGGAGGAAGCAATGGAAAACTATATTATAACAGCAACGACGGTATTCCATTGACTGCCGGAACTTATACTATCACAGTCAATCTGATAGACGGTACTTATTCCGCTTCTAATAAATAACCTTTAGATAACAGTATATAATTATGAAACGATTCAAAAATATATTGATGGCTTCCGCACTACTGTGCGGAGCCTTCTTCACAGCCTGTGACAACAATGATGATAAACCGGTATTTCCGGAAAATCAAGATCAAGCCTATGACATGTCTGGTTTTGCCAAAGGAGCCGATGTCAGTTGGTTGACAGAAATGGAAAAGGAAGGTTACAAATTCTATGATGCTGAAGGAAACGGACATGAATGTATGTCACTACTCCGGGATTTGGGCATGAATGCCATCCGTCTACGTGTATGGGTAAATCCCGATCAGGGATGGTCGGAAGAGGAAGGTTTCTTTAATCCGGAAGGATGGTGTGATAAAGACGATGTAGTGACCAAGGCGTGGCGCGCTCACAACTTAGGCTACCGTATTATGATTGATTTCCATTATAGTGATATTTGGGCGGATCCGGGACGGCAAGAGAAACCGGCGGCTTGGGCCGACCTATCCTTTGATGAATTAAAACAAGCAGTAGCCGACCATACCACTGAAGTATTAAGTGCAATCAAAGCAAGAGGTATCGATGTAGAATGGGTGCAGGTGGGTAATGAGACACGTACAGGCATGTTAAAACCTGACGGAGCTGCTAGCAGCGGAAAAACCGCCAACTTCGCTCAACTGGTAACAGCGGGATACGATGCCGTTAAAACAATCTACCCGGAAGCTAAAGTTATCGTACATATCGATCAGGGCAATAATCCCAATCGATATATCTGGCTGTTTGACGGTCTGAAAGCCGATGGGGGAAAATGGGATGTAATCGGTATGTCTCTTTATCCGGAACCGGATACCCAAGACTGGCGACAATTAAACAATGATTGTATTGCTAATATGAAAAGTCTGATTGAACGATATAATACACCTGTCATGATGTGTGAGCTTGGTATTTACTGGAATTATGAAGAAGCAGAAGAGTTTTTTACCGATTTCATGACTAAAGCTAAAGAAATAGATCAATGCCTCGGTGTTTTCACTTGGGAACCTCAAAGTTACGGTGGTTGGAAAGGCTATCACAAAGGCTTGTTTGACGATACCGGTAAACCCACCAGCGCATTTAATGCTTTCAAGAGATAAGATTATTGAATCATTTTTTATAACTTTACCCCGAATCCAAAATATTTTATACCTGAAAAGCAAAAATGAACATGAAACACCAAAAACAGTTATTAGCTGTACTTTTGATGGGCGTCGCTTGCACATTGCAAGCGCAACGCAGTGAGACGCTGCTCGAGAAAAACTGGAAATTCAGTAAAGGAGATTTTAAAGAGGCTAGCCAGCCGGAGTTTAATGACACTAAATGGGAGTCGGTTGTTATTCCGCATGATTGGGCGATTTTCGGTCCATTCGATATGAATAATGACCTGCAGAATGTAGCTGTAACACAGAACTTCGAGAAAAAGGCTTCCTTGAAAACAGGACGTACCGGTGGGCTCCCTTATGTAGGCACCGGATGGTATCGAACCAGTTTTGATGCTCCTGCCGATAAGGAGGTGACGCTGCTCTTTGATGGCGCCATGAGCGAAGCACGTGTCTATGTAAATGGAAAAGAAGCTTGTTTCTGGCCTTTCGGCTACAACTCTTTCCACTGTAACGTGACGTCTTTATTAAACAAAGACGGAAAGAATAATACGCTGGCCGTACGTTTGGAAAATCGTCCGCAGTCCTCGCGCTGGTATCCGGGAGCAGGTTTGTATCGTAATGTGCATCTGATCGTGACTGATAAAGTGCACGTGCCTGTATGGGGAACACAAATCACAACTCCTCATGTCAGCAAGGACTTTGCAGCCGTACGTCTTCAAACGAAGATTAATAATGCCGGTGAGAAAACACAAATCCGTATAGAGACAGAGATTCTTTCTCCGGACGGAAAAGTGGTTACCAGCAAAGAAAATACGAGTCGCATTAATCACGGACAACCATTCGAACAAAACTTTATTGTAAATGCACCCGAGCTCTGGTCACCGGAAAGTCCGTCGCTCTACAAGGCTGTTTCCAAAATTTACGCAGATGATAAACTGGTGGATACTTACACGACCCGTTTCGGTATCCGCAACATTGAATATATCGCTGATAAGGGTTTCTATTTGAACGGAAAACATCGCAAATTCCAAGGGGTATGCAATCATCATGATTTAGGTCCGCTGGGTGCCGCTATTAATGTAGCAGCGCTTCGCCATCAACTTACATTGCTGAAAGATATGGGATGTGACGCTATCCGTACTTCTCATAATATGCCGACTCCCGAACTCGTAGCGTTGTGTGACGAAATGGGATTTATGATGATGATTGAACCGTTCGATGAATGGGACATCGCCAAGTGTGAAAACGGTTATCACCGTTATTTCAATGAATGGGCGGAACGTGATATGGTAAATATGCTCCATAATTATCGGAATAATCCGTGTGTGATTATGTGGAGTATCGGTAATGAAGTGCCGACCCAATGTAGCCCTGTCGGCTATAAAGTGGCTAAATTCCTGCAAGACATTTGCCACCGAGAAGATCCGACACGTCCTGTCACTTGTGGAATGGATCAGGTTACTTGTGTACTTGCGAACGGATTTGCAGCAATGATTGACATTCCGGGACTTAATTACCGTACCCAACGCTATAAGGAATCTTATGACCAACTTCCGCAGAATCTGATTCTGGGTAGTGAAACTGCTTCTACTGTCAGTTCACGCGGGGTATACAAATTCCCGGTAGAGGATAAGAAAAGTACTAAGTATGAAGACCATCAGTGTTCCTCTTATGATGTGGAAGCCTGTTCCTGGTCAAATATTCCGGATGAGGACTTTGCACTGGCCGACGATAACCATTGGACAATCGGACAATTTGTATGGACAGGATTTGACTATCTGGGCGAGCCATCACCTTATGACACGGATGCATGGCCCAATCACAGTTCCATGTTTGGTATTATCGACCTTGCCAGTCTGCCTAAAGACCGCTATTATCTGTATCGCAGTGTATGGAACAAGGATGCGGAAACCTTGCATATTCTGCCTCACTGGACATGGCCGGGACGTGAAGGCGAAGTGACTCCTGTATTTGTATATACCAACTATCCTACAGCCGAACTGTTTATCAACGGTAAAAGTTATGGTAAACAAAGCAAGAATAATAGTTCGTTGAAGAACCGCTATCGTCTGATGTGGATGGATGCTGTATATGAACCGGGAGAAGTAAAAGTAGTAGCCTATAACAAAGAAGGAAAAGCTGTAGCGGAAAAAGTGGTTCGTACTGCCGGAAAACCTCATCATATCGAACTGGTCAGCAACCGTAACGAATTGACTGCAGACGGAAAAGACTTAGCGTATGTGACTGTGAAAGTTGTAGACAAAGATGGTAACCTCTGCCCTACTGATAATCGTCAGATTAACTTCTCTGCAAAGGGAACCGGTAAATATCGTGCCGCTGCCAATGGCGACCCGACAAATCTGGAACAATTTCATCTTCCGAAGATGCATGCTTTCAACGGAATGTTGACAGCTATCATACAAGCTGGTGAAACTGCCGGAGAAATTGTATTTACAGCCAAAGCAAATGGAGTGAAAGCCGGAAATATTCGTATTCAAACGAAATAAGGTATACGCTTTATAATATCTGATAAGCCACCGGATTTCTTAACTAAAGAGAAGTCCGGTGGTTTTCATATATAATATACTGGATTTTTCACTTTTACGAGAAAAGAAGCAGGTAAATACAGGTTAATATCTATCTTTGCCAAAGAAAACGTTACAGATATGTCGCACAGGATTCACTTCCTTATTTTTACAGGTCTTTTACTGATGTTCTGTTCATGCCGGAAAGAAAACTGGTTTGAATGGCAAGTAAATCAAAGACACATGGAAGTATCTCTGAACAAAGAATCTGATTCGCTCTATGTCATTCATTTGAATACAGACCAACCCTCCCACTCTGTTTGGAAATTGCCTTATCCTGTCTATCAATTTGATTATGGAGATGTTACAGGAGACGGGATGCCGGAAATTATTGTGGGGGTTATCAAGCCTACCCGATTCGATCCCAAACCCGACAAGCGGTTATTTATTTACCGGATTGCAGATGAAGCGTATATCCGCCCACTTTGGTTAGGTTCGAGGGTAGCACAACCTTTGGAAGATTTTAGAGTGATTCGTGAACATACTCCTGTATTGATACGCACCGTGGAACGGGAACGAAGTGGAAAATTTCTGATAGCGGAATATGCATGGAGAGGTTTTGGTCTGGATTTTAAGGGATATCTGAAACGCGAGACAGAAGAAAAGGAGCACGCCGGCTTATCCGTGCAGGTGCGGATGCCATCATCGGACACCATCCGCATGTCATTCAGAAAGAAGAATATTTTAAAGGTAAGCCTATTTTCTATAGTCTAGGCAACTTCGTGTTCGACCAACGAAAACCGGAAACATCACAAAGCCTGATTGTGCAGCTCAATTTCACCTCTATAGGATATAGTATAAAACTTCATCCTGCAACAATTAATAATTGCAAACCGGAATTACAATAATCAGACAAAACCAAAGGGGATAACTGCCAACATTATACTATTTACCAACAAATATCATCATCCCTCTATCTTGAAATCCACTAGATTTTGCACATTAAATAGCTTTCCAGAAAGCTTGGAAATCGCGATATCTACCGTAACAAACCAGCTCATCTCCCTCTTCCACTTTCTCATCCGCCGGTAATTCATTCTTTACATGAAGCTCCATAAAAGAAATGCCCAAGCAATTGGTTATTTTATTGGCTCTCTTCAACCCTATCATCTTTAAATGAAACTCTTCATCCAAATTCAACTCATTCACAAAATATCCTACAAATTTCTCCGGAACCGTGAACTTCACAACATAATAATCCTGATCGATGCGGAATCCTTCCATATTCGTTCCAAAATCAAGCAATTGCACCAAGCTGCGGGCAGCATCTTCTTCCGGAGTCAGGATTCGCTCAAGTTCAAAAGCCTCAAGCACCGCTTTATGTACGGCATCAATAGCCCGGGCAAAGATTCGAGGAACCTTTTTCTGCTTCAATAGGGCAACAACACGTATCGATGCACCAAAATTCTCACCAATCGCTACAATTACTATATCCACACTATTTAATGGCAACACTGATAATGATTGTTCGTCAGTGGCATCAATGACAAAAGCCGTAGCAACCTTATCTTTGATTGAATCTACACGACTTTCACTAATATCCGCACCAATAATCTCGTGCCCTAATGCAGACAATTCCTCTGCCAACACATGGCCGTAATTTCCTAAACCGATAATAATATACTTCATATCTTTAGTTTATTATAATGTTATCACTCGGATAACGGTATTTTGTATTCTTTTTCTGTTTGACAATTCCCAACATCAATGTTATCAATCCCACACGTCCGATAAACATCAACAAGGATACCAACAACTTACTGGCATCACACAAATGAGGGGTCAGATTCAGACTAGATCCCACAGTACTAAGTGCAGAGACACATTCGAAAGTCAATGCCATGATGGAAACACCCGGTTCGAGTATGCTCAATGTGAAAATAAAAATGAATGACACTCCCAATGACATGACTACTGTTGCATTGGAACGCCGGATTGAATCGTAAGATAATTCTCTGCCAAACACCTCTACCCGTTCAGTACCACGCAATACGGCTACAAGATTCAGAACCACAACTGCAAAAGCGTTCACTTTCACACCACCTGCCGTAGACTGTGAACCACCGCCAACCCACATCAAGAATAGATAAACCAACAAAGTCTGCACACTCAATGATGCCAGGTCGACACTACTGAAACCGGCTGTTCGCGGACAAGTGGCATTAAAGAAAGCTTGTGTCCATTTGTCTGCCAAAGGCATACCGGCAAAGGAAGCATTCCACTCAAAAGCAGCAATAGCTAATGTACCGATTAATAAAAGCAGAAAAGTCATGATTAACACGATTTTCGTATTCAGGTTATAAAGATGCTGCATTTTGTGACGATCCAGTTTGCGTGTACGGACCAATTTCCAGAAACGACGCAGGTGATATAATACAATATCCTTGAAATTGACAAGAATGGGGAAGCCGATACCACCGAAGATTATCAGCAAAGAAACAGAAATAAACAGTCCATTATGATTGGTCATCACCATCGGATTCCCTAAATTACCGGAAAGTGTAGAAAAACCCGCATTACAAAAAGCTGATATAGCATGGAAAGCAGCAAAACCTAACTCGCCTTCCAAAGTCATTCCCAGCGTACCGTGAATACTAAACCAAATCGAAACCATGCCAATCCCTTCAATGACTAGGGTAAAGCCCAATATATATAATAAGGTGGACAGTAATGAACCTAACGAATTGGAACTAACCATATCACGTACAACAAGCTGATTATAAATGGAGGTGTTTCCCATGAAGAACATGGCAAAGAAACTGGTTAATGTCATCACTCCTAATCCTCCAATCTGAATCAACAGGATAATGACAACTAATCCGGAAGTGGTGAATGTAGTGGATACATCTACCGGAACCAAACCTGTAACACATACGGCACTGGTAGCCGTAAATAAAGAGTCTACCCAGGTAATACCATTCACCGTGCAGCGCGGAAGCATCAGTAGACCTGCTCCAATCAGGATAATAGCCATAAAACTGACTGCTAATATCAAAGACGGATTGGTACGCCGTCCCAACAGGCGCACCAGACCATTGGACAAGTTGAGGAAAGAAAGGACTAATAATAACAGGAGATGATAAAACTTCCCATGCAGGAATTCCCAAATCTGCAAAATAGCTCCTTCTTCTTCCGGACGGTGAAAAATGACGGGTATTAAAGTAAGATATAATAACCCGCTTAATATCCAGGCTAATCGCCGGTATTGTTTTTTAGTATTCCGGTATTCCAGTGAAATATGTAAAGTAACATCAATCAGAAAGATAATCCAGACAGTTTTATACAATGTCTGCAAATTAGCCACTTCATCTACGGATAAGGGAAAGCCGTGTTCATATACTACTCCGACAATCAACAACAGAGATGCCAGATAGGTGAGTGCTTCTACCAGTCCTAACAGGATACGTACATAGGGTTTTAGCAGTTTATTTTGATACAATAAAAACTTATGATAAATCTTCATATCATCTTTTTTAACAGGGTCGTGCAAACTTAAGTAAAATAACAATCAGAACCGATTCTTTGTTGACAAAATTTTCTGAATATTAAAAAAATGAGTACTTTTGGCAACAAGAAACTAAAAAACTACAATATTATGAGTGAAAAAAGAAAACGGTATATTTTACCCGAAGAAGAAATTCCACACTACTGGTACAACATTCAGGCTGATATGGTAAACAAACCTATGCCTCCGTTGCATCCGGGAACCAAACAACCGCTGAAAGCGGAAGACTTGTATCCGATTTTCGCTAAAGAGCTGTGCCATCAGGAACTGAATCAAACCGATGCATGGATCGAAATACCGGAAGAAGTACGCGAAATGTATAAGTACTATCGCAGTACTCCGCTGGTTCGTGCTTACGGATTGGAAAAAGCACTCGGTACTCCGGCTCATATCTATTTTAAGAATGAAAGTGTCAGCCCTATCGGTTCACATAAGTTGAACTCCGCATTAGCACAGGCTTATTATTGCAAAGAAGAAGGAGTTACCAACATCACCACTGAAACCGGTGCCGGACAATGGGGAGCCGCTCTTTCTTATGCAGCTAAGGTTTTCGGTTTGGAAGCTGCTGTTTATCAGGTAAAAATCAGTTATGAACAAAAGCCATACCGCCGCAGCATCATGCAGACTTTCGGAGCACAGGTGACCCCTTCTCCATCCATGTCTACCCGTGCCGGCAAGGATATTCTGACTAAGCACCCTACTTACCAGGGTTCATTGGGAACAGCCATTTCAGAAGCTATCGAACTGGCACAAATGACTCCCAACTGTAAATATACGCTCGGGTCTGTGCTTAGCCATGTTACTCTTCACCAGACCATTATCGGACTGGAAGCCGAAAAACAGATGGAAATGGCAGGCGAATATCCGGATATCGTAATCGGTTGTTTCGGAGGTGGTTCCAACTTCGGAGGTATCTCTTTCCCATTCATGCGTCACACGATACAGGAAGGAAAAAAGACTCGTTTCGTTGCTGCCGAACCGGCATCTTGTCCGAAACTGACACGTGGTAAATTCCAGTATGACTTCGGTGATGAAGCCGGATATACTCCGTTGCTACCGATGTTTACCTTAGGACACAATTTTGCTCCGGCCCATATCCATGCCGGCGGTCTTCGCTATCATGGTGCAGGTGTCATCGTTTCACAGTTGCTCAAGGACAATCTGATGGAAGCAGTAGATATACAGCAATTGGAATCTTTCGAAGCTGGTTGTCTGTTTGCACAATCTGAAGGTATTATTCCGGCTCCAGAGTCCAGCCACGCTATTGCAGCAGCTATCCGCGAAGCTAACAAATGCAAGGAGACAGGAGAAGAAAAAATAATCCTGTTTAATCTTTCCGGACATGGCCTGATCGATATGACTTCTTATGATAAGTATTTGGCCGGTGATTTGGTAAACTATGCATTGACTGATGATGATATTCAGAAGAATTTAGACGAGATAGGAGATTTAGCTAAATAATAAATAGCCTGCCAGTTTCAAGTTTCACCACAGATTACATAAAAGAAACATCGATTCTGCATTGATAATCTTTGAATTACAATCAAATCCGTGCTAATTCTATGATCTGTGGTGATTCTTTTCCCACACCCCTTATTTATTTTCTCTATTGAGCATCTCCATATATTCACTGGGAGACATTTTTTCCACACTCGCAAAATAACGGTAAAAACTGGAGCGGGAGGTAAAGCCGCTCAAAAACATTAATTCCTTTACTGTAAGCTCCCTTTTCAACTGTGCCTGTTCTTTAAAATACTGCAAACGGTAGAAATTAATATAATCTCTGAAACCGGAAAAGCCATCATAATGAAGAGCCTTATTGAGTCTGTTTTCATTCGTATTCAAATCATTCAGAAATTCCTGCAAGGAATATTGAGGATTAGTAAATGGTTTACTATGTTTCATGAGACTTTGCATCTGGTTGGATAGTTCAAAAACGACAGGCGAAACCGCAATTTCCCGGATGGCTTCTATTTCTTCCATCTCCAGCTCTTCTACAGGCTGGGGAGGTAAAGAAAGTGGATTCTCATTACGCAAATATAGTATATTTAAAAAAAGGACGGGAAGGATTACAATATAGCCGAACACGTTAAAACATAATCCACTAGTGCCCAGCATCAACCAAATATAGCCGGACATGATGATAGCAAAACACATCATATAAATAGACATTGCCTGGCTCTGTTTACGCCGGACGGGAATCCATCGTCTCATATATGGAAAGAGGAAATTTACGGAAGGAGTAATTACACTGATTATAAACAGCATCAGCCTTACCCGTACATCCCGTTCACCAATATTCTCCCGAATGGAAGCAAAAGATTTTAGAGTAGTATAGTGACCGTTAAAAAACTCATAGCAACAAGCTATACATGTAATCAGCAAAATAGGGATACATAAACTGACGACTCTTGAAAAAGTCATCCATCCCGGTTTCAATGAGGCTATAGGAAAAATAGAAAAGAACTGAAAAAAGACAATCACCCGGACAATATGCCATATCGAAAGATGATTCATCGGAACTTCAGTAAAACGCGGAATCGTCTCCTCACCTCCTCTACTGAAAATCCACATCCATTCCAGATTATCACACAAAAGAAGAAGGGACAGAGTGATAGCCAATACTCCCCATGCTTTTGTCAGTCCATTATTATCTGAAGAACGTGAATAAACAAGTATTCCCAATACCAAGCCCACAATATCCAACAACAATTCAATGCAGAGAACAATTACGTTTACCATGTTTTTTTTGTTTTGAGCGACAAAAGTAGTCTTTTCGCGAAAAGAACGGGAGCATCCCACTCGTAAAAAGCGTCCCAATATAGGGAGATTTGCTAAAATGGGAACCATTTGGGAGTAATATATTTCAGACTTTTCACCTTTACTAATACTTTTGTGGCAGCATTCACCCCAAACAAGAATAAATTATAATATGACGCGCTACTTAAAGAATATGGAAAAGGAAATCACTATCGAAAATCAGGTAGAGGAAATTGCAATAATTGCCCAATTCATCGAAGAATTAGGCATGTCATTACATTTACCTTCCGGCATAACAATGAGTCTCAACCTAGCTATTGAAGAAGCAATAAGCAATATTATCCATCACGGTTATCCTCAAAATCAAAAAGGTGAAATTACATTGAGAACTTCTGTGGCCCCCGGCCTGCTGATTGCCCAGATTATTGACGATGGTATTTCATTCGATCCCACAAAATCTGAAAATGAAGCATCAGAAAATGCACTATCCCTGGAACAGCAACTGACACAAGGTTTGGGACTCTTCCTGATTCGCCGAACAATGGATAAAGTAGAATATCATTCGACGGACAACCAAAACGAACTAATCCTGACTAAAAATATAGAAATGGATTTCAAACCGGAAGCAACTCTTAAAACGAATTTATGTAAAATAGAGGAAGTAATCATACTCACTGTTGAAGGACGATTGGACACTGCCAATACCAACGAATTCAATGCTCTCATCCAACCTTTATTAAACGTTCAGAATCCTAATATAATAATCAACTGCGAAGGATTACTATATATCAGCAGTTCCGGTTTAAGAAGCCTGATAACCCTCCAGAAAAGTGTAAAGCAACACAACGGACAACTTGTATTAGAAGCTATGCGTGCGGAAATACGGAAAATATTCGATATGACAGGCTGTTCCGGCCTTTTTATCATTCGTTAATTCCATTGATAATGAGAAAAGCATCTATTATTTGCAGTATCTTGCTATCTCTGTTCTTTCTGACAGAACCGGTGAATGCACAATCCATTAATCTCACACCCAAATGGACGGCACAAGCACAATTTGCAGGCTATTACGTAGCCGACAAACTGGGATTCTACAAGGAAGAGGGACTTGACGTACATGTGGTACATCCTTCGCTTTCGGCAAGCTCTTTTTCTTTTCTGCAGAAAGGGTATTCGCAAGCGGTAGTTATGAACCTATCGTATGCCTTGACTGAATATTTTGCAGGTGCACAGGTAGTTAATATCTTGCAAACCTCACAGGAAAACAGTCTGATGCTTGTCAGTCGTTCGCCACTCAAGGGTATTTCATCTTTGCAACATAAGAAAATAGGGGTATGGAATCATCTTAGTCAAGAACTACTGGATCAAATAGCCAACAAATATCAACTCCAGGTGGAATGGATACGTTTTAATGGAGGAGTCAATATTTTCCTATCGAAAGCTGTAGATATTTGTCTCGTAGGAAGTTACAATGAGTTTCTACAACTAATTGAAGCCGGTGTAAAGACTGATTCTATTCATATCATGCATTTCGCAGATTATGGATATAACTTGCCAGAGGACGGACTTTATGTTAGCAGAGAATTCTATCAGAAATATCCCCAAGCTGTACAGAAATTGGCCCGTGCCAGCATACGTGGCTGGGAATGGGCAAACGAACACCGCGAACAAACATTGGATATCATAATGGAACAAGTGCATCAACACAACATAGGAACCAACAGATATCACCAGCGTAAAATGTTGGATGAGATCTTACGGCTACAAACAAACAGGAAGAGCGGGCAACGTCCCTATCGGCTAAGCCGAGAAGTATTTGATCTGGCAACTAGTATTTTGTTGCCAGATCAAATCAAAAACACCAGCAACATTCGTTATGAAAATTTCGTAAAATAATCACATTCATTCATGAAACACACTTTTTCCCGTTCCTTTGCAACCCGGCTAAGTATCTACGTACTTTCCTTTACGTTGATTATCTTTGCTACTATTATAGCGTTATTTTATTATTATAGCCACCAGAAAGTAACGGATTTTGCCATTGAACGCACTCATGGACTATTAAGTAACATTGCAACTGAAATCAGCGGTCAGCTATTGTCAGTAGAGACTACCATAGAGCAGTCCGTTTGGATATTGGAAAAAAACATAGATCACCCGGATTCTTTACATAATATTATTGAATCTGTTGTTAGAAACAATCAGTTCATTGTAGGAAGCGGCATCGCTTTCGTCCCCGATTATTACAAAGAAAAAGGGAAATATTTTATGCCTTATGCTTCTTTCAAAGATGAAATAAATGGCGAGATCACTTACCAGGTATTGGGTAGCCAGAATTATGACTATCCATGCATGGACTGGTATCTTATCCCCCAACTGCTTAAACAACCTTACTGGAGCGAACCTTATTATGATGACGGAGGGGGAAATTTCATCATGAGTACTTATGCCAAACCGCTGTTTGACAGTGATGGAAAATTAGTCGCAGTCTTTACAGCCAATATATCACTGACACAATTCACTGATACAATCAGCTTGCTGAAGCCATATCCTTCCAGTTACACCTATTTAATCAGTCGCAACGGAAGTTTCCTGACTCACATGGATAGAAATAAGATCATGAACGAAACGATATTCTCTGAAGCCTTTGCCAAAGAGAATCTTGCACAGGAACAGATCGGACATGAAATGCTGGCAGGACACACCGGAACCATGCGTTTCGATAACAAAGGAGTAGATTCGTATGCATTTTACACAACTATTCCCCAGATTGGATGGTCAGTATGCACCGTTTGTCCAAGCCAGATTATTCTTCAGGAACTAGACAGTACATCCCGAACAATCATCTACACTTTTATAGTGGGGATGATAGCCCTATTCCTGATTGTGTACAGCATCATCCGACACCTTGTCCGCCCACTGGAGAAATTCTCCGAGTCAGCCCGCGAAATTGCGACCGGACGATTTGATGTTACCATACCAGAAGTGCATTCCAACGATGAAATCAGAGATCTATACGATTCGCTTATCTTCATGCAGCACTCTTTATCTACTTACGTAGTTGAACTAAAAGACACGACTGCCAGCAAAGAACGGATTGAAAGCGAGCTCTCTATAGCTAGGGAAATACAAATGGGAATGCTTCCCAAGATATTCCCTCCCTACCCCGAACGTAGTGATGTAGATTTGCATGCCATACTTCACCCTGCGAAAGAAGTAGGCGGAGATCTTTATGACTTCTATATGGATGGCAACCGCCTCTACTTCCTAATCGGGGATGTATCAGGAAAAGGCGTACCCGCTTCTCTGTTTATGGCAATCACCCGCAGTCTGTTCCGTACTTTATCTCAGCAGGTGCTTTCACCGGCCAAGATTGTGACGGACATGAACAATTCGATTTCTGATAATAACGAATCCAACATGTTTGTCACGCTTATTGTCGGAATCCTCGATTTGGAAACGGGGAAACTGAAACTGTGTAATGCCGGACATAATCCTCCCATACTGATTCGTCCGGACGGACAGGTTTCTTTCCTTGAATTCAAGACCCAGATATTTGTTGGTGTCATTGAAGAATTTGCCTATACCGAAGATGAAACGACATTGGAAAAAGGAAGTAAACTGTTCCTTTACACCGATGGAGTGACAGAAGCTGAAAATACAGAGAAAGAGCTATATGGAGACGAAAAGTTATTGAAGACATTGTCTGATAATAACACGTCTGATGTACGCACCACTGTTAATGGTATAGAGGACTCTGTAGCAGATCATGTCAAAGAAGCCGAAGCCAGCGATGACTTGACTATTTTACTTATTCAATATGAACCCGGACAACAAACAATTAAGCACATATCATTATGGAAAGAGAAATAAAGATCTCAAACGATTTAAATGAAATTTCAGTTTTAGCCAGTTTCATTGAAGAACTGGGAGAAGAACTTTCTTTGTCATTTGAAACGACAATGAATATCAATCTGGCATTGGAAGAGGCCGTAGCCAATATAATTATGTACGCCTATCCAACTCAAGAGCAACACACCATCCTATTAAGAGTAACTTACAGCGAAAAACAACTTGTTTTCCTATTAACGGACAAAGGAGCCTCTTTTGATCCGACACAAGTAGATGAGGTAGATGTTACACTCTCTTTGGAGGAACGCCCAATCGGAGGGCTGGGAATATTCCTCATACGAAGCATCATGAACGAAATATCTTACCAACGTATCGACAATGAGAATCACCTCATTATGAAAAAAGACATTTGACGCGGGGCGGAAAGATTGTATAGTTTTCCAGCCAATTCATGGGGTATATCAAAGATTTCACTATCTTTGATGCCATTATTAATCTTATGAACTAATAATGAGCAGCCTTAACAAAATAGCAATCTGTCTACTTTTTCTATGCGCAGGGGTTAATTATGCTTTTTCTGATATTCCGGAGCAAATCAACTTCTCCTATATCTCTATTAATGAAGGATTGTCACAAAGTACTGTATTCTCTATCGATCAGGACCAACGAGGCAATATGTGGTTCGCAACTTATGACGGAGTAAACAAGTACGATGGGTATTCATTTACAGTTTATCAGCATAATGAAGATGATCCGAACAGCATCGCTAATGACATTTCGCGAATCGTAAAGGCTGACAGTCAGGGACGGGTTTGGATCGGCACGCGGGATGGTTTGTCATATTATGATGAAGAGAAGGATAAATTCAGAAATTTCTTCTACGAAAAGAAGGGGAAGAAGCTGCAAATCAACGGAATTGCGGAGATCTCACCGGAACAACTGCTCATAAGTACACAGGAAGGTCTGACTATGTTCGATATTAAAGAATCACGATTCGTTGATGATTCTTTTAGTACGGCTATGCATAAGATAGTGGCTTCTGCTCTTTACAGGCAAGGCGATATTATCTATATCGGCACCCCGGTTGACGGGCTTTACAGCTACTCCATTCCTCAAAAGAAACTGGAAAGAATTACTCCGATAACAGGCACTAAGCAGATTCAAGCCATTTTGCAACAATCTCCTACCCGCATCTGGATAGCTACCGAAGGAGCCGGTCTACTTCTATTTAACCCGAAAACACAAGAAGTCAAGACCTATCATCATTCTGCTTCCAATCCTAAAAGTATCAGTTCCAATTATATCCGTTCTCTGGCTTTGGATTCGCAAAATCGCCTATGGATAGGAACATTCAATGATTTAAACATTTATCATGAAGGAAACGACTCTTTCGTCTCTTACAGCAGCAGTCCGGTAGAAAACGGCAGCCTGTCACAGCGTTCGGTCCGCAGTATCTTTATGGATTCGCAAGGCGGAATGTGGCTTGGAACCTATTTCGGAGGACTAAACTATTATCATCCGATCCGCAACAGATTCAAGAATATCCAGCGTATTCCATATAAGAATTCTTTAAGTGACAACGTAGTCAGTTGCATTACCGAAGATAAGGATAAGAACTTATGGATAGGAACAAACGATGGTGGATTGAATCTTTATAATCCAAATACACAACAGTTTACACACTATATTCTACAAGAAAACGAACGGGAAATCGGTATTGGTTCCAACAATATCAAAGCCGTATATGTAGACGAACAAAAATCACTTGTATATATAGGAACACATGCCGGTGGCCTGACTGTTCTCCACCGCAACAGTGGACAAATGGAAAGTTTCAATCAGCTGAATAGCCAGTTGGTCAATGAAAATGTGTATGCCATTCTTCCTGACAAGGAGGGTAGTATCTTATTAGGAACTTTAAGTGCACTGGTTAGTTTTAATCCGGAGAAACGGAGCTTCACCACCATAGATAAAGAAAAAGACGGTACGCCATTTACTTCACAACGAATCACAATCCTGTTCAGAGATTCTCGTAAACGTCTTTGGATCGGTGGTGAAGAAGGTATATCAGTCTTTCAGCAGGAAGGAATCGAAATAGAAAAAGCTCCTATCCTTCCGGAATCATCTGTAACAAAGATGTTTACCAATTGCATTTATGAAGCAGCCAATGGCATCATTTGGGTAGGTACGCGTGAAGGTTTCTACTGTTTTAATGAAAAAGAGAAGAAAATCAAACGATATACGACTGCTAACGGTTTACCCAATAATGTGGTTTACGGTATTCTGGAAGATACCTTTGGGCGTCTCTGGGTAAGCACCAACCGTGGTATCTCCTGTTTCAATCCGGAGACAGAGAAGTTCCGCAATTTTACGGAATCCGACGGGTTGCAAAGTAATCAGTTTAATACTTCTTCATTCTGCCGCACCTCTAACGGGCAAATGTACTTCGGGGGTATCAACGGTATCACAACTTTCCGCCCGGAACTCCTACTGGACAACCCTTACACTCCTCCGGTAGTCATCACTAAACTTCAACTGTTTAACAAAACAGTCCGTCCGGATGATGAAACCGGTATCTTGACTAAGAATATCAATGAAACAGAAAGTATCACGCTAAAATCATGGCAAACGGCTTTTACGCTTGAATTTGTGGTATCCAACTATATTTCAGGTCAACACAATATTTTCGCTTATAAATTGGAGGGATATGATAAAGAGTGGTATTATCTGACAGACAAACGTACTGTCTCCTATTCCAACTTGCCGCAAGGTACTTATCATTTTCTGGTAAAAGCTGCTAATAGTGACGGGAAATGGAACACTGTACCTACGATGTTAGAAATCATTGTTCTCCCTATATGGTACAAGACCTGGTGGGCAATCGTGCTTTTCCTCGCTATTTTTATCGGCTTTATCACTTTCGTCTTCCGCTTCTTCTGGATGCGTAAAAGCATGGAAGCAGAGCTGGAGATTGAACGTAGGGATAAGGAACATCAAGAAGAAATCAACCAGATGAAGATGCGTTTCTTCATCAATATTTCCCATGAGCTTCGCACGCCGTTGACTCTTATCTTAACTCCTCTACAAGAAATAATCAATAAGATCAGTGACCGCTGGACTCGTAATCAGCTGGAATATATCCAACGCAACGCTAATCGCCTGCTACATCTTGTCAATCAATTGATGGATTATCGCCGCGCCGAATTGGGAGTTTTCGAGCTGAAAGCAAAGAAAGAGAATGCGCATCAACTAATACAAGATAATTTCTTGTTTTATGATAAACTGGCGCGCCACAAAAAGATTACCTATACTCTCCATTCCGAATTGGAAGATAAAGAGGAACTTTTTGATCCTAATTATCTGGAACTGATTGTTAATAACCTGCTTTCAAATGCTTTCAAATATACGGAAAGCGGTCAAAGCATTACTGTGACATTGAAAGAGGAAAATAATTGGTTGGTACTGCAAGTTAGTGATACCGGCATTGGTATTCCTATCAACAAACAAGGAAAAATATTCGAACGTTTTTATCAGATAGAGAGCGAGCATGTAGGAAGTGGTATCGGTCTTTCACTGGTACAACGCCTGGTAGAATTGCACCATGGTCGTATCGAACTGGATAGTGAAGAGGGTAAAGGCAGTACTTTCTCTGTTTACCTGCCACAAGACATAAATACCTACAAACCCTCCGAACTAGCTTCTAATGACACTCTGAATGAGGAAGGTCAGGTATATTCCACCAACTCGAAAGAAATGTATTTCATTGATACGGAAAAGGTCGAAAACGAAACGATCGAAGGCGGTGACAAGAAGCGTGGCACTATTCTTATTGTAGAAGACAATAATGAAATCCGCCATTATCTTAGCAGCGGACTTGCCGAACTCTTCAATACGCTGGAAGCCGGAAATGGTGAAGAAGCTTTGGAAAAACTGAAAGACAATGAAGTTGACATCATTGTAACTGATGTCATGATGCCTGTGATGGATGGTATCAAATTATGCAAGAATGTGAAGCAAAATATCCGTACCTGTCATATTCCCGTGATTATCCTGTCTGCTAAAAGCGAAGTCAAAGACCAGATGGAAGGTCTGCAAATGGGTGCGGATGATTACATCCCGAAACCATTCTCACTTGCTATCCTGACTACGAAGATACAGAATATGATGCGTACCCGTAGACGTATGCTTGAACGGTATTCCAAATCCCTGGAAGTGGAACCGGAAAAGATTACGTTTAACGCCATGGATGAAGCTTTACTAAAACGTGCTGTAGCGATTGTAGAAAAGAATATGGATAATATTGAATTCTCTACTGACGAATTTGCCAGAGAAATGAATATGAGTCGTTCTAATCTGCATCTTAAATTGAAAGCCATCACAGGCGAATCGACTATTGACTTTATACGCAAGATTCGTTTCAATGAAGCAGCAAAATTACTGAAGGATGGCCGCTATACAATAGCAGAGGTCAGCACAATGGTAGGTTTCAATACGCCGTCTTATTTTGCTACGAGTTTCAAGAAGTATTTCGGATGTTTGCCTACGGAGTATATTAAGAAAGCGAAAGGATAAGTTGAGGAAATATTTTTGTTACATTTACTGCAAACTAAACAAATATGAAATCCAAAAATATCATGGTTTTTACAGAATACAATCCATAAAAACCATGATATTTTTGGATTTGAAGAAAAAAAGACCGAAATTTGTTCTTAAGTTAAAGGAGGTAGACTATGATAGCAAGAACATTAGAGCAAACGATTCAAGAAAAGTTATGGCAAGATAAGGCAATTATAATAATGGGGCCTCGTCAAGTTGGGAAAACCACCTTGCTGAAACAAATGTTCAAAGATAACAACGATGTGCTCTGGTTGAACGGAGACGAACAAGATACCCGCAGCCTATTCGAGAACATATCGGCAACCCGCTTGAAATACATATTCGGGCAAAAGAAAATCATTATTATCGATGAAGCACAACGCATCGAAAATATAGGATTACGCCTGAAACTGATTACCGATCAAATAAGCGGAATACAACTGATTGCTACAGGAAGTTCCTCTTTCGACCTGGCTAACAAAGTAAATGAACCTCTGACCGGAAGAAAATGGGAATATAAAATGTATCCTCTTTCTTTCAAAGAAATGGTCAATCATCATGGTTTACTGGATGAGAAACGTCTTATCCCCCATCGCCTCGTTTATGGTTATTATCCGGATGTCGTTACACATCCCGGTTCAGAAAGCGAAATACTAAAACAGCTTTCCGATAGCTACTTATATAAAGATATTCTGGACTGGGAGCATATCAAGAAAGCTGATAAAATTATGAAACTTCTTCAGGCATTGGCCTTTCAAACTGGTTCGGAAGTTTCTTATAATGAATTAGGACAATTGTGTGATCTCGATCCCAAGACAGTGGAACGCTACGTGATATTACTCGAACAATCATATATAATCTTCCGGCTGGGTTCATTCAGCAGAAATCTAAGAAATGAATTAAAAAGCAGCAGAAAAATATATTTCTATGATAATGGAATACGCAATGCTGTAATCGCTAATTTCTCGTTGGCGGAAACTCGTTCAGACATAGGAGCTTTATTCGAAAACTTCCTCGTTTCAGAACGTATCAAATACCTCCAATATAACCGTTTATGGCATAATACATGGTTTTGGCGCACAACAGCTATGCAGGAAATTGATTTAATAGAAGAGGGAGATGGAAAACTAATGACTTATGAATTCAAATGGAATCCTAAACGTTCTGCCAAGTTCCCCAAAGCTTTTTCAGACAATTATCCTGAAGCAACTTTCACCGTGATTACTCCTGACAATATAGAAGAATTTCTATTGTAGATACAAGGTAAAACTTTGTACACAACAAACAGCCTCAATATAAGACAGTACTTTTCTTTTTTTCAGTAGGGATTTAAATTAAATGCTACATAGTGAAAAAATATCTATCATAAGTATCATTCATTTTAATAATCATTTCATTATCAAAAGAATAAGTATGATAGATAGCTTTTTAAAAAGGTATCTATCATACTTTTACCAGCAAAAACAGGTTATCTATCATCAACAAAATAGCCGAATAAAGGCCCTATATGCATAAGATAGCTTGTTTTTATTGCAATGAACCTGTATAAATCCGATGATCGTGGCTTGATAATCCAACTTTAACGGTGATAAGTTTATAGCCCACGTATGCAGGCTGTACAGCCCACGCTTGTAAACCATGCAGCCTACAGATGCGGGCTGTACAGCCTGCATACGTGGGCTATAGAAACATTACCGCTCCCAATAGATTATTAAGCTGTCAAATACAGGTTGTCATCCTATAAAACGTGCATTCTTATGCCTTTAAATGGGTAATCTCACCTAATACTACACTAAAATAGACAAAGTATAGGCATGATAGATAGCTGTTTTTTGCAATAAAACTATGATAGATACCTTTTTAAAAAGGCATCTATCATAGTTATTCTTCTGATAATGAAATGATTATTAAAATGAATGATACTTATGATAGATATTTTTTCACTATGTAGCATTTAATTCAAATCCGTACGAAAATGAATTAGTTTATTTCATGAATTGAACAGGACAAAGTTTACATTATGATATATAAAAGACTTACTATCAGCCTAAAAAAACATTTCTTTAGACATTATTGATATATGATTCAACAATATTAATATCAAAAAATCATTTTTTGAACAAAGTGTGAACAAGACAAATCATCAGCCATAAATAAATAGATTACATTTGCAAACAGTAAAATATAACTTTTAATAATTAAAACCTAATAAAGTATGAAGAACATCTTCTTTATTTGTATGTTCGGTCTGCTAGCATTTACTGGATGCTCAGACAACGAGGAGGAAATATTGACCGGAGGCAATATAGACATAGATATGCTTCCTCCTAATCAGCCTAATGATGTGATCGATGAAAAACTATTTGCAGTTATCAATCTTGATTATCCAGGACTGGAAAAAGCCAAAGAATTTTATAATTCAGGGAAATACTACTATGCAGTAAATGAATTATTAGAGTATTACAGAAATCGAACAAGTGTCATCAACCCTAATATCCAACTGATGAACACACCAATTACTGCATCTGAACAAAATATAGCTGATCAAGCATTAGAAAACAGATTTTATGTTAGAGGTTTTGCAGAGCGAGTCGAAGATGGAAAAGAGATCTATTATTCTTTTACTAAAGATAATAAAATAGACTGGTCGTTCATTCCCAGTAAAGTCACTGACCAAGAATTTAAATATCAGATTCATCGCCATCAATGGATGCTTCCACAAGCAAAAGCCTATCGCACAAGTCGTGATGAAAAATATGCAGAATCATGGATCAATGTTTACTCGGATTGGCTTAAGACTTTTCCTTATGAAGAAGGAACAACATTCCCCGAAGAAGGAGGAAAAGAGAATGATGTTGATTATCAATGGAAAGGTTTACAGGTAGCTGAAAGAGTTATCTCACAGATAGATATCATGACTTATTTCATTCAATCTAAAAATTTCACGCCAGAATGGCTCTCTGTTTTCTTGACAGCATTTGCCAAAGAAGTAGAATGTATTCGTTTGAATTATTATAAAGAAGGTAACATTTTGGTTACCCAAGCACAAGCTGTAGCAATGGCAGGCATACTTATGCCTGAGTTCAAGAATGCCAATGAATGGCTATCAGAAGGTTCTCAGAAACTAGGAGAACAAATAGATAAACAGTTCCTTGCAGATGGAGTACATTACGAATTTGACATTAGCTACCACGTTGGTGCCATCTCTGATTTTTATGAAACTTACAGAGTAGCTCAATTAAATAATAAAGCTGGCGGATTTCCGGCAGGATACCTTGAGAAGTTAAAATTACCAGCTCATTTTGTCATGGATATCACTTATCCTAATTACAGTGTAGAAAACTTTAATGATACCCGTTCCAGTCGTTTAGGAAAAAGTGTACTTATTAAAAATTTCAAAAAGTATGCAGAAATGTTCCCGGATGATCAAGAAATACAATGGATGGCTTCAGAAAGGCAAAGTGGATCCACACCTACTTATTTACAAAAAGCTTATACAAATGGAGGATATTATATTCTGCGTAATAAATGGGATGACCAATCTATGATGATGATCCTAAAAAACAACAATAATCCTAATAATAAATATCACTGTCAACCAGATAACGGTACATTTAGTTTATATAAAAAAGGACGTAATTTCTTCCCTGACGCAGGGTCATACGCATACAGTGGGAGCGATAGAGAGACCTATCGCGGAACAGCCAGACATAACACGTTAACCATAATGAGTAAAACAATACCTGATGATAGTATGAAAGGGAAATTGCTTCAATTAACAACAAAGACGGATGAAGCAACATCCTACGATGTCTTGGTTACTGAAAATCCGACATATACTGTTTCAGGTGAAAAACATCTGAATTTGACCCATCGCCGTTCTGTATTTTTTGTTAATCAAAAGTTCTTTGTGATAGTAGATGAAGGATATGATACCACAGCAGACCATAACAGTAACATCAATGTGAATTTTCATTTATGTCCTATTGAAAACGCATCGAGCGATGTCGTAATAGACGAAGGACAAAAAGACAGCCATATTTACGGTGCACATACGGCTTTTAGCGACAATAACAATATCATGCTTAGAACCTTTGTTGAAACAGCCAACGATTATAGCGCATCCGTAAAAACGACTAATACTTCTAATGATATAGGACAAAAAACCGAACGTAAAGGTTATCAAGTTACCATACGTAAACCTAAAATAGTAAATGGTGCTGCAAGATTCATTAGCATAATTTATCCAATTAATGATGGCGCGGAAGCAGCAAACATCAACATGACAGCCACATTTACAGATATAGCAGATGATGAAGCCGCTGGAACATTCCATGCAAATGGAACATCAGTAAAAGTAATTATTGATAATAAAGAATATAATTTATCATACACACTTAATTAATATATCTAAGAAATGAAACATGCATTATTAAAAACCAAATCAAGGCTTATAATGAGTCTGATGATAGTTATAATGAGTGTAGTTTATACATCTTGTGATGATACAGAAACTACCGATTCTACTAAATTCACAATATTCTACTCAGGTATGACTGATATAGGTCCTTCGATGAGTGGAAGAATTAGTAGCCCAACTTATAAAGGAAATACACCTTCTGATTTTGCTATAACCAAAGTAACTTTAAAAGGTGAAGCCTATTCCGGAGATTGTTTTACTATCGACCCAAATGATGGATTCATATCTATAAATAGCACCAAAGATATGCAAGTTGGCCTATATAAATTATCCATATCATGCATATCCGGAGGGAATTATTATGAATTTAAAGATATTGTAGAAATAAACTTCTTGAAGGCCGTCCCCGATGGAATTACAGTGGAACCCAACAAACTCCAAGTCAAATATAATGATATTATTGATGAAACAAGTGAAGTAGAACTACCAACAGCGCAAGTCAAGACAGATGGAGATCATGTAACCATTACCAAATATGAGATTGCAAAAAGTGACTATTCAAAATACTTCGACATCACTAAAAGTGGAAAAATAAGTATTATCAAAGGTAGCACAGCACTTCTTCCTGGTATTTATAACATCTCATTAAAACTAACAACCGGAGCTTCTTCTGAAGATGAAGGAATATTTGAGAATGCACTAGAAATAAATGTCACGTCAGCACCTTTTGGTTTGGAGTACACTCCTAACGAAGATATGCTAGAAGCTGAAAACGACAAAAGTGGAAAGACCTCATTTCAGAGTAATGCGCCTGCACTTAAAGGTTCATTAGAAGGAATAGAATATTCTATAAAAAATATTACTCCTACAACAGATAAAATTAAAATAGATCCAACTACCGGAGTTCTTTCCGTTGACAAAGACCACGGATTGCAAAGTGGAAATAACTATGTCATCTCAATACATGTTAAAAACAATTTTGGAGAAGAAGATTTCAATAATGCATTTACACTACAAGTCGTAGAATACATTGAGCCAATTTCAGGATTCGAATATGAAACAAGTATTGATAAATATCAATATTCAAAGTTCACCATTAGTCCTAAGGAAGGGTTGAAAGGAGATAATATCCAATTCAGCTTGATTAATGAACCGGATGCATTAAAGGGTCAGATAGAATTTGACGCCCAAACTGGAACAATCTCTGTAGAAAAGGGAAATACTATTCCACAAGGAAATTATCCTCTTACCGTGAGAGCGACTAACTCTAAAAACGCAGAAAATCCTGCAGATGCGACATTTACTCTGAATATCATTGAGAATCCTAATTACTTCACTGATATTCGTTATGGAAACAACATTGATGTACCAGAAGAAAATAATGCTAATCAATTTAGAATTACAGAAGATAATGAAGCTAATGCGGATGCTACATTAAAAAGCTTCACTTTCCCAAGTCCACAAACAGGGCTTAAAGGGAATGTATCGGTCGCATGGAGCATCAAGAACGGAAATAATTGTGACAACTTAACAATCGATAGCAATACAGGAAAAATCAGTTTCAATCAAGAAGCTACATGGCCCGCAGATAAAAATGGAGTCAAAGCAAATACAATAGGATTTTGTTATGTTACAGCAACAGCCGGAACAGATAAAGATAGCCAAATATCTCAAACAACTCTTGTATTTATTCATTATGACTTAAAAGCAAATAATGGAGTACATATCCATTATAATCCTTTTGTCTTCCAAGCTGATCCGAAAAATGGTGGTAATTCAACAGTTCCGTTGGTTACAGTTAACGGAATAACTACAACTTCTAATTTCGCATTAGATTACCGCCGTTCATTTAACTACTATCCCACAGAAGGTACTTTAGTAAAAGGAGCACCCGGAGCTGCCGGTTCATTCTTAAATGAACTATGGACTACATATTATAAAGCTATGGATATAAAACTATCAACCGGGTCTAGGAATCCGATGTCATATTACGGCAGCGTATACGACATGAGCCATAGTAAGAAATTACCTAATCAATCGGATAGACTATCCGTAGCATTAGCCTATGTAGTTCCTAATGACCTGACTATACATATCAGTCCGAATATCTGGAAAAATAGTAATGGAGAATATGCTAATGGAATTATGGTTGGAGAAATGACTTTCCTTACAAATGTCACCGTTGATACAACAGAAACCGGAGAATCATTAAAAAATGGAAAGAAAATAGCACCTATCATCATATGGTTTGACAAAAAATTTATTAAATAATGAGCAAAACATCATTAACTATGTATAATACAATCACTAAATCAATAAAACTAAGAGGGTATATCACCCTCTTAGCACTGATTTTCACAATCAGCTTACAAGCCCAGAACATAACTGTAAAAGGTGTTGTTGTAGATGAAACAGACACTCCGCTTATCGGAGCAACAGTTATGGTAAAAGGTGCATCTACTGGAGCTATTACTGACTTCGACGGAAACTTTACGTTAACAACCTCAAAAGGTTCAATAATATCTTTCTCATATATTGGATATAAAACCCAAGAGATTAAATATACCGGACAATCTCCTATGAATGTTAAAATGGTACCAGATAATAAAACTTTAGACGAAGTTGTTGTTGTCGGATATGGTTCCATGAAGCGAGGTGATTTGACAGGTTCTGTTGCATCCGTCGCTTCCAAAGACATTGAAGGCTATAAAAGCAGTTCTGTTATGGGGGCTTTAGGAGGACAAATTGCCGGAGTACAAATTACCCAAACTGACGGTACACCAGGAGCTGGATTTAATATCAACATCCGTGGTGTAGGTACTTTAACAGGAGATGCTTCTCCACTTTATATCGTAGATGGTTTTCAAGTAGATAATATCGATTATTTATCGAACTCCGATATTGAATCTATAGAAGTTTTAAAAGATGCCTCCTCTGCCGCTATCTACGGTGCGCGCGCAGCCAATGGGGTGGTTATGGTTTCCACCAAGTCAGGTAAAGTAGGACGCCCTGTAATTAACTACAACGGCTCTGCAAGTTATCGTAAGATTTCAAAAATGTTAGATGTACTTTCTCCTTATGAATTCGTTAAATTGCAAGGAGAAATAAAAACCGAATATGCAAATTCCTACTATAAATCAGGAAATGATGATAATGGAATTCCTTATCTTTATCAATCAGCGGAAGATTATATCGGAATGAAAGGAGTAGACTGGCAAGAAGAGACTTTCAATCCGACATGGTCACAAGACCATAATCTATCCATCTCAGGCGGTAGTGATAATACCAAATATACAGCTTCATTTTCCCGTTATATTGAAAATGGTATTTTTAAGAATAGTGGATTTGATAAAACGACAGGTAAAATTCGCTTTAATCAAAAGATAACAAAAAACATCACTTTTGATACAACTGTTAATTACGCACAAACGAACCGTAAAGGTGTGGGAACTTCCGCAGACTCCGGACGTTTTAATATGTTAGCACAAATTCTAAGTGCACGTCCAACAGGTGGTCTGAAGCTGACAGATGAAGAATTATTAAATTCTGCTATTGACCCTGAAATGCTAGAGACTGGAGAAAGCCTTGCTCAAGTCAATCCTGTCATGCAAACCGAATCCGTTACTAATAATAAACGTGGAGAAATGTGGTCAGCCAATGCATCTATAACCTGGCAAATTATTAAAGGATTAACATTTAAGACAGCTGGTACCTATAATACAACTGACAGCAGAACTGACATTTTTTACAAAACAGGTTCTAAAGAAGCATATCGTAATGGAGAAAAGCCGTATGGCCGAACTCAAATGGGACGCGACGTACGTTGGACTAATTATAATAACCTCACATGGAAACAAAAGATTAAAAAACATACTTATGATGTGATGTTAGGCCATGAAGTTTCATTCAAAAGCAGCGAATATCTATTAGGAGAAGCGATGGATTTCCCATTTGATAATCTGGGCAATGACAATTTAGGCATCGGAGCTACTCCTAGTAAAGTGAGCTCCAGCTATAATGACAAGATGCTACTATCCTTCTTCGCCCGTGGTAACTATAATTATGACAATCGCTATTTATTAACAGCGACAATACGTGCAGATGGTTCTACTGTATTCTCCCAAAAGAATAAATGGGGATACTTTCCCTCTTTCTCAGCTGCTTGGCGTGTTTCTGAAGAAGCATTCATGAAAGATATAAAATGGTTGTCAAACTTTAAAGTTCGCTTCGGTTGGGGTACTGTCGGTAATGACCGTATTTCAAACTATTTATCATTAGATTTATATGAAGCTAGTAAATATGGAGTAGGTAATAATACAGTAACGGTATTGACACCGAAACAACTCAAAAACGCTAACCTGAAATGGGAAGGTTCCAATACCGTGAACTTAGGTGTAGATCTTGGTTTCTTTGATAGTCGCCTAAATATTACAGCAGACTTCTTTATCAAAAATACAAAAGATCTCTTGCTAGCTCAATCACTTGCACACATTACAGGTTTTAACTCACAAATGCAGAACATTGGTAAGATCCAAAATAAAGGATTTGAATTAAATGTGAACAGTATTAACATACAAACAAGAGATTTTACTTGGAATACGAACTTTAATATATCATTTATCAAAAATACATTAAAGTCACTTGCTTCCGGTGTAGATGCGATGTATGCACGTTCCGGATTCGACAGCAACTTCACCGCATATGATTACATAGCCAAAGTTGGTGAATCTTTAGGATTGATCTACGGATATGAGTTTGATGGGATCTACCAAAGTTCTGATTTTTACACAAAGCCAGGCGATCCTACATTGTATTTAAAAGACGGAGTCGTTAATGACCCGCGCTATAGTACAAAAGAGCCTTTAAGACCGGGTGTAGTAAAATATAAAGATCAAGACGGAGATGGTAAAATTACAACCAAAGACCGTACTGTCATCGGTTCTGCAATCCCCAAATGGTATGGAGGTATCACCAATACACTAAATTATAAAGGGATTGACTTCAGTTTCATGCTACAATTCAATTACGGCAATGACGTTTATAATGCAACCCGTCTATATTCAACTCAATCAAGAAGCGGACGTAGAAATATGCTGGCTGAAGTAGCGGATCGCTGGAGTCCGACCAATGCATCCAATAAAGTACCTTTATATAATGGATACATTACCAATGATGTCTATTCACGTTTTGTAGAAGACGGTTCATTCCTTCGTTTGAAAAATATAACATTAGGTTATACTTTACCTAAAAAATGGACAAGTAAATTCTATGTATCCAGACTTCGTGTTTATGCTACAGGACAAAACTTATTCTGTGTTACAGGATATAGTGGTTATGATCCGGAAGTAAGTACAGCAGGGAGCAATCCGATGACTCCTGGACTAGATTGGGGTGCATATCCAAAGAGTAAAGTATTTACTTTTGGGCTTGATATTCAATTTTAATAATAAATTAAGTACAATGAAAAAGATTCTATACTATATAGCAATATCAGTAATATGTGCATTACCTTTTAATTCTTGCACATTAGACGAAGAAACCAGCACCGATGTAGAAAAGAAAAACTTTATGCGAGATGCTAAAGAGGCAGAGATTGTATTACAAGGTGTTTATCGTTCAACCATAGAAGATGGACAATATGGCTATCATTTATCTATATTGTTTAATTTAGGAACAGATATGGAGCAGGCAGAAGGAAATAGTACGGAGAACTATCGTATCATACCAGCCAATGCATTTCCTACCACTCAATCGGAAGTACAAACTACTTGGTCATCTTTGTATGCCGGTGTTTATAATGCGAATGATTTTCTAGAAAGAATCTCAAGCAAAATAAATACATACTCAGATACCGACCGGCAATTGGCCACTTTATATATAGCTGAAGCAAGAGCTTTAAGAGCTATGTTTTACTTTGAATTAGTGCGCAGATATGGTAATATTGCTCTTATGACCAATACAGAAATGTCGAAACAAGATCCAAGAACATTTGTTCAAGTAAAACCGGAAAAAGTGTATGAATTCATCGAAGATGACCTGCTTTACGCTAGTAGAATACTGCCCTATGCACAAGATGACCAATACCGCATCGATAACAGCTATCGTTTTTCCAGGGGAGCTGCTCTAGGCTTATTATCAAAAGTTTACGCCACATGGGCAGGATATCCTATATATGATGAGTCAAAATGGGAAGAAGCCGCTAAAACCGCCCGTACTTTAATAGAATCCGGCAAACATGCTCTTCTATCTGATTACGAACAATTATGGAAAAACACTTGTAACGGGGTTTGGGACCCAACAGAAAGCTTGATCGAAATATCATTTTACTCCCCTACCGTTTCAGGAAACAGTGATCCTGTAGGCCGTATTGGAAAATGGAATGGAGTTAAAACCACATCAATCGCAGGACAGCGTGGAAGTTGCGCAGGAAATGTGAAAGTGGTGCATACTTTCGTAACAGAATGGCGTGAACATCCTCAAGACTTGCGTTGCGATCTTTCCGTTGCCAATTATAAATACGATGATGATAAAGTACTTTGGACAAAAGGAAAAAATGATACAGATTATTCTGCTAAAGAAAAAGACAAAGACCCCAGTAAAGGACAAAAAGAAAAACAAAATTATACACCTGCTAAATGGGACATTGAAAAATATGTAACCACCAGTAAATTAATCAATAACGATAAATCGAATGTTAATTGGTATTTCCTACGTTATGCAGATGTACTTTTACTTTACGCAGAGGCTTTGAATGAATGGAAACATGGACCTACTGATGAAGCTTATGAAGCGATCAATATGGTGCGCCGTCGTGGATTTGGTAATCCTAGTAAGACGAGTATTTGTGATTTAAAAGATTTAAATGAAGAAGATTTTCGTAAAGCAGTCTATCAAGAAAGAGCTTATGAGCTGGCTTTTGAAGGACACCGCCGCATGGATTTAATCCGCTGGGGAATATATTATGAAACTATTCAAAAAACATACAATGATTTGCTTAACTGGTGGACTGCGGAAACTGAATTTAATTATGTTGTTTACAGACATACTGTAAAAGGTAAGCATGAACTATTTCCCATTCCACAAAGAGACATGGACTTGATGATTAAATTTAATCAAAATCCGAATTGGGAATAGTCCTCATTCTCTCCAATATGCCTTAATTAGGGCATATTGGAGAAAATTAAAACCTTTTTCAACAAAATCAAAACTTGAAAAGCAGAGTTCGAACTCCTTTTGGACAATCCTGCAACGGAAAGTTTTGCCTTTCGGTTACTTTTGCATCAGTTACAAAACTTCTAAAAACAATCACTTAAAATGAATAACATGAAAATGAAACTTGTTCTCTTTGCTTCGGTTAGTATTGCACTCGCGTCGTGCCAGACAGCTCCAAAGGAAGACTACAGTTGGATAAAAAAAGGACTGGATGTAGCTTCCGCCCAATTACAACTTTCTGCTGAAGAAGTTAGTGGTACAGGAATGCTGCCACGCTCCATCCGTACAGGTTATGACATGGATTTCCTTTGCCGTCAGTTGGAAAGAGATTCATTAACATTCAAAGATTCGCTACGCGCACAACCTACTGCTGACCAGCTAGGCAAACGCCGTCTCTGCAACGTTTATGACTGGACAAGTGGTTTCTTCCCCGGTTCATTATGGTATGCATACGAACTGACAGGAAACGATACACTGAAAACTCAAGCAATCGAATATACCAATCTTCTGAATCCGGTACGCTATTATAAAGGTACGCATGATTTGGGATTCATGGTCAACTGCAGCTATGGCAATGCAGAACGTCTTTCACCTAACGATACCATCGCTGCTGTGATGAGAGAAACTGCCGATAACCTCTGCGGTCGTTTCAACGACTCTATCGGTGCTATCCGTTCATGGGATTTCGGAACATGGAACTTCCCGGTTATTATCGACAATATGATGAACCTCGATCTTCTGTTTAATGTAGCAAAAGCGACAGGTGACAATAAATACAAAGACATTGCTATCAAACATGCTATGACCACCATGCATAATCACTTCCGTCCGGATTATACCTGCTGGCATGTAATAAGCTATAACAACGACGGTACAGTGGAAAGCAAACAAACTTTCCAAGGAAAGAACGATGATTCTTCATGGGCACGCGGACAAGCATGGGCTATATATGGATATACCGCTTGCTTCCGTGAAACAAATGACAGCATTTTCCTGAACTTTGCAAAGGATATAGCCAATATGATTATGGACCGCGTAAAAACGGAGGATGCCATTCCTTACTGGGATTATGATGCTCCTGTAACTAAAGAAACTCCGCGCGATGTATCTGCTGCCTCTGTCACTGCTTCTGCCATGATCGAACTAAGCACCATGGTTCCCGACGGACAGAAATATCTGGATTATGCGGAAAAGATTCTGAAGAGTTTGTCAAGCGACGCATATCTTGCAAAAGTGGGTGACAATCAGGGCTTCATTCTGATGCATTCTGTCGGTTCACTGCCTAACGGCTCTGAAATCGATACTCCACTGAACTATGCTGACTACTATTATCTGGAAGCATTGAAGAGATTCATGGAATTGAAGAAGTTGAAAGTTGAGAATGGAGAGTTGAGAGTGATCCAATAATACAAAAGCAAGAGTCTTTTCAATCGTAAATAGTAAATCGTAAAATCGTAAATTATATCATGAATAAAACTTTAAAGTACATCATTTTGCTTGCAATCGCATGTTTCGTAAGCAAGGGTTACGCCCAAGAACTGAAAAGCGAAGTCTTTTCTCTTCTTAACCTGGACTATCCGGGACTGGAGAAAGTAAAAGCTTTGCATCAGGAGGGTAAAGATGAGGATGCTGCCAAAGCATTACTGGACTATTACCGTGCACGTACCAACGTAAAAACTCCGGATATCAATCTGAACAAAGTGACTATCAGCAAAGAAGAACAGCAATGGGCCGATGACGGATTGAAACATACATTCTTCGTACATAAAGGTTATCAGCCTTCTTACAACTACGGAGAAGACATCAACTGGCAATACTGGCCGGTGAAAGACAATGAGCTCCGCTGGCAGTTGCACCGTCACAAATGGTTCACTCCGATGGGAAAGGCTTATCGCATATCCGGTGACGAGAAATATGCTAAAGAATGGGCACATCAGTATATCGACTGGATTAAAAAGAATCCGTTGGTGAAGATGGACAAGAAAGAATATGAGCTGGTTAGTGATGGAAAAATCAAAGGCGAAGTAGAAAACGTACGTTTTGCATGGCGCCCGCTGGAAGTTAGTAATCGTCTGCAAGACCAGACTTCACAGTTCCAGTTATTCCTTCCCTCCCCTTCTTTCACTCCGGACTTCCTGACAGAATTCCTGGTGAACTATTACAAACATGCTGTACATATCCTTGCTAATTACTCGGATCAAGGCAACCATTTACTGTTTGAAGCTCAACGCATGATTTATGCAGGTGCCTTTTTCCCTGAATTCAAAGATGCTCCGGCTTGGAGAAAAAGTGGTATCGACATTCTGAACCGTGAAATCCACGTACAGGTATACGAAGATGGCGGACAGTTCGAACTTGACCCACATTATCATCTGGCAGCTATTAACATTTTCTGTAAAGCTTTAGGTATCGCAGATGCCAACGGATTCCGTAAGGAATTCCCTCAAGATTATCTGGATACAATCGAAAGCATGATTATGTTCTACGCAAACATTTCTTTCCCTGATTACACCAATCCATGTTTCAGCGATGCCAAGTTGACAACAAAGAAAGAAATGGTGAAAAACTACAAAGCATGGAGCAAACTGTTCCCAAAGAACCAGGCAATCAAATACTTTGCCACAGAAGGAAAAGAAGGTGCATTGCCGGATTATATGTCTAAAGGTTTCCTGAAATCAGGCTTCTTTGTATTCCGTAATTCATGGGGAATGGATGCTACCCAAATGGTAGTAAAGGCAGGTCCGAAAGCTTTTTGGCACTGTCAGCCGGATAATGGTACATTTGAACTTTGGTTCAACGGCAAGAATTTGTTCCCGGATTCAGGTTCGTATGTATACGCCGGTGAAGGCGAAGTAATGGAACAACGCAACTGGCACCGTCAGACTTGTGTTCACAACACAGTAACCTTGGACAACAAAAATCTCGAGACAACAGAATCTGTTACTAAGTTATGGCAACCGGAAGGTGCTATCCAGACTTTAGTGACTGAAAATCCGAGTTACAAGAATCTGAAACACCGTCGTTCTGTTTTCTTCGTTGATAACACTTACTTTGTCATTGTAGATGAAATGGCAGGTAGCGGTAAAGGTTCTATCAATCTTCACTATCAGATGCCGAAAGGAGAAATTGCCAACAGCCGCGAAGACATGACGTTCCTGACACAGTTTGAGGATGGAAGCAATATGAAACTGCAATGCTTTGGCCCTGCTGGCATGAGTATGAAAAAAGAACCAGGATGGTGTTCAACAGCTTATCGCAAACGCTACAAACGTATGAATGTATCGTTCAACGTGAGAAAAGACGGCGAAGAAGCTGTACGTTACATCACTGTTATCTACCCGGTTAAGAAAAGCGCAGATGCCCCTAAATTTGACGCTAAATTCAAGAACAAAGCGTTCGATGAAAACGGTCTGGAAGTAGAAGTGAAAGTAAACGGAAAGAAACAGTCATTAAAATACAAACTATAAAAAGCCTCAAAGCCTCTCCCTGCCCCTTTTCTTGGGAGAGGCTTCTTATCATTATGGAAAACTATTACACCTCCTCTACCCTACTCCTCCCATTGGCAGCACTAAGCCTCGTTTCTTGCAACAGCCAAAAGAAAGAAGAAGTCAGACAGCCGAACATCATCTTCATGATGACGGATGATCACACCACTCAAGCAATGTCCTGTTATGGAGGAAATCTGATCCAAACTCCTAATATGGACCGGATTGCCAATGAAGGTATTCGCTTTGATAATTGTTACGCTGTCAATGCTCTTTCGGGACCTTCACGCGCTTGCATCCTCACCGGCAAGTTCAGTCACGAGAATGGTTTTACCGATAATGCAAGTACATTCAACGGCGATCAGCAGACATTCCCCAAACTTCTTCAGCAAGCCGGATACCAGACTGCCATGATTGGCAAATGGCATCTCATCAGCGAACCGCAAGGTTTCGACCATTGGAGTATCCTTAGCGGCCAACATGAGCAAGGTGACTATTACGATCCTGATTTCTGGGAAGACGGAAAACATATCGTAGAAAAAGGATATGCTACGGATATTATTACCGACAAAGCAATTAAATTCCTTGAAGGACGGGACAAGAACAAACCGTTCTGCATGATGTATCACCAGAAAGCCCCACACCGTAACTGGATGCCCGCTCCCCGTCATTTAGGCATATTCAATAATACAACTTTCCCAGAACCGGCTAATCTGTTCGACGACTACGAAGGTCGTGGAAGAGCTGCTCGCGAGCAGGATATGTCTATCGAGCACACGTTGACAAACGACTGGGATCTCAAATTGATGACTCGTGAAGAGATGCTGAAAGATACAACCAACCGTCTTTATAGTGTATATAAACGTATGCCTATTGAAGTTCAGGATAAATGGGATTCTGTATACGCCGGGCGCATTGCCGAATACCGCAAAGGTGACTTGAAAGGCAAATCTTTAATCAGCTGGAAATATCAACAATATATGCGCGATTATCTGGCTACGGTTCTGGCAGTAGACGAAAATATCGGCCGACTACTGAATTATCTCGAAAAGATTGGTGAACTGGACAATACAATCATTGTCTACACCTCCGACCAGGGTTTCTTCCTTGGCGAACATGGCTGGTTTGACAAACGCTTCATGTATGAAGAATGTCAGCGCATGCCTCTTATCATCCGTTACCCGAAAGCAATCAAAGCAGGAAGTACCAGTAATGCAATCAGCATGAATGTAGACTTTGCTCCTACCTTCCTCGACTTTGCCGGAGTAGATATCCCGTCAGATATTCAAGGAGCTTCTTTGAAACCGATATTGGTCAACGAAGGCAAAACCCCGGCCGACTGGCGTAAAGCTGCTTATTACCATTATTACGAGTACCCTGCAGAACACTCTGTAAAACGTCACTATGGTATCCGTACACAAGATTTCAAACTGATTCATTTCTACAACGATATTGACGAATGGGAAATGTATGACATGAAAGCTGATCCGAGAGAAATGAACAGCGTCTTCGGCAAACCGGAGTATGCTAAAGTACAAAAAGAACTGATGGAGCTACTTCAGGACACTCAAAAACAGTACAAAGATACTGACCCAGATGAAAAGGAAAAAGTCCTCTTTAAAGGTGATCGCCGGCAAATGCAAAACCGCTAAGAGGGCAAGGTGTCCCCAATATGCTTTATAGTTAGTTATATAATAAAATTAGGCACGGATTACACGGATGAACGCTGTTGCTTTACCCATCATCATTCTAAAAACCGTGAAATCCGTGTAATCCGTGCCTAATAACCGAATAAATTAGATAAAACCATGGATAGAAGAAAGTTTTTAAAAAACACAGGCTGGTCTTTCCTCGGATTGGCAGCTTCAGGCAGTTTGCTGGGTTCTTGCGCAGCTGGAAGCAAAGAAGCAAAAAAGATTATGCCGTCAGCCAGTAACCTCAAAATGTACTGGGGCGACTTACATAACCATTGCAACATCACATACGGACACGGCGACATGCGCGACGCTTTTGAAGCAGCGAAAGGACAATTAGATTTTGTCAGTGTCACTCCTCATGCTATGTGGCCGGATATTCCCGGAGCAGATGATCCCCGCCTGAAATGGGTGATTGATTATCACACAGGAGCTTTCAAACGTTTGCGTGAAGGCGGTTATGAGAAGTACGTAAAAATGACGAATGAATATAATAAAGAAGGTGAGTTCCTTACTTTTGTCGGATACGAGGCCCACAGTATGGAACATGGTGACCATGTTGCATTGAATTATGATCTTGACGCACCGCTTGTAGAATGTACTTCTATCGAAGACTGGAAACAGAAGGCAAAAGGACACAAAGTATTTATTACTCCACATCACATGGGTTACCAGGGCGGCTATCGCGGTTACAACTGGAAATGCTTTACCGAAGGAGATATTACCCCATTCGTAGAAATGTATTCCCGTCATGGTCTGGCAGAAAGCGATCAGGGAGATTATCCTTATCTACACGATATGGGTCCGCGCCAATGGGAAGGAACCATTCAATATGGTCTTGAATTAGGCAACAAATTCGGTATCATGGCTTCTACCGATCAACATTCCGGTTATCCGGGAAGCTATGGCGACGGTCGTATCGGTGTCATGGCTCCGTCATTGACTCGCGACGCTATTTGGGAAGCTCTCCGCACCCGCCATGTATGTGCCGCAACCGGTGATAAAATTATTATCGACTTCCGCCTCAACGACGCTTTCATGGGTGACGTGGTTCGCGGTAACAGCCGCCGTATCTATCTGAACGTTACAGGTGAAAGCTGTATCGACTATGTAGATATTGTCAAGAACGGACAGATTTTAGCTCGCATGAATGGCCCGCTGACTCCGATTGCCCCGGAAGGTGATACGGTACGTTGCAAAGTTAAAGTTGATTTTGGTTGGAATCGTGAAGAGAAATACGTACATTGGCAGGGTAAACTGTCCGTGGACAAAGGACAGATCCATAGTGTAACTCCTTGTTTCCGTGGCGCAGCGTTCACTTCTCCGCAAGAAGGTGAAACTGAATTCCACACGCATGTCAACCGTATCGTATCCGTTGGCAACAAGGAAACCGAACTGGATATGTATAGCAGCAAAAATCCGAATACGACTACAGCAGCCATGCAAGCCGTCATTCTGGATGTGGAAATGCCCAAAGACGGTAAGATCATTGCCGAATTCAATGGCAAGAAGTTTGAACATACGTTGGGCGAGTTGCTCGAAGGTTCACGTTCACACTTCATGATCGGTTGGTTGAGCGAGGCGATCCTTTTCAATCGTGCTATGCCGGAAAGCTGTTTCACTCTGGAACACTACATGGAAGATAAAGACCCGCAACGTGATACGGATTACTACTATGTACGCGTTCGCCAACGTGACGGACAATGGGCTTGGAGTTCACCGATTTGGGCGGAAAGAGTGTAGTTAAACAGTAAAAGCAATGAATAATCTAGTACTTAAATAGAAATGGAAAAAGAATACGCTATAGGAATTGACCTTGGCGGAACTTCAGTAAAATACGCCCTTATTGATAATGAAGGCGTATTTTACTTTCAAGGAAAGTTACCGTCGAAAGCCGATGAATCAGCAGAAGCTGTCATCGGACAGTTGGTTACTGCTATCAATGAAGCGAAAGCCTTTGCACAAGAAAAAGGCTACAAAATTGATGGTATAGGAATCGGAACACCGGGTATCGTAGATTGTACGAACCGTGTTGTTTTAGGAGGTGCGGAAAACATCAACGGTTGGGAAAACATTCACTTGGCAGACCACATTGAAACAGAAACCGGACTTTCTGCTTTATTGGGAAATGATGCCAATCTAATGGGACTGGGAGAAACAATGTATGGGGCCGGTCAGGGAGCTACTCATGTTGTCTTCCTGACAGTAGGAACGGGTATTGGCGGTGCAGTAGTCATCGACGGCAAATTGTTCAACGGTTATGCCAACCGGGGAACGGAACTGGGACACGTACCTCTCATTGCCAATGGTGAACCTTGTGCTTGCGGTTCTGTCGGCTGCCTGGAACACTATGCTTCCACTTCCGCTTTGGTACGCCGCTTCAGTCAACGAATAGCAGACGCAGGTATCTCCTACCCGAATGAGGAGATTAACGGAGAATTGATTGTCCGCCTTTACAAACAAGGGGATCAGATTGCAAAAGTATCACTGGAAGAACACTGTGACTTTTTAGGACATGGAATTGCAGGCTTTATCAATATCTTTAGTCCTCAAAAGATTGTGATCGGCGGAGGACTCTCCGAAGCCGGAGATTTTTACATTCAGAAAGTAAGCGAAAAAGCGCGTAGTTATGCCATCCCCGACTGTGCCGTGAATACCCAAATCATAGCTGCCGCTCTTGGAAACAAGGCTGGAAGTATTGGAGCTGCGTCACTTGTATTTACTCAATTATCTGCTCCAAACCTGATTAAATTATGAAAAAGAATTTAGGAATGCTGACGCTGATTATGGCGTTTTGGTTCACCATCTCTTTTATTACTAATATTCTGGGACCACTCATTCCGGACATTATCCACAACTTCAATCTAAGTGACCTGGCAATGGCGGGATTTATCCCGACCTCTTTTTTCCTGGCCTATGCTATCATGTCTATCCCTGCCGGATTGCTCATCGACCGTTTCGGTGAAAAGCCGGTATTATTCGGTGGATTTCTGATGCCGTTCATCGGCACCATCTTATTTGCCTGCATGCACACGTATCCGATGTTATTGGCTTCTTCTTTCATCATCGGACTGGGAATGGCCATGTTACAAACGGTATTGAATCCGCTCCAACGTACCGTAGGAGGAGAAGAAAACTATGCATTTATCGCCGAACTGGCACAGTTCATGTTTGGCATTGCTTCTTTCCTAAGTCCTCTGGTATATACTTATCTGATTCGTGAACTTGATCCGGCAACATATACAGCAGGTAAAGGTTTCTTTATCGACCTGTTGGCCGATGTCACTCCACGGGAAATGCCGTGGGTATCTCTTTACTGGGTATTCACCATCCTATTATTAGTAATGCTGATTGCCGTCGGTGTCTCCCGCTTTCCCAAGATCGAACTGAAAGAAGATGAAAAAAGCGGGTCAAAAGATTCATACCTCGCTTTGTTTAAACAGAAATATGTATGGTTGTTTTTCTTGGGAATCTTCTGTTATGTAAGTACGGAACAGGGAACTTCTATTTTTATGAGTACATTCCTCGAACAATATCATGGAGTAAATCCGCAAACTGAAGGTGCACAAGCTGTAAGCTACTTCTGGGGGCTGATGACAGCCGGTTGTCTGGTAGGTATGATTCTACTCAAGCTGATTGACAGCAAACGGTTGTTACAAATCTCCGGAATATTGACCATCATCCTACTATTATCTGCTTTGTTCGGAAGCAAAGAAGTATCTATCATTGCCTTTCCCGCTGTCGGATTCAGCATCTCAATGATGTATTCCATCGTATTCTCATTGGCACTGAACTCCGCCTCACAACATCACGGCTCCTTTGCGGGTATTCTATGTTCTGCAATAGTAGGTGGTGCGGGTGGTCCGATGATTGTGAGTACACTGGCAGATGCTACATCGCTCCGCACAGGAATGTTATTTATCTTGGTTTTCGTAGGCTACATAACCTTTATCGGTTTTTGGGCACGTCCACTAATTAATAACAAGACCATCCGTCTGAAAGAATTGTTCAAACAGCGATAAACGCTGAATGATACATGATGAATAATAAATATTAAAATAAGATGATGAAACAACGAACGTCTATATTTTCTCTTTTGCTCGGTATTCTGCTATCCACCAATGGGTATGCGCAAAAAGGAATCATGCGTCTGACTCAACAGACATTGATGCACGAGGTCCGCGAAACGCCTTCGCCCCTGAACGGACAGCATATTACTGTCAATCCCCCACGTTTTATGTGGCCGGATAAGTTCCCGCACCTCGGTGCTGTATTGGACGGAGTTGAAGAAGAGGACTACAAACCCGAAGTAACCTACCGCATCCGTATTGCACGCGACCCCGAATTTAAATCGGAAGTGATTACCGCCGAAAGAAAATGGGCATTTTTCAACCCATTCAAACTCTTTGAAAAAGGGAAATGGTATTGGCAACATGCCTACGTTAACAAAGAAGGAAAAGAAGAATGGTCACCTGTTTATCATTTTTATATAGACGAACACATACGTACATTCAACCCTCCTTCTCTACAGGAAGTATTAACCAAATTGCCCAAGACTCATCCCCGCATCTTGCTTGATGCCGAAGATTGGGATAATATCATCGAACGGAATAAAAACAATCCGGAGGCACAGGCTTATATCCGAAAAGCCGATAAATGCCTGAACCACCCGCTGAAACATCTGGAAGAAGAAATTGATACAACCCAGGTTGTCAAGTTGACAAATATTGTTCAATATCGTTCTGCCCTGATTCGGGAAAGTCGTAAGATTGTAGACCGTGAAGAAGCAAATATCGAAGCCATGGTACGCGCTTACCTGCTAACGAAAGATGAGGTATACTACAAAGAAGGCATTAAGCGTCTTTCCGAAATTCTTTCCTGGAAAAAAAGTAAGTACTTTGCTGGAGATTTCAATCGTTCTACTATTCTGTCCATGAGCACTTCAGCGTATGATGCATGGTACAATCTGTTGACTCCGAATGAGAGAAAACTACTCCTAAGAACGATTCGTGACAATGGAAAGAAGTTCTATCATGAATATGTCAATCACTTGGAAAACCGCATTGCTGATAATCATGTCTGGCAAATGACTTTCCGTATCTTGAATATGGCGGCATTTGCTACGTATGGCGAACTCCCGATGGCTTCCACCTGGGTGGATTATTGCTACAATGAATGGGTATCCCGTCTGCCGGGCCTCAACGCGGATGGAGGATGGCACAATGGTGATTCTTATTTCCAGGTCAATCTTCGCACATTGATTGAAGTTCCCGCTTTCTACTCCCGTATCAGCGGATTCGATTTCTTCGCCGATCCGTGGTATAACAACAATGCATTTTACGTCATCTACCAGCAGCCTCCATTCTCAAAATCTGCAGGACAAGGCAATTCACATGAAAGCAAAATGAAGCCGAACGGTACACGAGTAGGTTATGCGGATGCCTTGGCACGTGAATGTAATAATCCGTGGGCGGCTGCTTATGTACGTACCATTCTGCAAAAGGAACCGGATATCATGGAAAAAACTTTCCTCGGAAAATCTGGAGACTTGACCTGGTATCGTTGTACAACCAAGAAAGTTCTCCCCAAAGAAGGACATACTCTTGCCGAACTACCCATGGCGAAAGTATTCAATGAAACGGGAATCGGTACGATGAATACCTCTTTGGGAGATATAGATAAGAATGCCATGTTATCGTTCCGCTCCAGTTCTTATGGTTCCACTTCCCATGCACTGGCCAATCAGAATGCTTTTAATACATTCTATGGAGGTAAAGCCATTTTTTACAGCAGCGGACATCGTACAGGTTTTACGGACGATCATTGTATGTATTCTTACCGTAACACCCGTGCACACAACAGCATTTTGGTAAATGGAATGACTCAAAAGATTGGAACGGAAGGATATGGCTGGATTCCGCGTTGGTATGAAGGAGAAAAAATCGCTTATATGGTAGGAGATGCTTCCAATGCTTATGGTAAAGTGACTTCTCCCCTATGGCTGAAACGTGGAGAACTATCCGGTACGCAATATACGCCTGAAAAAGGATGGGATGAGAACAAACTGAATATGTTCCGCCGTCATATCATCCAACTGGGAAGTACCGGAGTTTTCGTGATTTATGATGAACTGGAAGGAAAGGAGGCTGTTACATGGAGTTACCTTTTACATACTGTAGAATTACCGATGGAAATACAGGAACTGACCGATGAGGTGAAAGTAACCGGAAGGAATAAAGCTGGCGGTATCTCTGTTGCCCATCTTTTCAGTTCGGCAAAAACGGAACAGGCAATGGTAGATACTTTCTTCTGTGCTCCGACCAACTGGAAAAATGTGACGAATGCACAAGGAAAAGCAGTGAAATATCCTAATCACTGGCATTTCTCTTCTACAACTGTTCCTTGCAAAACCGCCCGTTTCCTGACTGTGATGGATACACATGGAGACAACCGTCCGGATATGCAGGTAGTTCGCAAAGGCAATATCATTCAAGTAGGTGACTGGACTATCACTTGCAACCTTACGGAAAAAGGAAAAGCCGCTATTCACGTTAGTAATAAAGTGGAGAAAGTTTCCTTAAACTACGATGCCGGTAAAAAGGAAGGTGCAACGACGGTAACAGATCAGGTAAAAGGGAAACAGGTTAATAAAGTCCTGACAGACTATTTACCGGATTTTGAGATTTAATCTCTCCCCCCAAAAAACTGTCCCGTTATTCAATTTATAGAAAATTGAATAACGGGATATTTTTTATAGAGAATAAAAGATAAAGAACAGAGTATAAAGTACATGATCCTATGAATTGTAACCAAGAAGAGTTCTCTCTACAAACATATACTCCTTTAAAAACGTTATATTTGCAGAGTAAAATAAATTAAGAAAGAACAATGAAATATATCGGAGCACATGTTAGCGCCTCTGGTGGCGTAGAGTTCGCACCCATTAATGCGCACGAAATAGGAGCAAATGCTTTTGCGTTATTCACCAAGAATCAACGTCAATGGGTAAGTAAACCTCTAACAGAAGAAAGTATCAGTCTCTTCAAAGAGAATTGTGAGAAATATGTTTTCCAACCGGAATATATCCTTCCACATGACAGTTACCTTATCAATCTGGGGCATCCGGAGGAAGAGGGACTTCAAAAAAGTCGTGCCGCTTTTCTGGATGAAATGCAACGTTGTGAGCAACTTGGATTGAAGCTTTTAAATTTCCACCCCGGTAGCTCTCTCAATAAAATATCAACAGAAGATTGCCTGTCGCTTATTGCAGAAAGCATTAATCTCGCTTTAGAAAAAACAAAAGGAGTAACAGCTGTTATTGAAAACACAGCCGGGCAAGGCAGTAATTTAGGAAGCGAATTCTGGCAATTGAAATATATCATTGATCGGGTAAACGATAAGAACCGGGTAGGTGTTTGTCTCGATACCTGCCATACCTATACCGCTGGTTACGATATTGTCAATGAATATGATAAAGTATTTGATGAATTTGATAAAGAAGTCGGATTCAACTACCTCCGTGGTATGCACTTGAATGATTCTAAAAAAGCATTAGGCACCCATGTTGACCGCCACGACAGCATTGGTAAAGGATTGATTGGCAAAGCTTTTTTTGAAAGATTAATGCAAGATTCCAGATTTGATAATATACCGTTGATACTCGAAACTCCGGATGAAAGTAAATGGAAAGAAGAAATTACATGGCTAAGAAGTATGGAATAATGAGACAAAAGAATAAAAAATACAAGTTATAGAATACATTTTCGAAAAATTATTCAACTTTTCGATGATTGTGTTGAATAATATATATATCTTTGTGCCCGTAAGCCTTTGACCTCCAAAGAACTTACGGGTTTATTTTAAAACACAAAACAGACTTAAATTATCGCATAAACAAAAAACAACGCATATGAAGAAGTTTTGGTTAGCATGTACAATGATTATTGCAATGGGTGTAAGCAGTTGTGTAGACAGTGACAAAGACTTATACCAGGAAGATCCAGGAACTGGTACTAATCCCTCTAGTTTCTCTACCGTACAAAAAGTACAAGTAGAAATTGACTATTCCGATTCTGAATCAAGAGTCCCTTTCTCCATTTATGATGGAAATCCATTAATTGAAGGTGAAAACACTATTGCCTTAAAAGAAAATGTTCAGGCATTAGACGGTGCATGGACAGACGAACAAGGTAAATTTACCGCAACGGTTGATTTGACAGCTTATGTATCTGATGTATATATCGTTTCTACATCACCTTTCGCCAGACGAGCAATACCTGGGAAAATTGTTAATGGTGTTTTGAAAGTATCAGACACAGATGAGCAACCTACGACTAGAGCATCCTACAGAGAATCCACAAAATTTGATGAGAATAGATTTGATAATCTAGGATGGAAGACGAATCTAGGTAAATACGATGAGTACAGTGGAGTCATTTATTACGCTTATAAAGGTAAGGACCCTAAACTCACATTGAGTAAATCTGAAATGAATGAATTACGTACTACTGTAAATAAAGTATTGAATACTTTTAAAGATTGTCCTGAAGATTATCGTACTCAAGCAGATTTATATGTAGAGAAAGATGAAACAGCCGTAGTATTAACAGCATTGAAAGGTTGGACATGTTGGAACAGCTCATTAGGCTACTACTATTACCGAGCTGATCAGCTTCCTACTAGCCTGAAAGACGTAAAGGTATATGCTATATTCCCCAATACCCAAATGACGTGGAATAACGGGAGCCTCAAAGCTTCTCCTCAAGGTATAGAAGAAGGTACAGCTGTACAACTAAAATATTTTGATGATCCTGAACACCCGGAGGGGACGAACTTTCCCAAAGGATATAGCATCGGTTTTGTTCTCGCATGCAACGCATGGAACACTTATTTTACAGGTTTCAATAGCCATACTCTAACCTATGGATTTTATGCTTGCTCCACAAAAGGATTCAGCACAAAAGTTAATAGCGGTATAGATGTACGTACAGCTATGTTTAGAGATAAAAACAACAACATTGCTATTGCTTTTGAAGATTTCATGGACGACCAAAACTTTACAGATGTTGTGTTCTCATTAAAAGCTAATCCTGAAATAACCAATGTTCCTCCTGTAGATGAAGACTTGAATACAACCATCGAAAAAACCGGTGTATACGCATTTGAAGATGAATGGCCTAAAGCTGGTGATTATGACATGAATGACGTATTGGTTCAGTATACTTATCAAAAAGTTTTCAATATATACAATGAAATCTTAAGCGAGTCATTTACGTTTAAAACTTTATATAATAAGTATACAGTATTCACTAACGGATTAGGTTTCACCCTTTCAAATGCAGGAAATGCACAGTCAACCGAATACTTAATTAAGAAAGAAGGTGAAAAAGGGTTCACTGTAGCTTCGGGAACTGATAAATTTACCCGTGAAAGTAATGCAATCATATTGACTGATAATGTCAAAACAAACCCGAATGCCGAATATAAGGTAACGTTCAAATACGGAGATAAAAATTCAAATAAAAAACAGGAAACATCAATCGACGCATTCATTTATCGTCCCAGTAAAGAAGGTAATCGCTTGGAAATTCATTGCCCAATGCAAAAACCGACTTCCAAAGTCGACACTTCTTTCTTTGGACAAAACGATGACCGTTCCAAGCCCAATGAAGGTATTTATTATGTATCTAATCAAGAGAATATTTATCCTTTTGCATTCTATTTGGCAAATGCCAACGCTGATGATATTGCAGAATTAAAGAATTTCAATAAAAATGAGAAAAAGCCTATCAATGAAATCTATCCTAAATTTATAGATTGGGCTAAATATGGTACAAACTCCGATTGGTATAAGAAAAAATAAATACTTAATATACTAATACAAGAATAGCTGAAAGAGAGATTCTTTCAGCTATTCTTGTATATATCAAAGGATAAGAGCCAGACACTTAATAAATATTCGCCATACTGACTAAAGGTTCATACAGTTTCTCTATATCCTGCGAATCCATCTCTATTTGCACCTGATCGCCGGGCATTAATGTCTGCCCTTTAGGAGGCAAATTCTTCCGGTCACGATGAACATTAATTATCACACAACGCTCCGGTAAACGAAGTTCATCTACTATTTTCCCGTCTAAATAAGAGCCGCTCATTATTTCTACAGACAATGTGTAACGCGGTTCTTCCTTAAATGCAGGCGAATGAATCATATCGTCATACAAAATAACATTGAACGGTTTGATTTGAAGCATTTCCGTAAAATAATAAGTTAATCCTCCTACAACAATAGAAGGATAAAAGACTTCCAAATGCCCCGTAATCTCGGTTATTAGTACAATAGCTGTCAAAGGGGTACGGATTACTGCAACAAGGAATGCAGACATACAAATCAACATGATATAGCTAATATTCTCATAAGCAATAACATCCTGTTGAACCATAATTAATCCCACTATTTGTCCAAGAAGTCCTCCCGTCACCAGCGTCGGGATAAAACTTCCTCCCGGTAAACCCGAAGAAAAAGAAAAAGTGCTAAAAACAAAATGCAACAACATCATGCCGACAATCCAGAGAATATGTGTGTCCGGATGCATAGCTTGCGATAACAAGAACTGTTCCCCTCCTCCGGTCAGATTAAACTCGGCCATAGAAATCAGAAAAGCGATAAAAAGCAAATACAGCATCTTCACGTATTCCGGATGCTTAATAGCAGGGTAAATACGTTTCACCTGAAGAGTGGTGACAGAAAAGAACTTTCCAAAGACAGAAACCACTGCTGCCAGCAAAAGAAACAATTTCACTTGCCCCCAGAAAGTCATCCCCGGTACAATAGCATCAATATGAAAATAAGGATTGATCGGGAAAATCCAACTGGCAACTCCACCTGCCACTACTCCTGCCAAAAGAGTGGTAATAGCTGTTTTAGGTGCATCGAACCGCTCGATAGATTCGATCACCAACAATGATGAAGCCAATGGGGCAGCAAAAGCAGCAGCTAACCCGGCACCGGCGCCGGCAGACAATAGTTGTTTCCGTTCACCACTAAGCACCCTCCCCCATTTGGATACCAAATATCCAACATACGAACCTATTTGCACGGAGGGACCTTCACGCCCCAAAGACAATCCAGTACTTAATGCAAGTATTCCACCTACAAACTTTGCCACCAATTCCAGAAAAGGATGTTTATAATCAACCCTGCCATTGATAACTCCACGTGTTTGCGGAATACCCCCACCGGTAATAAGCGGCATTTTCTTTACCAACCAGGATACGAATACAAGTATTCCCCACATCAAAAGAAAAAGAGGTATGTACCAATACCATTTGGGACGAGAATCAAAGAAATCGTGACGGAGATTAAAGAAAAACTGTAATAGGTAATGATAAGGCACAGCCACAAGTCCTGTCAGTAATCCTACGAAGATACTGACAAAGTACAGTCGGGCATCAATCAACTTCAGTTTAAAAATGCGCCAACGACCTTTATCTTTTATCTTTTTTATCAGTCGAAACATTCAGCCAGCCTTACATTGTTTTTATACGTAGGACATACAACAATCAAAACCCTGCTGTGGTTTTCAAACTAATGAAGATTTAATTTCTAATTATTTTCCCATCATATTCAAACGAAAGATAGCATGCACCATAAAGTAAGAACCCAGTGCATTATAATCAGTGTCACGAATGGCAGTAGCGGTTATCGTGCGAATCATAGAAATGTCCTGATGAAGAATATCATATATTTTGAAGCGGATTAGTAACTGTTTCCTCTTCAAAAAGGCTTTTGACAGCTGACAGTTCCACATGAAATTTGCTTTGGCATAACCCTCATAACCATATCCGGTACGAAGGAAATAAGTCAGGTCATTATATAACTCCATCCCCCAGGGAAGATAAAGCTGCAATTCAGTTCCTGCCTGATAATCAAAAGTTTCAGTACGTTTCTCCCGTACGTCATTATAAGAATTGTTATAAGTCAGGCCAACAAGCCCTGTAAGTTCCATTTGGCGGGTACGATAAGTAATCCGTAGACGTTCACGTCCCGTTAAATGCTGTACGGAAGTTTTCACCGGTTCTTCTTTATTCAAGGTTGTATAGCCATTCTGATTCCGGTATTGCAGATAGGAGTAAGTACGAAATATCCAGTTACGATTCTTAAAAGGGGTATTGAGAGAAAAAGAACCCATGCCCCGCCAATTACCATTCATATTGACCGGAGATGTAGTTCGTACACCGGTTTCACTATCATAAGTCACCTGATTAGTTATATTGTTAATGGTATTCTCGAATAAAGCGGTAGCTACCATATTTCGCTGATATTTGGTATTATAAGAATTGAAATTCAGCGTAAAAGTATTCATATATGAAGGCTTCAACGAAGGGTTTCCGACACGGATATTCAAAGGGTTGGTACGGTCGGTCACAGGTTGGAGATCACGTATATTAGGCTGTTTCCCTTTTCCCCTATACACAATTTGCAAACGGGTGCGTTTTGAAAACTTATAGCGGAAATTGACAGTAGGCGAAAAATTCATGACCGATCTTTCCAACTGATCTTCGGGAGCATCACTCAACAATGAATGGCTAACAGACTTTTGAGGTTCAAAATCAACACCAATATTATAATTATACTTCTTTTGTGAAGTACGTATGGCAAGGTTCACTAAGTGATTACTGTATTGATTTTCAAAACGGTTACTAGAGTCTTCATCAAAGTCAGGAGCAAACTCTTCCAGTTCCTTATCCCAGTCATAGACAAAACGATCCGAATTGTTCACTCTATACTGATAGCTGTAACGAAGTTGCAGGAAATGCCGCCACGGCAATGGTTCTACATACACCAGTTGCACCCGGTAATTATAGCCGTCAACATCATCCTCTATTTTCTGATTCTGAATCTTCTTCGTATTATTTTTGAAGTACCGGGTGGTGGAAAGGCTCTTTCGGTCTGTAGCTGAAGCATTAGTACCATAGTCTACCTTCAAAGCAACATTTCTCCCCAAACGACTCAATTTCCGGCTAAGTTGCAACATCATCGTCAGATTATACCGGGAATTATGATTGGTGCCGGAGGACTCTCTTTCATTCAACAAGACATCATTCCCCCACCCTTCCTGAAAGCCACTATTCTCTCTGTCATTGGCTGAGAAACGATATTGAGGACGGAAAATCAATGTAGTAACAGAATCCATTTTCCATTCAAGAGAAGCATTGGCTACCAGTTCGTGATTCTGTTGTCGGCTATGACTCGTGCCCAGATTGATTGATTTATCTTCCCGGAGAAAGTTGTCGACTGTGGTACGGCTATCTTCCAAACGATCGGTGCCGACATATTGAATATTTGAACGTAATTTAACGCGCTTCCAATCATAAGTCGCATTAAGCCCCAATGAGCGGGAGGTAGTCAGTCCCATCCGGCTACGGATATTGCCTGTTGAACTGGAAGATTCATTCTGTAATTCCGAGAATCCCTGGTTATTGGTATTATTCAGATTCCCGATAATGGTTAATTGAGAGTTTTCACGAAAACGGTTCAAGGTATTGGCTAATTCATAACGGTCTTTACTTCCATATCCTCCCATAAAATTCTCCATCCAGCCCCGTTTCATATTTTTTTTCACAGACAAGTCCAGAATCATCTCTTCCTCTCCGTCATCTATTCCCGTAAGACGTGCCAAATCCGATTGACGTTCATACGCTTTTAACTTCTCCACCATCTCCACAGGAAGATTTTTAAGAGCAGCTTTCGGATCATCAGAGAAAAACTCTTTACCGTCCACCAAAATCTTTTTTACTTCCTTGCCATGTATTAGCAACTTACCGTCTGTATCTATTTCACCTCCCGGAAGCTGTTTTACCAATTCTTCAAGCATTGAGCCTTCGGGAGTACGATAGGCAGAAGCGTTGAATACCGTTGTATCCCCCTCTGTCACCGCCATTGGAGCCTGCCCTACTACCACTGCTTCATCCAAAGCATAACTTTCCTGAGTCAGATTTATATCCCCCAATTCGTAAGAAGAGCTTTTGCTGGAAATGGAAATGGGATGAAAAACCTGCTTATATCCGACATATGACACCTGTAATAATAAAGACTTCGCTTTAATTGCATGATTAGGAATAGAAACGGAAAGTTGAAATTTACCGATAGCATCCGTAGCGCCGCCGCCCAACAATGTACTATCCGGTAAAGCTAAAAGCCGGACCGTAGCAAACGGTACCGGCTGATAGGTTTCAGTATCAATCACACGACCGGAAAAACGCTCTTTGCCGGACTGAGCAAAAACAGTCAAACTAATCAGTAACAAGACATAACAAGTAATCAAACGGTACTGAAAAGAATAAATATGGCTGTCTATGTTCAAATTGTGTTGATTTAGTAAAATAAAACTATAATAAAATAAACCTAATATTTATTTCTGGTCCGGACGTGGAGCGCGAGATCTTTGCCCCTGGTGATGTCCCTGTCCCGGTTTCTGTCCTTTTCTTCGGTCAAACTCTTTCTTAAACTTATTAGCATTCATCTTCTCCTGCTGATAAATCTTCAAAATCTGCTTCTGCGAAAGTATCTTGCTGAATTCATTGTAATACTTTTCACGAACATCCAGCATTTTACGGCTTTGAGTAAACTGGTTCCGTAACATGGTCGCAATCTCGTCATCAGTCATGGACGGACGTTCTTTCTTAGCGTCTGTGCCTTGTCCTTTAGTTTTCTCTGTTCTCGCCTTATGAGTCATCATACGACATTCACGCAATTCTTTCAGATACTTCTCGTATACCGGAGTAAACTTAGCTGCCGTTGCATCATCCAACATCAATGTTTTTACTATTTGTTTAGTCTGCATCTGCACCATTTGTTCTGGTGTAGGACGCTGTTTTTTTTGTTTGTTATCCGTATTCTGTGCAGACAAAGTCATCTGGCTTCCCATCAGGAGGACGGCCATAATTACATAAATAAATTTAGTCTTCATAATCTTCACGTTTAAAATAATTGATTGAGTTACTTAATTCAAAAATATATCATTTTCAGAGAAGCTGACGAGCTCTTCCAACTCCTCATCCGATAGTTCTTTAATCCATTTATCTACAGATTCTGTACCATTAGCTAATACTTTCGAAGAAGACGTTTTCACCTCATCTGCCTGTCTCAAAGATGGAACAAACAAAAATCCGATCAATACTGCCGCCATGGTAATCACCGTAGAAATAATCAGCTTCATGTGAGATTTCCGCTGTTGCTTCACTCCGGCGCGTTCCATCACCTTTCGTTGCACATCCTCGAAGAATCCATCGGGGGTACGGTAAGGTGTCCGTTTACCAATATCGTCAAAATCAAAATCCTTTTTCATCATTCTATCTGTTTAATATATATTCCTTAATCTTCTCTTTCGCATAGTGGTAATTCACTTTTAGTGTATCCACTTTGCTATCCAGTACACGGGCAATCTCTTCATATTCAAGTTCATCGTAATAACGTAAGTTGAATACAAGCCGTTGCTTTTCAGGTAAACTTAGAATGGCCTCCTGAAACTTCACTGCCAGCTCATTTTCATAATCAATATAATCGGAAGCCTTCAACTTGCCCATCAACTCTTCCTGAACATCTTCTGCAGAAACAACTCCCTCATCTTTACGACCGTTCAGCAAGCGTAAACTCTCATTCGTGGCAATCCGGTAAATCCAGGTTGACAGTGAACTTTCTTCGCGAAACTGATCGATATGCCGGAACACCCGGATAAAGACTTCCTGAAGCACATCCTCCGCATCTTCATGAGATATGACCAGTCTACGGATATAATTATATATCGGTACCTGAAAAGAGTCCATCAACATCTTGAATCCCCGTTCGCGATTCGAGGCACAAGCTTCACGAATTTTATTCTCGTTTATCATCAATTCTTTTTCTGAGCTTTATTAGTTAGAACGAAGAAGAGCGGGGAAGTTAAATACGAGAATCCGCATTTTGCTTTTATTAACAAGAAAGAGTAAGAGAGAAGCTGCACATAAGATATAAAAAGTGCCTCCATATCCTTTGTAAAGGCGATGAAGGCACTTTTAGTAGTTTATCTATAAGTTGTAAACAAGAAAATGATTACCAGAACTTATTGTGTTCCACACTATATTCAAAGCCCACGGCTTTCAACTGATTCACTAATTCATCCTTGTCCACATTCATATCTTCACAAAGTTCGTCAAGTGAAGAATAACAATCACGTAACTTCATATTGATGACGCTGAACAACATCATCGGATCTTTTGGTAATTCCATAACATACAATCTTTTAAACCGGATGCAAAGGTACAGCAATCTCATTGAATAACAAAACAAATCAATCACCTATTTCTTCTATCTTCAAAGAGATCTTTTCTATCAGTTTACTGATTTCCTCTTCCAATGGGATCACGTTGAAGTCCCTCCAGAAGTTCTCATCATATTTGAAATAGGTGTCAGAGAAGATGGTACGGGTGGGCAATCTGTCTGTACGGGGAAATACGACCACTTGCTCGGTATCCACCTTGCAAGTAATCATCTCAAACCAGATATGAAGATCCCGGCTGCCGAACAGCATTTTTACCCGTTTCACTTTGATATGAAGATCTCCACGGATATGGTGTATGTAATAAGTCCCTTGCCACGGTTTATAAGAAATTGTATATACCACCTTTTGAGGAATCATTCGCACGTTACGCGTACGCCTTTCGACAAACATACCTGCCGCATTCTTCACATATACAGGATGAACTTCCAGACGGGCTTGCAATAGAGCACTTGTCTCGGAATCAAGAAATAGCTCTCCACAAAAAAGAGGTTCGCTGATTCCCTTTTTCTGCTCAAAATGCACCACATTTACAAATCGGTCCTCTAAAAATGTTACTCCTTCTGAAGTATAGTCATAAATACCCTTCTCTACACTAGGAGTCAGGAACTCGGGCATATCTTTGATGATATCCATCTGGATACAAGCCTGAATTCCGGATTTTACTTTTACAAGCAAGCTGTCTTTTGCTTCTACATTACTTAGCCGACTCATCTTCAACAGCTTCACCTGATCCGGTACAGAAGAATATAAGGATGTCTTATAAACCTTAAACACAGCTTCCGACAAGTTTTGAAATTTGTTTTTCAACTGAACTCCTTCACGATAAAAAGTAGTCAGATATACCGGAGTATGCGAATAATTCTTATTCCGCCGCTCAATCATTTCACGCAAAAGTTTCTTTGGATCACTTCGACGAATCACCACTTCCTGCAAAGGGACAATTTTAGGTTCGAGACTAAGTATATTGTGCCGTCCAATCAGCAAAGCAAACTCTATGTCCTGTGAAAGATAACCTATATGAGAAAAAGTAATCGAATCATTTTTCAAAGAATCGGGTAAAGACAGTTTAAAATCTCCATTCTGATTCGTTATACTGCCAATAGATGTTCCTCGCACTCCAACAGTAGCAGAAGAGATAGGTATTCCTGTCTCCTTATCCAGCAAAGTACCGATAATGACAAAGTTTGTTATCTGTTCCGGAACAAAATCTTGTTGCACACGTACCTTTTTCTCCGAAGGGAGAGTAATCAGGATGTGAGTGCCCATCACTTGAAACTCCAGACTGGTATTTCCTACGATGTCATACACTGCCTGACGAATGGAACGTTCGCCTCCCTTTATCTTCACTACTGCATCATTATCAATGACTTTACTATCATAAATAAACATATATCCCGACTGTTGAGAGACATCACTCAACAATGAATAAACAGTACCTTTTATCTTGGGAAGTCTGACTATACGTTCCAGCACATCACTTCCATCCGCTCTCATCATATCGACGAAGAAGAAGAGTATCAGCAGAACGGACAGATAATGATAAGACTGTTTCATTTTTCCCAACTTTAATGAGTTCTATTCCGATAATAAAAGAATATCTCCTTGCCGGATACATTGCAGACCGAGCGCATTAGCTATCAGATTAGCTATAACTTCAGAAGATTCGTCAGAGAATTCGACAGTCAGCCGACGTTCCTCCAATGCCGGTGAGACAACTTGTATTTGCAAACTATCCGAATTCAAATTCATGACTTTCAGAATGTTCGCTAACGATTCATCTTTAAATCGTATATGCTTAAAGAAGCTCCCCCACTCTTCATTCTCCTTATCTGTATCCAAAACGACTAATCGTTGTGATCGCACTACTACCATTTCCCCCGCTTTTACATAACACTCCTGATTTCCTTTTTTTAGAGTAACCTTCACTATCCCTCTTTGTACGGATAAACGGAACGGAGCATTTTCATCACTTTGCACACTAAAAGCAGTACCTAGCACTTCAATCTTAGCTTGCTCCGTGTCAATCCAAAAGGGTTGTCCCTGCTTCTTTGCTACGTCAAAGAACGCATTTCCCTGTAGACTCACTTCCCGTTTATCAGCAATAAAATGTTTCGGATATAACAGGGAAGTTTCTTTTGCCAAGAGTACGACAGAACCGTCTTCGAGAGTCGTTGCCAAAGTGGAAACACCTTGATTTTCCTGTGTAAGAAGATGCTGTGCCAGTTCTTTATCAGAACCGGTCACCCAATACAAAGTTCCCCAAATGACGCCTATCAAAACGACGGCAACTGCTCCGTACCTGATCCATTGTGAATATTTGCGTGTATGGTGGCCTTCATCCACTTTCGCAAGTAAACGGTCATTGTCCAAGCGATTATACAATCGATTCCACGCCTGATCTGTCTTTATTTTATAAATATCTGTTTTCATCACTTCATGTGAATATAAATTTCTACTTCTTCTCGTAATGTCCGGAGGGCTTTTGTCATTTCAGCCTCTACTGTCTTAACAGAAAGCGAAAGCTGCGTCGCTATCTCGACATATTTCCGCCCTTCCAGACGATGCATCTCGAAAATCCTCCGTCTGCGAACCGGCAGCTTTTCAAGGGTTCCATTTATGAATCTCTCCAATTCCTCATACTCCATCTGTTGATGAGGATCTGTTGACTGCTCTGGGTTGGAAGTAGTCAATACAGTTTCACGGTATCTGTTCCGAACTTCCTCGTGTTCGCAATACTGCAAAGATTGATTACGAGTCGCTCTATACAAGTAACTTTTAACGGACTGAAAGATCTGTAAGCGCTCCCTTTCTTTCCAAAGTACATAAAAAAGTTCCTCCACAATCTCTTCAGCCACTTCCATTTGCCCGGTAATGCCTGCCGCATAACAGCAAAGAGGAAAATAGTAACGGCGAAAGAGTTCCTCAAACGCTTTTATGTCACCTCCCTTTATCTTTTTTAGTATGAGCAGTTCATCCAGCATACTTGCTTTTCTTTATGATTGACCTCAAATATAAGAAAACTATCCCTGTTTCAATTCGATTGCTTTTTTAATTTATCCACTGCGTGCTCCAAAGATTCCGTAGGTTCGATGATATTGTAGTTTCCCCAAAAGTCCGGACTCCAATATTCGTCTACTTTATCATAGAATATTTGATTCAAGCTGAAGGCTTCTTTGTTGGGAATAGTCTCCAACATTCCTTCTCTCTTGTCGGTCACGACCATTTCGGAAGCTACTGTATAGCTTGTGGAAAACAGTTTCTTCTTCCAGTCACATTTGAAACGGATTGTGTTGCTAATGTAATTCAGATAAGTTTTTCCATCCACATCTTTATAAGTGACCAGGTAGGACAGCTCTTGCGGCTTGAATCTTAAACCGAGAGGCTTTTTATATAGAATGGCAGTGGTTGCCTTCGATTTATCCTGCATGTCCAGACTCATCTCTATACGGGTAAATGACAAGCGTTCACGATCGATATATAATTTGCCATACAAGAGAGCATACATAAGGATTACCTTCGGGCGGAAATTAATAACATACTGCATACGGTTATCTATAAGCATGGATTCCGCCATCCAGAACTCATAATTATTCAATTCTTCCATATCGAGTAATGCTCCCTTGTTCTTCACAACATCCAAAGTGATGCTCAAGTTAGGGCCGCCAACAACCTTGACAGCTAATGTATCACTCGCTTTCTGGCTAAGCAGGCGACGTCCCTTCACCACCCTTACTTTGTCATAATTAGTATTTCTATTAGTGTAGGCTGTTTTGGACACATCAATTACAGCCTCCGATATACCGATATATCGACGCCCTTTCTGTACAGTCTCCCGATAAAATCCCGTCAGCATATCACGCTTATCACTATAATTTAGAGGAATCTTACTGATTGCCTTCTCTACAATCATACGTGGATTTTCAGCAAACACCACCACTTCATTCAGCAGGTTGGCATGAGGTGTCAGCCAAACCGTCAACTTAGAGGGTGTTTCTTTCTCCAGAGAGATATGATTATTTACATAACCTATATGTGAAATCTCTAGTTCGCGCGGCGCTTCTGTTTTTTTGATTTTCAAAGCAAATTCTCCTTCCGCATTCGTCACAGTGCCGATATTACTGCCATGCACAGATACATTTACGTTCTCCAGAGCTTTTTTATTTTGCTTGTCTTTCACCATACCAACGATTGTTAGATAATCTCCGGCATCTCCTTGCGCCCACACAGGAAAGCTACAAAGCAGCAAACAAATTGACAGCCATCCAACCAAGTGTTTTTCTACATTCTTCATACTGATGCTTTTTAAAGGTAAATAAATTACGTTTCTATTTATAAGAGCGCTCAGACTGGAAATACCCTACAGCTTTTACAAAAAAAAGAAAAAGAAATCATATTCCAATGTTATATCCGGGAATTAATAAGAAACAATGTACCAATGGGATAACATATACTCCGATGAAATTTACGATAAGCAACTTCAAAGAATAATTCCCGGTAATCACTGATATAATTGTTAATTATGCTTGTGAATATGTATTTCATATAAAAATAGTTTCTACCTTTGCGGCCGTTATGATGAAGTACATATTTTGTATACTATTAGGCGTATTTCTGTGTTGGGGATTCCATCTGATTTCCAACGAAGCACAAGAGGCATACCGGTTAGAAGCCGGTAGTAACGGCATACAAACCTATTCCTATTCATATACCTCTAAAGCTAGCATTATACAACTGGATCAAGAACAGAAACTAGTCAAGACAAAAGAATACGCCGGAAAGCAAAATTACAATAACGATAACGGCGTTTTAAATCCATTTTCCTTCCGCCACCTCTCTCCCTTAAAAATACTAAGATTCAATATTCCTTCTGTCACTATCCGCATACTAAGCTCGCTAAAGATTCAACTTCCTAAAAATCAATGGACAGGTTTTTCATATTATACCAATCTTTTTAAATATTCCGATAGATATCATATCTATTCATTAGGACACATACTCATTTAGCCATTTTATATCTTTTTTCGGCATAGGACAATTCAAGTCTTTTATGCCCCACTTTCTGTTTGCCTCCACCATTTGAGTGAAAAAAGAATTCACTATGGTCTGGAAGCCTATAACATTCTTTCATTACAATAATAACCAAAGTATATAAAATGGACTTTTTATTGGATTTTATACTTCATATCGATCAATATATGGTGATGATTGTGCGTGATTATCATGCCTGGACATACGCCATCTTGTTTTCTATCATCTTCTGTGAAACCGGATTAGTGGTCACTCCTTTTCTTCCCGGTGATTCTTTACTCTTCGTTGCAGGAGCCATTTCAGCATTACCCGATATGCCCATCAGCGTGCATATACTTGTCATTATCTTATTTGCTGCTGCCGTATTAGGCGATTCCTGCAATTACATGATAGGACATTTCTTCGGCCGAAAGCTGTTTAATAACCCCAACTCCAGGATATTCAAACAAAGTTATCTGGAGAAAACACACGAGTTCTATAAAAAGTATGGTGGGAAAACAATTATTCTAGCCAGATTTGTCCCGATAGTACGCACATTTGCACCTTTCGTAGCAGGAATGGGAAAGATGAATTACTACTATTTTATGATGTATAATTTAGTTGGTGGTGCGCTCTGGGTTGTCGTATTCTGTTATGCTGGTTATTTCTTCGGCGACCTTCCGTTTGTGCAGGAAAACCTGAAGTTACTGATTGTAGCCATCATATTTATCTCTGTATTGCCTGCCATTATAGAGGTAGTACGTGCCAAACTAAAATCTTAAAAACAGCAAACTATAATCTGTATTCATTTGTTACTAATATAAATAGAGAAGAAAAAACAATTTAAAGTTTTTACACTTATGAAAAATTCTTTTTTTAGCCAGTTTACTCCAAAGGAGCCCAAATTTTTCCCTTTACTGAAACAGCTATCAGAAGTGCTCTGCGAAGCATCAGTTGTTTTAATAGAAAGCTTGCAACATGACTCACCTACAGAACGTTCGGACTACTACAAAAAAATCAAAGACCTAGAACGGGAAGGCGACAGACTGACACACCTGATTTTTGATGAATTAGGTACTACCTTTATCACTCCTTTCGACCGCGAAGATATTCATGACTTAGCTTCCTGCATGGATGACGTCATTGACGGAATAAACAGTTGTGCCAAACGAATCTCTATTTACAATCCCCGTCCTATTTCAGAGAATGGCAAAGAGTTGAGCCGTTTGATTCAGGAGGAAGCGATCTATATATGCAAAGCCATGGACGAACTCGAAACATTCCGTAAGAAACCGACTCTTCTCCGTGAATACTGTTCCAAACTGCATGAAATCGAGAACCAGGCGGATGATGTATATGAATTCTTTATCACCAAACTTTTCGAAGAGGAAAAGGATTGCATTGAACTTATCAAAATAAAGGAGATCATGCATGAACTGGAAAAAACGACCGATGCCGCAGAGCATGTAGGCAAGATTCTCAAAAATCTGATTGTAAAGTACGCATAAAGCAAGCCGGAACACATGGAATTATTAGTGACTATCATCATTCTGGCTCTGATATTCGATTATATCAACGGCTTTCACGATGCAGCAAACTCAATAGCTACCATCGTATCTACCAGGGTGCTTACTCCCTTTCAAGCTGTAATATGGGCTGCTTTCTTCAATTTCGTAGCCTTTTTCATTGCCAAATATATAATAGGTGGATTCGGTATCGCCAATACAGTATCCAAGACTGTGGTAGAGCAATATATCACCCTGCCCATTATATTAGCAGGAGTTATAGCGGCTATCACCTGGAACCTGGTTACCTGGTGGAAAGGGATTCCGTCTTCTTCCTCACACACCCTTATTGGAGGTTTTGCAGGAGCTGCCATTATGGCAAACGGATTTGAAGCAATTCAGCTTAACATCATTCTTAAAATTGCAGCCTTTATCTTTCTGGCTCCTTTTATCGGAATGGTCATTGCTTTCGGTTTCACTCTGTTTGTCCTCTACATCTGCCGACGCGCACATCCCCACACAGCCGAGCAATGGTTCAAGAGGTTGCAACTCGTATCCTCCGCCCTCTTCAGCGTCGGACATGGCTTGAACGATTCACAGAAAGTAATGGGTATTATTGCCGCTGCCATGATAGCCGGCCATTCAATGGGATTGGGCATGGGTATCAACAGCATCAATGACCTTCCCGACTGGGTTGCTTTTTCGTGCTTCACAGCAATTTCACTCGGTACGATGTCCGGTGGCTGGAAAATAGTGAAAACAATGGGAACAAAAATTACCAAGGTAACCCCATTGGAAGGAGTGATTGCCGAAACAGCAGGTGCTTTCACTCTCTACATTACGGAAATGTTGAAAATCCCCGTTAGTACTACACATACTATCACAGGAGCGATTATTGGAGTAGGTGCAACTAAACGCCTCTCTGCCGTTCGTTGGGGAGTAACCAAAAGCCTCATGACTGCCTGGATTCTTACAATTCCAGTCAGTGGACTCTTAGCTGCAGCTATTTATTATATTGTTTCCATCTTTTTATAGATGGAAACATATTATCTATCAGGAATGTTATAATAAATAAACCCACATCTAATGTCACACTTGCCAACTTTGATTGCCGACCTTGCGCTGATATTAATATCGGCCAGTATCATAACCTTGTTGTTCAAATGGCTAAAACAGCCTTTAGTCTTAGGTTACATTATTGCCGGATTGCTGGCAGGTCCTTATATTAATATTTTCCCTACAGTAGGAGATATTGAGAATATCAATATATGGGCAGAAATAGGTGTTATATTCCTGCTCTTTGCACTCGGACTGGAGTTTAGTTTTAAGAAGCTCATGAATGTAGGTTCCACAGCTTTTATAACGGCTATCACCGAAGTAATCAGCATGTTGCTCATTGGATATTTGGTGGGACAATTATTAGGATGGGGCACTATGAATTCCATTTTCCTGGGGGGAATGTTGTCTATGTCGTCCACTACAATCATTATCAAAGCCTTCAATGATCTGGAATTGCGTAACCAACGTTTTACCGGTATCGTATTCGGTACTCTGGTAGTGGAAGACCTGATTGCTATCTTAATGATGGTGCTTCTTTCCACAATGGCAGTGAGTCAAGACTTTGTGGGTGAAGATTTGCTGATAAGTGTGCTCAAGGTCGTTTTCTTTTTAATCCTGTGGTTTCTCATAGGTATCTTCGTTATTCCGGCCTTTCTCAAAAAAGCAAAGAAGTTGATGAATAACGAAACTCTTCTGATTGTCTCTCTCGGTCTTTGTCTGGGAATGGTGGTATTGGCTACTTACACAGGTTTTTCAACAGCGCTAGGAGCATTTATCATGGGATCTATCCTTGCCGAAACCATCGAGGCCGAACATATCGAACATATCATACAACCGGTAAAAGATCTCTTCGGAGCTATCTTTTTCGTTTCGGTCGGTATGCTGGTGAATCCGGCTGTATTGGTAGAATACGCCTGGCCTGTCATCATCATTACACTGGTTACCATTATCGGCAAAGCCATTTTCTCTTCGTTTGGCGTACTCTTATCCGGAGAACCACTGAACACTTCCATCAAATCCGGATTCAGCCTGGCACAAATCGGAGAGTTTGCTTTCATTATTGCCGGACTGGGTGTTTCGCTCAAAGTGCTTGATCCGTTTATTTCACCTATCATTGTGGCTGTATCTGTTATTACCACTTTCACGACTCCTTACTTTATCCGTTTAGCCAATCCTTTTGCCGAATGGCTTTACAAAATATTGCCTACTAAAGTACAGGAGACATTAGATCGTTATGCTTCCGGCAAGAAGACCATGAACCACGATAGTGACTGGAAGAAATTACTAAAAAACATGATTGGGAGAGTTGTCATCTATAGCGTACTGCTCACTGCTATTTGGCTGCTGTCGATACAAATCATTTATCCCGCCATCAGCGAAATGTTTACTCCTATCACTATATGGATCAAACTGGTGATGTGTCTGGGTACTCTTCTGCTTATGACTCCTTTTTTATGGGCGCTCATCTCCAACAAATACAACTCTTCGGAATTATTCCTGAAGCTATGGAGAGACGAGAATTACAATCACGGACGCCTGGTTTCCCTGGTTCTGGGACGTGTATCTGTTGCTCTTTTCTTTATCACTAGTGTAGTCATCAGCTACTTTAAACTAAACTGGGGAATAAGTGTGATTATTGCCATAGCCGTAGTAGCATTGATTCTTATTCTTAGGGAAGACCTCACGCAATATTCACGATTGGAAACAAGATTCCTTGCCAATCTTAACCGACGGGAAGAGGTAGCTAAAAAACGGCACCCGCTAAAAACAAGTTTCAATAGCGAATTCAATGATAAAGACCTTGACTTGACATCTATCCTCGTATCGCCTTATTCCGATTACATCGGCAAGTCTTTAGGAGAACTTTCATTCAGGCAAAATTTTGGAGTAAATGTCGTCGCGATCACTCGTGGCGATCTGAACATATATATACCGAAAAGCTCTGAACACATCTATCCGCAGGATAAATTGACAGTAGTTGGTACAGATACGCAATTGCAGGAATTCAGAAATAGAATAGAAGATGTAAAAAATACATCAGATATGGATGCAGTGGATAAAAAGATAACTCTCCACTCTTTCACGGTAGACGAAGAATTCCGCTTTTTAAATCAGACCATCGCTCAGTCTCATTTAGGAGAGAAGCATGATAGCATTGTTGTAGCTATTGAACGAAATGACGAACTGATTACCTTGGATAAAGACACAACTTTCCAATTAGGAGATCTCGTCTGGATTGTAGGCAACCGGGAAAAGATTAGAGAAATACTGTACTTAACGTAATTTGTATCTAAGCCAGAATGGAATACAAAAGTAAAGTACACCCAATACAACAGCTTTAATGTTTTTGTACAGGCTGTATACTGCAATAAAGTTCTGATTCAAAATAAATACGTTACATATAAAGTCCAGATGAGGCTGAACTCAAAACTAAACTTGAAGTTCAGCCTCATCTGCTTTACTTATCTAACATTCTATTTACAAAGTGAGGACGCGTGAATGGCTTACTTGGTCCTATAGTTGGTTTAGCACTGCGCGTTTGTGATTTATTCTGCAAATCAAATACGGCAAACTCCTCATAAGACATTTGTTTACCCAAACTTCTTTCCATTATTTTATCATATATCGCTTTACGGGAAGGAGCATTAAACCCCTCGGTATTACTATTCATCATACTCTCTTCTGAAGGACGATACGCCCCTTTTATATAAGTACATGCCCCTTCAAATACTCCCAGTTTTTCTGACACATACCGATTATCATTCAAGAAAGCAGACCAAAGTACCTGAGATGGATCGGATGTAAAATCAACATTCTGCGCCCATCCTAATGTCTGCAGATACTGTACATTTTTTATTTCTTTAGAAGAAATAGTCCCATTTTCCTGATAAGCATACTCATCTTCCAATTTGGCAAAACCATGTCCAACAGCCTCGTGTACAAGTACCTGCCTGAAACTTTCACTTTGCAAATCGTATATCACCGGGCAATAAGCAATAGCAAACTCAACCACTTTCGTCTGATTAGTATAACCAAAATAAGTAGTTCCTGCATACGCAGGAGAATTTAGAATTACAACAGCCAATGTTTCACTCATATCTATATTATCCACGCATTGCACATAACGTTGTACAGCATTATCTTCACCGGAAATCCCCGTACTGTTTCCACCCGCCAGTTCACAACCAAGTGCTGTTTCATATCCTGTACCAAAAATATTGTGTTTCGAAACCGCAGTTACTGCATATACATTAAAATAATCTCGAAGTGACTTGATGGGTTCTTCCGTAAAGAGATTCTCAAAAGCTTTGTCCATAACCGCATCATAAGTTCCATCGTTAATTTCAGTATCTATAAATCCATCGCCCATAAGCACAATAGGAAGACCTTTTCCCAGCTTTGCAGTTTGCAGAACACGTACTTTTTTATCTGACGAATAATCAGTAGATTCACTAGCCACTTCCCCCCTTTGTATGATAGTAACTATCTCTACTACGATTGATTCCATATCAGTTACTTTCACAAAGTAGATATAGACAGTACGGGAAACACCATCAGTATTAGGCAATACAGTCAGATTAAGCATGTAGGAAGAGGATGCACGAGTCTTTGTCTCCTGTGTCAGCCAAGTGCCAGTACCCAAAGAACCATAAATCAACAATTCATCTTCAGCTATATTCGTAGAGAATCTAATATCCAATTCCCCACCTTCAACAGATACATTATATATATTCTGCTCAAGATTCACAAATTCTGCCGGCTCCTGCTCTATGATTATGTTTTGTGTCAATGTCCCGGAAGTAAATGTAAGCATTGCCGTACGTACACTTCCTGTTATATTCTCACTGATAGCAGTAAGCGTAATATTGCACGTACCCGCTTCTCCCGAAACCGGAGCGATTGTAAACCAATCCGCAACTGTACTCGCCTTCCATTCACGGGTACTCGTAAAACTGATTGTTACCTGCGAACCTTTAGCCGAACCCATCACGACATCTCCGACATTCTCTATCGAGAAGTTAGGATCTACTTCATCTTCAGTACAGGATACTATAAAAAACAAAAACAAGGGAAATAATAGAAAATAAATTGTTCTCATACCCATTACATGTTATTTTGTTATACCAAAGATAAGCTACATTTTCATTACCAGAAAATTTATTCGACAAATCGCCCTAAAAAAAAGACGTACGGACTTTTTTTGAACTTTCCGATATAGAATAATAGTCATTCAAAAATAAAAAGGGGTTGAAAGTCTATGACTTTCAGCCCCTTTTCTATTATTTCAATCGTCTTATTCAGCGATTTTATTTCACTTCCTCAAAAGTAATAAATACTGTAAATCAAGAAATTACACAGAAACCGTGCCAAAATCGTGCCAAAAACACAATAAGTATTTATTAGCATATCAAAAATAGCACAAGTTACCACAGTTATTATAATAAATCAATGATTATAGGAAAAATCACCTATAACTACCTATACTTCATCACTATAGATAACAATTGCCTGTGCAAAGATAAAGTTTTTCAAGATATAAACAACAATAAGTATATCAGAAAATCAATAAATATATAGCCATCTTAATAAATCATCAATTGAATGTATTTTGATTAGTTAGAAGTTTATTAAATTAAACTTTTATAGATATTCCAATACATTCTCACTATATTTACATAATTAGCTCATTATATCAAACTATGGAGTTTTATAAAGTATTGAAAAGCAGAAGAAGCATCCTCAGAATTTCGCAAGAGGATTTAGCTGAAATATCAGAGATAAGTTTATCCACAATCAAGAACATTGAACGAGAAAAAGGAAACCCTTCCTTAAAAACAATAGAAAAAATTTGCGAAGTACTTGGGCTAGAAATTTGCCTTAATGTAAAGAAAACAACAAGCTAAAAACAGTAACACCTATGAGAGAATTAAAAATATTCTGTAATCATATTTACGCCGGATTACTTACTGAACATTCAAAACAAGAATATACGTTTTGTTATGATGATGGTTATTTTATCAATCCTTCCCTTCCTGCCATCTCATTGACTTTATCTAAGTCTCACCAATCGTACACAAGCCAATACTTGTTCCCCTTCTTTACAAATTTACTACCTGAAGGAGCAAATAAGAAAATCTTTTGTCGATTATGTAAGATAAACGAAGAAGATTACTTCAGCATATTATCGGCACTTGAAATAAAAGATATGCTCAGGAGTTAATACACCAAACTTTTCTTCAATTTTATCACCATTTTCTTTGAGAATGCACATAAACACATTATCTTTATGCACATTAAGACCACATACGTTCCTCATATAATTAGTACTATTTTTTAGCACTTGAAAGATACTAAATGTTCGGGAATCTCGAAATATGAACGAACGGAGTGGTCTTTATTTTTATTGAACACGCTTATAAATCAAGTTTTTTATATAAGTTTGCATTAGAAAACAACGTATGAAAAGAATACAATTATGCTAGCTATCACATTCATCAGTCCAAAGATTAATGCGGGAAAATTACGGCTTCCTGCAAACAGCTCATCAGAAATAATACCCGAAAAAACGGTACCGACTATTCCACAAATGGAACTTATGGAAATAATAAAACTGGCATCCAACGTGGAATAACCTTTCTGCGCTTCTAAATAGAACACTCCCCAGCTATTCACGGCATATCGGCTGATATACATGAAAGCACTGCTAAGTGCCAATATCCAAATGGCAGGATTACGAAGTACCGCTTTCTGGGCACGACTAAATTCTTCCTACTGTTTCTTGGCATTACCATTGGGAGCGGGTGCCTCGTTGCCCAACAAGAACCCCTGGCTTTGAGGAGTATCCCTCATAAAGGTAATCATCATCAGGAACCCAAGCAAGCCGATCTCCCCTGCACCAATCATTCCATACCTCCATCCCATCCAACCTACAATCAAGGCGATTGTCATGAAAGTAAAAGCCTCACCGATGTTATGGCTGGCCGACCAGAAGCCATAATAGGTTCCGCATTCTTTGCTGTTGTACCAGCGACTCAAGGAAACAACTCCCGATGCAGCCCCCATTGACTGAAACCATCCATTCAATCCCCAAAGAAGGACGAAGGCATAAAAAGAGTTTGTAAACCCCAATAGCAAATGAATTAAGGCAGAACAGAGCAGGTCGGTTGACATGAAGCGCCTTACATTACTACGGTCAGCCAGAAAACCATTTGTCAACTTTCCTACGGCGTAGACAAAGAAGAGGCAGGAACCGATGATACCTAGTTCTGTTTCCGAAAACACACCTTCTTCTACAATAGGTTTACGTACAATATTCATACTCAGGCGACATACGTAATAAATACCATATAAAACGTTTGGAGTCATTGCATGTTCTTACAGCTTTCTTTTCATATCTACTATTATTAAGTTAATAATTTGATAATCAGATGTAAATCCATAGAAACAGAACAGCGTTTTCTCTGTTTAAAAAATTATAAATATTTTATTTTTGAACCATTGATAGCCGCAAGCATCTCAATTTTACAGAATGTACTCCTGCTATTGTACAAAGTTTGTTTTGCAATAAATGTATCCATCTTATTTTAGTCCCTCAAATTCCATGAATTCATAATGTTTTACCTGTATACAATATACAAAAAAAGCCAGTTACCTACTGGCTACATTCCAAACCTACTACTCCCCCCATATAAAAACCGCTGGCTCACGTATCCAACGGTTCACAACAGTCTATCTCCTGCTATTGCTATTTGTTTTCTCACTATCCCTTCTTGCCAAAGGCAGCAACAGCCGTTCCACAAGTGCTTTCTTATCCTCCGTAGGCATCTTGTTTCTGCCCTTAGCTATGATTTCAGCGGCCAAATCACTTTTACGACCGGCAATATATTTTTGCCGTTTTCCGTTAATCATTGCTTCTATGCGGAAGTCATGCCGAGTATTCTCTATGATGTTAACCTCCGATACCTGTAGGTTGTCTTCTGTTTCATACGGCTCTACAAGTGTAGGCAAATAAGCCTCATAGCCTCTCCTATCTCCAGAGGCACCAAGCTCGAAAGATATTGCTCTATACGGTTCTTCCAGTAGTCGTCTATCTGCAGGTCAGAGGCATGATCATAGAAATGGCCGATGGCAATACCCACTTCATCTATTATCTTTTTTGCATTCTTTATACCGTTCAGCTTCGCAAACTGTAGCAGGTCATCTTCTACTATTTCATCATTCTTTCCGGCAATACTCATACAGTGTATGTTTTCGTATGCTGCACCGTCCAAATTAGTGGTAAATGTTACATCGTATGCCGGAATAATATGCCATTTCCCGTCTTTCTCCATCAGGAAAGAAAAATTCTTGATGTGGTCATCCACATTACCACCCATTACATTGAATACCATCCGGCGGTAGAGTTCCGATTGCTCACTGGCCGGAATATTCAGCCTCCGGCACACTTCGAACAAATCTTCATAACTTGTTGCATCGGGATTCATCGCAGCAAGCGTCTGAGTGTGTACTTTCTCCCCGTTTATCCTGTCATAGCGTTCCGTCAGAAAGTGATATTTCCCCTCTATCTCAATAAGCCGCGAGGGCATCATGGTCACTCCGGCTTCCTTTGCCATCTCATAGTACGCCATTTCCATTTGTGTAAAAGGAAAATCTTCTCCTTCCGAAAATTTCAGGATGTAATAAGTATAGCCTTCGGGCAAGGGCACCTGGCCCGAACGTATATCATGTGTGGTTTCATGAATGGCGATAATGGCTTTCGGGTGCTGTCCCCCGGCAGAAGTTCCTACCTCATAGATACTTTGCAGATGCAACGTCTCGTCTTCTTGCACCGACACCTCTTCCCGTTCTTCAAAAATACGGCGTGACAGTTGGTACAAACTGTCTATCTGAAGAGCAGAAGAAGATTCCAGTCCGGGAGTGGCCGGAACGAACTCAAAAGCCCCCATCCCTCGTTTCCCGATGAAAGAGAGCTTATCTACCGGAGTGAGCATACGTTTCGGGATACGGTTCTGCGCGGCCCACCGGTCAAAAACCATATTTCCCCACCGGTCAGGCAAAGAGTCTGCCAGAAACGGCGGCAATCCCTGATAGAGTTTATCCTTATTGCCGGATATAGGCATACCTTTTGCTGCCCCACCCTTGACAGAAGCGGTCAGCGGAGCTATTTCCAAGCCTTTCTTTACGAAATCCGGATGATAGTTGAAGATGGCCCTTCTGTTCCTTTCGTCCCAATAAAGCTTCCCTACCTCTTCACCCCATAGCATAACATTCACAATATTATTTTCCATGTCTCACCCTTTTCGGTTTTTTACTCTTCATTTCTTCCAGCACGTATGCCGAAACAGGTATTTCCGGCAACAGCTCATCCATTTGTTCCAGACAGTCCGCTACCCGTAGGAGTGCAAGAAAATTACCCATGTTGATGTTACAGGCATTTCCATTCTCAAACTGCCGTAAAGTAACAAGGCTTACACCGGCCTGCTCGGCGGCCTCTTTTTGGGTGAGCTTGCCAGCCAGTCTGTATTCCTTGAATCTTCTGCCCAACTCCGCAATAATCTCCGGATTGGACATCGCCCGGGTTATAGAATTTGTCATCATAGCACAAAAGTAAATATATTAACGCTTAAATCCAAATATAGTATCTAATAATTAATATATTTACCATTATACTCAAAAAACTACTTCTGCAAAAAGAACCTCTCAGGCGAAGTATACCGAACCCATATCCGGCATATAACATTTTTACAGATACTCCGAATGAATATTATTGATACATTGCCCCCCCCAATAAACGTGAAACGTAGTCTCGGCGGAGCTTTCCGAGTTGAGACTCGACGAACTGGCGGACCGGCACGGATTGGTCGTGGAAGACCTCGCTTCCAGAAGGAAGAAAAACCGCGATGCGCTGGTGCTATTAAAGGAGGCATATTTGGATGATTTTCTATGGTTTATCCCTGAGAATACGATGGCCTATGAATAGAATTCCGGTAAAATGCCCGTTGGCTGCTGTCGTGATTCTCGGTGGTGTCGTATGGTTGCAACACAGTCATGCCGTGCGGCTGAGGACGGAACGGGACCGTTACCAATCGAATAGTACGCGCTGCTTTCGGAGGTGAAGCACATGCGGGTGGATTCGGTCACGATGGCGCTCGACTCCAAGACATTGCGGCTGACACTCGACGAGTACAAGCGGTTCAGGGTGGAAAGAAGGAGAAACTCACAATGGCACTGCTGCAGGAATGTCTGAAGAAAGTTAATGTCAAAATTAAACAGATTACCTATCGTCCTGCTTACGATGAAGGTATCCATACTAACAATATGCTAAACCTATTGTTGTCAATGATTCCAAATCGTAATAAAACCTTGAGCTATGCCCATGGTAAACTAATTTGTGGCACTTGCAGTAGCATATATAATAAAGGGAGAAGTGCGGGTGAGGAGTTGGGCCTGCATATTAGTTTCGATTACGATAATCTCTTGACTGCGCGCACATTGACTTTTGCCGAGGAAGATAAGGTAAAAAAGAATAACAAGAAAGATTCTCCGGTATATCATTTGGAGTTTGATGAAAAACGAATCTATTTTTCTTCCAAGAAAAAGAAGGGAACGAAGGAATACTATAACCATCCGTCTGTTTTTAGAAAAGGTAACAAGAACCACATACCTTTCCTAGGATTCAGTGATATAGAACACTTTGAGGAATCGCAGGCTTATCTTATTCGAAGTGTGCTGCAGGACTTTCTTACAACCTATTTGAAGTACGTGTCTGTTAATCCAATAGAGTACAAAAAGCCTACATTATTGAAAGCACAGGATGCAGAGTTCAGGAAAGAAGATGAACTGTTGCGTGATATGCTCTCTACCTCATGGATTGAGATAGCCTGTCATACCACCGAAACAGGTGTAGAAAAGTTACGAAATTTGATAGAGCAGAAATCAAGGGAGTACATCAAAAAGCTGTTTGGCAATAGCTTTGAAGGTTGGCATGAGAAGGACAAGCGTAGAAAACAAATCTGCATTCGTATCGTTGGTGACAAAGACCAGGAGGAAAAACTTTCTGATAGCGAACACCAAACTTTGGATTATAGACATTTGAAAGAGAAAATGGAACTGATAGAAAAGAAAATTCCTACCCAAGATGTGATGATTAAATCTGAGATTGAGGCGGCCACTATCAAGAATATCTTCCGTCAGATACTGATTAAGGACTATTGTATAAGAGAGGCACTGCCTCAGTATATGATAGAACGTTTCAAAGGATGCGTCATCACGTATGCAGAGAAAAAGAAAAATAATCTGTATTACTTTGCACAACTTACCATAGCCAAAGACGGATCGATAGCTTACAAGGTTGGAGAACCTCGATTGGCTCACGATGGCGTGATTACAGTTTTGGGAGAGAATTTTGAATCGCACGAATATCATATTCCTGCATTTAAGAAGGGATATAACGAGAACTTTATCTATTGTATTGAGAAGGATGGTATCACATACAACATTTATGACACTTGTGAGTTTGTATTCCCTGAAATGGAGGAAATACACCAGGCACTCGTGAGATTAAAGAATGTACAAGTACCAGTTGAGGTATACCATGACCTTATGGATATGGTGCAAAGCAATGAGTCGAAGGTACTATGCAAGCAGCGTATTCGCGAATATGCAGATAATGTGTCCCATGACTTGTTCTATTCAGACATTAAGAAACTAGGTAAGGAAGCTCCACCGGAAGAGAAACTTACCCGGAAACTGATGCGACTTGTAACTAGTAAGTATAATATCAAGAAAGGGCAAGACTTCAGAACTGCAGGTCGCAGCGAGGAAACATTGGCTGCATGCGTTAATGTACATTACTGGAAACAGGATGCGAAGTTGTGGAAGTATTGCGCTGGTCCAAATACAAAGGGTAATTTTCATTCTATTAACCACAAAGTGTATGTGCGAGAAATACTCAGCGACATAACCCCTGACGAGGCTTTTGTCAACGAACTGATATACTCGCTGGGGGATGGTTGGAATAAGATAAACGAGTTCTCCGTTCACCCTTCAATTTTTTAATTTCTCAAGGAACGTTTGGAAATATATAAAGCTCAAGAACAATTAAATGAATTAACAAAAAAGGTAAAGTAGAAATACTTTTAGGGAAGATAATGACGACAAAAAGTTCACCATACAGTTTTGTTTAATAGGAAGTGCTCAAAATATTATATAAATAAGAAACAGGATTCAGCTATAATTATCTTATATCTTACGCCGTCCACTATTTTGTGTAAAGTGGGAAACTACAAGATGCGAGTTTTATAATTGAATCCTGTTCCTAAGCTTAGATAAAAAACAAGACTACTCTCATCCTTGTTGGTGAAGTGGTCTCAGTGTGTGAGCCACAAATACTTTTTTATTTACCGTGATCTATGCCATAAATCTTATGTCCCATGAGAAAAATTGTGGTTGAAGTTCACAATGATAGTGTTTTTGTGTGCATATTAGGTGAGAATGGAGATAAAATTCAAGAGAAGTTTGGTATCTTAACTAGTAAATTAGACAAATTTCGCAATTTATTAATTGAAAATGCAATAGGCGAAGTTGCAATAACAAAGTACCAGAGTCTATCGGATACCTATTTGGCGAGTTCATGAAAATTATTTTTCACTAAAGTTAGAGAATTCCTATTATATTAAACAATTTCCTGGCAGGAAGAGTAACGGGAATTCAGCACCTTTGTCAGTATGACCGTCGGATATTCGACTTAAACAAAAAATTTGTCTATAAATTTCCCAAGTTGAATGTCTGTCTACAATGGTGTAATAACAGATTCAAAAAGTTATAAAAATGCATTGGAGTGTATACTTAATGGCGTGACAGCCCCGAAGTATTATTAGAGCAGATACATAGACGTACTCTTAACCGTGTTGGACCGGATATTATAAAAGATGCACTAATCGGAATTGTCAATGAAACGGGTGTGGATGTAATACGGCAGTTGAAGATGGAAATCGATTCAGCAAAAATACACAAGGTAGAATGCCTATTGAAAATGAATGAGCTTAGCAATAAGTACTTTTCAAAATAACTCACAAACAATCCCCTAGGGCAAACAGTGGTCAGCTACTACTATTATTGTAGAACGCAAAGTGGATATGAAATCGTCTCTCACGGCTTCCGCATTAGTCTCTTAGCAGGGATTTAAGCTCGTAATGAAGAAAGTGCCAATAAAATTAAATCCCGAAAGGTAATACATGGAAATAAATATCTTAGAAAGACACTGATAGGATGCATTTGAGACGCAAGTAACACCCGAGGGTCTTCCTTCAATAAATTCTGTTACACCCAAGTTATATAAAAAAAGTAAATGTGGCTATTCTTTGTTCCATTCCCTGATTATAATTCATCTCTACCTATTTTGACACTACAATCTGATTAACTGGCAAAGCCACCCGTTGTTAATTCTCCCTGTCCGTCAGTTCATTGTTTCATTGTGTCTTTATGTATTCATTTCCTTATTCGTCAGTTCGCAGCTAATTCTCTACTCATCTGTCACAGCTTTCAACATCGAAGTGCCTCCATCTATTAGATGGATATTGCACTTTGTAGCTGAGCATATCGTCATTTTCGTATAAAGAGTTTTCTAATCCAAATAGATAGTATATCAGACCTGTGATACCATGAAACAAGGATATTAAGTAGACACTTTACACCTCTTTTTTACCCTCCCAAGAGAAATAATCATCCTCTTTTCTCTTTTTATAGCAGATTGTTTTATATCTTTGTTTAACAATTAAGAATTTTGTAATGGACAAAACCATGAATCGGATAAAAAAAGTATTTGAAGAAAAGGTATCAAACAAACCTAGCTGGCAAAAAAACTGGAAAAAGTTTCTGTATTGTCAATTCTTATGTTTGCAATAGAAGACAGCCCAGTTTGGAAGTCTTATTTCAGATAGCAGAAGTCCTTCAAATGGACGTAAAAGATCTTATAAAATCCTCTAACAATGATTGAAGTCGGAAATATAATAAAAAATCTAATACCAACAGAAGCTGCTGTTGTTAACAAAATACAGAAATTAGGAACTATGTATTCGCTCAAATTTACAGGAGTAAATACGAATAAAAGCAGTTCCAAGGTGATTACAGAAGAACAGTTCAGTTCTTTAGAAGTATTGACATCTGATGGAGAGTTCAATTTCAAGGGCAATCCTGATAAATTTGTATTATTTGCAGAAGCAGAACGAATAAATTCCGCTTATCAATTTGACCCTCTATTTGCCATCAATTGTAGTGTTGTAGATCCACTACCCCACCAAGTAGAAGCCGTATACAAATTTTTGCTTCCCCAACCTAAGATACGTTTTCTGCTGGCAGATGATACAGGTGCAGGAAAGACAATTATGGCAGGCTTATTATTGAAAGAGCTATTAATGCGAAAGATCATTGAACGCATACTTATTATCACCCCAGGCGGTTTAACCAAACAATGGCAAGAAGATGAAATGGGAGTAAAATTTAATATTCCGTTTACGCTTGTCAATAGAAGTATTTTTAATGCTGACCCTACCATTTTTCGCTCGGCAAATAAAGTGGTAGCTTCTATTGATTTCATTTGCCGGGAGGATGTGTTGAACATTGTCAGCAATACAAACTGGGATATGGTCATCTTTGATGAGGCTCATAAGCTATCGGCTTATGAATATGGGCAAAAAACATATAAGTCAAAGCGATATGAAGCAGCACATTTACTTTCGCAACAATGTGAGCATATCTTGTTGTTGACAGCTACCCCACATAGAGGAAGAACAGATACGTTCAAGAAACTTCTTCAATTATTAGACGAAGATATCTTTGCAACAGAGGATATTGCTGCCGACAGAGTAAAAGAATTAAGTAAAGATGGGCTGAATAAGTTTTTCATACGCCGATTAAAGGAGGACATGAAAGACTGGAATGGCAACAATCTATACAAGGATCGGTATACTAAAACTGTATCTTTTCAATTGACACCAGAAGAGAAGCGACTTTATGACAATGTAACCAATTATCTGACCAAACAGAAAGAAGAAGCAACCGAAACAAGGAACATTCATGTGTCTTTAGCCTTGGCTGTAATGCAACGACGATTGGTAAGTTCTATTTTTGCGATCAAAAATACATTATACAAACGCTGGATCGCACTACAAGGCATAGTAGATGAAGTAAGCAAGAATCCTAATATATGGAAGCAACGTCAAAAGTTAGAAGAACTGGATGTGGATAGTATTGACCAATATGATGACCTGGAGGACGATGAACGGGATGCGTTGGATGGTATCCTATCTGACCCTCGAAAATTCAAACTGTTCACCACTTCAAAAAGTTTAGCAGAGATACAGACCGAAGCTAAAGAAGTGAAACGGCTGTATGAGATGGCGAACAGCCTGTACAATCAAAATCAAGAAGAAAAGAAATACATTGAGCTAAAAGAGCTCTTGAAAAGTCAGGGAGTTATCAATGGTGAAAAACTCGTTATTTTCACAGAGCACAAAGACACATTGCTCTATTTGAGAGAACGCCTAAGCAATAACGGCTATAAAGTAGCAGTCATTCATGGAGGCTTATCGGTTGATGAACGCCGCCAGGCACAATGGGATTTCATGTCTCCTGAAACCCAAATACTCATTGCAACTGATGCTGCCGGCGAAGGTATCAATCTTCAATTTTGTAGATTGCTAATAAATTGGGATATCCCATGGAACCCTAATCGCTTAGAGCAACGCATGGGACGTATCCACCGCTATGGACAAAAAAATGATGTACTGGTATTCAATGTGGTGGCGGACAACACTCGGGAAGGACAAGTATTGTCCCGTTTACTGATAAAGTTGGATATTATTCGTCAAAGCATGGGTGATGACCGCGTTTATGATGTTATTCAAGATGTACTGAAGGATGTTAGTCTGGATGCTATTATAGCTTCCGTCTTTGATGGAAAAGAATCTTCCTTTGATAAGTTTATAGAGCAGGATGAAACCATCATTGAGAAAGTATTTCGGAATAAGATAGAAGAACAACAAAAAGTAATCGCCCATAGTGAAGTCGATTATAAAGATGCCCGTATCCTCAAAGAACATTCTGACGAGAAACGATTGCAACCGATTTATATTCGTCTGTTTTTTGAAAGGACTTTCAGCTACTTAGGTGGCAAATATAGGATGATACAGGACGGAATTTATCAAATGGAAAACATTCCAGATGTACTTTCCAAACGTCTAAAAGATGATTATAATATCTATGCTGAAAATATCAATAAATTATTGTTCTGCTTCGATAAGCACATATTCCTGGACTATCAGAACACCAATGCCATATTGGGTAAGGTACACTATATCAATCCGGGTAACGCTTTGTTTGATGCACTCATTGATTGTGTACGCGATTCTTTCAGAGACGAAATGCTGAAAGGTACGATTCTTGTTTCACCAGAAGATACTGAAGACTATTTTGCTTTTTACGTTAAAAATCAAATTACAGACAACCGTCCCAACAAAGGAGATGACAGTATAGCAAATGAACAACTTAGTTTTGTTTATCAAAATAATAATGGAGTGTTTCATGTAACTTCACCAGCCAAGTTTCTGGATCTGCATGCCCCTCTTCAATTTGCCAAACAAATCACTCCTCCTGCTCTTATAGGTAATGAAGAAGTCACCGAATGGGCATTCGAGAATATCACTTTACCTCTGTTCACCTCTACGCAAGAGATTGTAGAATCAGATGCTGCAAAGCGGAAAGAATATCTGCAGACTGCATTCAGTCAGATTATCATGGATCTGGACATTGAAATTAATGAATTGCAAGGTAAGGTGTTATTGGGAGACATAAAAATACAGGAAAAGCTGCTGCATAAGATGGAACGAAAAGCAGAACTACTCCGTAAAAAAGATGAACGCATACGCGAAATGGAGCAAATGGTTCAGATAAATCCCAAAGCTCCGGAAATATTGGGATGTGCTTATGTCGTCCCCCTCAGCCAAATGGAGTATGAGCAACATTATGGTATGAAAAGAGACGATGAAGTAGAAGCCATAGCTATAAACATGGCTATCGAGTATGAGGCTGCCAATGAATGGCAAGCGGAAGATGTTTCCAGCCAAAACTTAGGATATGATATCCGGAGCATCAACAAGTTGGATATTAAACGGTATATTGAGGTCAAAGGGCGTTCAGGAATCGATGGAGTTATGCTGTCGGAGAATGAAATGAACCGGTTGGCACAACTAGGAAACAGTGCATGGCTTTATATTGTAGTGAATTGCAAATCTAAACCACAATTGCACCGTATTCAAAACCCAGCCAAGAAGCTCATCTTTGAACGGAAAGATAAAGGAGTACAATACTACCTGCCACTGGATGAATGGAGAAATAAAACTGAAAAATAAGAAAACATAGATATGACAAAAGCAAAAAAGCTAATAGAGGTAGCTATGCCGATTAAAGAAATATCGGCTGAAAGTGTACGTGATAAATCTATTCGTCACGGGCACATTTCTACTTTACATTTATGGTGGGCACGCCGTCCACTTCCTGTGTGCAGGGCTGTAATCTTTGCCAGTCTGGTACCAGACCCATTAGATGAACAATGTCCGCAGGCTTTTAAAGATGCTATACAGGAGTTGTTAGGAAACGATCCACTTTATGCACCTTATCCGGATATTCCATATACTGCCATATACGATCCAATGCCGGACAATCTGCGCAATCGTTTGCTGATGTTTATAGGCAAGTTTTCTACAGTCTGTCAAGCTAATATGTTGAAAGGCAAAAATACAGCTTCGAAAGAGCAGTTAAGTGAAGGTTGCCTGATAAAATGGGAAAGTAAGAATGATAAGGTTGTTTTGACAAAAGCAAGAAAGTTAATCTGGGTTGCATACAATGCAGGACAGAATCCTAATGCTTCTTTTATTTCGTTAAGTCAATCATTTGATGCTGTCTATCAAGCTATTGAAGAAGCTGAAAACAATCTCTATAGTTGTATAGACCGTCATTTGGTAACTGATATCATAAAAGAAAAGGAGGCTGCGCTACAAACTGCAATTGATTGTTTTCAAAAACAGATGCCAAGTGTGTTTGATCCATTTGCGGGTGGAGGTGCTATACCTTTAGAGGCAGCACGTTTGGGATGTCGCAGCTATGGCAATGATATTAATCCGGTTGCCCATATCATTGAAAAAGGAAGTGTAGAGTTTCCGCAAAAATATGGTAAGCCCATACGATATACAGAAGAGGAATTTCGTCGTATTTACGGGAAAGAGGGAATAGATATACTCATTGCCAAAGGAATTTCTATTAGCAACGGCATTATAGATATTCCCAACAGACTTTCTTTTGATGTGGAATATTATGCCAAGCAATTGTTGACTATGACAGAGAAAGAAGTAGGGTATTTATATCCTGCTGATGAGAATGGGAACAAACCAATCGCTTACTATTGGGCAAGAACTGCTACTTGCTCTAATCCAAGTTGCAAAGCAGAAGTGCCCTTGTTGAAACAATTCTATTTGGCGAATACTTCATCGAAGAAGGTGTATTTGAATCCTATCATTAATGGGACAGATATTCAATTTGAGATTAAGGAAGGAGTTTGTTCAATAAAAGAAGGATGGAATAATCGGGGAAACATGACTTGCCCTTGCTGTGGAAGCATTACAGTTGTAAATCAGGTTAAACAACAGTTTAAGGTAAAAACATCTAAAGAAGTTTTATTAGCAATCATTTCTGAAACAAATAGTGGAAAGCTGTATACATCATCAAGTAAAAATGAATACATTAAGCCACAATCTGAAAATATAGATAAGCCTACAGATAGAATGGCTGTTGAAAATAATAGAAATTTCAATACTCCAGGATGGGGAATAGAAATTTATGGAGACATGTTCTCTGACCGTCAGCTATTTATGCTCCAATCATTTACAAAAAGCTTCTCTCTTTTAAAAAAGAAAATAGAGCTGACACAATATACTCAAGCTCTTTACACTTACCTAGCAATCTGGATTGATCGAATTGCTGTAGCTAATACTTCTTTGGGAAGATGGCATAATAGTGGTGAAAAAATAGAACACCCATTCAGCAGACAAGCTATTGCCATGGTTTTTGATTATCCGGAATCCAATCCTTTCTGTAGTAGTTCTGGCAGCGCAACAAACCAACTTGAATGGATACTGCGATATATAGAATCAGAAAGTAATTCTTCTTTTTGTGCTAATTTAAAAAATGCATCAAGTGGAGAAAAAAGCCAATTTGGAGGTAAACAGCTGACTGCTGTGGTTACAGACCCTCCATATTATGATGCGATTGCGTATGCTGATATATCAGATTTTTTCTACGTTTGGCTAAAGCGAACATTAAATGATACATATCCATTAAACTTTTCAACACCGCAAACACCTAAATCAGAGGAGTGTACTGCGCTAAAACATCATCATAACAATAGCGAACAAGAAGCTAAATTATACTTTGAAAAGAAGCTCACAGATATATTTGATGCAATAGAACAACAAACGTCTGATATTGTCAGTATAATGTTTGCTCACCAAACAACAGAAGCATGGACCACGTTGTGTAATTCTATTCTAAGTGCCCGCATGAACATAACAGGCAGCTGGCCTATGGATACTGAAATGGCAAATAGAAGTTTGGGACTGGCAAGTGCCGCACTTGAATCTTCTGTAACCGTTTCCTGTCGCCCCTCCGAACGTTCTGGTTATGGCAGCTTCAAACAAGTGAAACGAGCCATTGAAGAAAAAGTTAATAAAGAGGTAGAAAAACTTTATGGGTTAGGTTTCCGCGGCGCCGATCTATTAACAGCTTGCTTTGGACAAGCAGTAAGTGAATTTGGCAAATATGAAAAAGTAGAAAAAGCTGATGGAAGCGAAGTAACTGTAACGGAACTTTTAGAACTAGCAAAAACAGCAGCTTTCAATGCTTTGCTCAGAGGTTTTGAAGGAGATGAATATACCAAATTCTACATTGGCTGGTTGCAAATGAACGGTATGGAAGAAACAGATTTTGATGATGCTGCAAAATTCACACGCATCGGAATGAATATAGATGTTAGCGACATATTCCATCATCATTTACTTATTAAAGATGGGAATAAGCAGCATTTAGCTTCCTACACAGAACGAATCACGGGCGAAATACAAGGTACTAACATCAATGATCCATTGATAGACCAAGTTCAACAGGCTATGATGCTATGGTCTAAAGAAAATCGTCCTAAACTATTGCGTCTTATTAAGCTGGTAGGTTCTGAAGCTAACAATAGTTTTTGGCGTGTATTGGCCTCCCTAAAAGAGTTACTCCCCGATGGAGATGACCTTAAACAAGTAAATGAGCTACTTGCTAATAGTGAGGAACTAATTCAGTCTTGCCAGAAGGATATAACCGGTCAAGCTACACAAATGAATTTAGGATTTTAATAAATACAGAATGATTATGAATGATAATTTATCCAAAGCACTCAGTATTTTTATTGAAGCCATGCGTCCGTTCGTCGTGGGTTTCTTACTGGAGAAATTTAAGGATGAGCCTTGGGAAGGCATATTCTTTGCACGGCTTAAACCGGACAAACAAAACACCTGGAATAAAGCTGTTCAGTCGCTATCCGCAGATAGTGACCGTAAGCAACTGGTAGATTATAGCAATCTATCAAGCTTTGCCATTGCCTTTAAACAAGAGCTAACCGATGAATTGGGAAATAGCAAAGAAGCAAATAAACTTATCAGCTATCTGCAAGAGATACAGGAAGTACGTAATAAATGCAATCACTATCAGCCATTGGATGAAGACGAGATAGACAGAGCTTTTGGCACTATGAAACTAGTAGCCAAATTACTTCAGATGCCTGATTTAGTAACAGAAATAGATACAATAAAAAATAGAGAAAATGAACCGACTATTCAAATAGAGACACCTGTCACTACAGAAGCTTCTTCTACAGTTTCTTTCTCCGAAGACTCCCCTCTACCGGCCTGGTATACGAATGTATATCCCCATTATGATATCCGCAACGGCTCACTGGATGAATCTGTTTTTGCAGCAAACCTTAGTGAAGTGGCTATGGGCATCGGACAAGAAGTGTATAGCAACCCGACCATGTTCTTTGAAAAAACCTATATCACAGCCGGATTGCGCGATATAGCCAACCGAGTTGTTCGTGCGTTGAACGGCGAAGAAACCGATAATCGAGTAATCTCCCTGCAGACAGGATTCGGAGGTGGTAAAACACATACGTTGATCTCTTTATACCACATTACAAAAACTGGAAAATCTCTGCTCTCTTCAGCCTATACTCAACATATTTTAGATAGTAAAGTAGCCCCTCAGTTTGAGAATGCGCAAGTGGCAGTGTTTACCAATAACACCACTGATGTATCACAAGGCAGAACCACCGATGATGGAATCACTATTTATACCTTATGGGGAGAACTGGCTTATCAATTAGGAGGTTTAGAAGGATACAACTTAATTAAAAAGAATGACATAGAACGGATTTCACCGGCAGCCAATTTATTTCGACCTATTTTGGAAAAGTCAGCCCCTGCTCTTATACTAATTGATGAGTTAGCAGACTATTGTAATAAAGCATCGGCAGTCATGATAGGAAAAGGAAGTCTATCCGATCAGACTATTGGTTTTATGCAAACACTGACTGAAGTGGTATCTTCTGTACCTCGCTGCGTATTAATTGCCACATTACCCGCTAGCGCAACGGAAGTTGCTTCATCGGCCATCGGTCAACAGATACTGACTGCTTTAGAAAACCGTATTGTCCGAGTTGGAACAAGTATAAAACCCGTCGAAGATGAAGAAATATTTGAAGTCGTTCGCCGTCGTTTATTCGACAATATTGGGAATCCGCAAGTGATAGAGCTTGTTTTAAACCGTTACAAGAATACATATCATAATCGGCGTTCCGATTTACCCAATCAAGCCGACCGCATGGAATATATTAACAAGATGCGCAAATCTTATCCCTTCCATCCGGAATTGATTGATATGTTTCGTTTAAAATGGGGACAGGATTCTCGTTTCCAGCGTACGCGTGGAGTATTACGATTATTAGCATCCATCGTGAAGGATTTGTGGACACGACGGGGATCATTAACTGGTACCCAGGCATTAATCCATACCTCGGATGTCAACCTTAGTAATCTGCCAACATTAACAGGTACTATAACCAGCTTGATGGGAAGTCAGTGGGAAACAGTGATTCATGCCGATGTCATAGGTACCTCAAGCAATGCTTATAAAATAGACAATGAAGATCCTAACAACAATATCGGCAAATATAACTTGACCCAAGGTATAGCCACTACCATATTAATGGCTTCATTGGGTAACTTGCAAAACAAAGGATTGACTATTGAGGAACTAAAACTATGTATTTTGAAACCTAGTGCATTTAATCATAGTGAAGTAAATAGTGCATTAAACAAATTGGAACAAGTAGCTCATTATCTCTATTCCACCAATGTTGGTTCACGCAGTTATTGGTTTCAATCCAAACCTAATATCAATATTTTGGTAAATCAGGCTAAAGCTGAAATAAGTCAAGCGGATATTTCGGGAGAAATTATTAATCGACTAAATGCACAAACCCGTAATGTATCAAAAATCAAGGTACTGGTTAATCCAGCCAATGATATTCCTGAACAAAAAAGTCTTACATTGGTGATACTCGGTCCTGAGTATGCAACACAACCAGGAAGTATAAATACCAAAACCAAAAAGCAAGTTGAGCAAATAGCCCAAAATAAAGGTTATAGTAGTCGAATATACAGAAATACTATATTATATTTGGCATGTTCTGAAATAGGTCTAGGTATGCTACATAGTAAGCTACTTGAGTATTTGGCTTGTGCGAAAATACAAGCTGAATATAGCGGGCAGATAGAACCAGAACAGAAGAAAGATATTTTAGAGCGTAAAGCCGAGTACGATAAACAAGCAAATGCTTTACTTATTGCAGCTTATAATATTGTATGTAAATACTCTGTTAGCGAGGGGATAGAGAAAATCGAGATTAAAGATTTTGCACAAGATTTTAACACGCAACTAAGTAGCAACCTTTTTAACAATATAAAAGAAGAAGAATGGCTGCTTGAAAAGTCAATTGGCCTCGGAACTTTACGCAGCAGTGGCTTATACCCTACAATAGAGCAACCCATACAAGTTAACGACTTATATGAGGCCTTTCTACGCTTTGATGACAAACCCATGATTTGTGGAGTGGAAACTGTCAGCAAAAGTATTCAAAGGTATTGCGAGAATGGTGATTTTAATGTAGCTTGTGGTGAACAAGGAAACTACAATCACATTTATCATCATGAATCTGTTCCATTCTTAGATGTTACCGATCCGCAATATTGGTTAGTGGACAAATCTATTAATAATCAACCAAAATCTGAAGAAAGTTCTACCGATGAACAGTCAAGTGCTTGGAATTCACCCACAGGAGAAAAATCGGAGCATACAGCCCCCTCCCAACCTGTAGACGAGTTACGGAAATTTAAATCCATCAAAGTCTCTGGAAAAGTACCGGTTGAGCGTTGGACTGATTTATTCTCCAGCTTTGTTGTTCCTCTCAAAAATAATGGTTTGGAAATAGAAATCTCTTTTAAGGCTAAAACCACAAGTTTAAATCCATTGGATGAATCGGCACAAATTTACAAAGTAGTAAAGGAATCGGCAATGCAATTAGGGCTCAATTTGGAAGAAGAATAGAATAAATAAAATAAAGTAAGAGCCATGAAATCTGTGACTCTTACTTTATTTTCGCTACTTATTATTGTACCCCTTTGAAATTAAGGAATGGATAATAAAACCGGACAAGCATCTACCAGTCAATCATATTTATTGTAAAAAAACGCAAGTAAAGATACAATTCGTGCAGAGATAGACTATTCAATATTACCCAGAAAGACAACAAAGTGAGTATTAAAATTTAATATAGATAAAGATGTTAATTAAAAATCATATTTTCACATAATAAAGCGCGTGACAACAATGTGGCAAATATAATGCAAACATATATAAATATAACATAATAAACAGAGGAAAAACATAAAAACAAAAGCGGTAAATCAATGATTTACCGCTTTTTATATTACATACTATTAGTAGTTTACTTATAGATATTAGTGGACTTCCTCGAAGTCAGCATCCTGAACATTATCCCCGTGCTTGCTATTATCTTGCTGACCAGCACCACCGTTCATATCAGGACCAGCCTGTGCACCACCCTGTGCGTACATTTCAGCACTTGCAGCCTGGAAGGCAGTATTGATTTCTGCCATAGCAGTATCGATAGCAGCCAAGTCCTGTGCTTTGTGAGCATCTTTCAATTTCTGCAAAGCAGCTTCAATCGGAGCTTTCTTATCAGCAGGCAACTTATCACCTAATTCCTTCAACTGATTTTCAGTCTGGAAGATTACGCTGTCAGCCTGGTTCAGTTTATCGATTTTTTCACGTTCTTTCTTATCTGCTTCAGCATTAGCTTCAGCTTCAGCCTTCATCTTTTCGATTTCTTCCTTGCTCAAACCGCTGGATGCTTCGATACGGATAGCTTGTTCTTTACCGGTAGCCTTATCTTTAGCAGATACTTTCAAGATACCGTTCGCATCGATATCGAATGTAACCTCAATTTGAGGAACACCACGACGAGCCGGAGCAATACCAGACAAATTGAACTGACCGATTGATTTATTCTGGGCAGCCATCGGACGTTCTCCCTGCAATACATGAATCGTAACTTCACTTTGATTATCAGCAGCAGTAGAGAATGTTTCACTCTTACGAGCCGGAATGGTAGTGTTAGCATCGATCAACTTAGTCATTACACCACCCAGTGTTTCGATACCCATTGACAGCGGAGTAACATCCAACAATACTACACCTTTGATTTCGTCTGTCAAAACAGCACCCTGCACAGCAGCACCAATAGCTACCACTTCATCCGGATTCACACCTTTAGAAGGAGCCTTGCCGAAGAAATCTTCTACCAACTTCTGAACAGCCGGAATACGTGAAGAACCACCAACAAGGATTACTTCATCAATATCAGCATTGTTCAAACCTGCATCGCTCATTGCTTTCTTACATGGTTCAAGACAAGCCTGGATCAATTCGTGAGCCAGAGATTCGAATTTTGCACGAGTCAAAGTCTTCACCAAGTGCTTAGGCACACCACCTACCGGCATGATATACGGCAAGTTGATTTCTGTACTTGTAGAAGAAGAAAGCTCAATCTTAGCTTTTTCAGCAGCTTCTTTCAGACGTTGCAAAGCCATCGGATCCTGAGTCAAGTCAGCACCTTCATCGTTCTTGAATTCCTGTACCAACCAGTTGATGATTACCTGGTCGAAGTCGTCACCACCAAGGTGAGTATCACCGTTTGTAGAAAGTACTTCAAATACACCACCACCAAATTCGAGGATAGAGATATCGAATGTACCACCACCAAGGTCGAATACAGCAATCTTCATATCTTTGTGAGCCTTATCCAGACCGTAAGCAAGAGCTGCGGCTGTCGGTTCGTTTACAATACGTTTTACTTCCAGACCGGCAATCTGTCCGGCTTCTTTTGTAGCCTGACGTTGAGAGTCGGAGAAATAAGCAGGAACGGTGATGACTGCTTCTGTTACTTCCTGTCCAAGGTAGTCTTCGGCAGTCTTCTTCATTTTCTGAAGAATCATTGCAGAGATTTCTTGCGGAGTATACAGACGTCCGTCGATGTCAACACGCGGAGTGTTGTTGTCACCTTTCACTACTTTATAAGGAACACGAGTCACTTCTTTTTGTACCTGATCCCAATTTTCACCCATGAAACGTTTGATAGAGAAGATTGTACGTGTAGGGTTCGTAATAGCCTGACGTTTTGCAGGATCACCCACTTTACGTTCGCCACCATCAACGAAAGCGACAACAGAAGGAGTTGTACGCTTACCTTCACTGTTTGCAATTACTACAGGTTCGTTACCTTCGAATACGGCAACACAAGAGTTTGTAGTTCCTAAGTCAATACCAATAATTTTTCCCATGATCGTTATTTTTTTATTTATTATTTATTCAATGATTTCTTTTTGTCCGGTTGTTTCTCTGCTCTTATCAGGGAGCTTCGCCGCGAACGGACGCTTATTAAAAAGCAAACCGTGTGCCAAAAGGAAATTATACGAATGCATGACATAATATCTGCCAAAAAGACAGTTTTAATAAATAAACACTGCTGACATAGTCATATTCAAAGCCAATCAACAACTGTTTCTTTAAACAAATACAGGCGACTCTGGTTCGATAAAGGAAAAAAAATATGCCTGTATCGTCAAGTGCGACACAGGCATATCCTATTATATATAACTCTTCTTTATTACTTTTCCAGCACGATGACCAATGCACCGTTTGCGTCATACAAACCAATGCCACCACCGGACAACACATCGAATGATTTCACTTCATTGATAGCTTTCAGCACCTTACCTTCTGTTTCCATATCAGGACAAGCCATCATTGTGCTTGCTACTCCCGGGAAAGAAATAGATTTGGCATTACTTGTACTGGTTTCAAAACCACCATTAATCAAATTACATCCGGCATTGCCATGAATGGTCTTTTTCTTCACATCAAAAGCAATGAAAGGTTGTTTTTCCATACCGGAAGGAATTGCTTCACCATTCACTTCTTTAATTTTCCATTCTCCATTCAAAACTGAAAGTTTCACATCAGCCTCCTTCTTTTGTAGAACGACAACCGGACGGTTGGACGAATTGCAAAGATACATCTTATCTTTACCTGCCTTCTTGTATCCTTTTACTTGCGCAAAAGCATTCAATACATTATTTTCAGTAGTCATATCCGGACACATCATTCGGGTACTAGCCATCCCTGTAAGTTCAAGGCTTCCCGGCTTCGCATTTACATCGAAACTGCCCATCATACGATTACATCCGCTATTGCCGGACACACGACCGGTCGCTGTATCAAAAGCGATAAAAGGAAGGGTTCTACTTTCGCCCGGAGCAATTTTCGAGCCGTTGACTTCTATAATATTCCATTCACCATTGATAGATGACAGGGGGATTGCCTTCTCAACCGAACGGCACGAAGACATTGCAAGTGCTGCACCAGCCATGCAAATTGAAACAAATACTTTCTTCATATTGTTATAACGTTTAAGTTAAAATCGGGGGCAAAGATATCAAAAAGATTGGAAAATAACATCCAATACAACATAAAATATATACATTTGCCAATAGATATACAACAAACGAACAATTTACATAGTTCACTTAAAGTAAACAAATATGAGAATAATTGTCCTGTCTTTAATTCTATTCTGTTGTGGCACGTGTCCTATCACAGCTCAAAGTGATTACATTGTCACTACTCCTTCCACGCAGGAAATCCCTGTAGGTGAAGAAGAACAATTCATCAAGAATAACTTTCCACTGCAACCGCTGTGTAAATGGACACCCGGAATGAAGTTTATGTTTGTTCCTTCTACACGGAACATGTTCCTTCCTACTCTTTCCAGCTACGACACCGACAAAGGAATAGACAACAGCCTGCTGAAGCACAAGATTCTCACTTTCACGGGAACAGAAGAGAAGGCTCAAAATATATCAACCGGGACCAACTATTCCACTCGCTTCGTATTCGAATGTGAGGGAGAAAAATATTATTATGACATAAAGAACATGAGGCTGGACGAGATTTGCGAGAAGGCTCCCCGTGCCGGTATCAATGGATTGGTTTATCTGAAAGATGTAGATACTGCCAAAGAGTTGTTAGTAGGAAAAACAGTCTATATACAATCTGAAAGTGCCCGGGTAGACGATGCCAACAATTATTCCGGCTATCGGGATATAGCAATTCCTGTCAATACGGAAGCTACAATTACCGCTATTGGAGTCGGCAGTCAGGCATATCCAGTGAAAATCGTATTCAAAGATACACAGGGACATTCTTATTATCTGGAAGTCGCTCTCTCGCGAACAAACTCCGGCATGGACCTGAATGATTTTCAAGGCGAAAAGAGAATGAAATATTTTTCAAATGCATTCAGTTTCACTAATAAGAGTCTGGGTACTATTGAAAGCCTGAAAAATAAATACTTGGGAATGACCGTTTATCCTAAAAAGATGCTGCCGGCCAAAAGAATCGTATCTTTTGAAGATAAGCAGACCGAATCACGTGTTCACTTGCCCCGATATACGGTTCTGCAAATAAAAGAGATTAAATTATCTCCTCCCGGCAGCCTGGCTACTCTGTCATTAACGGACAGGGACGGGGCAATCTACGAATTGGAAACAGATCTGAAATATGACGTGATTGTCAAAAATGATAATTATATCGAGGACTTTTTCGGATTCGAGGATATACATAAAAAATATCCGGGCATTACAGAAAGCCGTTGGCAGATTATCTCCCGGGGAGATTTAGAGGCAGGGATGAGTACGGTAGAATGTCGTTTATCCATTGGTGATCCGATAGAAATCGAGTTGAAAAAAGACAGTCGTTTCGAAACTTGGTTCTACAATGGCAAAACGCTGGAATTCGAAAACGGAACCTTGCAACGTTACAAATAAAAAGGAGTAGCTGCGCAATGATTATCTGAAAATAATCACGTATATTTGCCAAACCAATAAATCATAAATTATAATTCATTAAATACAGAAATGGGTAGAGTTCTTATTATTGGTGCAGGCGGTGTTGGCACTGTCGTTGCACACAAAGTGGCACAAAATGCCGATGTATTTACAGATATCATGATTGCCAGTCGTACGAAAGAGAAATGCGATAAAATCGTCGAGGCAATAGGTAACCCCAATATAAAAACAGCAAAAGTTGACGCAGACAATGTAGAGGAGCTGGTAGCCTTATTCAACGATTTCAAACCCGAAATGGTGATTAATGTGGCTCTCCCTTATCAGGATCTGACGATTATGGAAGCTTGTCTGAAAGCCGGAGTGAACTATCTGGACACCGCCAACTATGAGCCGAAAGATGAAGCTCATTTTGAATACAGCTGGCAGTGGGCTTATCACGATCGTTTCAAAGAAGCAGGTCTGACAGCTATCCTCGGCTGCGGATTCGACCCGGGAGTAAGCGGTATCTATACTGCTTATGCAGCTAAACATTATTTTGATGAGATTCAATATCTGGACATTGTAGACTGCAATGCAGGTAACCATCATAAGGCTTTTGCTACAAACTTCAATCCGGAGATCAACATTCGCGAGATTACACAAAACGGACGCTATTATGAAAATGGCAAATGGGTAACTACCGGTCCGCTGGAAATCCATAAAGACCTGACATACCCGAACATCGGTCCGCGTGACTCGTATCTTCTTTATCACGAAGAACTGGAATCTTTGGTGAAACATTATCCGACTATCAAACGTGCACGTTTCTGGATGACTTTCGGACAGGAGTATTTAACTCATTTACGCGTTATCCAAAACATTGGTATGGCACGAATCGACGAGGTTGATTACAACGGAATGAAAATTGTACCATTGCAATTCTTGAAGGCTGTATTGCCTAACCCGCAGGATTTAGGAGAAAACTACGAAGGAGAAACTTCTATCGGTTGCCGTATCCGTGGTCTGAAAGACGGTAAGGAACGTACTTACTATGTATACAACAACTGTAGTCACCAGGAAGCTTATCAGGAAACCGGTATGCAGGGAGTAAGCTACACCACCGGAGTTCCGGCAATGATTGGAGCCATGATGTTCTTCAAAGGCGAATGGAATCGTCCGGGTGTAAACAATGTAGAAGAATTCAATCCGGATCCGTTCATGGAACAACTCAATAAACAAGGTCTTCCCTGGCATGAAGAGTTCGACAAGGATTTGGAATTATAAGCGTACACCTATTCATTAAAAGAAAGTTATGATAAACGTAGGAGATAAAGCACCGGAAGTCTTAGGTATCAATGAGAAAGGCGAAGAAATCCGTTTAAGTGCTTATAAAGGGAAAAAAATTGTGTTGTACTTCTACCCAAAGGACAGTACATCAGGTTGCACCGCACAAGCGTGTAACCTGCGCGACAACTATTCCGAACTACGTAAAGCCGGCTATGAAGTAATCGGTGTCAGCGTAGACAATGAAAAGTCGCACCAGAAATTCATCGAAAAGAACAATCTTCCTTTCACTCTGATTGCTGACACTGACAAAAAGTTAGTAGAAGAATTTGGAGTATGGGGAGAAAAGAAACTGTACGGACGTGCTTACATGGGTACTTTCCGCACTACTTTCCTCATTAATGAAGAGGGAATCGTAGAACGGATTATCACTCCCAAAGAAGTGAAGACCAAAGAACATGCCTCACAGATTTTAAATCAATAACTCCATTAATTATATAAGAATAAGGTATGGCAAAAAAAGACGAACTTAATTTTGAAACAGATAATAAAATGGCATCAAGCGAAAAACTAAAAGCCTTACAGGCTGCCATGGAAAAGATAGAAAAGAGCTTCGGTAAAGGTTCTATCATGAAAATGGGTGATGATAGTGTTGAACAAGTAGAAGTGATCCCGACAGGCTCTATTGCCCTGAACGTGGCACTTGGCGTTGGAGGTTACCCTAGAGGTAGAATCATCGAAATCTATGGCCCGGAGTCTTCCGGTAAAACAACATTGGCTATCCACGCCATTGCTGAAGCACAAAAGGCCGGCGGTATCGCTGCTTTTATTGATGCCGAACACGCTTTCGACCGTTTCTACGCATCTAAACTGGGCGTAAATATCGATGATCTTTATATCTCTCAACCGGATAACGGCGAGCAAGCGTTGGAGATTGCGGAACAACTGATTCGTTCTTCTGCTATCGACATCATCGTTATTGACTCTGTAGCTGCACTGACTCCTAAAGCGGAAATCGAAGGAGACATGGGTGACAACAAAGTAGGCCTTCAGGCACGTTTGATGTCGCAGGCACTTCGTAAGTTGACAGCTGCTGTGAGCAAGACACGTACTACTTGTATTTTCATCAACCAGTTGCGTGAGAAGATCGGTGTTATGTTCGGTAACCCGGAAACAACAACCGGTGGTAACGCTTTGAAGTTCTACGCTTCTGTACGTTTGGATATCCGTGGTAGCCAACCGATCAAAGATGGCGAAGAAATTCTCGGTAAACTGACTAAGGTGAAAGTGGTGAAGAATAAAGTAGCACCTCCTTTCCGCAAAGCAGAATTTGACATCATGTTCGGTGAAGGCATCTCCCATTCCGGAGAAATCATCGACTTGGGTGCTGACCTGGGAATCATCAAGAAGAGCGGTTCATGGTATAGCTACAACGACACTAAGTTAGGACAAGGACGTGATGCCGCCAAACAATGTATTATGGATAATCCTGAACTGGCTGAAGAACTGGAAGGATTGATCTTCGAAGAATTGAAGAAGAAATAATTTGCTTTAATTCTGCTTTATCCACAGGCTAAAACTGAATAAACAAAGAAGGTGTGTCAAAATGCACACCTTCTGTTTTTTACGCACAAAGCCCCGACTTTCACAAGCTGGGGCTTTGTTATTACCTAAAGA